>Ga0082335_1005236_pt1 | contig 18183 bp, 12 predicted proteins | sample Subgrocontami58m_FD_72375 | JGI IMG/M metagenome (GOLD analysis project Ga0082335, IMG submission 72375) | Subsurface groundwater microbial communities from S. Glens Falls, New York, USA - GMW37 contaminated, 5.8 m (SPADES assembly) (version 2) ... | reverse complement strand
CCCGATCACGGCGGGTGCGATCGCGGTGCTCGTCGCGCTCGGGCACCCCAACGCCTTCGGCTGGCCGCAGCTCATCTACGCGGCGGCCATCGCCGCGCTCTACACGGTGCTGCGCCACGCCGAGGATTACTTCGTCATCCCGCTCCTCATCGGGCGCATCGTCCGCCTGCACCCCGCGCTCGTCATCTTCAGCCTGCTCGCCGGCGGCACCGCATTCGGCCTCCTCGGCGTCCTCCTCGCCGTCCCGGTGGCCGCCACCGTGCGGCTCGTGCTCATCTACGTGGGCGCGAAGCTCCGCGACGAGGATCCCTTCCCGCGCCTGGAGGAGGAGCTCGCCGCGAGCGAAGATGGCGCCGGGGCCACCCACGAGGCGAGCCTTCCCGCCGGACTACGCTCGTAGCGGCGACCCGCCGGTCGGGCGATCCGGCGGGATGATGGGGGAGGTCTCGTGCCCGTCGTCCTCGCGCTCGCGGTGCCACTCCTCGCGGCACTGCTCCAGGGATCGGTCGCGCCGCTCGTCGCGATCGGCGGCGCGCGCCCGAACCTGATCGTCCTCGCCGCGGGCTCCTGGTCGGTCGCGGCCGGCGCGCGCGAGGCGGTCTGGTGGGCGTTCGTGGGCGGCATCGGCAGCGACCTCCTCTCGGGCGGCCCGCTCGGCGCGCAGGCCCTCGCCGCGCTGCCGGCGGTCGCCGCGATCGGCCTCGGCGATCCGGCGCGCCCGTCCGGACTCGTGACGGGTGCGACGGCGGTGGGGGCCGCGGCGCTCGTCGCGGCGCTCCTCTACGTGGCCATCCTCGCGCTCGCCGGCCAGCCGCTCCCGTCGTTCGCCATCCTCGCCGGCGACGCCGCCGGCGGAGCGATCTTCACCGCCGCGCTCGCGCTCGTCGGGTACCCCCTCGCGCGGCTGGCCCGCCGCGCCGCCCGTCCGCCCGGTGCGTTCGGGTCGTGAGCGCCCGACCCGTGCGACGCGCGCGCGCGCGACCATGCGCCGGCGCGGAGCTCGGGGCATTCGGCTCGTGAGCGTCTCGTACGTGCGACCGCGCCGCTTCGCCGCGCTGGCGCTCGCCATCGTCGTGGCGCTCGTGCTCCTCACGGTCCGTCTCTACGACCTGCAGATCGTTCGCGGCGCGTACTACCGTGAGCTCGCGGAGCAGAACCGCGTGCTGCGCCTGCCGGTGGCGGCGGAGCGTGGCGTCATCCTCGACCGCAACCGCCACGTGCTCGTCCGCAACCTACCGGGGTTCGCGGTGAGCGTCATCCCGGTCGACGTGCCGACCGCGCGCGAGGCCGATCTCGCGGAGCGCCTCGGCCGCCTCGTCGGCCGCGACCCCGGCCTGGTGCGCGCGGCGATCCAGGGTCAGCGTCTCCGGAACCCGTTCGAGCCGGTCCGGGTCTCGCTCAAGCCCATCGCGCGCGAGACCGCGCTGCTCATCGCCGAACGGAGCGAGACCTACCCCGGCGTCCGCATCGATCCGGAGTCGCTCCGCGAGTACGTCGACGGCACCCTCTACGCGGCGATCGTCGGGTACATCGGTCCGATCACCGAGGAGGAGCTCGCCGCCAGGCGCGAGACCGGGTACCTCCCCGACGACGACATCGGACGGACCGGCGTCGAGCGCGTGTACGAGCGTTTTCTTCGCGGCACCTACGGCACGCGCGAGATCGAGCGAGACGCCGCGCAGCGCGAGATCAAGACGCTGGCGCTCGTGCCGCCGCGTGCCGGCGGGAACGTCGTCCTCACCCTCGACGATCGCCTCCAGAAGCTCCTTGCGGCGGAGCTCGAGCGCGGCGTGGCGGCGGACCAGTTCTCGCAGGCCGTGGGGATCGCGATGGATCCGCAGAACGGCGAGATCCTCGCGATGGTCTCGACGCCGTCGTACGACAACAACCTGTTCGTGCGGGGCATCACCGCCCCGGAGCTCCAGAGACTCCTCGGCGACGACCGCCACCCGCTCGTGAACAAGGCGGTCGGCGAGATCTACCCACCCGGCTCGACGTTCAAGCTGGTCACCGCCGTCGCCGCGCTGAGCGAGGGCGTCGCGACGCGCAACACCGTCGTGAACGTGGATCGGAACTTCATCGAGGTGGGGCCGTACAAGTTCTTCGACTGGCAGGCGCACGGGCGGCTCGACTTCATCGGCGGCTTCGCGAACTCGAGCGACATCTACTTCTACACGCTCGCGGGCGGGCATCCGGTCACCGGCCAGCGCGGGGTGGGCCCCGAGGCGATCGGACGGTACGGGCGGATGCTCGGGTTCGGCGCGCCGACCGGCATCGACCTCCCCGGGGAGGCGGCGGGCATCATGCCCGACCCGGTGTGGAAGGAGCAGCTCTTCGACGAGCCGTGGACCATCGGGAACACCTACCAGGAAGCGATCGGGCAGGGCTACGTCGCGGTGACCCCGCTCCAGCTGCTCAACGCCTACGCCGCGATCGCGAACGGCGGCACGCTCTACCGGCCGCACGTCCTCCGCGAGGTCCTCGACGAGCGCGGGACCGCGACGGTCACCAAGCAGACCGAGGTCATCCGGAAGCTGGAGGTCGCTCCCGAGGACCTCCAGCTCCTGCGCGAGGCATCGCGGCGCGTCGTCACGATCGGCCACGCCGCGATGCCGAACGCCCGCTTGCCCATCGCGGGGAAGACCGGCACCGCGGAGTTCGGTCCGTCGGCGGGCAAGGACAGCGCGGGCCGCAACCTCCTCGGGTTCCACAACTGGTTCGTCTCGTTCGTCCCCAAGGCCGACGACAACGCGCCCACCGCCCAGATCGCGATGGTCATCTTCACCTTCAACTCGTCGAAGAACCTCTGCGAGCTGTGCCTCAACCCCGCGATCGGCATCTCGCAGCGGGTCTATGAGGCGTACCTCGGCGCCGGGACGGCGACGCCGTGATCGCCGGCCCGCTCGTCCTGCGCCCCGCGACCCGCTCGTTCGGCGACCGGCCGACCGCGCGCCAGCTCGGCCGCATCGATCCGTTCCTCCTCGTGGCCTCGCTGCTGCTCATCGGGTACGGGCTCGTCATGACCTACTCGTCGTCGGCCGAGGCCGGCGCCGACTCCGGCGATCCGTGGGCGGCGGTCGCCCGCGCGGCGGTCTTCGCGGTGGTCGGCCTCGGGCTGATGGCCGCCGTCGCACTCCTCGACTACTCGTGGCTCGGCACCCTCGCGCCGCTCCTCTACCTCCTGACCCTCGGCCTCCTCGCGGTCGTCCTCGCGATGGGGGAGACCGTGTTCGGCGGCCAGCGCTGGGTGACCATCGCCGGCCAGAAGCTCCAGGTCAGCGAGTTCGCGAAGGTGCTCATGATCGTCGTCCTGGCGCGCTGGTTCGCCGACCGGCACGACCGGGTGGGGTCCCCGCTCGTGCTCGCCGGCGCGGCCATCGTGCTCGCGCCGGCGGTCCTCCTCGTCTACCGGCAGCCCGACCTCGGCACGAGCCTCGTGTTCGTCGCGATCTTCTTCGGCATCGCGTTCATGGCCGGCGCGCGCCTCTGGCAGCTCACGGCGCTCGTCGCCGCCGGCGCGGGCGCGTTCCCGCTCGTCTGGTCGCTCCTCCGCGACTACCAGCGCGCGCGGCTGGTCGCCTTCATCGACCCGTACGCCGACCCGCAGGGGACCGGTTGGAACATCCTCCAGTCGCTCATCGCGGTCGGCTCGGGCCAGGCGACCGGCAAAGGGCTCACCGCCGGCACCCAATCACCGCTCGGCTACCTGCCGATCGCCGATTCGGATTTCGTCTTCGCCGGCCTCGCCGAGGATCTCGGCTTCCTCGGCGCGATCCTCCTCTTCGCGCTCTACCTCGTGCTGCTCGTCGCGGCCCTGCGCGTGGCCTACCGGGCCCGCGACCCCTTCGGCTCGTTCCTCGCGTCTGGTGTCGTGGCGATGCTCGGCTTCCAGATCGTGGTGAACGTGGGCATGTCGATCTCGCTCATGCCGGTCACGGGCATCCCGCTGCCGTTCATCTCGCGCGGAGGGTCGTCGCTGCTGTCGATCTGCCTCGCGCTCGGCGTGCTCCAGTCCGTCGCGATGCGCCGGGAGGGCAGCTGACCCCGACCCGCCGCGCCGTCCGGAGCGCACGGTCGGGCCGGCCGACGCATGCCTCCGCCTATACTGACGTTCTCAACGGCTGCGAACGGGAGCAGTACGCGTTGCCGTCAGCGCGAGCGAGCCGGCGGGTGGTGCGAGCCGGTGCCGACGAGCGCGGAACTCACCCGGGAGCCGCGTGCGCGAGCGACGACGTCGCCAGCGCACGCCGGGGTCACGTCCCGTTACCACCGTGATCGAGCGGAGGCGCGGGCCTGTGGCGCAGTGGTAGCGCACTTGACTGGCAGTCAAGGGGTCAAGGGTTCGAATCCCTTCAGGTCCACCCGGCGCCGCAGGGACCACGCGGTCCCGGAGCGGCCGGGCGTCCTCCACCGGGGTGGTACCGCGGAAGTGACCCTTTCGTCCCCGTCGTCCGCGACGACAAGGACGGGAAGGTCGAACGACCGCGGGAGGGTGCCGTGACCGACGACGAGGCGAAGATCGAGCGCTACCAGCCGGCCGAGATCGAGACCGCCTGGCAGGAGCGCTGGGCCCGGAGCGGCCTCTACGACACGCCGGACGCGAGCGAGCGGCCTAACTACTACTTCGTCACGATGTTCCCGTACCCCTCGGGCGACCTCCATGTCGGCCACTGGTACGCGATGACGCCCTCCGACTGCGCCGCGCGCTTCCTGCGGATGCGCGGCCACAACGTCCTCTTCCCGATGGGCTTCGACGCCTTCGGCCTCCCGGCGGAGAACGCGGCGATCCGGCGCGGGGTCCACCCGTCGGACGGCACCGAGCAGAACATGGCGAACATGCGCCGGCAGTTCCGGATGATGGGCACGATGATCGACTGGCGGCGCGAGGTCGTGACCTGCCATCCCGACTACTACCGCTGGAACCAATGGATGTTCCTGAAGCTCTACGAGCGCGGCCTCGCCTACCGCGCGACGGCGCCGGTGAACTGGTGCCCGAAGGACGCGACCGTGCTCGCGAACGAGCAGGTGGTGAACGGGCTCTGCGAGCGCTGCGACACCCCCGTCGAGAAGAAGGACCTCACGCAGTGGTTCTACCGGATCACCGCCTACGCCGACGAGCTGCTGAAGTTCGACGGGCTCGACTGGCCGGAGCGCGTGCGCGTGATGCAGCAGAACTGGATCGGCCGCTCGGAGGGTGCGGAGCTCGAGTTCCCGGTGGAGGGCCACGAGGGCGCCATGATCCGCTTCTTCACGACGCGCCCCGACACGATCTTCGGCGCGACGTTCATGGTGCTCGCGCCCGAGCACCCGCTCGTGGCGCGCGTCACCACGGCGGCGCGGCGGGCCGCGGTCGAGGAGTACGTCGCGCGCGCGCGGGCCGAGACCGACATCGAGCGGACCGCCGCCGAGCGGCCGAAGACCGGCGTCGACACCGGCGCCTTCGCGAGGAACCTCTACACCGGCGAGCGCGTCCCGATCTGGATCGCCGACTACGTGCTCGCGACGTACGGCACCGGCGCGATCATGGCCGTGCCCGCGCACGACGAGCGCGACTTCGCGTTCGCGAGGCAGTACCGGCTCGAGATCCGCGAGGTGGTCTCGCCCGACGGGACGGAGCACGGCCCGCTCGCCGAGCCGTACACCGGAGCCGGCGTCATGGTGCGGAGCGCGCGCTTCACCGGCCTGCCGAGCGAGGAGGGGAAGCGGGCGATCGGCGAGGACGCCGTGCGCCGCGGCATCGGCGCACCGGCGGTGACCTACCGCCTCCGCGACTGGCTCATCTCGCGCCAGCGCTACTGGGGCACGCCGATCCCGATCGTGTACTGCGACGCCTGCGGCGCGGTGCCCGTGCCGGAGGATCAGCTGCCGGTCGTCCTGCCGTATGACGTCGAGTTCCGCCCCGGCGGCGACTCGCCGCTCGCGCGCCACCCGACCTTCTCGCACGCGGCCTGCCCGCGCTGCGGTGCGCCGGCGAGGCGGGAGACCGACACGATGGACACCTTCGTCGACTCCTCCTGGTACATGTACCGCTACCCGGATCCCGCGTACGAGAAGGCGTTCGTGAACGCCGAGGTCGCGCGCCGATGGCTGCCGGTCGCCCGCTACACCGGCGGGATCGAGCACGCGATCCTCCACCTGCTCTACGCCCGCTTCGTCTGCAAGGCGCTGCGGGACATGGGTGAGCTCTGGTTCGACGAGCCGTTCACGCACCTGCGGAACCAGGGCACGATCATCTTCCGCGGCCGCAAGATGTCGAAGTCGCGCGGCAACGTCCAGGCACCGGACGAGTACGTGAAGCGGTACGGCGCGGACGCCCTCCGCCTCTTCATGATGTTCATGGGTCCGTGGACCGAAGGCTCCGATTGGGATGCCGCCGGGATCGAGGGCACCCGGCGGTTCCTGAACCGCGTCTGGACCCTCGTGCTCACGCCCGCCGGACCGGGGCCGCGGGACGCCGCGCTCGACGCGCTCGTCCAGCGGACCGTGCACAAGGTGACCGCCGACCTCGAGGCGTACCACTTCAACACCGCGGTCGCCGCGATGATGGAGCTCACCAACGAGCTGCTCCACGCCGACGGCCCGAGCCGCGCGGACGGAGCCCGCACGCTGGTCCACCTGCTCGCGCCGTTCGCGCCGCACGTGACCGAGGAGCTCTGGCACCGCACGGGCGGCGAGGGCTCCATCCACACCCGCGCCTGGCCCTCGTACGACGCCGCGGTCGCGGCCGTGAGCGAGGTTACGCTCGTCATCCAGGTGAATGGCAAGATGCGGGACCGCCTGACCGTCCCAGCCGGGCTCGGTGAGGACGACGCGCGCGCGGCCGCGCTCGGGAGCGAGCGGGTCCGCCAGGCGGTCGGCGGCGCTGCGGTGGCCAAGGCGATCTTCGTCCCCGATCGGCTGATCAACCTCGTGACCGGCCGATGAGCGAGGCCGAGGTCCGCCTCGCGGCGCTCTGCGACCACGCGCTCGTCGGCCAGGACGGCAAGGTGAGCCTGCTCGGCATCTTCCGGACCATCAGCGCGAGCGCGCTCCCCGCCGAGCATCCGCGGATGTACCTCGTCGCGATCCTCGCGCTCCCGCCCGGGCCGCACGCGGTCGTCGTCCGGCTCCGCCGCCCGGATGGCGGGCAGGTCATGCCGAACCCGCCCGAGCTCTCGGTGCACGGCGTCGAGGGGCAGGACGTCAACGTCATCGTCGAGCTCAACAAGCTCACCTTCGGCGTCTACGGGGTCCACACCTTCGACGTCGAGGTCGACGGTGCGACCGCCGGCTCGCTCCCGGTCTCGATCCAGCCGATGCCGGCACCGGGGCAGGGTCGCCGCTCGAACTGATGACCGCCCGTCACCCGGACGGGTGACGGACTCGCACGAACGTGCGAGGGCCTCAGCCGGGCGCGTGACGGGCCCCGCACGAACGGGCGACGGGGTCCGCACGAACGTGTGACAGCTCCCGCGCGAACGTGCGACGGGTTCCGCACCGACGGGCGATGGCGCCGGGCGCGCGCGTCGGCCATCTTCCCTCCGTGCGCCTGCTCCTCCTCATCGGGATCCCGGCCCTCGCCATCGCCGGCGCGCTCGCCGGCGCCGCCCTGCGTCCGCCGGAGCCGCCCCCGGTGGTGGAGACCGCCGCCCCCGCGCCCCCGCCGACCCCGCCGCCCCTCGTCACGGTCGACGTCGTCGGCGCCATCGCGCACCCCGGCGTCGTGCGCCTGCCCGCCGGCTCGCGCGTGCTCGACGCGCTCCTCGCCGCGGGCGGCATGACCGGCGAGGCCGACCTCTTCGCGCTCAACAAGGCGGCGCCCCTCCGCGACGGGATGCGGATCTACGTGCCGCGTCCGCGCGAGACCGTCCCCGCGGGCAGCCTGGGGAGCGACGCCGAGCGGAAGATCGACCTCAACGCCGCGTCGGAACAGGAGCTCGACGGGCTCCCGGGGATCGGTCCGACCACCGCGGCGCGCCTCGTGCGCTCGCGGACCGAGCGTCGCTTCGCCCGGGTGGACGAGCTCCAGACCCGAGGCCTCGTCTCGCCGCGCGTGCTCGCGGACATCCGCGACCTCGTGACCGTGCGCTGAGCGTGGTCGCCCGCTTTCCGCTGCTGCCGGCTGCGGCCGTCGCCTGCGCGATCGCCGCGCTCGCGCCGTCCGCGCCGCCCGGCGCGCTCGCGCTCGGCCTCCTCCTCGCGCTCGGCTGCGGCGCGCTCGCGCTCGCGAGCGCGGATCGCCCGCGGCGCCTCGGCTGGCGCGCCGCCGCGCTCACCGCGCTCGTCGTCGGGCTCCGCGCGGTCGTGGATCTCACGCCCTCCTTCGACCTCCGCGACCTCCCGCCGCTCGCCGCGGCGCGCGGGATGCTCGCGGCGCCGCTCGAGCGGCTCCTCCCCGAGCCGGAGGCGGGGCTCGCGCTCGGGATCGTCCTCGGCGAGCGGGCAAGCATCGGTCCGGACCTCCGCGCCGCGTTCAACGCCACCGGGACGACCCACCTCCTCGCGATCTCCGGCTACAACCTCACGCTCGTCGCCGCGGCAGCGGCGATCCTCACCCGCAGGCTGCGTCCGGCGCTGCGGGTCTCCGCCGGCCTCCTCGCGGTCCTCGCCTATAGCCTTGTCGTCGGGCTCCAGCCGAGCGTGCTGCGCGCCCTGCTCATGGCCACGGTCGGCGCGATCGCGGTGGCGACCGGCCGGCGCGGGGTCGCCGCGAACGCGCTCGCCGCCGCGGTCGCGCTCATGCTCGCCCTCGACCCCGCCGCGATCGGCCAGGCCGGGTTCCTCCTCTCGGTCGCCGCGACCGCCGGCCTCATCGTCTGGCAGCGGCCGCTCGCGGCCCGGCTTGCGCCATTGCCGGCGCTTCTCAGCGAAGGACTCGCCGCGACGCTCGCGGCGACGCTCCCCACGCTGCCACTCATCGCCGCGATCTTCGGCCGGATCTCGCTCGTCTCGCCGCTCGCCAACCTCGTCGCCGTGCCACTCTTCGCGCCGCTCCTCGCCACGGGTGCGCTCGTGAGCGCCATCGGCGCGTTCTCGATCGACGCCGCGCGGCCTTTCGCCATCGCCGCGTACCTGTGCGCGGCCGCCCTCCGCCTCACCGTCGAGACGTTCGGCGCTGTCCCCGGCGCGGCGGTGCGCGTGCCGGACGGCATCACGAGCGGGATCGCCGTCGCCGCGCTTTCGATCGCCGGAGCGCTCGCGGCCCGCCGCGCGATCCCGGCGATCGCCCGGGCGCTCGCCGGCCGCCGCGCCGCGCTCGGGCCTTCGCTCGCGCGGCTGCCGGGCTCCCCTCGTGCGCGGTCGCCACACCGGGCCGGCGCCGCGACGGCGCGGCTGTGGTCGCTGCCGCTGCCGGGGCCGCGAGCGCGCCGCGCGCTCTTCGCCGCGCTCGCGCTCGTGCTCGCGGTCGGGCTCGGCGTCGCCGCCTCGCTCGTCGCGCCGCGCAGCCCGGCGATCCGCGTCCTCGCGCTCGACGTCGGCCAGGGCGACGCGTTCCTCATCGAGACGGACGGGAAGCTTGCGCTCGTCGACGGCGGACCCGATCCGACGCGGCTCCTCGCCCAGCTGGGCTCCGTTCTCGCACCGTGGCAGCGGCGGATCGACCTTCTTGCGCTCACCCACGCCCACCTCGACCACGGTGCCGGCCTCCTCGCGGCGCTCGACCGCTACGCGGTCGGACTCGCGATCGAGCCGGTCGGTCTCAACGAGGGGCCGCTCGCGACGGAGTGGACGGCGCGGCTCGCGCGCAGCGGGACGGCGCGCAGCGCGGTCCGCGCCGGGGACCGGATCCGCCTCGGCGCCGCGACCCTCGCGGTGCTCTCGCCGGACGGCGACCCTCGAGTGGACGTCCCGTCGCTCGTCCTCCAGCTCGAGCGCGGATCGTTCTCGATGCTCTTCAGCGGCGACGCGACCGAGGCGGCGCAAGCCGACCTCCTGCTGCGGCCCGAGGCGCTCGCGACGCGCGTCTACGTCCCGCCACACCACGGGGCGGCCACCCCGCACGCCGCCGCGCTCGCTCGTGCGGCCCATCCCGAGGCGGCGGTACTCTCGGTCGGCGCGCTGAACCGGTATGGCCACCCCGCGCCCGAGACCCTCGCCGCGCTCGGGACGGTGCCGACCTACCGGACCGACCGCGACGGAACGGTGGAGATCGCGAGCGATGGCCCCAGCATCGGCATCCGCCCCCACGCGAATGGTCTTCCTCCTCCACGGCGAGGACCCCTTCCGCACGCGCCTCCGCCTCGCTGAGCTCGTCCGCTCGCTCGCGGCGGGCCGGGGCGGCGCGCCCGGCGACCTCGCGGCGCTCGACTCGCCGGCGCTCGGTGCGGCGCTCGGGGTCACCCGCTTCGACGCGCGCACCGACGCCCCCGCGGCGATCGCGCTCTCCGGCCAGTCCCAGGGCCTCTTCGACGTGCCCGGCGAGCATCGGGTCGTCGTGGTTGACCACGCCGAAGCGCTCCGCGAGGTATCGCTCGTGGAGGCGTTCCCCCCCGACGCCGCGCTCGTCCTCGTCGCGGAGGAGAAGATGGCCGCGGCGCGCGGCGGCCGGCGCACCCCGGCGCGCGGAAAGGCCGCAGTGGCGCCGGCGGCGACCCGCGCGCTCCCCGACGCCGTCCTCGACGCGGGCGGCCGCGTCGAGCGGATCGAGCGGCTCGCGCCGGACGCGCTCCTCCCGTGGATCCGCGCCCGCGCGGCGCTCCGCGGCGCCGCCCTCGCCCCCGCCGCGCTCGACGAGCTCGCGACGCTCGGTCCCGACACGGAGCGGCTGGAGCAGGAGCTCGCCAAGCTCGCCGCCTACGCCGCGGGCGCGACGATCACGCTCGAGGACGTCCACCACCTCGTGAGCGGCGCGATCGAGGCCGACATCTTCGCGCTCACGAGGGCAGTCGTGCGGCACGACCCGCGCACGGCGCTCGCGACGCTCGACCGGCTCCTCGCGGACGGCCAGGCCGTCCAGCAGATCATCGCGCTCCTCCTGTGGCAGTTCCGGGTGCTCCTCTTCGCCTCGGTCCTCGAGAAGCCTTCCGGGCCGGCGGGCGGCGCCCGGCCCGATCCGGAGCGGATGGCGAAGGCGATCCGCTCGTCCGCCGGCGCGATCCTGCGCTGGCGGACCGAGGCGCGCGGCGTCCGGCAGGCGGATGTGACCCGCGCTTACGAGTCGCTCTACGCGACCGACGTCGCGATCAAGAGCGGCCGCGCGCGAGCGGACACGGCCGCGCTCATGCTCTGCATCCTCGATCTCTGCGGCGTGCGGGGAGCGAGCGCGGTGGACCTGCTCGCGATCCCCGCGACCCACCGCTGACGCGGCGCGCTCGACGCTCGCACTCGGCGCTTCACAGCGCCGGCCGAGGCAGCGCTCAGCGCTTGGCGGCGCGCGCCTCCTGCGATCGCTGGTAGTCGGCGGCGAACTGCGCGAGACCCTTGTCCGTGAGCGGGTGCTTGAACATCGACTCGAGCACCTTGAACGGCATCGTGCCGATGTCCGCCCCCGCGAGCGCGGACTGGCTGACGTGCAGCGGGTGGCGGATCGAGGCCGAGAGGACCTTCGTCGTGACCCCGCCGGCACGGAACGCGTCGACGATGTCGCGGACGAGCCGGATCCCGTCCTCGTTGATGTCGTCGAGACGGCCGACGAACGGGCTCACGCACCACGCGCCGATCGCCGCCGCGAGGAGCGCCTGGTTCACGCTGAAGCACAGCGTCACGTTGATGCGGACGCCCTCGCCCGCGAGGACCTTGCCGGCGGCGATGCCCTCGGGCGTGAGCGGGACCTTCACGATGACGTTGGGGTGCCAGGCCGCGATGCGGCGGCCCTCGACGACGAGATCGTCGCGCTTGTCGGTGACGCACTCGGCCGAGACGTTGCCGACGAGCCCGCAGATGCGCTTCACCTGCGTCTCGTGATCCTGGCCGGCCTTCGCGATGAGCGACGGGTTCGTGGTGACCCCGTCGATGACGCCCCAGCCGACCGCCGTCTCGATCTCGCTGAACTCCGCGGTGTCGAGGAAGAGCTTCACGTGGTCCTCCGTGCCGTCTTGGTCACGCGTGGATCGGCGCGACGCCGGCTCGCCCGTGCTCTCTCGCGCGCGCGAGCGCGGCGGCGATGAACGCGCTGAAGAGCGGGTGCGGCCGGTTCGGCCGCGACTTGAACTCGGGGTGGTACTGCGTGCCGAGGTAGAAGGGGTGGTCGCGCAGCTCGACGATCTCGACGAGGCGGCCGTCGGGCGAGAGCCCGCTGAAGCGCAGGCCGTGGCTCGCGAGCAGCTCGCGGTACGCGTTGTTGAACTCGTAGCGGTGGCGGTGCCGCTCGAGGATGATCGGCTGCCCGTAGGCCTCGTACGCGCGCGAGCCCTCTTCGACGACGCACGGGTACGAGCCGAGCCGCATCGTGCCGCCCTTGTCGGCGACGTCGCGCTGCTCGGGCAGAAGGTCGATGACCGGGTGCGGCGTGAAGGCGTCGAACTCGGTGGAGTTCGCATCCTCGGCGCCGAGCGCGGTCCGGGTGAGCTCGATGACCATGCACTGCATCCCCATGCAGAGCCCGAGCGTGGGGATCCGCCGCTCGCGCGAGTAGCGGACCGCCACGACCTTCCCCTCGATCCCGCGGTAGCCGAAGCCACCGGGCACCACGATCCCGTCGAGCCCCTCGAGCGGCCCGGTGTCCCCCTGCTCCTCGAGCTTCTCGCTGTCGATCCAGCGCAGGCGCGGCTGGCAGCCCGTCGCCCAGGCGGCGTGCCGGATCGACTCCGCGACGGAGAGGTAGGCGTCCTTCAGCTCGATGTACTTGCCGACGAGCCCGATCTCGAGCGGGATCCGGGCGTCCCGGATGCGATCGACGATGGCCTTCCATTCGCCGAGCTCCGGCTCGTGCGCGCGCTCGGCGAGCCCGAGCTCGTCGGTGACGGTGCGGCCGAGGCCGGCCTCCTCGAGCATGAGCGGGACCGCGTAGATCGACCAGGCGTCCGGCTCGGAGATGACGTTGTCGACCTTCACGTCGCAGAAGAGCGCGATCTTCTCGCGCAGCTCGTCGTCGATCGGCTGGTCGGCGCGCGCGATGATCACGTCCGGCTGGATGCCGATCGAGCGGAGCTCCTTGACCGAGTGCTGGGTCGGCTTCGTCTTCAGCTCGCCGGTGGCGACCCGCGGCAGGAGCGTGAGGTGCAGGTTGAGGACGTTCTGGCGGCCCACGTCGTTCCGGAACTGGCGGATCGCCTCGAGGTAGGGGAGCGACTCGATGTCGCCGACGGTGCCGCCGACCTCGACGAGGATGACATCGGCCTGGGTCTCCCGCGCGACGCGGTGGATCCGCTCCTTGATCTCGTTCGTCACGTGCGGGATGACCTGCACGGTCGCCCCGAGGTAGTCGCCGCGGCGCTCCTTCGTGAGCACGGCGCTGTAGATCTGGCCGGTCGTGAGATTCGACGCGCGCGTGACGTTCCGGTCGATGAACCGCTCGTAGTGGCCGAGGTCGAGGTCGGTCTCGGCGCCGTCCTCGGTCACGAAGACCTCGCCGTGCTGGTACGGCGACATCGTTCCCGGGTCGACGTTGAGGTACGGGTCCATCTTCAGGGAGCCGACGGTGAAGCCGCGCGCCGCGAGGATGCGGCCGAGCGACGCCGCGGTGATGCCCTTGCCCAACGACGAGGTGACCCCGCCGGTCACGAAGACGAATTTCGGCACGGGCTGGACCCTCCGGGGTTTTTTCTAGTCTAGACCCCGGACCCGTTCAGGAGGCCTTGCGCCGCGCGGTGGCCGTCTTTGCGGGCCGTTCCGCCTTCTCGGTCTGCTTCGCGCGCTCCTTGGCTTTCTCGACCGACGCCCTGAGTGCGTCCATGAGGTCGATGACGGTCGTCTCGGCCGCGGGCTCGGCCGCCTCGACGACCTCGCCGCCGCCGACCTTCGCGCGGACGATACGGTCGACCGCGTCCTTGTACTCGTCGCGGAAGGCCGCCGGATCGAACTCCATCGCCATCATCTCGACGAGGCTCTCCGCCATCGTCACCTCCGCGGGCGCGACCTGCACCTCGGGGATGTCGAGCTCGCCGACCCCGCGGATCTCGTCGGGCCAGTGGAGCGTGTTCAGGAGGAGGGCGCCGTCGATCGCGCGGAGCGACACGAGCCGCTCCCGCTCGCGGAGCGCGAACTTCGCGATCGCGACGCGCCCGGTGCTCGCGAGCGTCTTGGTGAGGAGCGCGTACGGCTTGGCCGCGGCCTTCTCCGGCTCCAGGTAGTACGCGCCCTGGTAGTAGAGCGGTCCGGCGAGCGCGCTGTCCTTGATGAAGCCGGCGATGTCGATCGTCTTGCTCGACCGGAGCGGCAGCTCCTTGAGGTCGGCGTCCTCGAGGATGACGTAGCCACCCTTCTCGTACTCGTAGCCCTTCACGGTCTCGTTCCGCTTGAGCTCGTGCTCGCCCTGGGCGCACCAGAGCTTCTGGTTCACCCGCGTACGGTGCTCGGCGCAGAGCATGTTGAAGGAGACCTTCGCGCTCGTCTCGGTGGCGAGCGAGAGCCGCACCGGGATCGCGACCATCCCGAACGAGAGCACGCCGCGCCAGATCGGTCTGGGCATCGAGCGAGCATACCCACCCATGACGCCGCCGAGGAGGGGCGAGCCGTTCCGACACGCGGGAGCGCGTGCTGGACGTGCAGCGAGGTGGTGTCCACTCAACGGACGCCGCCGAGGAGGGGCGAGCCAGGGCTAGCTGATGGCACGCTCCGCGAGGGCCGTCGGCAGCCCGCCCGAGCCGCAGAGCGCGTCGTGGAACTCGCGGAGCGCGGCGATGTCGTTCCGGCCCTTGCGCGCCAGCCAGCGGGTGCGGATGCCGACGATCTCGAGCATGCCGGTGAGGTACGACGACGCCTGCGTCGGCCAGGCGCAGTAGCGGCCCACCTCGCCGCGCGCGATCGGCGGCGGGAGGTTCGCTTTCGCCTGCATGTGCGCCATCGCCTCGTCGAAGGTCATCTCGCTCAGGTGGAGCGAGGTGTCCACGACGATCCGCGCGGCACGGAAGATCGTCGCCTCGTACTGGTAGAGCAGGTGCTTGGGGTCGGTGAAGAACCCCTGCTCCCGCATCATCCGCTCGGCGTAGAGCGCCCAGCCCTCGTGGAAGTACGGCGTGCTGAACGTGCGGCGGACCTTCGACGGATTCGCCTTCGCGACGACGAGGTGCCAGTGGTGGCCGGGGTACGCCTCGTGCACCGCCGTCGTCGGGATGTTCGCGCTGGAGTTCCCCTCCAGGCGCTTGGCGATCTCGCTCGCCGACTCGCCGTCCGGCGGAAAGGGCACGAAGAAGTGCCCGGTCATGGAATCGCTGAACGCCGGCGGGCGGTTGTACGACGCGACCGCGAGCACCGGCCGCTGGAAGTGCGGCGACGGCTCGACGAGGCACCGCTCGCCGGTCGGGAACGAGACGAGGCCCTTCGCCTTGAGGAAGGCGCGTGCCCGCTCGGTCCACTCCTCGTACTCGCGCCGCATCCCCTCCGGGTCCGCGGCGTGGACGCGGTTGAGCTTCTCGCAGAGCGCCGCCCAGTCGCCCGAGCCGTCGATCTCCGTCGCGATGCGATTCGCCTCGGCCACCAGGAGGTCGTACTGCTCCCGCCCGCGCTCGCGCAGCTCGCGCGCGCCGTAGGGAAGGAGCTCCTTCTCCTTGAGCAGGGCGGAGTAGGCGGCCTCGCCGATCGCGTAGGCGCCGGAGGCGCGGCCGCGGTTCTCGGTGAGGAACGCGCCGAAGCGAGCGATCGCGTCGCCGGCCTTCGCTCCAGCCGCTGCGAGCCGCGTCCGGCCCGGCGCGTCCTTCGCCTCCTCCGGCACGAGTGTCCGGACGTAGCGCTCGGCCGCCTTGGCCTGGCCGATCGCGCGCTCCACGTAGATCGCGGGGACGAGGGACCACTCGAGGTTCGCCGTGCCGGCCGCGAGGTGGCGCGGGATCCCTTCGAGCCGCGCGACCGCCGCGTCCACCAGTTCGGTCTCGGGACGCAGCCGATGGAGGAAGAGCGTGAAGATGCCGTTCAGCCCGGGGCCGAGGTAGTCCGCCGGCTGCCGCTTCCACATCGCGTGCGGCTCGAGGATCTGCGCGCCGCGGAGGATCGCGACGAGGAAGTCGCGGTCGATGCGCTGGTCGGGCGTGAGCGTGGCCTCGTCGAACGCTCGGAGCCCCGCGAGCGACGTCGCGCGCCAGGCGCTGCGCCGCCCCTCGGCCTCCGCCGAGAGATCGACCGAGCGCTCGTCGAAGGCGGTCAGGCCGAGCGACGAGGCCAGCTCGGGGTACTCGGCGTAGTGCTCCCCGAGCAGCCGGTCCGTGAACGCGTCGAACGCTGACGACATCGGCGGCCCTCCCCGCGAGAATGCTCAGCGGTGAGTCTCGCGGAATACCAGCGGAAGCGCGACTTCGGGCGGACCCCCGAGCCGAAGGGGGCGGCGCCGGAGCAGACCGGCGCGCTCCGGTTCGTCGTGCACAGGCACCACGCCTGGCACCTCCACTGGGACGTGCGCCTCGAGATGGGCGGGATCCTCGCCTCCTGGGCCGTGCCGAACGGCCCGCCGCTCGAGGCGGGGAAGAAGCGCCTGGCGGTCCGGACCGAGGACCACCCGATCGAGTACCTCGACTTCCAGGGCGTCATCCCCGACGGCTACGGGGCGGGGACGATGACGATCTGGGACGCCGGCACCTACGACCTCCTCCTCGCGAAGGAGGACCGGGAGTACAAGATCCATTTCCACGGCACGCGCCTCGATGGCGAGTGGGTGATCGTGAAGACGGGCGCACACGAAGGGCGCGACTGGCTCATGATCCGGCACGGCACGCCGCCGGCCGACGATCCACTCGCCTGGCGGATCGAGCCGATGCTCGCCGTATCGGCCGACGCGCCGTTCGACTCGCCCGACTTCTCGTTCGAGCCGAAGTGGGACGGCGTCCGCACGCTCGCCTTCGTCGACGGCGGGCAGGTCCGCCTGCAGACGAGGAACCTCCTCGACTGCACCGCGCAGTACCCCGAGGCGCAGGAGCTCGGCGCCGCGCTCACCGGCGCGTACCAGGCGATCCTCGACGGTGAGATCGTCGCGCTCGACGAGAAGGGTGCGTCCTCGTTCCAGCGTCTCCAGCCGCGCATGCACGTGCGCGACGGAGCGGCGGTCCGCCGGCTGCGCAAGGCCGCGCCGGTCCGCTACGAGGCCTTCGACCTGCTCTGGTGCGACGGGGAGGACCTCCGCGCGAGGCCGCTGCGCGAGCGCCAGGCGCGGCTCGACGCCGCGCTCACGCCGATGGGGCAGGTCGGCCGCGCCGAGCGCTTCGCCGGGACTGGCGTCGCGCTCTTCGAGGCGGCGCGGGCGCACGGCTTCGAGGGGATCGTCGGCAAGCGCCTCGACGCGCCGTACGTGTCCGGCCGCTCGCCGGCTTGGGTGAAGGTGAAGGCCTTCCGCACGATGGACTGCGTCGTCGCCGGCTGGACCGCCGGGCAAGGCGGGCGCGGAGCGACGCTCGGCGCGCTCGTGCTCGGCGTCTACCGGGACGGCGCGCTCGTCCCGGCCGGCCACGTCGGCACCGGCTTCGACGAGCGGACACTCAAGGAGCTCCTCGCGATGCTCCGCGAGCGCGAGACGCCCGGCGCGCCGTTCGCGGCCGCGCCGGCCGCGGAGCCCGGGACCCGCTGGTGCGCTCCCGAGCTGGTCTGCGAGGTGCGCTACGCGGAGCTCACCGCGGACGGCGCGCTCCGGCATCCCTCGTTCCGCGGGCTCCGTCCCGACAAGGCGCCCCGCGAGTGCACCGGCGAGGAGCGTGTCGCGAGCGCGAAGGAAGCGCAGCGCGCGGCGGCGAAGGCGAGCGCGGTCGCGTCGCCGACCGCCGCGCGCGAGCGGGTGCCGGCGGTGCTGCACGTGGACGGGCACGCGCTCCGCCTCACGCACCTCGACAAGGTGCTCTTCCCCGAGGACGGCTACACGAAGGCGGACCTCATCCGCTACTACACCGAGGTCTCGCCCTACCTCCTCCCGTGGGTGCGGGACCGGCCGCTCACGCTCAAGCCGTTCCCCGATGGCATCAGCGGGCCGTCCTTCTACCAGAAGGAGAAGCCCGACTTCACGCCGCGCTGGGTCCGGACCTGGCGCGACCTCGAGGCCGGGCGCGACGGCGGCATCGACTACGTCCTCGCGAACGACCTGGCGACGCTCGTCTGGCTCGCCAACTACACGGCGATCGAGATCCACCA
>Ga0082335_1005235_pt1 | contig 18204 bp, 10 predicted proteins | sample Subgrocontami58m_FD_72375 | JGI IMG/M metagenome (GOLD analysis project Ga0082335, IMG submission 72375) | Subsurface groundwater microbial communities from S. Glens Falls, New York, USA - GMW37 contaminated, 5.8 m (SPADES assembly) (version 2) ... | reverse complement strand
GTAAAATAAACCGTGTGCAACATCTACTGAACGGAAGACCAAGGAAGGTTTTAAATTGGGCTACACCCTATGAAGCTTTTCAAAATCTCACGGGTGTTGCGTTAAAAAGCTGAGACTACCTAGTCTTAAAGGTTAACGTTTTGGCTCAATCCTTCTGCGTACCGGACTGGGTCCGTGCGGGGGCATTAGAATCTCAATGTCTCCCTCCCGGACAGCGTCCCGTTTTCTTTCATTTAGTTGCATAAAACGGGTACCGTCTACCAAAGGGGGCACATTAACTCTTAGCCTGTCCCCTCCGCACCTCGTACCTTTCTATAGTCCCTTTCGGGGAAACTTGCATTGATACGCTGATCTAATATTGCAAAATTCTCTTTCTAGTCTTCAAACCTATTCCACCAGCACCTTAAACACCGCATCCGGCACATCCTTGTAGAATTCAATACTGATCTTCGTCCATAAGTCGTCCGGCAGATCATTCAGCTGGCGCCGGCACGCTACAGGCAAAAGTAGAGTTTGCGCCTTTTTATCAATGGCCATTTCAGCAATGCGATTAGCGTTCGGTATGGTTTCGATAGAACCGCCGAGATTAAGCGGTCCGGCGATGATCGTCCCACCTTTTGCATTGCGCCCCAAGAGCGCCCCGCACAAAGCAACCACAACCGGCATGCCTAGACCGGCCCCAGTTTTATCGGAATCCATGGCTTTCATTTGAATAGAGAATTCTTCTTCCCTTGGATTTCGATCGCCTACCAAATCGCGTGACCGTGTATATAGATTTTGCTCACCCACACGCACACTCTCTCGGAATGCCGGCGGCGTTGGCTGATTCAGGATGCGTACGCCGCTTCCAGGGCCGCACGTCACTTCGATTCGATACAGGCCAGGACCAGTTTCTGGCGATCCAGCACTCACCCCCCAAACCTGGCCTGGCGGCAAGGGATCGCTCTCTATTGCCTCATCACTGTGCAGCTCCGGCGTCGATACAAACTGCTCGGCGCCGTTTGGGATCAGCATGTAGCTAAAATGGGTGTTTCGAAATTCACTCTTAAACACCCGCTTCTGCTGTTCTTTCACGCGGCGCCTCGCTTCCAAAGCAATTCTCACGATCTTCTCAAGCTCCTCATCGTTGATCTGCATGGTCGGATCAGGAAATAGGAGCTTAATCAGGCCGCTGACCGTCTTATTGACGGCCTCGATATCACGTCCGCTTAAAGCTCCGCCGAGATGAACTCTGCCCTGCATGGCAGCCACCCGATTTCCCACACGGAGACGGCTTAAGCATTCGCTTAAAAAATCACTGACCAAACCAAAATGATCGGTTAAATGCTCCCTTGGGCTCACCTTGGGAAAATCCCACCCTGGCAAGTAGGCATGGATTCTGTCCATAAAAGCGGTATCGTTTCGCATTTCTGGTGGCATGGGACTCAGCAAATGACCGACTTTCTGTTGCTGTTCCACGTCCACGTCAAGATTGCCGACCATGACAATGCTGCCGTCGGCGCGGATATTTTCTTTGCCTCGGCTAAACTGACCGGATGCCATGTAACCCTTCATAACATTCACGCCGTCTTTTTGGTCAAACGATATGCCGGCAACTTCGTCGAAACAAACCACGTCGTATTGGCACACGAGACCCCGCTGTCCGCTCGCGTTGTTAACAAACATCTTCGCTACCGTCGCTTTCCCTCCGGAAATTAGATGGGCTGACGGTGAAATCTGCTGGTACAAATGACTCTTTCCGGTACCTCTGGGGCCAAGCTCCACCAAGTTATAATTACGCTCCACAAACGGAACCATGCGAAGCAAACACACGATCTTTGCGCGATCATTGAGAGCTGACGGCTCAAGCCCGACCGACCGGATAAGAAAATCGATCCATTCGCTCGTCGTGAACGACTGCCTTCCCTTACAATAGACATCAAGCACATCAGACTTCGACATCTGAATAGGCCTGATCGCCTCGATCTTAAAAGGACGCCCGCCTTGCTGTTGGGCGACAATTCCATCATAAGTCAGCGTTACTTCGGCATAAAACCCGTCCGTCAGCATTCGTTCATTGTCGCGAACGATCTGGTCATCGATTCGCACGTCTTTCAAGGTGAGGCTCGGGAGCTCGGCAACGTAGCAATCATTTTTGGAATCAAGCTTCGCTTTGATAATGTCGATCAGCTTCACAGAACCGGTTTCCTTGGCGCGAGCTTTAAAAAGCTCTTCTTCTCCCGTTCGGACCGTGCGGTCCTTAAGCTGCTTTTCGACGATTTCCAGACCTTCTGAAATTTCTTTCTCGTTTACCGTCGCGCAAAAACGTCCTAAAAGAAACTCCACGACGTAGGTCGGTACAGGGTACTGCCGGGCGTACTTCCGGACAAGATCCTTGCGGACCAGATACCCCTCAAAAACAGATGCAGCTTGTTTATCCAGCTTGTCTAGTTCAACGCTCATTTTGTCGCTCCTATGATGACTGCTCGATGGTCGAGCGCTTGGCCGTCTCGATCAAGCACGACCACTGTCGCCGCTTGCCCCTCAAATTGATCGTCAGCTATTGTCAGACTCGCGGCCCCGTCCTTGAGCTCTCTTGGGCTCGCCACCAGGCTTGAATTCGGCTGCCTCAGATTCGTCCGAATATCGACCCGTAATCCTTGCGTATTTGATTCAACAGCGACTCGACAGACCAAGCGAAACCATTCCACTGAATTGATCTTGGCCCGTGCTGCCTCCTGACCCCGCTCGACAACCAGATCCGGCACCACGCACTCCTGGAGACTCACTCCGCCATGCGCATACTCGTTGCCGGCAAAAAAAGACCCGGCGCCCGGCGGCGACGCTATTTGAATGTGAGGATTCCAATACCAAGGATAAACCGGTACAGCCGGCGTCGCTTCTCCCTGCACCATTGCGCACCGCGCCCATTTGGTCCCGACTAGAAACTTGGGAAGTTCTATCTTTTTCATGCCGCCCGGAACAAGAATCCATCCATGGTCGGTCACGACCTTGATCCGGTTCCATCCGCCGGCAATGAGGTCTATGATCCGGTCCACGATACCGTCAATCTCAGCTTCCAAATGAAGCACGAGGCGAGCGCCTAGCTTGTGGCCGAGCTTATCTAGCTCACCCACTTCCGCCCAAGCTCCCTTTTCGCCGCCCTTGCCATAACTATTTTCCTCAGCGTCTAGAAAAGTCAGCCCGTTCTCTTGAAACGTCTCGCGAATTTGTGAGCTTGTGGCCGGCTTTCCATTGCTTTGAAGCGTGGGATAAAAATCTTCGGCCCCCTCCTTGCCTTCGCATTTTAAGCTTAGGGGCATTCGCGCGAGCTTAGCCGTTGCAGTAACCGTGGGAAGCGGAGTTAATTGATAGTCTAGCCTGGTCCGCAAGCCCTTGCTTTCAAGTTTCTCGATTAAAATCCCCGCCAAATCAAATCGGAGCCCATCCACAAAAAGAAAACATGTTTCTTTATCACCGTGGTTCATTTTGATCAAAGAGCTCATATCTTTTGGATTCTTTGCCACGAGACTCTGAAAATGGCGCGTCGTCTGATCAAGCCATGGCTCATAAAGAGCCCTGGACACCTCAGCAACCACGCCCCCATCTCTCGCATTTTTTATAGAGACCAGAGCTTGTAATACAGCCCTGTCACATAGCCAGCCTTTCTCTACATAACTATCGGCCATTTGCTTGACCGAAACCCCGCCGAGCGGCGATTTGGCATACCGCGCGAGAGTAGCCAGTGCCTCGAGGGCGACACAGAGAGCGCTTTCCCCTAACTGCACCCACACCCACTGCCGCCTCTTCCCATGCTCTAAATCAAGCTCTAGGACCTTTTGACAGGCCTCCTGGTGAGGCATGGAAGATATCTCTTGGAGCGCCCTCTCTAGTTGCGCTTCCCCCTCTTCATTTTTTCCTGGAATTCTTGATTCATCCACGTAGAGATCACGCGGCTTTGCGCCACGAAGGGCACCGGCAACCCCTCTATACAGTTGAGGGGCTTCACAAAAGCGACGCCACACATCGTCCCAGCGGCCTTTGCCATTCAATAAAGCGTCACCAGCCGCCGCCGGTCCTTCTTCGGGATCAAAATCAAATTCTCTCTTACATACTTCTCGAAATGTCTTCCACAGCCCCACGCCAGATCTGCTTTTAAAGCTTTCCGGAGAACTCATCCACGCCAAGAGATCCCGAACAGGATCGCCGACTGAAAGGCGGTCAAAATCTTCCGCTTCAAGCCTTCTCCCGCTAAGCGGCGCGATCGGTTCGTGTGCCAAGACAGGCAAAGCGCGAAGTGCGGCTTCTCGCGTTTGTGCATCTTGAAAAATATCAAGACCGAGGCCAAGCTCTGAAGTAAGAAAAGCTTCTACGCTCCAATCGCGACCATTTCGCTGATGCCAAACGACGCCGCGATATTGGAGCTCGACAAGCGGTTGCAGTAAGGATGGGCACTCTGTGCCGGCTCGTAGTACCTGGCGATTCACGCCGGGTAGATAAATGATTGGGATCACGTTTTCGGGTAGGACAATCTCAGGAAGAGCCCTCTCGACAATGCATTTAAGCCAGATGACCGGGCCTGTTCTCTTTGCCGGCTCATAGTCTCCAAAAATATAGAGTTGCGGAATGGCCGCGAACAGTGCTGGCATTAAGGACTGCCATTCGCGCTCGGGATCTGTCCATATCAAAGCAGCTGGCTCGACCACCCCTTCAGGGCTCCGGATAGCCGCGTCAAAAGACCTTTTTAGCGCCTCGACCAATGTTTTAGGTTCATGCGCCGTCTTCATTGTTTTTGCATTTTCACTTTCTCAGTTAGAGAGTTTTTCTTGAATTGGCTGGTGCAATGAACATCATTCCAACGGTTTCCGTCAAAGTTTTTTCCGCCTTGGAAATCAACCGAAGAACCGTCCCAACCCCAAAACCACGGATAATCCGCCTTGTCTCGAAGGGGTTCCGCGCCCCTGTCTTTCTCCCACTTGATTTTCGGTCTCGATCTCAATATACAAGCAGCAGCTGCCCGAGCTCCGAGCGGCTTCGCCATAAAAAAGGGCCGGATGTTGATGCGAATGCCGTCATTGATATCTGGGTCCCAACCGATAGCCTGTTCTCGGAGAGGCTTCCACCTCACAAAAAGGTCATAGGGCGGTTCCCCAGCGCGGATCTTTTCTAGCTCACCCTTAAGATGAAGTGCGGCGGTCAATCGAGCATCCGCACCTTCGACGCCACTTTTTTGATCCCGCCTCTGCCGTTCAATCCAGTCGCCCAAATAGGTATAAAGAAGCTTATCGAAAGTCTTCTTTCCCTGCCCTTCCGGAGCGGCCAGCTTGTGGTAATTTACAAGTGCATTAAATCCATCCCGGCGTCCGTCCCAGATGTGCCAAATAAAGGGTCTTTGGTGAAAGATCTCGCAGTGCTGTTCAAAAAAACCGTCTCGGAGCCAGTCATCGAGTGATTTTCCTTGGAAATCCACGCCGGCAAGAATTTCGTTCTGCTTCGTCACAGACCACTCTTTACCAAAAGCATCTGACAAAAGAGCGCGCAGTCTGTCGGCGGCGGCTTGCTCGCCTCTTAATGGCGTCAAACAAACGATTCCGTCATCGTCGATGTATTTTTCTAAACCATCATCTTTGATAGAGGGGCATTCGGGAAAATTAGAGCCGGTTTGGCGGGGCCATTGATAGCCAAGTAGACGAGCCGTAGCTACGTGTAGCGCATGATCCGCACTTTTTGGGTGCCCATTAAATAACCATTGGGTCGGGTCGCTGGAAAACGGCTTCGGTAATCCATTAGGATGCGTTTCTCTCGCAGCTTTCTGCCAATACAAAAGATCAAATGGGATTTTTAAAAAGGATGAGTTGGTCGTAAAAAGACCTGGGCTCAATTTGGCAAGCGAGTCAGCATAACCATTCGATGTACAAAACATCCAGATGGCAAGCAAGTGATCTTTATTATGGGGAACAATCGGCGCAACCTTGCTGTCAAACCGCTGGCCGCTGTAAATACTAAGCCGGCATTCGCCTGTCTGACTGATACCTACACCAGGCTTGCCAACGGCCAAAGAATCCAGTCTGGGCCTAATCATACCCAATCCCTTTGTTCTCCAATCAATAATATATTCTCGGCCCCCATAATTGGCGGCCTTGCTAGTCGAAGATTGGCAAAATTCCCAACCATTTAAAATATTTGGCAATTCCCAATATAATCTAATCCATTTACCATCATCGCCCGTTTTAATTCCTTGTGGGATAATTGCATACTCCTCGAGCAATTTTCCACCACCCAACACATGAACCGAAATACGGTGATCGGGATTTTCAAGTTGCTTCGCCTGGTCAACCGCGACCAAATCAGACGACTCCAAGAGAATAGATTTTTTCTCATTGCTGTCGGTTAAATCTAAAGCATAGAATTTGTTGCCTGCGATAGGTTTCCGATAATCCACAGAAAAAAGAGCTACATCCACCACTTCGCCGGAAATAGTTTCAAAGGCACCTGGGCCGAGTATTGCTAATTGCTTCAATGTTAAAGTCTTTAGGAGCGAGTCACGAAGTTCACAAAAATGGTCCTTATAAGTCCATGACCGGGGCGTCACGAGGGCCACGCTGCATTGTTCTTTCACATATTGTAGGCAACGTTCTATAAATACACAGGCAAGGTCGTGTTTTGATTTTTGAAAATTTCTAATGCAGTAATCTCGCAGTGTTTCGCCTTGCTTTCTCAATCCCAGGTAAGGCACGTTGGTAACCACAAGCGTGAACTTACCCGCTAGAATTTCTGCCGCTTTGGTCATGCCTTTCGCGGTCACGGCCATTTCTGTAGCTTCATTGCTTTCGGTGCTTTCAAAAATTGGCTTCAGAAAAGGCTCAAGCTCGTCAAATTTAGCTTCCAGCAAATCACCATGTGTGGCCATGCTAGGATCGATCAAACTGCCCAGAATTGGCGCCTTTTCGAAAAGATCGTACAGTTTCTCAAGGCCTTGTTTGATGCGAGACGAAAATAGGTTTTCTTCGCTTCCCAGCAAATCCCTTTTCACTGGGAAGTGAGCCAGCAAGGCTGCCTTTTCGGCAAGCGCCAGCCACTCTTTTTTACTGACTCCTATCGCGAGGCCTGAACACGCAAGATTTAAAGACGGTAGATTCTTGTGTCCGACAAGCTTCCAGGCGGCAAGCGCAAGATTAAAAGCGGCGATCTGTGTACACCGTGAGTCAATTTCCAGACCAAATAGGTTGTCTTTTAGTACCGCCTCGACAGCGGCTTCTTGAGTGAGTTTTTCTTCCTTCATCCGAAGCGCCACCATGACCGGAAGCGCAAATACGAGAAAATGCCCGCTACCCATACAGGGATCAAGGATCGTAATTTCTTTGGTCGTTTTCGGCCACCCATCAAATATCCCGGCAGCCGGACGCCAAGGGCCTTCCGCCTCTCGTACAAATCGCAAATAGGCCCAATCAATTCCGCCCAGGGAGCAAGCTTCTCTTAGTGATTTTTCATCGCCGGCGGTGCGTGCGATTTCAGGGTTTTGGGCGAGGACTTTTCCTGCCCACCAAGCACCAAGGGTGTTGTGCAAAAGAAACTCAACCATATAATCTTCCGTAAAAAGCTGAGTGACCGCCGGAAGCTCCTCGGCCCCGATCTTTTTTCCAGACTCGTTGATCTGATTCTTCCGCTCAGCCTGCCAGAATTGGTAGACCCATCCAAGGCTGTCATCAGCAAGAAATGTCTCACTGGGTAGACCCTTTAACTGCTCTTCGAGCTTATTACGACTCTCGCGAGGCAGAGTCAACCGAAGGACCGGGTCACTCCTTCTGAAAATCTGCGGCAGCATGCTTTCTGCAAAAGAGCTCGCAAGCTCAAGCCAGTCTGCGCCCTTTTCTCGCGCGAGCTCTTCACAATCAGCCAACGAAATCGGTACTCTCGATTCGGGCTCGATTAGCAGGTCGTTCTCGGCAAGGAACCTCGAAAAGAGCATCCGATGCCAGTGTTCATAAGCACATTCAGCAACGAGTTTTTCGATCGTCTGCGTATCTTTCTGAGAATCACGAATATCGCCCAATTGACGCCCGTGAGCCCTAAGCTGATTTCGGAGAGCCTTGTTTTCCTGAGACATGCCCTCCCACGGCTTACTCGCGCCAACCGCAAGGCTCTCAATAGCCTTGCGAGCGCCCTCTTCAGCGATGTTTCTCGCTTGGGCGACCGCGCGTTCGAGTTCTTTTCGGAGTTCCCTGGACAGTGTTTTCATGATTTATGCTTTAGTTCAAAAGAACGGGACCCTTTTTAACAGCTTCCAAGAGTTTAGACTTTTGCCGCTCCGCCCACTCATTCACATCCGCTTCGTCTTTGAGAGTTACCCTCTCCAACGTGAGCGTTTGGAGTTTGGGCTCCGCAAGTTTTGCCGCAAGCTCCATTGCTTGCCGCGCTCTTCCCTGAACAGCGTCTACTTCTGCCCTCAAAGTCGAAAGTGGCAGCCGATCCAAGTATTGCGCAAGACTCTCGTCATTTGAAATATCCGGTTTAGGCAATCCGATCAACCCCACGCTTGAGAGAATTCTTTTCTTGTCAGAGTCGCTTATCTTTTTCCATACCGCGGATTCGCTGAGCTCGCTCATGGACTTTGCAAACGCCTTTTCGTGATTTTCATGCAAAAGAACGATATTCTCGCGCAAAAGTTTCGCGAAGCCTGCCAAGACATTGGCTACGGGATTCGCGGGCTGCAAGAGCAGCCGCTGACTCTGTATCGCTTCGAGCTCAGCGATAAATTCTTTTGCCCCTTCCAGATCCTGCACATGGCGCCTCAATTGCCCTGCCATCGTCCATGAAGCCTGTCTCTGTGAGGCCAGATTCCGCAGATCTAGGCACTTTCCTATGAGCGCATCGATTTCCGTCGCCTTCGCCTTGATCGCGGCGAGCTGTTCATTTCCAACAACATTCGTCATTTCCCTGATAAAAAGGGTGTCGGGCACGGCAGGAAGCGGCGGTTCTCCGCCGGCGGCTTGTGCCAAAGCGAGTAGCTTTGTCAGAAACTCGCCTGCTCTTATTAATTCCTCTCCGGTCCGACAGTTGACTTGCAGTTTCCCGAATAACTGCCTGAGCTTGAGACGGTCCTGCATCGAAAGCGTCACTTGCTCCACCCTGAACTCTGTCTTTGCTATTTTGTTCTGATCAAGCTGCCCCATCTGTACCGCAGACCCGTTAAGAACAGCGCTGACGTGCTGTGACTTGTGTAGCGCGATCAAAGCGGCGTCTATCGCGTCTTGCGGCCACCCAAATGGGCTGTAGCGTAGAGCCTTTCTAATATCAGTGCCGGTTTTTCCAGATCCGATGATCCCCAAAATTTGCTGGCACACCGGATGCCTTTCCGTCGCCTCAGTATGACCCACCGGCTGAAAGGGTTGGTCAGCACCTTCCTTCACCCTGCGTAGCACCGCCTCCCAAGCACCCGAATCGGCCTCTGTAAACCTTGGGAAGAGACGTGCCAGGGAGTCATTCGCCGCCGTTGTTATCTTATCTGCCAAGGAAAGACGGATGACTTCATTCCCGCCGCCTTGAAAAACTTTCGCATTTTCCAAAATCTCGGCGATGAGCCGATTTAATTCTGCTTCACTGCGAGACAGTCTACTCTGCATGCTTTGCCGGGCATCTTGCCCTTCTTGGGTTGTCGGATTGCCCTGCGTTCCCAGGGTCTGCCTTGCCGCGTCTGAATCAACGATCCACCTCTTTAGATCATCGGCGGACTTTCTTTGGATAAAAACAAAGAGAACAGGGCTCTCAAAACCCACTGCCCTTGCCGCTTCGGTCATGTCCTTCTCTGATGAAGACCACCCGTCTCGAACCCACACAGGAATGATGTTCCCATCTGAGCTTGGCGCGGTCTGCTCGCGAAAAACTACGAGCTCTCGCACCACTTTAGACGCGCCGTGCGCCACTCGGATCTTTCGCACGATCTCATCCCCTTGGGCATAAAGAAGGCTGTCACGCTGAAACTGGATAGCCGCTTGATCATTGTTCAGCTTGGTCTGTCGGTTGCGAAATTCGCGATCCCAATCGGTACCCTCGCGGGTCTGAAGACGGTATTCGTCCTCGATCTGCATCAGAACGCCTTTCGTCACCAATACCCCAAGCCGCTCTTCTACTTCCGACCGAAGCTTACCGTTGTCGGCTTTAAGATCGTCGACCAAAAGGTCCGCGATATGCTCCTTGATTGGCCGCACGCCAGTGTCAGCACCGGCCTCCTTTTTGAGCTTACCGATTAAAAAAACAAGACCGCAAATACGATAGGAGAGCACGTCACCCTCTTGCCGAAGCTGAATGATCCGCTCGTTGATCTCGCGAGGTAGAACTCCCGTATTGACCATCTCGGGAGCTAGGGCGTCAAAAAGCTCATCTCCTGCAATGAGAGTACTTGTAGGCCGGTCGGATATTTTTGCTACTGCGTCGTGGATAATGCGAAGCTGTGATCTAAGCTGGCTTGTCGTGCCGGCCGCGTCGATCTGACGAAAACATTGCTCCCAAAAACGCCGTCTGGCTGGCAATAGGGGATAGTCCTCCAAAATAAACTTTTGGTCTTCAGGCCTTTCCGCGAGTTTTGTACCTTGCAGCTGACGCGAGACTTCGCCGGCGTGATTTTTTAAAAGTTGTTCAATGTCTGACATCGCTGAGGGTTTCTTTTGAAGCAAAACCTTCCTCGTGACGGTTTCAACATCTGCGTCGGACAAGGCAACCCGCACCGTAAACCGATCCATGAGCTTCTGCAAAAGTGGCACATTGGTGAGAGTGCTCTGCCCCGCGCCGATGATCATGACATGACTATCGAGTTGTTTAGAAAGTGCTTCGGCTATTTCAGTGACTTGTACCGAGCGGTCGTTAGAATCCCCGATATATTGCTGAACTTCATCAAGAATAAGAAGCGTGCATGGCATGCGCCCATCTTTCCCGACAAGCTTTAAGCACTCCTTGAAAATGCGTAGAAGTTCTTCACTGGTGATATCCGTATTTTGCGGAGGAAACTGCTTACGGATTGCGTCTCGCACACCTGCCTCTTCGTGGCCTAAGCTCTTATCCTGCGCCAAGAGAGCGGTCGCGATAGTCTTACTGACATAGAGATTATTAACTTCCCTATCAAAAGACTTACCTTCGGCTTCAATCTTCTTTTTTATCGCGTCATAAGTCCCTTGTGAATGAAGCCATAGACAAAACTTCGCCTGCGGATACGAGCTGGGCAGACCTACGGCACGCAAAAGGATCGATAGAATGTTTAAACGCACGTGCTCGGTCGATCCCGCCGGCAAAGACCCAGCGGCTGCCAATAATCCTCCGGAACGCTTGCCGGCAGTGTCGAGCTCACGAAGAATCGCACGGATATCATCAGGCATTGAGGGAATAAGCGTCCGCGCTGTCACCTCACCCGGCAACGGCGTGTCCTGCCAAAGGTGACAGAGCATCTTTAACAAATGGGATTTGCCGCTTCCAAAAAAACCGCTGACCCAGGCGCCCTTTTGACTGGTTCGCCCGACGTTGTCAATGTAGGAGCGCAAAATCTTATGGATACCCTCCACATACTGTCCTTCGCAGACAAATGTCGAGAGCTCGCCTTTCAACTCTTCGAGACTCCTCGCATCCATTTGATCCACAATTCTTGCTTGGCCATGATTGACCAGCGGATACTTCGCCGGATCTCTCTGGAGAATATCTTTTATCTTCATAACTGACCCCCCTCGGTATGGAGCGTGATTGGCACGGCCAAATAATTCCATCCATCACGCGCATCCAGTAAGCGATAATTATTCTTCTCTACCTGGCCCGGAAAAAACATGACCAACCGGCCCTTGATATCCGCTTCGATCATTTTTATGACTCTCGATATGCGGGTGAAACCAAAGAGGGCCCCGATTCCAAAAACCGCCAGAACATCGGCTGATACCGGATCATTTTCGAGAAGGGCTTTTCGAATTTCTTCTGCGGCAAAACTGCTAAATTCTTCATCCAGCTTTATTTGTATATCGTCCGGATTTTTAAAGTACTCTTCGCGATAGTCATCAGCGGCCATCCAACGCGCAAACGCATCGGCCAGGTCTATTTCACGCCAAACGTGGCCTGCCTCCTCAGTCGCCGCGGCAAACATCGCTTTCCTGGCCCTAACCGTTCTTTCTAATTCCTTGTCGTAAACGACCATGATGACGCGCTGTGCGCCGGATATTGTTTTTTGCCATGGAATTGAAATGTGACGATCATAGTGATCGCAAAGCTCTTCAATGCGTCCCATAAGTGGCCTTTTCTCCATAAGAATCTAGTCGTTCAAATCCTACGTCCATCACGTCGCCCAAAATACGAACATCAATAAAATTTAATCTTTTGGCTTCGATGGTGAGCTCTTCAGCGTGGGACGGCGTGCAATCTAGAAGACTCATCCAGCCGGAAGAAAAAAGTTCCCTTGACCGAAATCCAGCGGCGTTGGCTAAGAAGAGTCCGAAGACAACAGTAACGGGTGTAGCCTTTATTTTTTGGCGTTTCTTAAAGACACGCCCTTCAAGATGTCCGGATTGCGTCCATGAGCTTGCAATATTGCGCACAACCTTCTGCAGGATTTTTGGATTTAAACGCTCCCCGACGATATTTTGTAGGTCGAACAGCATACGATCGCGAAGAAATTCGGCGCCTTCGGACAGAGCTAAAACTGATTGGCAGGAAGCCGCTAATAAAGGGTCTCTTGCGATGGCGCATTCCAGAGTTAATAAGCGGCGTTCATTCTCGTCGATAGCTCTATCCCACAAATGCCTAAAGACTCTAAAAATCGGTACTGATAAATCTAGTCCGTAAAGCTCTCCCAGTCTTTGGTTTGAATGCCGGCGTGTTGCGTAGGTAGGTTTCCCGAGGCAATTTTCCTCGAGTATACAAACTGAATAGTCCTCCCTTGTCGCTGTGGGTGGTCTTTGGGTAAATAAGGCGCTCAGGTCGTCAAACATCATTGTCCGACTTGAATGAGTGCCCTTATCTCCCATCCGGAAGCCCATAGCCAGGAGATGATCAGGTGAAGCGTTCGAGCTTATCAGTTTAATCATATAATTTAGCCGGCATACTTGCCGGCCAATAGAGTAGCAAGGATCAAAGTATCGGTCAAGACTAAATTAATCGCTCCTTTCCGCCGAAGAGCACCCGCCTGTCGGATGGGCAGGGCTTGAGCCTATGGTCGATGCGGAGGTGGAAAAAATCACGAAAGTCCACGCGAGGGCACCGTGAACCCCGACGCCCCCAAAGCATTGTGGAAGTTGTCACCCCCATGTTCTAAAAAGAATACAAGCCAACCTCTGGCCCAAGTCCGACGCTCTCCAAGAGCGGCGGTGCGGCGGCCTAGCCGCAGAGAAGAGCGAGCGGCCAAGCGAGCTCAAGGAGCGGAGCCGAGGCCCCAGCCGAGGCGGAGCGCGTATTCACATTCAGCTACGGAAGGTCCGCACGGCCTGGGGTTTGATTTGGAACTTTAATTATTTGGGGTGGTTGTGGACTTTCGGGTTTGGGTTTGGAGCGGCGGGTTTGTCTTTGGGGTTTTATTTCGGCCCAGAGTCTCAGCGTTTACGACGAGGATTTGATCTGGCTTCGAGTTGCCCTGCCCACGGCCATTGGATCTCCCGGGAGTTCGGCGTTTAAAAATTGCCGGATAGTTTTAATTCACAAGCCCTGCAGAATTTCTGTGGCCCGACGCGAATTGTATACCGTGCTTCATGGGTACGCTTCATTTCTTTCTCAAGCGTGTTCCCTTGAGAAGCTCGTGTGGTAGAATAAACCCAATTGTATTGGGAGTTAAATTGGAACAGTTCGAAGGAGACAAAGGTTCTCCGTTGGATCGAACGTAGGCCCTGAAGGTTGTGTGCCTTCAGGGCTTATTTCACAGAGGGCCTGTATATGACACGACGGATAATGGACAGCCTCATTGAAATAGTGGCAACGGTCGGCTACATCGGCCGTATTCCGGCGGGGGCGGGCACGGCCATGTCGGTCGTCGTATGCGGGCTCGCTTATTTTTTTCCGGAGCCGCGTTGGATCGAGGCCATCTGCTTCTTCTCGTGCGCGGCCGGTTTTGCGGTGGCAGCGCCGGCGGTGCGGGTGCTTCATTCCAAGGACCCGAAAGCGTTCGTGCTCGACGAACTTGCCGGGATGACGCTGGCGCTCCTGTTTGTGCCGCTGACCCCCGTTTCGATCATCCTTGCGCTTCTTCTCTTCCGCTTCTTTGATATCCTCAAGCCTCTGGGCATCCGCCGTCTCGACGCGATGAAGCATCCGTCGGGTATCGTGTGGGACGATCTCTTGGCGGGACTTTACTCCAATCTCGCGTTGCGCCTTATTTTATTCCTGATCCAGGCGTCGAGAGCTGTTTGATTTGAAACTACATCCGCTGAGCTTTGGACGACCGGGCGCTCGTTTTTTTTACGCGGGACTGGTGGCCTTAAGGGCGGCTGCGTACTGGGCCGGATCGGCCTTTCTTCGTCCGGGGGAACCTTTGTCGGTGTTGGCGACATACCGGATGGGGGACATCGAGGATTTTCCGCTCATCGCCTCGCTTTCCCGGTTTTCATTCGGCGATGCGTCGCTTTGGGAACGAGCAGGAGCCGGCCTTACCTCCTACCCTGTTTTGGCTCTGCTTCCGCACGCCGTTCTCTTCCGGATCTTCGGCACAGCCGGTTATATTGCGGCTGATATTCTGATCGCCCTCGCTTTTTATTTGACATTGGAAGCCCTTCTACGTTTTTTTGGATTTTCATCCCGTCTGTCCGTGCTTGGTGCGGCCTTGCCGATATTGATCACGAAGATCCCGGCGACCGGCGGGTATATGGCCTACATCAATTATTTTCCTCTAAATTTCTGGGGATGGCGTATTCCGAGGCCTTTTGTCAGCGAAATTTTCTTTTTTGCCGCGCTTGCGGCGGCGTGGGGACTTTTCAGACCCGGATCAAAATGCGGAACGAAAGCTTGGGGCGCGCTCGGTCTGGCGTTTGCGCTGGCCGTGCAAACACAGGCCCACGCGGCTCTGATACTTTTTCTTGCGATGCCTCTGTGGTGGGCCGCCTCCGGCCGTGACCGCCTGCGTGGAGGCGCGCTCGTGAGGGGATTTTTTGTCGCGAGCCTGGTATTCGCGGTGGTTGTAGCGCTGTTTGTGGCCCAGCGCTGGATTGAACATCCGGATCTACCCGTACGATGCGGTGTGTTTTCGGTCGATCGGTTTCATCCGATTTTTTTAGAAGTGAATCCAGCGGCTGTATTCGTTTGGGGGTATACGTTCTTGATCGCGTGGCTTTTGCCGAGATTTTTTACGGACGGCAGGGGATGCGTGCTTCGGGCGGCGCTTTGTTTTACGGCCTGCCTGACCATTGCCGCGTATTTTGCGCTGCCGGTCTCGTGGATGCTGCTGGGGCGGACGGTCCAGCCTGGACTTTTCGAGAGACAATTCGATAAAATATTCTCACTGAACTATTTCATCACGATAGTGGCTGTGATGGAAGCGGCTTTAATGGTTCCCTGTTTACCGGCTTTGAAGAATATAGTCACAAAAAGTTTTATTTCAGTAGTTTTGGTTATCGCGGCTGCCTCGTCGGTCGGCTGGGTCACGACGCTGGCTGGCAATGGCGATCACATGCGGCCGACATTCGAGGAATATAAGGAACTGGGCCCGGGTTATCGTGATGATTTTGCGGCGCTCGTTCGTGAGCTCGAAAAGCCCGTTTACGGCGAATGCCGTGTGATCGGTACTTTCGATCACCAAGCTTATGCATGGTGGGGCGGATTCCGGAACGGATATTCCTACTTGCCGGATCCGCTCATGACGACCGCCTCAGATGGAGAAATCGAGCAGCGCTTCGTGGAATTTTGCCGTCTGGTGGGCGTGCAAAGGGAGGAGCTGGCCGCGTTTGCAGGTCTGTCTTACGTGAACATCTTTTGGATCGGCCACGACAAATACCAGGCATCCCGCGCACATACGCTGCGGCCGATCGCCGATTATTCGGCGTCTACTGCGGTTAAGATCAGTAAAACCTCACCCCTTGATTCTTGGCATGTCGAATTGCCGCAGACCGATGCGGCACGGCTGGTTTCCCGTTATGACGCTTCCGGGGATGCCCCGACCGGGCGCTTGGACCTTGTGGTGCTGAACACAGATAAGAGCCAACGGCAACTCGCGCCGCCCGGACATTTATTCGAGCCGGTTTTTTCAAACGCGTCATTTCGTGTATGGAGACGCCGGTCAGCGCCTTGATCTACTCGGCGACGTAGACCGAAAGCGCCAGATTCGCTGCGGTGAGTTCCTCCTCAGTGGCCAGGCGTATGGCCGGAATGACGTTGCCCATGGGAATTTCGAGCGCCCGTCCTTCCAGGATGCTCACCGTCACCGAAGCTCTTTCGATGTAAACGTAGATCGTGTTCTTATTTGAGATGACGGTCGTGAAAGGTTCGCCCTTGGAGTCTTTCTGCGAACGTACGAGGAACTGCGTTCCCGGCAGCGTGTCGGAGACGACGACCGTGGCTGATGGCGTCGCCAGGCGGAATGACGATCCCACCGAAAGCGCTTTCATATTGACCAGGAAGTTGCCGCCCGTCGTCTTTAAAATCATGCCGCCTTCGCTGGAATTGACGACCAGACAATCACCCGATTCCAAAAGACGCACGCCGACGATGCCGTTGAGCGTCATGTCGGCGAACCCGTCTTTCTCAGTGCGGAGAAGGTCGCCTTCCTTGAGCGACATGTCCAGATCGACCGGGATCGTCTTATGGTTACGGACGACGCTCGATTTCCCGTCGAAATTATAGATGATCACACGCCCCGCAGCGCGTACCTCAGGGACGAAAACGCCCACGACGGCGAGGATCAACCCCGCCGCAAAAACCGTCCTCAATGTCGCAAACAGTGCTATAGGCCGCATCGATAAAGTATACCATGACCCTCCCAGCTCCTTTACTTGCAGCGTCTTACCAAGCGACTTGAAATGTGGTATAAATAGGGCTCCCGATCCAGGAGAGATGGCAGAGTGGTCTCCGCCACTAGAGTCCGCTACTAGAACTTCAGCGGATGCACTGGTGCTTTAGTGGTGCACGTCGGCGGATTCGTCCTCGGCATTGCCTCGGCGAAGAATGCAAATGAAGATTCAGATTTGGAGAGATGGCAGAGTGGTCGAATGCGTCCGCCTCGAAAGCGGATATACCGCAAGGTATCAGAGGTTCGAATCCTCTTCTCTCCGCCAGTTTTAGATTCGAACAGAGTGTTACAAGCGGGGGCGTCGGGGTTCACGGCGCCCTCGCGTGTCCCATACACCGACCCACCGAGCCGATTAGCCAACCCCTCAGCGAGTTTTAAATCTCTTCTATCTTCAAGAGTTACAATCACTTCCATCGATTCTCTTGAGAGAATTATTTTTTCAATGGTTCTTTTGGTGACAAGCTGTTTCTCAAGCTGAGATCCTTTTTTAAAGTCAGAAGCGTACCCCTGGAGCACATGTATTATCTTTTGAGAGTAGCTTTTCTCGGACTCGGTCGAGAGTTCGAATCCCCGTGACGGGGGTGACATTCTTAAGGTTTTGAAGACCAAACTTTCAATATAATTTTCATCCTTTGAAATCCTCTCAAGGCTTTCAAAAACAAACGATTCTAGCTTCTCGGCATTGACCTGTTTAAGAGAACACGCCCCGCGCCCTTCTTTCACGACCTTGATGCATTTGTAATAGTAGTAGCGTCTTTTCTTCTTGTTGGTGAAGGTGTTGGTCATCGCGGAGCCGCATACTGCACACTTCACGAGGCGAGACAGTAAATACTCTTTGTAGACTCTTTTTTTTCTGAGCCGTTCCTTGGTTAACCCTTGAGCTTCTAGAAATAAATCCTCGGAGATAATCGGCTCATGAGTGCCCTGCATGACTTTCCCGTGCCACATAATTTTTCCAAGGTAGACGGGATTTCTTAGGAGTTTATAGACCCCATTCTCAGAAATGAGATTATTTTTGTAGGAATGTTTAATTCCTCTTTCCCTGGTGTATTCCACCACCTTTTTGAAAGATCCCGTCTCAATAAATACCTCATAAAGGGCTTTTACAACCTTGGCACTTTTTAGGTCCGGCACTAGCTTTTTATCAACCTGATCTTCCCCCGATTTAGTGGACACAACGGAGAGTTGGTTTTAGCATAAAACCAGCTCCAAATCGGGAGGTGTCCTATGGCAGTAGAAAACGGTAAAAAGACGCAGTTTGACCGGGATTT
>Ga0082335_1005231_pt1 | contig 18221 bp, 13 predicted proteins | sample Subgrocontami58m_FD_72375 | JGI IMG/M metagenome (GOLD analysis project Ga0082335, IMG submission 72375) | Subsurface groundwater microbial communities from S. Glens Falls, New York, USA - GMW37 contaminated, 5.8 m (SPADES assembly) (version 2) ... | reverse complement strand
TTTTTCGACGATCAGCAGGGCCATTGCGAATCGGCCGCTATGCATGTGGCAACCGGGCATGTTCCGTTCGGCGTCGCCAATAAAAAATAAGGCCAATTTCGCAGCGCGTCTGCTCGCCTGGCACAAGCGCCACGGCCGCCACGATCTGCCCTGGCAGGGGACGCGCGATGCCTACCGCATCTGGGTCGCCGAAATCATGCTGCAGCAGACCCAGGTAAGTGCGGTGATTCCGTATTACCGCCGCTTTCTCGCGCGCTTCCCCGATATCGCCGCGCTCGCCGGCGCGCCGCAGGATGAGGTGCTGCGGCTATGGAGCGGGCTGGGCTATTACTCGCGCGCGCGCAATCTGCGGCGCGCGGCGAAGCTGGTGGCGGAGCGCCACGGCGGCGTGTTTCCGCGCGCGCTCACCGAAATCGAGGCGCTGCCCGGCATCGGGCGCTCCACTGCGGCGGCGATCGCCGCGTTCGCCTACGGCACGCGCGCCGCGATCCTGGACGGCAACGTCAAGCGCGTGCTGGCGCGGCATTTCGCCGTTGTCGGATTTCCGGGGGAGAAGCGCGTCGAGAACCGCCTGTGGCAACTTGCGCAGGAGCAACTGCCGCCGCGCGCCATCGGGCGCTACACCCAGGCGACGATGGATCTGGGGGCGACGCTGTGCACGCGCGCGAGGCCCGCCTGCGCAGACTGCCCGCTCGCCGAAAGTTGCCGGGCGCTCGCGCTCGGGCGCGTCAGGGATTTTCCCGCGCCGCGCCCGGCGAAGGCCGTGCCTACCCGCGCCACGCACATGCTGCTGCTCCTCCGGAACGGCGAGGTGCTGCTGGAAAAGCGCCCGCCCTCGGGCATCTGGGGCGGACTGTGGAGCCTGCCCGAGCTCGCCGACGGCGAGCGCGTGCGCGCCCACTGCCGCAGCAACTATGGCTGCAACATCGCCGAGCCGCAGCCGCTCGCCCCGCTCGCGCACGGCTTTACCCACTTTAAGTTGCAGATCCAGCCGCTCCTGTGCCGAGTCGAGAAACTCGCTCCGGTCGCGCGCGAAGCTGGCCAGATGTGGCTGAGCTTGGAACAGGCGCACGGCGCGGCGATACCTGTTCCGGTGCGAAAGCTCATAGAGCGCCTGCTGTCGCGGTCATGCGGGTGGTCTCGAGGTCGAGGAAGATCAACTAGCCTGAGACCCGTCAATTCGTAACCGCAACGCCGCCCATTTCAAGCAGCAGCACCGCCTCTCCATCCTTGGGCGCCGGACCGAAGCGATGCCGCAGGGGGCGCCCCGCGGCCAGGGGGTCGTCGGCCGAAAACAAGACGTCGGCGACCGCGCCGTGTCCCGGCACGCGCAGATCCTTGTTCTCCCAGTCGGCGTGATAGCAGAAAATGACCAGGTTTTCGCCGTTTGGAAGCGCAGCGCAGCACACCAGGGTCCTGTCCTGCATGATATCGAGAACGCCGCGAATGCCCTCTTCGGGTTCTGCCGCATAAGCGAATTCGACGTAGGTCGCGCCGCAGCCTGGCGCGGCATCGATCCAGAGTATCTCCCCGTCGTCTTCCACGGTCGGCCTTGAGAGGTAGTCGCTCGGGAAGGCAATCCAGGCCACGCGCGAGGCCCTGCCGCTGCCGCGCGCAGGAGTGGCCGCCCGGCGCCACCTGAAGCCGGCGCGATCGCGCAGCGCCGCCGGCGCGCCGTTGGCGCCGGTGTGCGCGCTGCGGCACAGGCCGGATTTTTTGAAGCTGTATTCCTCGACGCCCGCGATCGAGCGCGTGCCCAGGCGAAAATCGCCCAAGCGCGTGGTCGATGCCCACCAGATGTCCGACACATAGCCGTCGGCCCGTTTGACGCCAAATCTCAGATCGAGCAGATAATTATTGGACATGGCCGCAGGCGAATTATCGATCTATTCCGCGCAAAAGCAAAACCCGGCGTCCCACTGAAGTCTGCGCCTGCGGCCTAGTCTTCGAATTTCAGCACCCCCGGGGCGCCGATGGCGGCGTCATCTCGCGCAAGGCCGTGCTTGAATGCAGTGCCGGCATTGTTATCTCTCCCTGGCCCGCGGTCAATGCCTGGAGCGCAAATCTGCGTGGCGATCCAAATCACCCGCGCCGCGGTTACAGAGTTGGGCTGTTGCGCGGACGTGAAGCCGTCCGCGCGGATCGTCGATTGCGCACGGATAAGAAGCGCATCCGCGCGCAATCGACGATCTTGTATAAAACCCCCGCACTGCCCTTGATTTTATCCAGAACCGTGTTTTCTGGACGGATGGTTTTTATCATCGCGAGAAAAGACGGTTGGCGCGCGCGCAGCGCGCAAGTCCGCTGGTGCAACGCGCCTACAGGAACGGCTCGGCGCGCTTCAGCAGTTCTTCCAGACCCGGTTCCTTCGGGTTGCGCGGTTTGCCCGGGTGAATGATGGACACCTGACAGCTCTCCGCCGCCTCCACCAGTTGCGCGTAGGTGCCGGCGTTGATGTCGGCGATGTACGCCTGCTTGTTGCCGTCGTAGGCGAACATCTTGCCGTTGAGCTGGGTGCATTCGTTGCAGCTCGAGCAGCGTGCCGTCTCGATGTAGGCCTCGTCTGGGGACCGTTCCGGTTCCGGCTCCGGCTCCGGCTCCGGCGCCGCAGCCGCGGCTGGCGCGGCGGACGCGCTCGCCCCGGCGCTCGCCGCGGTCGCATGCGCGGGGACGGGTGCGACTGCGGCGTGCGCCTCGGCCTCCTGCTGCATGCGCTCTTCCCACGCCTTCTTCTCGCGCGCGAGCAGTTTTTCCGCATGCGAATTGTGCACGCCACCCAGTTCCTGCAGGCTGTGCCACATTTCGCGGCAGCGGCGCGCTTCGCGGATCAGCCGCTCGTCGACGATCACTTTCTGCAGCACGTTGTCGGCGTCGACCATCAGCAGGCTGGGCACTTTGTCCGGCAGACCCTTGCGCTCGCGCGTCAGCGACTCGTCCACCGGAATCATGCTGCCGTTCCACTTCTCGCGCGGAACGCGCGCGAGGTGCCTGGCGTAGCGGCGGTCGCTGGCGACGAAGTCGACCAGCGTGAAGGCGAGGTCCTCCGACACCCGCTGGTGCAGTTCGTCCTCGTAGGTGAAACCCTGGATCGGCCAGTCCAGATCCACCTGCGAATTGGCCTCGAGATAGAAGCGCGACGCCCAATTCGGACCCGCGGACGGGTCGTAGGTGAAAGCCGGGAAAGCGCGCGACTCCATCGCCGCGGCCGCCATCAGATAGGGAGGCAGGCCGGAGGCGGTTGCGCACGCTCCGGAAAACACGCTGTACAGGGCGGGGCCGCGATAAGTCAGACCGCGCAGCATGCGCTCGCGGAACTGGTACAGGTTCGAACTGGCGGACTGCAGCACGTACACTTCATTGAGCCCGATGGCCATGTTGGCGATTTGCCGGCTGCGCATGCCGGAGCTGAGGCTGCCTTCAGCATTCGGTGGCTGTTCGAGGATGTCGTCGATCTGGAGCAACACCTTGATCGGCAAACCCGAGGACAGGATCTCCATCAGTTGGGCATGCTCGACCGCCTGCATTTTTTCGGCGTTGACGCAGACCAGGTAGTCGGGAAACGGCGCCAGGTCCTGCGGATCGAGCCCGTTCGCGCCGAACTGCTCGAACAAGGCATCGTGCTTAGATTCCCGGTACTGTCCGTCGATTTCCAGCTCGGCGATGGCGATGGCGCGGGCGAGTTCGATCAGCTTGGGCATGCGCTCGCGGAATGCGCGCAGCGCATCGGCGCAACTGTCGAACAGGAAGCAATAGTGACCTGCGGCGCCGCTCTTCTTCGACGCCGCGTCGGGGGAAGGAAAGAACTGCTGCACGCTCAATACATTGAGCAGTTCGCGTATGCGCTTGCGCCGGCTCTCGGGGAACGCATCCTTCGGCAGTGCCTTGGACAGTATGCGCGACATGGCGTCGAAGTCGAACGCATCGCCGAAACCGCTGCCCACCGCGGCCTTCAGGTGCTCGGCGCTGCGCCCCGCCTCCGAGCGTTCATAATCGGCTTTGAGGATATCCGACAGCTTCAGCACCAGCCGATCGAGATCCTTGCGGAAGTTTTCGGCCTTCTGCTTTTGTACCGCGTTCCAGGCATGCTGCAACAGGCGTGCCGGCAGGGCCGCATTGCAGTCCGCCAACTCGCCGTCGATCTTGATCGCGGCGCGCGCGCGCCGCAGGCTGTCTTCGAGCGATTTGTCCGCGCCAGACTTGTCCATACCCTTGGCCAGCCGCCCCGCCGCCGTCGCCCAAAGCGCGGAGAGTGTTCCGGTCGCGCCGCCCGAGGCGAGCATGCGGATTTCCTGCTCCAGCCGCAGCACATGCTTTCTGATGCGCTCGCCCTCGCTGCCGCGCGCGGCGACGCCAAGGGCGTCGTCGACGAGGCCCGACAGCGACTGTACGAGCAGCCTGTCGGCCCGATCGGCGACCAGCACCAGCGGAAAATCGTAGCGCAACTGGCTGATCTCGCGATAGCCGGCGAAAAGCGCCGGACGCAAATCCAGTCCATCGACCGCGTCCAGGTGTTCGCTCGGCCGCCTGCCGGTCAGGAAAAATGCAACGTGTGCCTGAGTGTCCGCTTCCATGTCTTTTTCCAACCTGCCTTGCTCGTGAGGTACCTTCGATGAAGGCGCGCGGAGTGGTGATCGGCGCGCGCCGACGCTTTACGCTACCTTCTGTTCGGCTCCCTGCGGCCAGACCGTGTATTTGTCCAGCTCCGCATTGAGCCCCGCCCTGGTCAGATCGGGGGTGCGCAGCTTGTCCGAATGGCGCAGGTCCTCGTAGCAGGGAACATCCGGGTTGTTGTACAGGATTCCGACCGGGATGATGTCGGTGTTCGACGCGATCTCGCGCGCCCGGTCCATATTCAAGGGGTCGTGCTCCAACTGGTTCTTGTACACCCGCGACAGGCCGGCGCTCGGCTGCAGGCCGTTCGCATGGTTGAGCAGCAGCACCTTATTGGGATCGTGCATCCACGGGTCGAGCGACTTCGGCAGCCACTCCGGGCAGCGCTGGATGATGCGCACGAACGACAGCCCCTTGTGGTGGTAGGCCGCCTTGACGATGTCGAACAGCACCTCCGGAATCCAGTCGGCCGCCTGAGCGACGAAGGATACGTTTTGCACCCCGAGCGTGACTGTCAGCGGATTCAGCGCCTCGAGATAGCTGCCGTGCGGGGTGGTGTTGCTCTTGGTGCCGATGGGCGAGGTCGGCGAGGCCTGCTTCTTGGTCAGGCCGTAGATCTGGTTGTCGTGCAGGAATACCGTGAGGTTCATGTTGTAGCGGATGGCGTGGATCCAGTGCGCGGCGCCGATGCTGCAGCAGTCGCCGTCGCCGGTGTTGACGAACACGTCGAGGTCGGGCCGCGCCATCTTGACGCCTTCGGCGACCGGCAGCGCGCGCCCGTGAATGCCGTGGAAGCCGTAGGTCTTCATGTAATGCGGAAAGCGGCTGGAGCAGCCGATGCCGGACACGAACACGGTCTTCTCCGGCCGCAGGCTTTCGTCGCGGCACAGGCGCTGCACCGCCGCGAGGATGGCGTTGTCGCCGCAGCCCGTGCACCAGCGCGGCACGCCGCTTTGGTAGTCTTCCAGCTCGAAGTGCTCGTCGCACATTTCCAGCAGGCAGGTGGTGGCGGACTTCATATCGGACATCATGTTCATGGTTTTTTCACCTTTCTCTGCTTTTGCTTCTGCGCTCACTTTTTCAGTTTCTGCAATATCACGCGGCGGATGGTGCCGGGTTTGATCGGCTGGCCCTTGACCTCGCTCCAGCAGTCGATGTCGATCAGGAAGCGCGAGCGCAGCAGGATGGCCATGGACGAATAACGGCGGTTGGACTCGTCGATGATCTTGTCCTCCGGACGGTCGCTCCAGTTGCTCTCGATGGTCATGACTTTCTTGAACCCCTGCATGATTTCCTTGATTCCCGGAGCCAGGGGCTGCAGGAACTGCAGGTGCATCGAGGACACCTTGTGCCCTTCGGCGCGCATCGTCTCGACCGCTTCCTCGATCGCGCCCTTGGTGCTGCCCCAGCCTACGACCAGCAAATCGCCCTTGGGCGCGCCGAACACCGGCGGCGCCTTGAGCGTCTTCTGCAACGCCGCGAGCTTCAGGCTGCGAAAACGCAGGGTCTGTTCGTTGATTTCGGCGTCGTAGGCGACGTGGCTGTCGCGATCGTGCGCGAGCCCGGTGAGGGTGTGCATGCCGCCGGGCTGGCCCGGAATGAAGCGGCGCGCAAGGCCGGTGTTCTCGTCCCAGTCGTAGGGCTTCGCCCCTTCGGGTACGGGGCTCTGGTCAACCGGCGGCGCCATCCAGGATTCATTGAATACCGGACGCGGAAACGGTTGCTGCGAGGTGGCGAGGCCGGCGTCGGTCAGCACCACCACCACCATGTTGAAGGTTTCGGCGATCTTGCGCGCGGTGATGATGGCGTAGAAGCATTCCTCGATCGTGCCCGGCGCCATGACCACCTTCGGCGCGTCACCGTGGCTGCCGAAAATCGCGGCCATGAGATCGCCCTGCTCCATTTTCGTCGGCTGGCCGGTGCTGGGGCCGCCGCGCTGGACGTTGACCACAACCAGCGGAATTTCGCCCATGACCGCCAGGCCGATCGCTTCCTGCTTCAGCGAATAGCCGGGGCCGGAGGTGATCGTGACCGTGCATTTACTGGCGTAAGAGGCGCCGATGGCGAAGGCGCAGGCGGCAATCTCGTCCTCGGCCTGGTGCACCATGCCGCCCACCTTTTCGAACACTTCGGACAGATAATGCGAGGCCGAGGTCGCGGGCGTGATCGGGTACATGGCGCAGATCTCCATCCCCGATGCGAGCACGCCCAGCGCCAGCGCGGTGTTGCCGTTGACCACGAGCTGCGGCTCGGTCGAGCGCACCGCCGGGATGCTGTAGCAAAAATCCAGATTGGCCGCTGCCCACTTTTGCCCCGCTTCCAGCAGCATGATGTTCGAATCGACGACGCTTTGGTCTTTCTTGCCGAAAGCGAGAATGATCTGATCCACCGCGAGCTTCAGCTCCAGGCTGTAGATGTAGCACAGCATTCCGAGCGCGTACATATTCTTGCCGCGGCGCGCGTCCGCGACCATGGTGCGACACTCCCGCTCCATCGGGATTTCGTACACCTTGTAGCCGGCGGCCACCAGCTTGTCATGCGTCTCGATGTAGGACGCCACGATCTTCGGATCGGCGTGGGTGCGCCACATATCCTCGAGCAGGATGATGCAGCCGGGTTTGAGTTCTTTCGCCCGCACCCGCCCGAGCAGCACTTGCTCGTTGAACGCCACCACCAGGTCGGTCTCGTCGCCGCCGTTGGTAATGTATCCCGAACCGATACGGATGCGGTTGCCGCTCGCCCCGGCGACGCTGCGCGCCGGCGGGCGGATTTCCGCTGGAATGATCTCCGTGGTCCAGATGCCGTTGCCCATCTGCGCCGCGATCGCGCCCAGCGACTGGCCGCACTTTTGCGCGCCCTCGCCGGAATCGCTGATGATTTCGACGATGTGCTCTTTCAGCTTGACCGCCGCTTTCCCGCCTGCGGGCAAGCGCGTCTTGCTGCCGGGTTTCTTCAGGGACTTCTGCGTGGTCATTTCGTTCATGTTTTTTCCGTAGCCGCGGTTGAGCGCGCCGATGAGTATGGTTGCCGCCGGGTGATGGGTCAAAAAACCTCGAGCCTAGGCAATGCGCACGCGCGCGAAATTTCGCTCTCTTGTGTCGATTCCGAATAAGGTGCCCGCGCCGGCCCCCGCCGCGCCGATATAGGGAAGCGCGGGATCGCGGATGCCGAGATAGGCCTTCATGCTGCGCGCCGCCTTGCGCCCGGCGCCCATGGCTTCGATCACGGTCGCCGCGCCGGTGACGATGTCGCCGCCGGCGAACACACCCGCCACCGAAGTCGCGAGATTCTCGTCGGCGCCGATATAGCCCCACTTGTTCAGTTTCAGCTTCGACGTTTGCCCCATGATCGGGTTGGCGTTGGTGCCGATCGCATAGACGATCAGATCAGCCTCGAAATCGAATTCGCTGTCGGCGACAGGCACCGGCCGGCGCCGGCCGGAATCGTCGGGTTCGCCCAGTTCCATGCGCACGCAGCGCATGCCGCGCACGCTGCCCTTGCCGTCGTCCAGCACCGCCACCGGAGCGGTGAGCCAGTGGAATTCCACGCCTTCCTGTTCGGCGTGATGCACTTCCTCCGCCCGCGCCGGCGCCTCGGTGCGCGAGCGGCGGTAGACGCAGTACACCTTTTCCGCGCCCAGACGAATGGACACGCGCGTCGCATCCATGGCGGTGTTGCCCGCGCCGACCACGGCGACGCGCTTGCCGATCGGCAGCGGCGTGTCGAAATTCGGGAAATCGCGCGCCCGCATGAGGTTGCAGCGCGTCAGCAGTTCGTTGGCGGAGAGCACGCCGTTCAGGGAATCGCCGGGGATATTGAGCATGGTCGGGTAGCCCGCGCCGACGCCGACGAATACCGCGTGGAAGCCCATCTCGTCGAGCATCTGCTCTATGGTGAATAGCCGCCCGACCAGGGTGTTGCATTCGAACTTGACGCCGAATTTCTTCAGGTTGTTGATCTCGGCGTCGATCACCTCGTTCGGCAGGCGGAAATCGGGGATGCCGTATTTCAGCACGCCGCCCGCCTGGTGAAAGGCTTCATAGACGGTGACATCGCACCCGGCCTTGGCCATGTCCGCCGCGCAGGCCATGCCCGCCGGCCCGGAGCCGACGATCCCGACCCTGAACCGGTTGGGTTCGATATACGGAATGTTGACCCATCCTTCTTTAATGGCCGTATCGCCGACAAAGCGCTCCAATCGCCCGATGGCGACCGCTTCGAGCGAATCGCCGACGGTGCACACGCCTTCGCATTGGTTCTCCTGCGGACACACCCGGCCGCAGATCGACGGCAGCAAATTGGTGTCGGTGAGGATGTCGTAGGCGCCGCGGAAATTCTTCTCGTTGATCTTCTGGATGAAGCCCGGAATATTGATTCCCACCGGGCAGCCGGAAATACACGGCTCGTCCGGGCACATCAGGCAGCGCTCGGACTCGCGCGCCGCGTCCTCGAGGCTGTAACCGCAGGCAACCTCCTCGAAGTTCTTGGCCCGCACCTGCGCATCCTGCTCGCGCATCGGCGTGCGTTCCTGGGGAATGCTTCGTATCGTCTTTTTCTTTGCCATCTCGTTGTCCTCAAGCGACTATGCGTGGCTCCGGCAAACACCCGGGCGGCGCCGCACCGCCGCGACGTCAATCATCGAACCGATCTAACCCCCGGGCGCATCCTCGAACGGATCGGGCAGCTCGAGCAACTCAGCTTGCGGGGCGCGGCCTCGTGTCGATATGCCCAGCGCATCGAGCGCGCTCGGGCCGACCTGCTTGGTCATGCGGCAGCTCTCCGACCAGCGCTCGTGGGCCTCTTTCTCGACCTTGGTGTAGCGCGAAAGGCGCATCATCAGGTCGTCGAAATCGACCAGGTGCCCGTCGAAGTCCGGTCCGTCGACACAGGCGAATTTCACCTCCTTGCCGACTTTCACCCGGCAGCCGCCGCACATGCCGGTGCCGTCGACCATGATCGGGTTGACGCTCACCATGGTCTTGATCTTGGCCGCGCGCGTGGCATCGGCGCAGGCCTTCATCATCACCGGCGGGCCGATCGCGACGAACTCGTCGATGTCGGAATGCCCCGCTAGGGCGACCTTGATGCCGTCGGTGATCATGCCTTTCATTCCCGCCGAGCCGTCGTTGGTGCACAGGATGAGTTCGTCGCAGCAGGCCTTGAATTTGTCTTCCCAGAAGACGAGATCCTTGTTGCGGAAACCGAGAACGGCGATCACATAGGCGCCGGCCTCCTTGAAGCCGCGCGCCTGCGGAAAGATCGGCGCCACGCCCAGGCCGCCGCCCACGCACACCACTTTTTTCGCGTGGCTGATCGGGCTGGGTACGCCCATCGGGCCGACCATCGCGTAGAGCGAGGTTCCGACCCGGCATTCCAGTTGCATCTGCTTGGTTGTCTTGCCGACCGCCTGGATCACCAGCGTGATGGTTCCCTTCTTGCGGTCGAAGTCCGCGATGGTGAGCGGAATGCGCTCGCCCTGCTCGTTCAGCATGACAACCACGAATTGCCCCGGCTTGGCGGCTTTGGCCATCAGCGGATGGCGCACCTCAAGCAGGTAGGTGACATCGGAGAAATCCTCTCGTGCCACGATTTCGAAATTGGACATTGCAGTCGCCTTCATATCTGGCCGATCCTGGCCGTCTTGGCTATCGGGGTATTTTGCCGTTCGGTGGCATCCACAGGTCCGCCGTCATTTGCGCCGCTGACGGCCTCATCAAGACCTGCGCTCGGCTTGACGGGACGCGATCCAGGGCATTTCCGACAGCCTGCGCCGCGCGCGGGCGGCCATGCCGATTCCCCCGGATACATGATTCAAACCAATGTCATTCAACGTGTATTCCACCAACGGAACGGAGCAAGTATCTTCCCGCTAGCCCCGGCATGTCTTGACCTAGATCAAACACAGGGATGGGCGATAGAGCGGAGCGGAAAAATTCTCGGCACAGGATTTTTCGACTCAAGCCAAGACTGATCACCGCCGCGCATTCACTGCCGCGGGTACCTGGCAACAAGCGCCTTGAACCGCTCGTGTTCGCGATACTTGTTGATATCGACCTCTTGGTCGATCCACAACAGAGTTTCGAGCGTGCGCACCCGAAGGGCACGTTCGAGTGCCTCGAAAAACTCTTGCTCGAGGTCGGCCACGGCGTAGAACCACGCGAGATTGCCCGCGAAACGGTCGGCCCCCAACTGATCTTTGATCGACTCGAAACGCCGCAGTCCCTCCTGCCGCCGGCCCGCGTGAATCAGGTAACCGGCGATCACAAACTCGATGTTGGCAAGTTGGTCCTTGTCCCGACTGATGGTTTTGGCCTTCTCAAGGGAGCGCAGAGCGAGATCGAGCCGCTGGTCGTTCTTCTGCATGATGGCAAGATCGTAGAGAGCGCCGGCCGTGGCCGGTCCGAGTGCGACCACCTTTTCCATGGAAAGGCGCGCATTGGGGAAGTCCTTCAGCGCGCGGTAGACACGGGACAAGATTTCGAGGACTGTCCGATCGTCCGGTCGCATCATCTGCGCTTGCAGCAAGGCTTCCTTTGCAAGTTCGTAGTGCCGCTGTCTGTATTCCGCCCACCCGAGCGACACATACTTGTCGAACAGCCCGGGATCTGCCGTCTGCAGGGATGCTCTGATATGCCGACTTGCGTCGGCAAGCCGCTGCTCGTAGATGGCGGCGATTCCCTTCTGATAGGACGCGGGCCTCGTCTGCGCCCCCGATGCACGAATCGCGCGGTCCACGTCGTCCGGCGGCAAGCCAATCGTTTTTGCTTGCTCTTCCAAAACCGCCCGCCGTTGTCTTTGCGAAAGCACTTCTCGTTGTTCCAACTCCTTCGCTAAAGTCGCGTGGTTTATGCGTTCCGTTGTTGCCGTGAGAGCTTTGCCGTTGCGGAGGATTTCTTTGTTCTTTGTATCAGTCAGCCACACCGGATGGACGCAGTTCGGGGCGTTTTCAAAGCACGGAACTATGACTTCGCCGTTCCACGGAGATATGAACATCATTTCTTTGCCGCCAGGACTATAGGCGATAAGCAGCTTCACCGGGCTGCCGGGCCTGGTATCACCACCGAGCCGGATACGCGTCTTGCCCAAATCGTCCGTGGGCGGCCCCATTCCCCCGTCCCCCATCGTCGTCAGCACTAAGCCCTTCAAAGGCCGGTCCTCCAGCGTCGACGCCTTCAGAACGAGCACGCCCTGCTCGGCGGACACCATGCCGCAGTGCGCGCTAGCGATCACCAATAACACACCCAGCGCAATCCATCGCATTTCAATCTCCTGATTACTTCTTCCGAAGCATCACGACAAGCGGATCTTCCCCTGCTAGATGCGAAAGCTGTGAGGAGACATAACCCTCCTTTTGAACGTGGACAAGCACGTGCTGCCCCGATGCGGCGTGGGCAGGTAGTTCGAAGCCGCCGTTGTCGGACGTGACGATCATTTCGCTTGCATAACCTGCAACCATCACATGAGCACCGCCCAATGTTGTACCCTCTTCGTTCTGCACGTGCCCCCGCACCCGCGCCGATTTGACCTGTTCCAGCGGAATGGTCACCGCAGTGGCAATGCCGGCGTCGGCGCCGAGGACGATTTCCTGGCTCCCGGCCAGAAAGGCGTTCGGCTGCTCGGCGAAAACGGTGAACTTCCCCGTAGCAGGCTTGCTGACGACAGGGATATCGAACTCCCATCCACCCGCGACTTTCTTCGCTTCGCCACCAATAGTTGACCAGACTTTGGCGTCTTCCACCGGGGTTTTCTCTGGACTGACGACGGTGACCCGGATCCGGTAGACCGACGCAAGCGGCGGGGCAACGAACACCGAAACAATGATGGGCACAAGGCCAAGAAATGTGATCGCGGCTGCGCAAATCCACATGATCTTTCGCGTTGCCGCATTCGGCTTAATGACAAGCAAGCTGACGATCACCACGAGCGCAGCGATCGCGAACGCGGCCAGGCTCCACGGCGTGGTGACTTTTACACTGGTCTCGATCAGCTCGGGAATTGCAGAAGCATCCCACGCCTGCGCCAAGCCTGCGCTGGTCAGGAGCGCCATTGACATTCCCAGTGCCTTGAACGCTCGCATCGAGAACCTATCGGTTGCTAGCCCAACGACAAAGCATGATCATCCTGCAGCGGGATATCTAACGCTGCCGGCGGCGTTCCGCGTCACCGCGTCGATAACCCGCTACCGGCAAGAGTCCACCTGTCGTCCCCCAAACCTGTCCTCGCGACCGAGGCCGCCTCTGTTGCGACGGCGCGGCGTTACTGCTTCTTTTCATTGTGTCGCTTTACAGTCTTCAACATTTCCACGGGAGAGAAATCATCGGTGAGAATCTTCGCATTCGGTTCGCTCCGAACGTCTTTGCGAGCCTTGACTAACTCGTTTAAGTCATATTTTAGTCGGAGTTTTGCTTGCGTCGCGGAGGCCAGACGAGCAAGCTCGATCTGCGGCAACCTGATTCCCGAGTAGCCGATCAAAACGATGTTCCCGCCTGCTTCGACGGCATCCACGCTGTCGAAGACGGTCTTCATCGTTGCGAGAGTGCTATCAAAAAACAAAGTTGTGGGCTCGACGTTTTGCGCTACTACTCCACCTTCACGCAAGCGCGACTTTACCACCCTGTAGAATTCTTGCGTTGTCAGGTGAAAAGGAACAAACGGGCCACGGTAGGCATCGAGCAGGACTAGATCGAACTTTTCCTTGGTCCGCGCCAGAAAGACTCGCCCGTCTTGGTTGTGAATACGCAAGCGCTCGGTAGAGTTGACACCGAAGTACTTGCTCGCAAGGGCAATTACCGCGGGATCGAGTTCGGCGACGTCCGCGATCACACCGGGAAGACTTCCTATGAGGTAGCTGATTGTCCTGCCCCCGCCCAATCCGACGAGAGCAATTCGCTCCACTTTACCCTGGTGGAAGGCCAATGCGGAAGTCATGTACCGGGTGTAGGTGACGACGAGCTCTCCTGGTCTCGATAGGTCCATCACCGACTCAGTATATCGATTCGCGCGATATCCGAAATTCAGTGAAATGAATGGCCCCTCCTTTTGCACAAAAATGGTGTTGTACTCGGATTCGACTTTTTCCAGAAGACCATCACGCTGAATTAAGTTCGGCTGCGGCTGTGCTGCCGCCTGTCTCGCACCGAATGGCCCGGCAAGCGCCGACAGGAACAGCACGGCGAGAAGTGCGGATGAGCGTTGCGCGCGGGAAGCTTGGGGGTGGTTCGTGCCGAGTTTCCAAAAAACGACACCCATGACGATGCTGATTCCAGCGAGAATTCCGTAGATCGACTTTACGCCCAGGCTGGGGATGAAGAAAAAACTGGTGCCAAGCGTTCCGATGATGCTACCCGCAGTGGTCAATCCGGAAAGGCGCCCCGATATTGTTCCGGAATGGTCCTTGCGGTCCAATATCAGGCGGACGCAATAAGGGGAAACGGCGGCGAGACTGGCCGCCGGGAGGCACGCAAGGGTAAGCGCGGCGAGCAACGCTGCATATCTAACGTCGTCGATCGAGTCCAGAATTCGGTTGATGAACCTTTCCCCGTAGACCGGAACGATCATTACCAAAATCGCCGACGCAACAAACAATCCCGCTACGATGCGCCCACTTGGATTTCGATCCGCAGCCTTGCCTCCGAGCACGTAGCCGAGGGTCATCCCAGTCAAAAAAATCGATATCAACGCACCCCACGTATATATGGTGCCGCCAAAAAATGGGATAAACGTCCGTCCTATAAGCATCTCGAGGGCCATCGTTACGAAGCCCGATAGAAAAGCCGCGGAGTAAACGGCGATGGTCAGGCGCCGGGTGATCGGTAGGGAACGATGTGCGCTAGTTGTCATTGTCGGCGAGTTGCTTTAATTTTGAATTCCTGCACTACACCATGCAGATCCGGCGAGGCATTTGACTCTGTCATCATGACAAAAATCGATTTCTGGCTCTTGGCAATCGCCATGTTTGTAACGAAACGATACTGGACGAGAAATTGTTCAAGGAATCGGCCATTTTCCGATAGCACGATTATTCGGCCATTTCCGTAATCGGCGACGCAGATGTCGCCGTCGGTGAAGGAGGCCATTCCATCCGGGCCGCTTTGCTCATATGCATCCCGGATGGTCGGAGCATCGTTAAAGTCAAAAAACACGACCGGGGACCCTAACTTGCCTGGTTCGACGAGAGGGAATGCAAGAATTCTTCTTTTTAGGTGCTCGGAAACCAAAACTCTGTGTTTGCCTTCTTGCACCAGAACCCCATTGGTGTAACGCAAGCCGCCTGCTAAGTCGGACGCAATATTCGACCTTTCGTCTACGAAAACGACCCGCCCTCCAGGCGGCGCACTTAAAGAGAACTGTCCAGATGAGCTCAAATACAAGTTTCCCGCCGAATCAACGGAGGCGTCGTTAGGCCAAGCTATCCGCCGGGCCGATGTCGTTTGCTCGATAATGCGAATGGTTGCAAAATTCTCGTCGAGCCGCGCAACGAAATGCCCAAGGTGGCAGAGAACCCAATAACCACCGGCAGGAATCTTCTTTATCGAGGTGGGACCGCAACCTTCGGCGTGCCAGACTGTCTTGATTTGACCTTCGTCAATCAGGACGACGCGATTTCTTGGCATCTCGGCAACGAGGAGTCCTTTGGCGATGAGTTGCGGTCCCTCCGGATAGAACGCAGTCGGATTGACGAGCGCACCGGGAACAAACTGCTTGACGTCTCCCGCGGCGCGCGCGGCCGCGGAAAGCATCAAAGCCAGAAGCGTTCCAAGTAGCGGCAGCACCAGCTTCATCGAAACTTGCTCCCGAACAGTGGTTGGATCGCAAACATGCCGAATTGGGGAACCCAATGGCCCACGGTTCGATAGTCTCCATCCCAGTTTTCTCGATTACCCAAAGTGGTCTGGACGTGGTCAACGTAAGCGTTGATGTATGCGAGATCGGCCGTTACGGAGAACAGTTCCCACAGACCCCACGCGCGACTGAAATTTAGACCGTATTCGTGTGCCGCATGCGGATCGCGAACCGGAGCGGGGATCCGAGGCGGGGGCAAGAATCCCGATAGCCAACGCGCGAATTCGTCTCTACGCAGTAGCTTGGATGCAAGCCACGCCCAGTTCGTGCAAATTGCCATGAACCCGGGCCGCTCTGCCTCGGGTTCGCAATTGGCATCCTTGGCAAGGAAGCGATTGCGAACTTGCTTCTTGAGCAATTCTGAACGGTCTTCGAAGCCGCGAAAATCGTAGTAGTCCAACATATTGATGAGAGCCCATGCCGAGTTGTTGTATGCCGCGCTCGCAGGAACCGGAGGATTGTGCCGATAATAATTATCGAGGGTCCCCGCCACGAAATCCGCGAGCGGCAAAAGCATACCATCGCGATAGTAGCGTTCGTACTCGAGTGCCGTCCGCAGGAACCAAGCTCTCCCGTAAGGCATCTCGAAGGCGGCATCATTGGCCAAAAGCCGGCGCTCTTCCTTCAGCTTCTTCGGCGTGAGCACCGCTTTCACCAGCGGCTCATATCTCCTGTCGTTCGTCATGGCAGTATACGCGACGAGGCTCCATGTGGCGTGTACTGCGGAGTGCCAATCAATGCATCCATGAAAAGCGGAGTGACTTGTATCCATCCGCTGAACGCACCGAGCGGCCGGCCCGGCAAGTTGCAGAGCTAGCGTCTGTTTATTCTGGAGGAGCGGAACAAGTTTAGCTGGTACTTCGGCCGCAAACGAAGCGCCAGTACCAAACAGGCAAGCCGCGACAATCAGAAAGACTAGCGCAGTTCGGCATCCATGAATCGTAAGTCCAACCATGTTAGCTCGCGAACTCGAGCTCAACGGTTCCAAGTGTCCCGCGAAAGCCCCATTGGTCCCGGCTGGTGGCGGTGTCGAGTATTCCCTCATATTCTACCGAATGCTGTTGTGCGCGAATCTCCATGCATTTTCCAAGACTTCGCCGGAAAAATGGGGTTGCCTTCGGCGCACAGTCGCCCGATATCATTGCCACGCCTGTTGCAGCCCTCGAACAATATTCAACGCATCGCGGAACGCGAGAACGGCTTGAAGTGCTTGCTTAGAGCAATTCCCTGGCCTTGGTAAGATGACTTCGCCTTGCTGCCATAGAGCCGATGCGGTTTCTCGGTCAGTTGTTCGTAGGCCAGTCGGCCAACCACTTGGCCGTGTTCTATTACGAACGGGACCTCAAAGGAGCGGACTTCGAGGACGGCCCGCGCCCCTTCGCCTCCCGCATCCGGATGCCCGAATCCAGGGTCGAAAAACCCGGCATAGTGGACTCGGAAATCCCCGATTAGAGTATCGTACGCGATCATTTCAGCCGCGTGCGTCGGTGGAATCTTCACCGCTTCCCGAGAGGCCAGGATATAGAACTCCTCCGGGTCCAACACCAGCCCGCCGACGCGAGGCGCGTAGACCGGCTCCCAAAAGTCGAGTACATCGTAGTGTCGAACCTTGTCGATATCGATCAACCCGGCATGATTTCTCGCCTTGTAGCCGATAAGACCTCCCGAGTCGGCTCCCCTCACGTCCACTGAAAGGGGGACGCCGTTGCGAATCTCGTCTTCGCTGATTGACTCTACAACCTGGAACTCTTGTTGCAGACGTTTCATGGCTTCATCGCTATTAGACCGATTGCCGCGGCGTATTCGGATCTGGTTCAACCTCGAACCCTTGTACACCAATACGCTAAAGGTTCGCGGCGATACCTCGGCATACAGTGGCCCGTTATACTGCTCCCGGACTCGATCAAATTCCGTACCGTAATCGGTGATGAGTCGAGTAAAGATGTCGAGGCGACCGGTTGAACTCTTCGGATTACCCATCGCCGATGTACGCCTTTTCAGCGCCAAACCCTCGAGCAACGGTATGATGTAAACACAACCGCGCTCCAGCACGGCGCCGTTACGGATGTCCATCGTGTGCATGGTGAGCCCGTCGAGTTTTTGTTGCACCGTGGCATCCTTGCCGGGCAGAAAACTTGCACGGACTCTATGCGCGACGGACCCCAGCCGAAGGTCTAGACTGGCCGGTTGAAATTGATCATCTTGGATCGTTTCTAAAGCAACAATTTCCCTGGTTACCTTGACTTGGCGTTCGAGCTCCTGCGACGGCAATATCCCCGTCGTACGAGGTCCGTCCGTATCGCCGTCCGATTCGCTGCGGGAACCATGCCGGGGCCGCAGCTCATTCGTTCGCGCCGCCTGACCCAATAAATCGTCTGACGCGCTCCCCAATGTCCCGCTCGTAGTATTTCGCATAGCACTCCAAACTACAAAAACCGCCCTTTATCTTTTGGCCCGTCCCGATTCGCTCCGATCCGGAAGATGCTTTTCCGCAGTATGGACAAAATTCTCTTCTCCAGCAATCGAGCAAATAGGATTCTTCTATTACAGACAGGCGCCGTACTCCCTCTATACGGATCCCGCAGGGCGCTGTCCCGCCCGCGGTTGCGGGTTTACCGTTACCTAGCGCTCCGATATTTGGTAGGGCGTGCAGGGGTCGAACCTGCGACCAACTGATTAAGAGTCAGCTGCTCTACCAACTGAGCTAACGCCCCGGAAAGCGAATAGGCCTGGACAACGCCAACCCGCTTGAAGAACTGGTAGGCCGT
>Ga0082335_1005230_pt1 | contig 18223 bp, 11 predicted proteins | sample Subgrocontami58m_FD_72375 | JGI IMG/M metagenome (GOLD analysis project Ga0082335, IMG submission 72375) | Subsurface groundwater microbial communities from S. Glens Falls, New York, USA - GMW37 contaminated, 5.8 m (SPADES assembly) (version 2) ... | reverse complement strand
GGTCCTCGGCGCCGTCGGCCTGCGGACGGACGGGGACCTCCCTCTCGCGTTGCTCGCGCCGGGCGCGAGGCGACGCGCGCTCTTCGCCCGCGCGATCGCGCACGACCCGCCGGTCCTCCTCCTCGACGAGCCGCTCGCGGAGCTCGATCTCGTCGAGCGCGAGGTCGCCTGGGCGGTGCTCCGCGCGGCGCGGCGGAGCGGGCGGTGCATCGTCGCCGCGACGAGGTTTCCCGCGGGGATCGAGGCGGTCGCCGATGCGGTCGCGGTGCTGCGCGACGGACGGTGCCTGGGGAGGGGGGCCTGCGCGGAGGTGAAGGAGCGGACGCGCGCGCCGTCGCTCGAGGAGGCGGTGCTCCGCGTCCTGGCCGCGGACGGCCTGCCGGGGGCGCAGGAGGCGATCGACGCCCGGGCCCTGCCTGAGCCGCCGCCGGCGGCCATGCCTGAGCCGCCGCCGGCGGCCATGCCTGAGCCGCCGCCGGCGGCTACGCCGGAGACGCCGGCGCAGGAGCAGGGCCCGCCGCCAGCGGCGCCGCCCCCGGCTCCTCCTTCTTCCGGATGACCTCCTTCAGCACGTAGTGGAAGAGGTAGTAGCAGATCGGCACGCCGAGGACGAGGCCCCACACGCCGAAATAGTGCTCGGAGAAGAGCAGGATGCCGAGCACGATGATCGGGTTCATTTTCATGTGCGCGCCGACGATTCGCGGGTTGAGGACGTACGCCTCGATCGCGTGCACGATGCAGACCATGACGATCACGCCCACCATCAGGCCGACGCCCGAGGTCGTCAGTGCGACGATGCACATCGGCACCGAAGAGATGATGACGCCGACGACCGGGATGAAGCTGAAGAAGAACACGACCATCGCGAGCGGGATCACGGACGGGACGCCGAGAATCAGCATCCCGAGCGCGGTGAGCGCCATGTTGACGCACGCGATCATCGCCTGCGCCTGGAACACCTTCCCCATCACGCTCCCGAATTCGAGGATCTCCGGGGCCACCTCGTCGTAGAGCGCGTGGAGGCGCGTCTCGCGCGCCTTTGCGATTTCCGACGCCAGGTGGTGGTAGCCGAAGGTGATCAGGAAGCTGAACAGGATCGCGAGCAGGAGCTGGATCCCCAGCCCGAGGAGGTTCTGGATGGCGGGGAAGATCATGTCCTTCGCGCTCGCGCCGAGCTTCTTCACGTCCTCCCTGAAATTGTAGTTCTGGAACACCCACCCGAGCACGCGGTTCTCCCGCGTCATCTTCTCGAGGTTCGCCGTGATCGAGTCGAGCTTCTCCTTCTGGAACATGTTCTTGGCTTCGGTGATCGCCCGCGGAAGGAACAGGAAGCCGATCGCGACCCATGCGAGGATCACGAGGATGAACATGTAGGCGATGACCTGCTTCCGCGTGTAGCGGTGCTCGAGCCGCGGCAAGAGCCACTCCGCCGCGTTGTGCGCGATGTACCCGAAGACGAAGGTCAGGAAGAAGAGGGGGTAGAACGGACGGAGCGCCGTCAGCAGGATCACGACGAGGCCCCAGATGATCACCTTCTGGAGCGGGACCTCCTCGATGGGGAGGTAGAGGCTGTTCGGCTCGGCGCTTGGTTCGGTCATGCGGCTCTCGAAGCTCCCTGGCGCGCTTACGCGCGCCTCTCCATGGCGCCCTGACGGGCGCCTGTCCACGGCGCCCTGACGGGCGCCTCTCCATCTAGCGTGCGACGGGCGCCTCTTCGAGCCACCGCGCGATGCTCGGCGGCAACGGGCGACCCTCGATCAGGTCCTCGACGATCCGCACGGCCGACGGCTCGATCGACACGTGCTCGTCCTTCGTCGTCGGCTTCCGGCGGAGGATCCCCTCCTTGATGAGCATCTCGACTCCCTCCTTCGCGTCGCCACGGACGTGGTCGGGGAGACCCTGGTAGAGGTTGTGCACCTCCGTGTGCTTCCCGCCGATCTCCTTCTTCGCGAGCATCCGGCGGAGCATCCTCCCGATGAGGTCGCGGCGCGTCCAGGTCTTCCGCGCTTCCTGCGGCTCCCCGGCAGGGCGCTGCTTCTCCTGCGCCGCCGGCTTGGTGTCGACCGTCCAGATCTCCTCGAACTCATCCCCCTCGATGAGGTCGCGGTACGGCCCGCACGTCAGCCGCAGGTCGGAGGCGATCCGCTTCACGAACGGCATGCAGCCGCGCGCCGCCTCGCGGAACGCGTTCACCCCCTCGGGGTCCTCGGGGAGGCAGAAGTTCACCGGCACCGCCCGCAGGCGGTTGAGCGCGTCGAAGGCCTCCTGGTCGCGCTGGACCGCCTTCGTCTGCTCCTCCTTGCGGCGGGCGAAGACCTCCACGGCGCGGGTGCGCGGCGGGCGGTGCTTGAGGCGCAGCTTCGAGAGGAGCGCCTCCGCATCGGCCAGCTCCTTCGGCCAGTCGCCCCGTTCCTTCGGATTGAAGGCGCGCAGGAAGGGGACCTCGGGGACGCTCTTCCGCGCCTCCATGAGCTGCGCGTAGGCCCACGACAGGATCCCCATCGCGGACGGCAGCTCCTTCTCCGCGCGCTCGCGAAGGAGCCGCCAGCGGAACGACCAGATGTGGAAGCGCGTGTTGCGCAGCTCGGGCGGCTCCGCCGTGAGGCTCTTGATGCTCCCCTCGACTTCCTCGACGAGCCCCTCGGCCGCGGCCTTGACCTCCCGCGAGGCGGCCATGTCCTCCTCCGGAACCTTCGGCGTCGGCATCTTCTGCGTCTCCGCGGAGGGGGAGACGAGGGCGGGGAGGGGCTCCTTCGCGGCGGGCTCCGCTGCGGAGGGCGCGTGGGGTTCGATGGGCGCAGGGGCCGGCGGCGGCCCCTCCTTCGCGGCTGCGGCCGCCACGGAGGGCTGGGCGGGGACCGGATCGGCGACGCGCGGGGGGGCGACCCTCGCGGTTGCGGGCGCTGCGGCGGGCTTGGGAGCCGCGGGCTTGGGAGGCGCCGAGGGTGCGGATGCGGCCCTCGTCCCGGCGATCGCGACGAGCCGCACCTCGTCATCGACGAGCGAGGAGAGCAGCTTCGTGGCGGCCTCGCAGAGGTCGGCTGCGCCGATCTCCTGCGCCGTCGCGACCCGTTGCTTCACCGCCTCGATTCGAAGGCGGACCTCGGCCAGCTCCTTCTCGACCTTCTTTCTTCGCTCCAGCGACTCGCGTCGGGCGCGCAGGTCCGCATCCAACCTCGCTAGATCTTGATCGAACGTGGCGGGGTCCATCGAACAACCTCCCGAACAATGTTCCCCATCATAGAGAAGAGGGCGCGTCGTGGCAACCCTCCGTAGCTCCTCGTTCGCGGCAGCGCACGAGGAGCGAAGGAGGGTCGATTCGTTGACGCTCGAATCCGGTACCGGTAGACTCCGCGCCGCTGTGAGGGACCACACATGAAAGCTGCGGAGCTGATCGCCGACCCCGTCGAACAGGAGAAGATGCGCCGCGAGCGCGCCCTCTCCGAGCCGTACCGCGTCGAGGCGGTCGACGAGCGGCCCACCGGCGTGCGGCTCCGCGTCGTCTCGACCAGCCTCCGCCGCTACGACGTCGAGGTCCGCGACCCCGAGCACGGCGTGAACGACTGCACCTGCCCCGACTTCGCCGTGAACCTCCTCGGCACCTGCAAGCACCTGGAGGCGGTCCTCCGCAAGCACCGCGCGAAGTGGTCCGGCAAGCTCCCCGAGCGGGGAGGCCTCGTCCACCTCCGCCGCGCCCCGACGCCCGCGGTCGCCTTCCACGCCTTCGGCCGCCTCACCGACCGCGCCGCCTCGGTGCGCGACGCCTTCTTCGACGCCGATGGCGCGATGCGTGATCCCGGGGCGGGAGAGGCCCTCCTCGCCGCCTGCGAGCAGTCCGCGGTCCCCGTCGGAGACGAGGTTCGCCGCCACCTCGCGCTCGAGCTCGAGCAGGTCGAGTGGGAGGGCGCCTCGGCGCGCCTCGCCGCGGAGGTCGACGAGCGCGGACGGGGGATCCTCTCCCTGCCGCTCTACCCGTTCCAGGCGGAGGGGGTCCGCTTCCTCCTGCGCCGCCGCCGCGCGGTGCTCGCGGACGAGATGGGGCTCGGGAAGACGATCCAGGCGATCGCCGCGGCGAAGGTCCTCTCGCGCGCGGGGCACGTCGCGCGCGTCCTCGTCGTCTGCCCGGCGTCGCTGAAGCACCAGTGGTACGGCGAGGTGAAGCGCTTCACGGGGGCCGAGGCGCAGGTCGTCGGAGGCGGGCCGAAGGCGCGGCACGAGTCGTATCGCCATGGGCCGCTCTGGACCGTCGCGAACTACGAGCAGATCTTCCACGACCGCGAGTTTTTGCAGGATGCGGCGGTCGGATGGGACCTCGTGATTCTCGACGAGGCGCAGCGGATCAAGAACTGGCGCGCGAAGACGAGCGACGCGATCAAGGACCTTCGCACGCGGTGCCGCTTCGCGTTCGTCCTCACGGGGACGCCTCTCGAGAACAACCTCGAGGAGCTGTTCAGCGTCTGCCAGTTCGTCGACCCGACGCTGCTCGGGCCGATCTGGAAGTTCTACGAGCGGCACTTCCAGCTCGACGACCACGGCCACACGCGCGGGTACCGGCGTCTCGACGAGCTGCGCGCGAGGCTCGCGCCGGTCTTGCTCCGTCGCACGAAGGAGGAGGTGCAGCTCCAGCTCCCGCCTCGCGTGTCGAACACCTTCTACGTGCAGATGACGCCTGCGCAGCGCGAGGCGCACGACGGCTGGGTGCAGGCGGCGACGGTGCTCTTCCATATCATGAAGAAGAGGCCGCTCCTGCCGAAGGAGACGGAGCGGCTGATGATGGACCTGCTCCTCGCGCGGCGGGCGTGCGACGACAGCGTGATGGGGCACGGCGACCCGTCGCCTTCGCCGAAGCTCGACGAGCTGGGGAAGATCGTCGACGAGCTGGTCGTGGAAGGGGGGCGGAAGGCGATCCTCTTCAGCGAGTGGAAGGACATGCTCGACCTCGCGTCGCGCCAGCTCACGCAGAAGAAGATCGGCCACGCGTACCTGCACGGCGGCGTCCCCAGCGGGAGCCGCGGGAAGCTGATCGAGCGGTTTCGCGACGAGAGCTCCTGCCGCGTGTTCCTCTCGACGGAGGCGGGCGGGCTGGGGCTGAACCTGCAGGCGGCGAGCGTGGTGGTGCACCTCGACCTGCCGTGGAACCCGGCGAAGCTGGAGCAGCGGACGGCGCGGGCGCACCGGATGGGGCAGAAGGAGACTGTGCAGGTCATCCACCTCGTCGCGCAGGGGTCGATCGAGCACCGGATGGAGACGCTCCTCGCGGGGAAGAGGGGCCTCTTCCAGGCCGTGTTCGGGAAGAAGGCGACGGAGACGGAGTTCCTGCGGCCGGCGAGCGGCGGGCCGGCGCAGGAGCTGGTGCGGATGCTGGTGACGCCGGAGGAGTGGGCGGCGGGGGGCGGCGCGGTGCCGCCGAAGAAGGTCGCGCTGACGCGGTCGTTCGAGGACGCCCTCGCGGCGGCGCTCGGGACGCGGGAGTTCCAGCTCTACCGGATGCCGAGGGCGGTGGACGGCGTGGTGTCGCTCGTGTCGATGGCGGGGTCGGTGCCGCTGGCGCAGGAGACGGTGGCGCGGGTGGCGTCGACGTGGGGGGAGCCGGTGCCGCGCGTCGTCGCGCAGGAGATCCTGGAGGCGTTCAGGCGGCTGTGTCCGGAGGTCGCGGAGCGGGTCATGACGGGGCCTGCGACGGTCGCGGCGGCGGAGGCGCCCGGGCCGGCGGTGGCCGCGGCGTCGAAGGTGATGACCGTGGCCGCGATGGGGTCCTCGGCCCCCTCCGAGGTCCCGCGCGGCCTCGCGGCGGCGCGCATGCTGGCGAGCTCCGGGTTCGCGGCGGAGTCGGCGGGCCAGGCGGGGCGGGCGATCGTGGAGGCGCTCACGGGGCTGCTCACGCGGCACGGGATCGAGGTCTCCTCTCCGCACCTCGTGCCGATCGCGGTGCGTCGCGACCTGCTGCCGAAGGGGATCGTCGCGCGTCCGCTCCTCGATCGCGCGCTCGCTGCGGTCGCCTGCGCCCAGTCGTGCGAGGGGACGCAGCTCGACGAGGCGACCTCGCGCTCGCTGCTCGCGGAGGCGGAGGAGGTGATCTCCGCGCTCGCGGGGGCGTCATAGCGTAAGCGGCGCCCTCGCGGGCCCTCCGCGGTGACCGATTCCATTCACCACGAAGGCACGAACGCCACGAAGGGGCACAAAGAGGACACGGACGCCGCGCACGCCTGCCTCAACCTCCTCGTGCCCCTTCGTGGCGTTCGTGTCTTCGTGGTGAAACGATCGTCCAATCCCCCATGCTCGAGCGAGGACGGTCACGCGCCCGCTCCTCGACCGCGCCCTCGCTGCGCTCGCGGGGCGCTGACTACTTCGGCAGGTCCCACATGTCGAGAGAGCCGGCCTCGTTCGCGACTGCGAAGTGGTGGCACTTCTCGGGGAGGTCCCAGGAATGGACGACCGTCCCCGTTTCCGTCTCCACGACCTGCATCCGCTGGTCCATGTAGCTGGCCGAGAGGAGCAGCTTCCCGTCGGAGGAGACGTCCAACCAGGTCACGCGGGACTTGTGACCCGGAAAGGTCTTCTCCGCCTTGCCTGTGCGCCAGTCGAACCGGGCCAGGAGCGGCTCGTCCACGCCTCCCGCCACATACAGGCCCGTCCCGTCCGGCGCGGCGGTGGCGCGCTTGAACGCCTTCGCGCGCTCCGTTGCCTCGCTGCTCCACACGCGGACCTGCTGCCCGCTCGTCAAGCGGGCCGTTCGCGCTGGGCTCGTCCTCCACAGCCAGGGCGGGACAGACGACGCGCGGCTCTTCCTCGGCGCGGAGGAGGCCGACCAGCAAGGCAAGGGACGCCAGGCTCGACAGGGGGACTCGCGACATGCGTCGCCTCCGCTGCTCGAGGTCCGGGTCCGAGCCCTGATCGGTTGCGGTCCTACGCCGTCCCCTCGCGATCGGCGTGGCGCAGGCGACGGAGGCGGAGCACGGGGAGGCCGCCCGCGGGGTCCGCCTCGGTGCGGAAGAGCGTGTCGAGGACGCGCGAGGCGACCGAGCCGTCCGGCGCGGGCGCCACGCGGTCGTACTCGGACCTGCCGCGGATGTACACCTCGACCGCCTTGGTGTCGCGGTGGACGACGATCACTTCAGGCACGCCAAGGGGGTGAAAGAACGGAAACTTCCGGTAGGTCTCGTCGCCGGGCGAGCGCACCTCGATCAGCGCGTCGGGCGGGCCGACGATACAGCCGCCTTGCACGCGATCCTCGTGGCCACTCAGCAGGAAGACGAGGTCCGGGCCACGGTAGTCGCCGGGGACCATCTCGCCATCCATTTCGATGTCCGTCGTCCCCGGCGGCTTGACGCCGACATGGGATGCGACCAAGCCCTCGCCAAGCGCTTCCCAATGGAGGCGGAAGAAGAGGAGCAGGGCGTCCGATTCCCTCTGATGCAGCCAACTCGGCATCGGCGTCATGTGCAGCTCCCCCTCCCACATCTCGTCGAAGATGTCGACCCCCATCCGCCGCCGCGCCCGGATGAGGCCCCCTGGAACTTCGACGTACGTCGCTCTCACGGTCATCGCCTCCAGTGCTCGCCCACGGGTTCGAGTATACGACGCTCCCTCGATCGCCGCAACGCTGGTCGCGGGGCGTCGCGACCTGAGGCCGAAGGGGATCGTCGCGCGTCCGCTCCTCGACCGCGCGCTCAGCGCCTGATAGCCGGGTGCGTGGCCCGTACCATGCTTGCGCCGGGGAAGGACGTGCCCCATCGTGCCTGCCCCATCGTCCACCGAGAAACGATTCCCCACACGCAGTGCACTCCTCGTTGCTGCGGTGGTCTTCGGAGCCGGAAGCTACCTCCTCGACTGGGGGCGGGACCGGGGCTGCCGCTGCGACGGATGCGACGTCCCGAGGTCCGGGCTCCAAGTACTCTGGAGGGACGCGAAGCCGGAGCCTCTTCCCTGGCTGGCGCCGGCGGGAATTGGGCTCCTCGCCAGTCTGACGTACTTCTCCACGGGCAAGCAGCCACGCTGCTCACCCGGGCCCGCGCTGCTCCCGCTCGCGACCCTCGCCGTCGGTCTCTGGACCCTGGGGCTGTTCGGGACCACCGCCCGAATGGAGTCTCAGTACGCGGGCTTCTACGTGAACCTCGTCGGTTTCACGTCAGCGGCGGCCGGTGGACTCTCGATCGCATGGGGCGCCGGGCAACCCGAGTGTCGATCGACGGGCGGGTCGGTCCGGTCGTCCCTCTGCAGATGGGCGATCCTGAAGGCGCTCGTCGCTGCCGGCCTCTTGCTGGCGGGACAGGTGGCTGCGGCCTCTTGCGACGACGGCTGGCTCTGGATGGAGACTCCGATTGGCATCGGCAGGAGAGTGTACGAATGGTCGGGTGATTGGTCCGCTGCCACCCGCTTCACGATTGGGGCCGTGCTCGTCGCCTACTCGGCCGCGATGACGTGCGGATTCGCGTTCGCTCCCTCCCGACAGAGCGTTCGCCCGACGGCCCTGTTCCGAGCCTGGCTCCTCTTCCTCGTGCCGAGTCTCTGCGCGTGGCTCGTCTACGCCAGCGGCATCGTCACGATCTTCAAGGGGCCGTTGGGAGCGGAGGCGCTATCGGGCACGCCGCTCATGGCCGCCATCGTCCTCGACCTTGCTGTCGCGCCCCTCCTGCTCTGGTGCGCGATCCTGCGGGAGGACCGGCAGGCGCTCGAGTCGCACCTGGCGGGCGGTGCGGCTATCCGCTGAAGACCTCGATCCCCTCGCGCTGCGCGAGGCGCCACGCGGGGCCCGTGGCGTGGGCGGTGACGACGATGCGTCGAGAGGGGCGGTTGCCGGTCTGCTTCTCGTACTCCGCTGCGCTTTGGATGAATCGGCGCATCGCCTTCTCGTCGCACCAGCTCGTCACCTCGATCACGCAGTGACGGCCGTTCCGGATGACCAGGTCCAGCTCCGCGTCCTTGTGCGCCCAGTGCTCGGCCTTCACGCCGAATTCCTCCGCGATGAACCCGGCGGCGAACTCGCGGACGGCCTCTTCAGTCTGGATTCCCCAGCGCGAACCGAGCGCGGACACGCTGTCTCGGGTGGACCGGACGTCCTTGTGCAGCGAATCGAATTGCCGATCCATCGCCTCGAACCTGCGATCCATCGCCTCGAAGCGCTTGTTGACGTCTTCGCGGAACGCCTTGAGTTCCTGCATGACCGCAGACTCGAGGATGAGGCGGTTGACCTCATCGCGAATTGCGGAGTCCGTCCGGATAAGGGTCAGAAGCTCGGACCGGAAATCTGCGTCCTTCGCGCGCGGCATTGGTATCTCACCATCGACCAGGCAATCTCATCGTAGCATCCGCTCCTGCCCGTCGCAATCGGTGTTGGTGTCGTCGCCCCTGCGCGTCCCGAACCCGCCGGCCTGAAAATGGTTGTCCCTCCATAGCAAAACAGGTACCATCTTGCGCTTTCCCCGAACCACCGTGCGGAGGTCGACTAAGACAATATGGAACAACAGCCCGAACGCCCCCCCCGGAACGACTACCGCGCCAATTTCAAGGCCATCGAAGAGCGCTGGCAGAAGGCCTGGGAAGACGACAAGATCTTCAAGATGGACGAGAAGTCGTCCAAGCCCAAGTACTACTGCCTCAACATGTTCCCCTATCCCTCGGGGACGCTCCACGTCGGCCACGCTCGCAACTACATCATCGGGGACGCCGTCGCAAGGTACAAGATCATCAGGGGATACAACGTCCTCATGCCCATGGGCTGGGACGCCTTCGGCCTCCCCGCCGAGAACGCCGCCATCAAGGACGGCATCCACCCCCGCGAGCATACCGTCGAGAACATCGCCCAGATGAAGACCCAGTTCCTCCGCTGGGGCGTCGGGTACGACTGGGACCGCGAGATCTCCACCTGCGACCCCTCCTACTACAAGTGGACGCAGTGGCTCTTCCTCCAGCTCCTCAAGCGCGACCTCGCCTACCGCGCGAGCGGCGCGGTGAACTGGTGCCCGAGCTGCATGACCGTCCTCGCCAACGAGCAGGTGATCGAGGGGCAGTGCGAGCGGTGCGGCACCCGTGTCGGCGTGAAGGACCTGGAGCAGTGGTACTTCAAGATCACCGATCACGCCGATCGCCTCGTCGACGACCTCGACACCCTCGACGGCTGGACCGACCGCGTGAAGGTCCTCCAGGAGAATTGGATCGGCAGGAGCGAGGGGGCCGAGATCTCCTTCCCGCTGCCCGAGACGGGCGAGACAGTCCCCTGCTTCACGACCCGCCCCGACACGATCTTCGGAGTCACCTTCTTCGCGCTCGCGGTCGAGCACCCGCTCGTCACGCGCCTCGCCGACAAGCACACGAAGAAGGACGAGCTCATCGACTTCATCGTGAAGGTGAAGGCGCAGCACGTCGCGCTCCGCAGCGGCACCGGCGGCGACTACGAGAAGGAGGGGATGTCCCTCAACGCCCACGTCGTCAACCCGATGACCGGCGCGAAGGTGCCGATCTGGGTCGTCAACTACGCCCTCATGGACTACGGCACCGGCGCGGTCATGGGCGTCCCCGCGCACGACCAGCGCGACTTCGAGTTCGCGAAGAAGTACAAGCTCCCGATCAAGGTCGTCATCAACCCGAAGGGCAAGGAGCTCGACGGCGAGACGATCACCGAGGCCTACGAAGGAGACGGCGTCCAGGCGAACAGCGGCGCCTTCGGCGGCCTCCCGAACCGCTTCGCGATGAAGAAGATCTCCGAGGCGATGAAGGAGAAGGGCGTCGGCAAGGAGTCGGTCCACTACCGCATTCGCGACTGGCTCATCTCCCGCCAGCGGTACTGGGGCGCGCCGATCCCCGTCGTCTACTGCGAGAAGGACGGCATCGTCCCCGTGCCGGACAAGGAGCTCCCCGTGCTCCTGCCCGACCAGGTCGACTATCGCCCCACGGGCGCGAGCCCGCTCGCGGCGAACATGGAGTTCCTCTCCGCGACCTGCCCGGTGTGCAAGGGGCGGGCGCGGCGCGAGACCGACACGATGGACACCTTCGTCGACTCCGCGTGGTATTTCCTCCGCTATCTGAACCCGCGCGACGAGCGGAAGCCGTTCCACAGCGACCTCGCGAGCAAGTGGCTCCCCGTCGACCGGTACATCGGCGGCGCGGAGCACGCGACGAAGCACCTCATCTACGCGCGGTTCATCACCAAAGTCCTCTACGACCTCCAGCTCGTGGAGTTCGAGGAGCCGTTCGCGAACCTGTTCAACCAGGGGCTCATCTGCAAGCTCTCGGTGAAGTGCACGAACTGCAAGGCGTACGTCGAGAACGACGAGCTCGAGTCGACCCCGTGCCCCCAGTGCGGCAAGGAGGGGGTCGGCCTCTGCCCCGACTGCCGCAACGTCGCGGCAGGGAAGTGCAAGTCGTGCGGCAAGGAGGTCGTCGCCGTCCTGGAGAAGATGTCGAAGTCGAAGGGGAACGTCGTCTCGCCCGACCCGATCCTCGACACGTTCGGCGCCGATACGATGCGCCTCTACATCCTCTTCATCGGGCCGCCGGAGGTCGACGCGGAGTGGACCGACGACGGCGTCCTCGGGCCGAACCGCTTCCTCAACCGCCTCTGGGAGGTGGTCCACTCGAACGCGGAGCGGGTGGTCGGCGCCCCCGCGGCGCCGGCGAAGCCGGCCGAGCTCCCCGACGCGATCCGCGCGGTGCGCAGGAAGACGCACGCGACCGTGAAGGATGTCACCGAGACGATGGAGGGGGACCTCCACTTCAACACGGCGATCTCGAAGGTCATGGAGCTCGTGAACGAGCTGAAGGGCGTCGAGAGTTGGGACGTGCCGGACGGGCCCGCGGTGCTGCGCGAAGCGCTCGAGGCGATCGCCCGGCTGATGTCCCCCTTCATCCCGCACCTCTCCGAGGAGCTCTGGTCGATGCTCGGGCACAAAGTGAGCGTCTTCCGCGCGCCGTGGCCGACGTTCGATGAGAAGGCGATGGTCGCCGAGGAGATCGAGGTCGTCGTGCAGGTGAACGGCAAGGTTCGCGCGAAGCTCACGGTCGACGCTGCGATCGACGAGGAGACGCTGAAGGCGACCGCCCTCGCCGACGAGAAGGTGAAGAAGGCCCTCGAGGGGGCGACGGTCAAGAACGTCGTCGTCGTCCCGCGCCGGCTCGTGAACATCGTCGTCGACAAGCCCGAAGCGGCGGAGTAGCGGGCGCTGCCCGCCCCGGTATGGCCCTCGGGCGGTCCCGACGGTAGAATGGCGTCGGCCAGGCCGGAGGTCCGATGCCGAGACTCGTCGTCCTGCGGGGAGAGGGGAAGGGCGCCGTCTACGAGATCGACGGGAACGTGTCGATCGGGCGCTCGAGCTCCAACCCCGTCCAGATCACCGACACGCACATCTCGCGCCTCCACGCGCGCATCGTGAAGAAGGGCGACCGGTACTTCCTGAAGGACACCGGCTCGCGGAACGGCGTCCTCGTGAACGGGGAGCCGGTCACGGAGCAGCCGCTCGAGGTGGGGGACCAGATCCAGATCGGATCGACGGTCATCGTCTTCGACCCCGAGTTCGAGATGAAGTCGCTCGAGGAGGGGCAGGGCGGGATCATCCTCCTCGACAACGACGACAGCTCCGGGCCGATGATCGCGACGCCGGTGCCCCCCGAGCCGACGCGTGGGCGCGAGGAGGCGCCCACGAGCGTCGAGCCGCCCACCAGCAAGCTGGCTATGCCAGGCGCAGGGTCGAACGAGCTCGACGTCACGCTGCGGCGTCTCAAGGCCGTCTACGAGGTCACCGCGGTCGCCAGCTCCACGCTCGACGAGACGCAGCTCCTCGGGCGCCTCCTCGACGTGGTGATGGAGATCTTCGAGGCGGAGCGCGGGGCGATCATCTTCTGCAGCGAGGACGGAGGGGACGTCACGCCCGCGGCCGTGCGGCGGCGCCGGCCCGACCTCCCCGACCCGACGATCTCGAAGACGATCCTCCAGCAGGTGCTCAAGGGGCGCTGCGGCGTCCTGTCCGGCGACGCGTCGGTCGATCCGCGCTTCGACGCGAGCCGCTCGCTGCGGCTCGACAACGTGCGGAGCGTGATGTGCGCGCCGCTCCAGTCGAAGGATCGCGTGGTCGGCGCCCTCTACCTCGACACGGTCGGGTACCTCCGCGGCTTCGGGCAAGAGGACCTCTCGCTCCTCGTGAACATCTCCCGCCAGGCGGGGATAGCGATCGAGAACGCGCGGCTCTACACGCGGACGAGGGAGGAGGTGGGCCAGCTCCGCCGCAAGATCGCCGAGGACATGGCGATCGTCGGCGACTCTCCCGAGGTCGAGGCGGTGCGGGAGCGGATCCGCAAGGTCGCCAGCACGAACTCGACGGTGCTCATCACGGGCGAGACGGGGACGGGGAAGGAGCTCGTCGCGCACGCGATCCACCAGGAGAGCCTCCGCCGCAACAAGCCGTTCGTCCCCGTGGACTGCACCGCGATCAGCGAGCACCTCCTCGAGAGCGAGCTCTTCGGCCACGAGAAGGGGGCCTTCACCGGCGCCGACCGCACCAAACCGGGGAAGTTCGAGCTGGCGAACGGAGGGACCCTCTTCCTCGACGAGATCGGCGACATGGACATGTCGACGCAGCAGAAGCTGCTGCGCGTGCTAGAGGAGCGTTCCTTCACGCGCGTCGGCGGCGTAAGGCTGATCAGCGTCGACGTCCGGATCATCGCGGCGACGAACAGGAACCTCGAGGAGGCGATCCACGACGGGAAGTTCCGCGAGGACCTCTACTACCGCCTCGCCGTGGTGCCGATCTCGATCCCCGCGCTCGCGGAGCGGAAGAGCGACATCCCGGGGCTCGCCCAGCACTACCTGAGGAAGTTCTGCCGCGAGGTCGGCAAGCCGCAGATGGAGCTCTCTTCGGAGGCCTCGAAGCTGCTCGCGGCGTACGCATGGCCCGGAAACATCCGCGAGCTGCGGAACCTGATGGAGCGGGTGGTCGTCCTCTGCGACAAGGCGCGAATCGAGCCGGAGGACCTGCCGGGAAACCTGCGCGGGGCCGAGATCTCGCAGGAGGCGTCCACGCTCGTCGACCAGGACCTGCCGCTCGCGGAGATCCTGCGGCAGGTGGAGAAGCGCTGCATCCTGCGCGCGATGGAGCGGGCGAAGGGGAAGAAGATTGAGGTCGCGCGCTTGCTGCAGATCTCGAGGCCTACGCTCGACAAGAAGTTGAAGGAATACGACCTGGGCGCGGACTAGCGCGCGCGGCGCGCGAATTCCAATTCCAACTCCCAACTCCAAGAAACCCCAACTCCAATTCCAACTCTAAGGCCCTTTGAGTTGGAATTGGAGTTGGGGTTTCTTGGAGTTGCCTGTTGGAGTTGGAGTTCGGCGCGGAGCAACTCACCTCCCCAGCACTCGGAAGATCGCCTTCCCCACGCGCATCGCATAGGCGTGCCAAATCCCCCGCGCCGCCGCCTCAGGGTCGAGGGCGGCGAGGTCGGCGGGCTCCGGAAAGATGCCTCGCCAGATCTGCCTGGCGCGCGCGCCAGCGGTAGGGCAGTGCGCGAGGTAGACGAGCCAGTTCACGCCCGCCCCGCGGCGCCCGGCGAGCACCTGGCGGACGAAGAGGTGCTCCAGGAATGTCAGCGGCGTCCCTCCCGACGCGGCGAGGAGGTCGCCTGCGCCGAGGCCCGGGAGGAATCCCTCGACGATCCGGAGCGCGCAGGCGCAGATCCGCTCCACGCCCCACGACCGCGCGATCCGCCAGAACGCGACAGGGTCGGGAGGCAGCCTCCGCAGGGCAAGGGCAAGGTCGACGGCGAAGATCCACTCCTCGCAGCAGTGCTTCACGAGGTGCTCGCAGAGGTAGACGGCGAGATCCTCGGGGGAGGGGACCCGCGCCTGGCCCGGCGCGCCCGGCCACGGGAGCGTCCGGGCGCGGAACCCCTCGAGGTCGATGCGCGCCGCGTACGGGAGCGGGTAGCTTGCGTTCGCCAGGTGCCAGTGGAGGTGGATGTGGGCGCGCTGCGGAGGGGGGCCAGAGAGGACGACGGACCGGCGGAGGGTTCCGCTCCCGAGGGGCTCCTCCGGGCGGAAGCCGACGCCCGAGAGCGCCTCGACGGCGCGGGCGCGCAACGGCTCGGGGACGAGGAGGTCGACGTCCTGCATCGGGCGGAGGGAAGGGTTGCCGTAGACGCGCTCGCAGAGGTCGATCCCCTTCAGCAGGACCAGGGGGACCCGGGCCTCGTCGCAGGCGCCGGCGATTCGGCGCGTGGCCTCGAGGAGGACGGCATTTCGCACCCCTGTGGCGAGGGCGGCACGCGACGCGGCCTGCGTCACCTCCCCGGGGAGCCCGGGGTGGGTGGATAGGATAGGAAGGACCCTCTCAGCAAGTGCGCTTGCGAGGACGCCCTCCGCCGGCGCGGGCGCGGGCGACGGGGCGCCGCCGATCGACCTGTTGAGCCATGCGAGCAGGGTGCGGTGCTCGCGTTTCCAGGGCATGCGTGGAGGTCCCCTTAAATACAGCAGGGTCCCCCTTTACAGGGGGACCCTTTCATTTTCAAGAGCCGCTCATCGGATCCCGAAGGAGGCGATGAGGGCCCTTAGGATAAGGAGGGTGTCCTTCGTTGGGGAAGCGTGACCGGTTGTCGAACAGCGTTACGTTTCGTTCTCTTCGCTTCCACAATTAGTCTACAGGGACCGCAAGAAATGTCAAGCCTACTCGGCAAAAAATTCCGGTTTCCGGTTGAATGTTGACATGGCGCCCGGTTTGGCCCGAAGATGCGGCGCCGGGGAAGGGGCGGCGTCCCGGTGCCTCCGAACCAGACCACTCGGATGCCGTAACCGTTTCTCGACGCTAAAGATCTGACTCTTCGATACCCGATAGTCCCTAGGACTCCGGCTAGGAGTCCATCCCGGGAGGCGGGCATGGAGCTGAAGGACTACGTACGAATCCTCCGCCGACGGTGGTACGTCGTGCTGGTGATCGCGGCGACCGTGGGGGCGATCCACGCCTCGCTCGTGAGGCAGGAGTCGCTCGTCTACGAGTCCCAGGCGGAGATCGTGGTCAAGGAGCCCCAGTACTTCTATATCTCCGGCGGCGGCGACTATGCGCTCCCGTGGATGACGATCTCGCCGGAGACCCGCTTCACTCTGCTGAAGAGCGAGCCGGTGCTGCGAAAGACGGTGGGGCACCTCTGGTCCCACCACGGCCTGTTCAAGGAGGGCTTCGAGTTCGACGAGAAGGAGGCGCACGCGCAGGGGTGGACGCTCGGCGAGATCAAGATCGACGGGAAGCCGGTCTCCTATCGGCGCAACGAGATCGCGGGCGCGATTGAGGTGCTGCGCACGGCGCTTAGCGTCTCGAAGCAGAAGGAGACGCAGATCGTCGTCATCGCCGCGCGCCACGCCGACCCCGTGAAGTCAAGGTGGCTCGCCGATTCGCTCGCCCAGGCGTTCCGCGAGTACATGGACCAGGACTCCGAGGAGCAGGTGGCGAAGGCGATGGCGTTTCTGGACAAGCAGATCGCCGAGCGCTCGAAGGACATCAATGCGATGGAGCGGGACCTGAGCCACCGGAAGGTCGACCTGGAGCGGCTGGGGGGGACGGACAAGGGGGACCTCCAGCTCCTGCAGGACATGCAGCGGCTGGCCGAGCTGAACCGGGAGATCGCAGAGCTGACCTACGAGATCGAGGACCTCAAGGAGAAGATCCAGCACCCGCCGGCCTCCGTGGTCGAGCTGATCCCGGTCGGGTCGGAGGTTCAGGCGCTGCGCTCGCAGGCGGAGGGCCTCCAAGGCGACATCACCAGGGACGAGCTGAACCACACCCCCGACTACCCGCCTCTCCTGCGAAAGAAGGCCCAACTCGACGATCTGCTGCGTCGAATCGGAAAGGCCGCGGGCGGGGACAACGCGCGGCGCACGAACCTCGCGGTCCAGGGGTTCCTCGCGGCGATGCAGGAGAAGGCGACGCGCAAGAAGGCGCGCGAGGACGAGCGGAAGGGCCTCTCGGAGTCCGTCTCCAAGCGGCAGAGGGAGAACGAGCCGCAGAACGTGACGGACGCGCGCGAGGGGCTCTCCCTTCTGGAGGGGAAGCTGCAGATCGCGCAGTCGGAGCGGCAGGGGTTCATCTCGCGGCAGAGCAACATCGCCCTCTCGCAGCAGGCGAAGGAGCCCCTCATCGACATCCTTGCGGAGGCGAACGACGGCCGGCCGCTGGCGAAGGCCGCGCAGTCCTCCTGGCCGTTCGTGCTCCTGATCGGCGGGATCGTCGGCATCGGCAGCGCGTACTTCCTCGAGTACATGAGCAGCACGATCCGCACCGAGTCGGACGTCAAGCGGTACGTGAACCTCCAGCTCCTCGGGGCGGTCCTGCGGATCAAGGAGCCCGACCAGAGGCTCCTTCTCAACGTCGCGCAGAAGCAGCCGCTCCACGAGGTGTACAACATGATCGGCGCCCTCATGGAGTCCTACGCCGTCGAGCACAAGGCGAAGGTCTTCATGGTCGCCAGCTCCCGCGCCGAAGAGGGGAAGTCGACGGTCACGACGAACCTCGGGATCGCGCTCGCGAAGAGCGGCGAGCGGGTGATCCTGATCGACTGCGACCTGCGGAAGGCGGTCCTGCACAAGTTCCTGAACGTGGACAACAGCCGCGGGATCTCGACCGCGCTCCTCTCGGAGCGGGAGGGCGGGCCGCCGGTGCCGATCGAGGAGCTGCTGGACCTGCGCGGCTTCAACCTGAACGCGATCCTCGAACTCGACCCGGAATTCCTCGTGGATTCCCACCACGACCACCACGACGAGGTGGAGTCGTTCGTGTTCCGCAGCGACAAGCCCTTCAACGGCGACAAGCTGGAGCAGTTCCTCTCCGGCATGATCCAGGTGTACGGCCCGGACCTGCTGCGCTACAAGGGCGTGCTGTGGATGAAGGGCAAGCCGCAGCGCGTGGTGTTCCAGGGCGTGCACATGATGATGGGCGGCGACATGGGCAAGCCGTGGACCAAGAGCGAGAAGAAGCGCTCGGTGATGGTGTTCATCGGCAAGAAGCTGCCCAAGGACCTGTTCCTCGCGGGCCTGGAGCAGTGCCTGGCGAAGTAGCCCCGTGATTTCCATCCGGGGTCTCGAGCATCGCTACGCCGGGGCCCCGGTCCTCAGCGTGCCGCAATGGGGCGTCGCGCCCGGCGAGCGCTGGTTGCTGCTCGGCCCCTCCGGCAGCGGCAAGACGACGCTGCTGCACGTACTGGCGGGCCTGATCCGGCCTACCGCGGGCGAGGTTTGCGTCGGCGGGGAAAA
>Ga0082335_1005229_pt1 | contig 18224 bp, 16 predicted proteins | sample Subgrocontami58m_FD_72375 | JGI IMG/M metagenome (GOLD analysis project Ga0082335, IMG submission 72375) | Subsurface groundwater microbial communities from S. Glens Falls, New York, USA - GMW37 contaminated, 5.8 m (SPADES assembly) (version 2) ... | reverse complement strand
CCGCGCGGGGCGCGCGGGGCCCCCCGCCGAGCTCGACGCGGCGCGCGCGGCGCTCCGCGGCCTGGAGACCGCACCGTGAGCCGGCGATGACTCAAGGGAGCCGGGTGGTCGCGATCGTCGGACCGACTGCCTCCGGGAAGAGCGCGCTGGCGCTCCGCGCGGCGGAAGCCCTCGGCGGCGAGATCGTCTCGGCGGATTCGCGGACCGTCTACCGCGGCCTCGACGTCGGCACCGCGAAGGCGACCGCCGACGAGCGCCGCCGCGTCCCGCACCACCTGCTCGACGTCGCGGACCCGGGCGAGCCGTACGACGCCGCGCGCTACCAGCGCGAGGCGCGCGCGGCGCTCGCGGACATCGCCGCGCGCGGCAGACTCGCGCTCGTGGTCGGCGGTACGGGCCTCTACGTGCGCGCGCTCCTCGACGGCCTCGCGCTCGCCGCGCTCCCGCGCGATCCGGCCCTGCGCACCGCGCTGGAGGCGCAAGCCGTCGCGGAGGGCGGTGCGGCGGTGCACGCGCGGCTCGCGACGCTCGATCCCGCGGCGGCCGCGGCCGTGGACGCGCGGAACGTCCGCCGCACGATCCGCTACCTCGAGGTCACCCTGCTCGCCGGTCCCTGGTCGGCGCTCCGGCGGCGCGACCCCGGCATCGAGGCGACCTGGCTCGGCCTCGCGCCGCCGCGGGCCTGGCTCGACGCGGCGATCGAGCGGCGGGTGCGCCGGATGGTGGAGGACGGCGTCCTCGACGAAGCTCGCGTGCTCCTGGCACGCGGCCTCGACCCGCGACTGCCGTCGCTGTCGGCGCACGGCTACGTCCACTGGGCGGCGCACCTCCGTGGCGAGCTCGACCTCGAGGCCGCCGTGCTGCGCACCGCCCGCGACGTCCGCGCCTACTCTCGACGGCAGATGACCTGGTTCCGACGTGACGCGAGGATCCGCTGGACCGACCCGACCGCCGGCGATCCGCTCGCCGCGCTCCCGTGAGTCATCTCCGTCCTCGCCCGCTGATGGCGGTGGCCGCGGCGTGAGGTTCACGAAGATGCAGGGCTGCGGCAACGACTTCATCGTCATCGACGCCGCCGACGGTCCCTGGAGCGTGGACGTGGCGCGGTCGCGTGCCCTCTGCGACCGGCGCTTCGGCGTCGGCGCCGACGGCGTCCTCCTCATCGGCGAGCCACGCGGCCGCCGCTGGCCCGTGGAGATCCACAACGCCGACGGCTCGATCGCCGAAGCCTGTGGCAACGGCTCGCGCTGTGTCGTGCGCTACCTGCTCGACCGCCACGGCCATGGCGACCGGCTCGAGCTCGCGACGCGCGGCGGTCTCGTGAACGGGTGGCGCGACCCCGAGGGCATCGCGATCGCGCTCGATCCACCGTCGCTCGGCGAGCCGTTCGAGGTCGTGGTCGAGCGGCGCCGGATCGCGGGACGCCGCGTGCGGGCCGGCAACCCGAACCTCGTCCTCTTCGTGGACGACCCGGAGCGGGAGGACCTCGCGCGGCTCGCCGCCGCCGCGCGGGCCGTCGCCGGTGGTGGCAACGTCGAGCTGTGCGCCGTGCGCGACGGCGCGCTCACGCTCCGGGTGGACGAGCGGGGGGTCGGCGAGACGCTCGCCTGCGGCACGGGCTCCTGCGCGGCGGCGGCGGCGGCGCTGGCGGCCGGGAGCGTGCTCGGCGATACGGTCCGGGTGACGCTCCGGGGTGGGACACTGGTCGTCCGCCGCGAGCGCGAGCGCTACGTCCTCGCCGGCCCGGCGGAGTACGTCTTCGAGGGAACGATCTGACCATCGACACCGCGACCCCGCCCGAGCGCGCGTTCCTCGTGGGGCTCGACCGGCCCGGCGAGCGCTTCACCGCGGAGGACTCGCTCAAGGAGCTCGCCGCCCTCGTCGAGGCGGCGGGCGGTGTCGTCGTGGGCCGGACGCTCCAGCAGCGGCGGACGCCGGACCCCAACACCTGGGTGGGGTCGGGGAAGGCCGAGGAGGTCGCCGCGGAGCGCACGCGCTGCGGTGCGGACCTCGTCGTGTGCGACGAGGAGCTCTCGCCGAAGCAGCAGCAGAATCTCGAGAAGGTCTGCGCGGTCCGGGTCATCGACCGCTCGGCGGTGATCCTGGATATCTTCGCGCGGCACGCGCGGAGCAAGGAGGGCCGTCTGCAGGTAGAGCTCGCGCAGCTCGAGTACCGCTACCCGCGGCTCGCCGGCAGCCGAGCCGGGCTCTCGAGGCTCGGCGGCGGCATCGGTACCCGCGGTCCCGGCGAGTCGAAGCTCGAGAGCGAGAAGCAGGTCATCCGGCGCCGGCTCCAGGAGCTCCGTGCGCGTCTCGCGGACGTCGCCGCGCAACGCGAGCGGGGTCGGCGGGCGCGCGAGCAGGACGGCCTCTTCCTTGCCGCGCTCGTCGGCTACACGAACGCCGGGAAGTCGACGCTCATGAACGTGCTCGCCGCCGCGGACGTGCTCGTGGCGGACCAGCCGTTCGCGACGCTCGACCCCACGACCCGTCGCGCGACGCTGCCGAGCGGCACGGTCGTGCTCTTCTCGGACACCGTCGGCTTCATCCACAAGCTCCCGCCCGCGCTCGTCGCGGCGTTCCGCGCGACGCTCGAGGAGCTCGACGACGCCGACCTCCTCGTCCACGTGGCGGACGTCGCGCAGCCGAACCTTCACGAGCGGATCGGGGTCGTCGACGAGACGCTCGCCTCGCTCGGCCTCGGCGAGCGCGAGCGGCTGCTCGTGCTGAACAAGAGCGACGCGCTCGTCGGGCCGGAGGGTGTGGCGGTCCGCGAGGCGGTGGAGGGCGCGTTCCCCGAGGCGGTCTTCGTCTCGGCCCGGAGCGGGGAAGGCCTCGAGACGCTCCGCAGCCGGCTCCAGGCCGCCGCCGCGTCGCGCTGGACCCGGGTCGCGGTCACGCTCCCACACCGCGCGGGCGCGCTCGTGCAGCGCATCCGCGAGCGCGGTGCGTTGCGGAGCGTGACCTACGTCGAGCGGGGCATCGAGATCGAAGCCGAGGTGCCGCCGGCGCTGCTGGCCGAGCTTCGCACCGCCGCCCGCGAGGGCTGACGCCCTACGAGCGTCCCATCACGACCGGCACGTCGTCGCGGTTGCCGTATTCCTCCCACGAGCCGTCGTACGTGCGGACGTCGTCGTGGCCGAGTGCTGTAAGCACCAGATGCGTGAAGGCCGCGCGGACCCCGCCCTGGCAGTACGTGACCGTCGCGGTCTCCGCGCCGAAGCCGGAGCTCGCGTAGAGCGCCTCCAGCTCGTCGGGATCCCGGAGCATGCGCTCGGGGGTGAGCGCGGCGTCCCAGGGCAGGAGGACCGCACCGGGGATGTGACCGCCGTGCTTGGCGCGTGCCTCGGCGCCGGTGTACTCGCTCTCCCGGCGCACGTCGAGCAGCCAGGGATCGCCCGCGCGCACCGCCGCCCGGACGTCCTCGAGCGAGGCGACGACGCCGTCGCGTGGCCGCGGCGTGAACGTCGTCGCCGGCGGTGCCGGAAGGTCCGTCTTCAGCGCGCGGCCCTCGCGCTCCCAGGCCTGGATCCCGCCCTCCATGACCGCGCAGCGGTCGTGGCCGTAGCGCCGGAGCCCGAGCCACAGCCGCGCCGCGTGGTGGCCGCCTTCGGCGTCGTAGCCGATGACCGTCGTGTCGTCGCCGATGCCGAGCCGCGCCATCGCGGCGGCGAAGCCGTCGGCGTCGAGGAGCATCCAGCGCGGGTGGCCGGAGGAGGGCGGGGGAGCCGAGAGGTCACGCGACCAGTCGCAGTGGACGGCACCGGGGAGGTGGCCGGCGCGGTACATCACGTCGCCCGTGCCCTCGAACGTGAAGCGGCAGTCGACGATGCGCACGGAGGGGTCGCCGAGCGAGGCGGCGACCTCGGCGGTCGAGCGGAAGAGCCCCGGACGGGCGAAGGCGCTCATGCGGCCACTGTACGCACAATGGTCGGGTCGTGATCGTCCGTCTCTACGAGACCCCGGGGTGCGGGCTCTGCGCCGAGGCGCTCGCGGCGCTCGGTCGGCTCGAGCGCGGTCGCTGCTTCTCGGTCGAGCGGATCGACGTCAGCGGCGACCCGCTCCTCGTGCGCTACGCGCTCCGCGTGCCGGTGCTCGCCGTCGGTGGCGCCGAGCTCGACGCGGCCGGGCTCACCGACGGCGCGATCGCGCGATGGCTCGACGAGGTGTCCGGCCGGTAGCCGGCTACCCGATCTTGCTCTTGAAGAGCGCCTTCAGCTCGGCGTCCGAGCCGCCGAGGTAGCGGTTCGTGCTCGAGATGTGCTTGTGCCCGGCGAGGCGCTGCGCCGCGGGCAGACCCATCTCGGTCGCCCAGAGCGTGATCGCGGCGTGGCGCAGCCAGTGCGGCGAGACGCCCTCCGCCAGACCGGCGCGCTTCGCGCACTCGGCGACGATGCGCTGCGCCGACCACGTGCCCATCCGGCACGAGCCGTCGGCCTTCGCGCGCCGCGTGATGAAGAGGGCCGGATCCGTGTCGCGGCGCGCCCGCAGGTAGACCGCGACCCACTCCCGGGCGCGCGGCGTCAGGTACACCCGGCGGTGGCGGTTGCCCTTGCCGAGGACCGTGATCTCGTCGGCGATCCGGATGCCGTCCTTGGGCGTGGCGGCGTGGCGGTCGAGCTCGAGCTGCGCGCGGTCGAGGCCGACCACCTCCGAGACGCGGCAGCCGGTGGCGCAGAAGAGCTCCAGGAGAGCACGGGCGCGCACGCCGTCGGGAGTCCGCAGGTCGGCCGCCTCCAGCATGCGCCGCAGCTTGGAGGCCTCGAGGTGCCGCGCGTCGGGGCTTGGCTGTGGCGCCTTCATGAGCTCGACCTTCTCGGGACCCGGCACCGGCAGGTCGAGCAGCACGGCGAGCTTGAGCATCCCGCGGAGCGCGATGAGGTGCAGGTTCTTCGTCACGGCGGCGACCGGCTGGCGGCCCGCGCCGAGCCCGTGGCGGCGCTGGCGCCGGGTCAGGTAGCTGCTGTAGGCCTTGAGCGTCCGCAGGTCCACGTCGCGGACCTTCGGCTTGGGCGTCGAGCGCTCGACGAACTCGACGAACTCGGCGAGGTAGCGCTCGTACTTCGCGAGCGTCGGCGCGCTCCGCCCCTTGTCGAGCTGCTGCTGGAGGAAGACCCGCGGGAGATCTGCCAGCGGGCTGGCCGGGCCGAGATCCCGCGGATCGACGTATTCGGCGGGGATCTTCGTCGTCACCCTATCATCGTATCACGTGAAATACACATTCCCTGTGATGATAGCACAGGATGGCCAGTGCGACGGGTCGGTCCCGGCGGCCCTCACCCGTCGTCGGGCTTGGTGGCTCAAGGCACCGCCAAGGCCCCGGCGGCGGATCTCACGGGTCTCCCCTTCCTCCTCCACGCCGTGCGCGTTGCGCTCGAGGTCTGCGACGAGGTCGTGGTCGTCGCGGCGCACGGTGGCGCACTTCCGGATCTGGGCGCGCTCGACGTCCGGATCGTGCGCGACCGCCTCAAGGACGAGGGGCCGCTCGCCGGCGTGGCGACCGGTCTCGGGGCGGTGCGCGCGGCGCGCGCTCGCCGCGGCGGAGCAGCTCCTCGCGTCCGGCGAGCGGCGCCTGCGCGTCCTCCTCAGCGTGCTGGAGGCGACCAGCCTCGACGAGGCCTGGTGGCGGCCGCTGGATCCATCCGGCGAGTGGATGCGTGACGTGGACCGGCCGGAGGATCTCGCCGGCTAGGAGGCCTGGCTCGTCGCGACGAGGCTGATCTCGGCGACCGCGAGGACGAAGCCGGCGGCGTACTGCCAGGTCAGGCGCTCGCCGAGGCCGTCGTAGCCGAGGGTGAAGGTCTCGGTCGTGCCGGCGGGGGTGATGCCCGAGACGAACTCGACCAGCTGCGTGCGGTTGCCCTCACTATCGAGGGTGTAGCTGTGGGTCGAGACCGGGGTGAGGTCATCCCCCCTCAAGTCCCAGCTTGCGCAGATCCTCGCCTAGCTCCTCACCTGCGCGCTTCGGTATCCGATGCCACCACCACCCATCCAGATCCAGAGGCTTGCCATAAACGGTCCTCTCCGAGGGCACAGTCGCCGATCGGAAGACACTGTCAGCCTCCTCGATCGCCGCCTCAATCGCCCTTCCGGCTGACGGCGATACCGCGCGCAAGACTCGCGCCAGGATGTCGCGCGTCGACAGGTCGTTCGTATAGTCGTCAATCGTCAAGTCGTAGCCAGCCTGCACCTTATGCGCGACCTCCTGCCAACGTCGATAGAGGTAGCCGAGACCTCCCTCGGCACGAACATGCTCAGCAACGCCCGACAACACACCCGCGATCGCGTTCTGATCTTCGCGACTCATCGGCTCCATCGAGCCACCTCGTCCGCCCAATACGTTGGTAGGTCCGGCCTGAAGTACGTGTGGATCACTCCTTCGTCTGTCATTATCCCGAACTCCTGCGTCGACTCGCGGAAGAACATTGTGTCGTTCATGCCCGCACGTCGGAATGATTGAACGTCCTTGCCGCCGTCGAAAAGCCGTCGAGCTCCGGTGAGATAGGACATCGCGTTGTTGTAGCCAAGGCGTGCGCCTTGGGCTTCGAAGTGACTCAAGAAGCGATCGGTTGAGGCGAACGCCCGCCGCCCCAGCCGATACGCCGTCGAATATCCGCCGCCCACCGGATCGACCACGCCCGCGAGGAACAACCCTCCGGTGATGAACTTGTCAACGGTTGATGCGTCGGGGTCGGTCACCGTCTCGTAGGTGCTCACGGCGTCCGATGCCGCAAGTCCTGCTTGGATCACCTGCCAGGCGACGATCGCTGCGACGATGCACCACGGGCACTGCCCGCTCGGGTCCGTGAACCGCGCCGGGTTCGCCGCCCCGTACATGTGCGCGTTGAGCGACACCGGGCGCCCGGGGTCCCCCTCCACCGGATCGCTCGTCATGAACCGTCCCGTCTGCGGGTCGTACCAGCGAGCGCGCAGGTAGAGGAGGCCCGCCGGGCCGAGGAGCTCCCCGGCGTACCCCAGGTAGCTCGGGGCAGTGACGAGGGGCGAGTTCGTCTGAGCGACCTCGCCGTAGCTGCGGTAGCGGAAGAAGGCGGTGAGCACGCCCGCGCCGTTCAGCTCGGCCCGAACGGAGCCCAGGGCGTCGGGGGCGAAGGTCGTCGTGCCGGCGGCGGAGACGGCGTAGAGGGGGCTGAGGCCGTGGACGATCTGGTCGCTGCCGACCTGGAGCAGGCGGGCGGGGCTCGACGCGGGGTCCCAGAGATAGGGAGTCGAGGTGAGGAGGAGCGTCGCGCTCTGGAGGAGGCCGTCGCCCGAGTACGCGTAGCTGCGGCTGACGGCACCGACCGTGGAGCTGGTGAGCCGGCCGAGCGGGTCGTAGCCGAAGAGGTCGACGCTGCGGGCAACCAGGCGGCCGGGGCTCGACCAGGTGAAGGGGCGCGTGCCGTCACTCGTCGGGCGGTTCGCGCCGTCGAGCGGGTACGTCGCCGCAGGACCAGTGCGGCTGGTGAGGTTGGAGGCGGCGTCGAGCGTGAAGGCTTCGGCGTTCGTCGTGCTCACGCCCGTCAGACGCGAGAGGCCGTTGTAGCCGAGGGTGAAGGTCTCGGTCGTCCCGGCGGGGGTGATGCCCGAGACGAACTCGACGAGCCCGGTGCGGTTGCCCTCCTCTCTTGCGCTGGTGCCGCTCGCGCCGCCCATGTGGGTCACGCGACTGAGTAGAAGTCGAAGTCGAGATCCAGACCTGCTGCCGCAATTCGAGATGGCGTTTCACAAAGAAACCGCAGGACCACCATGACCGGTCGCGGGGTGCCATGTACAGTGCAACTCCCGCTGTGCGACCTCGGCGCGGACACTGCCGAGCGCGTTGGGGGCGCTGGATCACCCGTAATACTCGAGTGCATCGGCATTGGGGAGGCCGCGCGGAACGCCTCCAGTCGCTAAGTAGCATTCCATTTGACGCAGATATCCTTGCTCGACAAGGATCACAATGCGAACCTGTTCGCCACTCCGAAGACGCCCCTGAGCACTTGCGGGATTCGTCCCGTGCAGAGCGGCAGGCGGGCATGCATCCGCATCAACGGCTAGGCCGACAGTTCCGCAACCCGCTGCACATTCCTCAATGACGGCGGCATGCTTCGCTTGACAGCGGAATTCGGTCTGCGACCATCCTGCCGCATCTGCGAGCTTCCCGAGCAGTTGTTGCTCATTTGAGTTGAGCTTCCGCGGGGGTGAGATGCGCACCATGCGGTGATCTTCCCCGGCGAATACTTCCACCTCGTCGGTTCCGTTCATCGGCCGAAGAGTCCTTGCACGGGAATGTAGGTGCCAACGTTGATAACCCCCTGGGAAACTTCGTAAGCGTGGTACTGCACCCATTGATCCGCGACCTGAACCCACCCGCGCCACTCACCACCAATGTAAGCAGACTTGTTCAAAGCCGCGATGTCCTCGCGAATAGCCGCTTGCGTCACTTCAATGGCCCCGGCTGCGACATGTCGGCCACCATGACCAAACCTCACCGTTATTGATTCAGCTGCGGACCCGACGGTGCTTGCGGCGGCCGCTGCGGTGACTCCGGCAGCCGCTCCACCACCGGCTGCCACGGCGGCGGCGCCTCCCGCAACCAGTAGCGCTCCGCCGGCAACGAAGCCAAGCGCGATCTCGACACGGGCGTAGTTAGCGATGAACGGATCTGATGATTGGGCGTTGGCGTTGATCTGAGCGACCTGATTCAGAAGCCAACTCATGCAACTCGGGCACTTCCCGCTCGGATCCGTGAACCTCACGGGGTTCGCCGCCCCGTACATGTACGCGTTGAGGCTCACCGGCGAGGTCGGATCCCCCTCTACCGGGTCGGTGGTGAGGAACCGGCCGGTCTGGGGGTCGTACCAGCGGGCGCGGAGGTAGAGGAGGCCCGAGGGGTCGGCGAGCTCCCCGGCGAAGCCGAGGGAGCTCGGCGTGCCGAGGCCGCTCGCCTGCGCGAGCTCGCCGTAGCTGCGGTAGCGGAAGGAGGCGCTGACCAGGCCGAGGTCGGAGAGTTCGGCACGGACGCTCCCGAGGGCGTCAGGGGCGAAGGTTGTGGTGGTTCCGGCCGCGCTGACCGCGTAGAGCGGTCCGAGGCCGTAGACGAGGCGGTCGGTGCCCTGCTGGAGGAGGCGGCTCGGCGAAGAGGCGGGATCCCAGAGGAAGCTCGTCGTGAGCAGGAGCTGGCTGCGGGACTGGAGCAGGCCGTCGCCCGAGTACGCGTACGTCCGCGCGGTGCCGGCGACGGTCGCGCGGGTGAGCCGATCGAGCGGGTCGTAGGCGAAGGTGTCGCTGCCGCGGGTGGTGAGCTGCCCGGCGGCCGACCAGGTGAAGGTGCGCACACCGTCGGAGGTCGGGCGGTTCGCGCCGTCGAGCGTGTACGTGGCGGCGGGGCCGGTGCGGGCGGCGAGGTTCGAGGCGGCGTCGAGGGTGAAGCTCTCGGCGTTCGTCGTCGCGACACCGGTGAGGCGGCTCAGGCCGTCGTAGCCGAGGGTGAAGGTCTCGGTCGTGCCGGCGGGGGTGATGCCCGAGACGAACTCGACGAGCCCGGTGCGGTTGCCCTCGCCGTCGAGGGCGTACGCGTGGGAGGTGATCGTGGTGCCGCTCCGGACGTTCGTGACGGCGGTCGGGCGCTGGGCGCGGTCGTACGTGGTCGTCGTGACGAGGCCGTTCGGGAGCGTCACCGTCGCGGGGAGCCCGGCGGGGGTGTACGTGTACGCGGTGGCGCGGCTCGCCCAGTCGGTGAGGCCGGAGAGCCGGCCGGCATTGCTGAAGGCGTAGCTCACGGTGTTCGCGCCGGGGTACACGAGCGAGGTGCGGTTGCCGTCGCGGTCGTAGCCGTAGCCGAGCGTGCCGTTCGGCTGCGCGGCCGCGGTGAGGCGGCCGAGGCGGTCATAGCCGTACGTGGTCGTGCCGGTGCCGTCGGTCAGCTGGGTCCGGCGGTGGAGCTCGTCGTACGCGTAGCTGATCGTCGCGAGGCCGGTCGCGGAGACCTGGGTGAGGCGGTCGAGCGGGTCGTAGCCGTAGCTGGTCACCACGCCGTCCGGCGTGGTGCGGTTGCGCGTGTTCCCGTTCCCGTCGAGCGTGCGCGTGGTGGTCTGGTCCACGCCGGCGGCGGGGTGGACGGTCGTGCTGAGCCGGCGGTTGAGCGCGTCGTAGGTGGCGTCGGTGCGCGTGCCGTTCGCCTGGGTGACGCTCGTCGGGTTGCCGTTGTCATCGCGGGCGAGCACCGTCTCGTAGACGAGCGTCGGCTGGCCGGCGGGGTCGGGCTGCTGGCGGACCTTCCAGAGCCGGCCGGCGCCGTCGAAGACGGAGGTCGTGAGGTTGCCGTTCTTGTCGGTCGCCGAGATCCGGTTCCCCGCCCCGTCGTACGCGGCGGCGGTGGCGTGGCCGAGCGGGTCGGTCTCGGCGGTGACGCGGTCGTTGGGGTCGTACGCGGTGGTCCAGGTGTGCTGGGAGGGCACACCGCCCGGGGCGTTGCCGTCTGGATCGACGGTCGTGAGGCGGCGGCCGGCGGTGTCGTACGTGTGCGTGGTGCGGAAGCCGTCCGGATCGATGCTGCTCGTCAGGTTGCCCTGCGTGTCGTACGCGAGCACCGTGGCGTAGGCGTAGTCGGGGGTGCCCGTCGTATTGCCGCGTGGCGCGATGACCTTCGTCGGGAGGCCGGGGTTGGCGGTATCGCCGTACTCGTACTTCGTCGTGGTCGAGGTCGTGCCGTCGATCTGGGCCGTCGCCGAGAGCAGGACGTTCGAGCTCGCGTGGTACGTGAAGGTCCGCACGAAGCCCTTCGCGTCGGTGACCGTCGTGAGGTTGTTCTTCGCGTCGTACGCGTACGTCGTCGTGAAGCGCACGCCGGGCGAGAGCTGCGGCTCCTGCCTGGTGAGGAGGTTGCCCTTGCAGCCGGTGTCGTAGCCGAAGTCGGTGCGGTGGCCGTTGCGGTCGGTCGCGCTCGAGCGGTTGCCGCAGTCGTCGTACGTGAAGGCGGTCGTGTACGTGCTCGCGCCGACGGTGTCGGAGGTGCCGACCAGGCGGTTGCGCGCGTCGAAGCTCCGCGTCGTCACGTGGGTCCGCGGGTCGGTGAGCTGGACCTGCCCGGCGGGGTAGGCGAAGGCGGTCGTCTTGCTCAGGCCGTCGGTCTGGGTCGCGAGCTGGCCGAGCGAGTCGTACGCGTTCGTCACGGCAGCGCGCCCATCCGGGTCGGTGACCGTCGTGAGGTGGCGGCTCGTGCCGGCGTAGGCGTACTGCCAGGAGGGCGGGCCCAAGACGCCGGTCGCGATCTTGTCCCACACGGAGGCGAGCCGCCCGTTCACGTCGTAGCCGTAGCGGAGCGTCCGCCCGAGCGGGTCGGTGAGGTACTCGAGACGGCCACCGGCGTCGTAGCTGAGGCTCACCGCCCGTCCGGCGGTGTCGGTGATCGTCGCGAGCTGCCGTCCGCGGTACCCGAGCGCGATCTGGTTCCCGGCGGGCTCGTGGATCCGCGAGAGCAGCCCGGCCTTCGAGACGCTCGCCTGGTAGTGCGCGGAGACGGCCGTGGCCGAGAGGGCGGTCGCGTACACCGCGACCTCGTCGAGCGTCCCACTGAAGCCGAAGCCGCCGCCGTTGTAGCCGGCGAGGCGGAAGTTCCCCGCGTAGCCGGTCAGGGAGGCGGTCTCCGGTTCGCTGAGCCGCAGGACCCCGTCCACGTAGATGAGCGCGTGCGCGCCGTCGTAGACGTTCGCGAAGTGGTGCCACTCCCCGTCCCACACGCCCGCGACGGAGCCGGTGATGTGGAGGCCGCCGCCGCGGCCGACGTAGAAGTGGTAGCCGGCGTCGCCGCCGGTGTACACGGCGTAGCCTTGGCTCCCGCCGTCGGTGTGCGAGACGAGGTAGTTGTACGTGCCCGGCGTGCCCCTCGCCCAGAACTCGACGGTGAGCGCGCTGCCGCTGATGTTGAGCGCGCCCGGCGAGCCCATGTCGGCGTTCCCGCCGCCGAAGGCGACGGCGGTGTTCGTGTCGAGGGTGAGCGCCCCGGTCGCGCCGAGCGTGTAGGTGCCGCCGTACGTGCCGCCGAGGCCGTTCGGCCCCGCGTCGGCCGCCGTCGTGCCGGCGCTCTCGCCGAGCCGCCAGTACCCCGCCGGAGCGTCGCCGAGCACGACGCTCGAGTACGCCGGCGGCGGCGTGCCGAACTCGTACGAGACTTGCTCCCGCGTCGTGAGCGTGAAGCTGCCGTCCGGGTTCTTCGTGAGGACGTCGGAGACACCCGGCGGAGCGTGGTAGCTGCCGTCCGGGTTGCGCGTGAAGCGGTCCTGCGCTCCGTCGCCCCGGTGGAGCGTCACGAGGTCGCCGTTCTCGGCGAGCCACCGGTCATAGCTGTGCGTCCAGCCGGGCCCGAGCGGGCCCGGCGTGGGATCCGCGGAGCTGTACGTGCGGGTGAACCGCAGCGGCAGGATCCGGCCGGGCAGCTCGAGGTCGGCGGCGGCCGCGGTGTACCCGCCCGCGCCGAGCGATGGCGTGGGCGCGCCGAAGTTGTACTCGTAGGCGCTCGCGCGGTCGAGGTCGCTTCCGGCGCTGCCGAAGAGGCGGGTCGTGCCGCTCTGCACGTAGGGCGCGGCGGCCCTCCACAGGGGGATGACCCGCACCGTGTCCTCAGTGCCGCCGAAGCCCGCGAACCAGACGTACTCGCCGTAGGTGTACTGCGCGTCGTAGACGCCGACGGGAGCGGCCATCACGTACGTCCCGACCGAAGGGGCATACGCCGAGACCTGGCCGCCCCAGGTGTAGCCGCCATCGGTGGACTTCTTGTAGTAGAGCCCGTCGCCGTATTCGGCGGCGCGGATGTAGTAGATCGATCCGTCGCGGCCGAGGAACGTCGTCGCGCTCGACTGGCCGCCGCCGCTCAGGCCGCCGGAACCGAAGTGATCGACCTGGGTACTCCACGATCCTCCGAGCGTCCCCACCTGGGTGCCTCGACCGGACTGACCGAAGCCGGAGGCGGACTTTGCGACGTACACCCAGTTCCCCGCGGTCGCGGTCTCCATGAACGAGAAGCCGTGCGCGCGGTAGCACTCCTGACCCGCGTTGCCGCAGTTGTTGGGCGAGGGCACGGCCATGCTCGCGTCGCCGGCGTCGGCGGCGGTGCTCCAGGTCACGAGCCCCGTGTCGGTCGTCGAGCGGTACTTCGGCAGCTGCCCGGACGAGCTGAAGACGTAGAGCGTCTGTGCGTCGCGCGACGCGACGACCGCTGGGGTGAAGTCGTCGAGGTCGAACGTCTCCGAGCCGAAGGGAGTCGTCTCGGCGGACCACGTCGCGCCGTTGTCGCCGCTCGTGCGGAACACGAGCTTGCCGGCGTTCGGCGCGCGCGTGTCCACGTACGCTGCGACCACGGTGCCGCGGAAGACGGCGATCTGCGGGTACCAGGGCGCCGCCGTCGAGAGCTGTACCGACGACAGCAGGGCGTGCTCGGCCGAGTAGCGGACGAACCGCGTCTCAGAGCTCGCGCCGACATTCAGGAAGACGAGGCCGACGTTCCCGTTCGGCAGGACCGCGGCGGACACGAAGCGAGGGCTCGCGAGCGTTTCCGCGGCGGCCGGCTTCGGGCCGGCGGCGAGCCGCGTGTCCGCGGGCAGGGCGGCCAATCCGAGCGACAGGAGGAACGCGAAGACGAACGCGAGGCGCGCGACGCGGCTCCGCTGCCGGCGCGGCATCTTGATCATGGCCGCACCCCCTGCACATCGGGGAACGGCTTCGCGCTCGGGCGCGGACCCCCGCTGCTTGCGACGTAGAGACGGCCGGTCGCTGGGTTGAAGGCCAGGCCGGCCGCCTGCGAGCCGGCGTTCGCCTTGCCGAGCACCGCGCGCGTGCCCGCGTCGACCGAGGTGACCGTGTGGTCGAGCGAGCTTGCGGCGTAGACGATGCCGCTCGCTTCGTCCACCGCGATCGCGACCGGGAAGCCACCCGTCGGGACCCGGCCGAGCAGCTCGCCCTTGCGACCGTCGATGATCGAGAGCTGCGCGGCCTTCTCCACGAAGCTCGCGACGTAGAGCCGGCCGGTGCCGCCCACCGCGAGCGCGAAGCGGCCGGGCGCGTCCAGCGCGATCTCGCCCAGCGGCGTGCGCGCTGCCTCGTCGTACACCAGGACCCTGGGGTTGGCGATGTCCGTGACGTACAGGCGGCTCGCCGCGGGATCGACCGCGACGCCCCAGAGGTTGGCGCCGCGCGGCGCGGCGATCGAGGCGACGAGCTCGAGCGTGGTGGTATCGACGACGCCGATCGCCGTACCGCCGGCCGCGTAGAGGCGCTTCGTCACCCGATCGAGCGCGAGCCCGAGGCCGCCGACCTTCAACGTCTTGATCACGCGATCGGTCGAGGTGTCGATCACGGTCACGGACGCGTCCGTGAAGCTCGAGACGAAGACCCGCCCGCCGTCGAGCACCACGTGGTTCGGCTGACGACCGGTCTCCACGTATGCGGTCGTGCCGCTCGCGAGCTCGATGATCCCGAGCACGTTGTTCGTCGAGTCCGCGACGTAGGCGCGGCCGCGCTGCGCGTCGATCGCGACGCCGAACGGCTGGCCGCCCACCTTCAGCTGCTGCGGCGCAGTGACGGCCGAGGCCTTGGCCGCTCCGGCCGGTGCTCCGGCGAGCACGGTGGCAAGCGTCACTGCCAGCAGTAGGCGGGAATCCATCTCGTTCCTCCTGAGCGCTCCTGCGCGGCAGCGCAACGGACGCGGACGGATGCAGAAGGTACTGGTCGCGTTCAGGGCGCCTGTGTCAAAGCGTTGTCAATCGACCGCGTACGTGGGCCGGGTCCCCGGAGGACCTCGCGCGGCTAGGCCCTGCCCACAGCCCCGGACCAGCTCCGGACTACCAGACGGTCGTCCGTGCGTCGTAGCGGCGAAGCGCTGCGTCCTTCGTCACGAGCCGAGCGCCGTGGGCGCGCGCGGTCGCGTAGACGATGCGGTCGGTCAGATCGCCGGGGAACTCGTCCGGGATGAGCGCGGCATCGACGGCGATCTCGGGCGAGAGGGCCAGCGGCACGACGCGATCGGCGCCGAGGGCGCGCCCGACCCAGTCGCGCACGCCGCGGTCCAGTGCGATGCGGCGGCGGCGCTCGAGCATCGCGACCTCCCAGCAGCTGATCGCGCACACGCCGAGTTGGTCGGCTGTCTCCAGGGCAGCACGGGCTCTGGCCGAGAGGCGCTCCGGGGCGGCGACGTGCCACAGCCAGGCGTGCGTGTCGAGGACGATCACTTGCGCGAGGCGCGCCAACGGATATCGAGCGGAGCCAGCAGCTCGTCCTCGCCGACGAGGAAGCGCACGCTCCCACGCAGGCTCGGCGGCTCGGTCGCCGGGGCGACGCGCACGACCGGTCGCCCGCGCTTCGTGACCACGAGCGCCCGACCGGTGGCGGCGACCTCGTCCATGAGCGCGAGGCACTCGGCCTTGAAGCGGCTGGCGTTCACGACCCTATCTGCGCTCACCATGGTCATCTTACCATGGTCATGTCGGCCGGCCTTCGCTAGGAGCTCTGGCTCGTCGCGACGAGGCCGATCCCGGCCAGCGCGAGGACGAAGCCGATGGCGTACTGCCAGGTCAGGCGCTCGCCGAGGACGACGAAGCCGAGGGCGGCGGCGAGCAGGAGCCCCCCGGTGCGGATCGTCGGGATGGCCGCGGAGAGGCTCACGCCGGTGGCGAAGACGAGGAAGAGCAGGCCGGTCACGGCGCTGAAGGCGAGCCCGGTGGCGAGTGCCCAGAGCGCGCCGTCCCGCGTGAGCACGATCTCGCCGCGCACCGCCGTGATGATGGTCCAGCCGACCGGGAGCGCGAGCGCGGCCACCGCGTAGAGGAGCGTGCCGACCGCCGGCGAGATCCGCCCGCTGCCCTGCTTTATCGAGAAGTCCGCGAGCGCGAGGCCGACCATGGTCGCGACCATGAGGCCGATCGTGGCGAGGCTCATCTAGGGTCCTTCCTCGGGCCGGTCGCTTCCAGCGGGCGGCCTCGCGCGGGGCGTAGGGCGATCGCGAACGCGAGGGCGGTGAGCGCGAACGCCGCGGCCGCGACCGGGCCGAGCGTGGTCCCGCCGAGCGACCCGGCTGCGACGAAAGCGGCGCCGAGGCCGGCCGCGGTCGCCCGGCGCGGCGACCCGGCATCCTCGGCCACCACGAGCAGCGCGGCGACCGAGACGGCGACCGCGAGCCCGAGGTGCACGGCCGCGCCGCCACCAGCCGCGTACGCGATGAGCGCGCCGAAGAGCAGCGCCGGGAGGCGACCGCGGGCGAGATCGCTCGCGCGCGCCGTGGTCGGCGCGACCGGCGCGACCTGCGCGAGGGTGATCGCGGGTGCGCCGGCGGCGCGCTCGGCGCGGCGGACGACCGCGTCGGCCTCGACCGCGCGGCCGCGTGCCCGGAGCCAGCGCGGCGACTCGGGGAGCCAGCGCCAGAGCGCGACGGCCGCGAGCGCCGGCACGGCGCCGGCCCAGGGCGGGAGCAGCGTGCCGGCGGCGACGAACGGCGCGAGCGCGAGGACGAGGGTCGCGCGGCCGGCCACCGGCGACGCCTCTGCCACGAGCGTCACCGCGGCCGCCAGCAGCACGCCGCTGCCCACCGTGCTCGCGATCGCGGCGGCGGGCAGCACGATGCCGAGGAGCGAGCCGACGAGCGCGAGGACGGCCCCCCCGAGGACGACGAGGCGGCGTCCGGCGCGGTCGGCGGCCAGGCCGCCGGCGAGGCCGCCGAGCCCGAGCGCGACGGCGAACGTGAGCCCGACGTCGGACGGGCCGGGCTGGAGGCCGGCGGTCGAGGCGGCGAGGAGCGCGAGGCCGCAGGTCAGGACGAGTCGGGCGTGGAAGCGGTTGGCGCCGAGCGCGTCGAGCCGCTCCAGAGCCGGCCGCGAGGAGGACCGGTCGAGCGGCGTGTGAGCGCCCGGCCGGTCGGCGCGCGGGCCATCCGCCGCGGGCCTCACACGAGACCCTCGGCGGCGAAGAGCTCGGCGTTGAGGATCGAGGCGCCCGCGGCGCCGCGGATCGTGTTGTGCCCGAGCACGACGAACTTCATCCCGAGCACGGCGTCCGGGCGGACGCGACCGACGACCGAGGCCATCCCCCGCTCCGCGTCGCGGTCGAGGATCGGCTGCGGGCGGTCCGGCTCGTCGCGGACGATGATCGGCCGGGCCGGTGCCGACGGGAGGGCGAGCTCCTGCGGTCGGCCGCGGAACGCGCGCAGGCACTCGATGACCGCGCCGGCGGACGGCGCGCCGCCGAGCTCGAGGCTCACGGTCTCGGTGTGCCCGTCGCGCACGCTCACGCGGTTGCAGTGCGCGGAGAACGGGAACTCCGCCGGGACGAACCGCGCGCCGTCCCAGCCACCGAGGAACTTCATCGTCTCGGCCTCCATCTTCTCCTCCTCGCCGCCGATGAACGGGACGACGTTGTCCACCGCGTCGAGCGACGCGACGCCGGGGTAGCCGGCGCCGGAGAGCGCCTGCATCGTCGTGACGACCGCGCGCCGGATGCCGAAGGCCCGGTGGAGCGGCGCCGCGGCGAGCGCGAAGTGGATCGTCGAGCAGTTCCCGTTCGTCACGAGCGAGCCGGACCAGCCGCGCCCGGCGCGCTGGACCTTCACGGCCTGGGCGTGCTCCGGGTTCACCTCGGCGATGATGAGCGGCACGTCCGCGTCCATCCGGTGGTTCTTCACGTTCGAGAAGACGTGGTGGCCGGTCGCCGCGAGGGCGGCCTCCCACTCCTCGGCGGCGTGCACCGGGAGCGCGCTGAAGCAGAGGTCCGCGTCGAGGTCGGCCCGGGTCGGCTCGAGCGTGAGGCCGGCGACCGCCTCGGGGACCTGCTCGCCGATGTGCCAGCGCACCGCGTCGCCGTAGCGCTTGCCGGCGCTCCGCTCGGAGGTCGTGAGCGCGGAGATCTCGAACCAGGGGTGACCCTGGAGGAGCTGGACGAACCGCTGCCCGACCGTCCCGGTGGCCCCGAGGACCGCGACCCTGTACTTCTTCACCGCTGCTGCTCCTTGCCGGGCACGAAAAAGCCTCCCGTCCGGGAGGCCTCGCTCGTCGCCCTTCGAATCGGACGCGCTACGAGACCCCGCCTCCGGTGGCGGTGGTGGTCGTGCCGGTGGTGGTCGTGCGGCGCATCGACCGCATCGTAGCAGGCCTACCCGCCGGGGTTGAACTCCTCGTGGATGACCTGGACCGCCCGATCCCGGTCGTTCTCGGCGACGACGAGCGAGATGTTGAGCTCGCTCGAGCCCTGGGCGATCGCCA
>Ga0082335_1005228_pt1 | contig 18232 bp, 17 predicted proteins | sample Subgrocontami58m_FD_72375 | JGI IMG/M metagenome (GOLD analysis project Ga0082335, IMG submission 72375) | Subsurface groundwater microbial communities from S. Glens Falls, New York, USA - GMW37 contaminated, 5.8 m (SPADES assembly) (version 2) ... | reverse complement strand
GCAGACGCCCGGCGGCCTGCGCGCTGCACGTCACTTCCACCGTGCCCGCCGTGCGGTTGTATTTCATCGCGTTGGACAGCAGGTTGACCAGCACCTGTTTCAGGCGGGTGCGGTCGGCCTTGACGAAGCAGGCGCCGTCGAACTGCGGAAAGCTGACGCGAATGCCGGTCTTGTGCGCCTGCGGTTCGATCATGGCCTGGCAATCGAGCAGGACGTCGGGCAGCGAGATCGGTTCCAGCGACAGCGACAGCTTGCCCGATTCGATCAACGCGAGATCGAGGATCTCGTTGATCAATTCCAGCAGGTACCAGCCCGCCTGGAGGATCTGGTCGATGCTGGTCTTCTGGGCCGGCAGCGGCGGGGGCGAGCCCGAGTCCATCAACTGGGCGAAGCCGAGGATCGCATTGAGCGGCGAGCGCAGCTCGTGGCTCATGCTGGACAGGAAGTCCGACTTGGCGAGGTTGGCCTGGTCCGCCACTTCGCGCGCGCTCTCCAGCTCGACGTTCTTCTCCTGCAGCACCTGGTCCAGGCGCCGGCGCTCGGTGACGTCGCGCGCAGCGGCGAACACGCCCTGCAGCCTGCGGTCGCGGTCGTAGAACGTGGTGACGTTGTACGACACCACGGTCTCCATGCCGTCCCGGCTGCGCGCCGTGAGCTCGTAGTCCGTGACCTTGCCCTGCGTCAGGGCCTGCTTGATGCCCGCCTCGGCCCGCTCCGGATCGGTGAAGTAGTTCTTGAACGGCGCGCCGATCAGCTCGTCGCGCGTGCACCCGGTGAGCGCCTCCATCTGCTTGTTGACGTCGGTGATGATGCCGCGCGGGTCGGTGGTCATCAGCGCGTCGATGTTCGATTCGATCAGCGACCGCGTGTAGAACTGCTGGTCGCGCAGGCGCTGGTCGAGCTTCACGCGCTCGTCCTCGATCTGCTTGCGCGCCGTGTTGTCGGTGCCGATCAGCAGGTAGCCGATGATCGCCTCCTGCGCGTCGCGCAGCGCCGTCACCGACACCACCGCCGGGAAGCGGCTGCCGTCCTCGCGGATATACGTCAGCTCGTAGATGTCCTCGATGCCGCGCGAGGCCTTGAACACCAGGGCCTCGAAGCCCGGCGCGATCGGCGTTCCCAGTTCGATGCTCAGCGCCCTGGCCCGCGCGATCACTTCCTGCGGGTCGGAGATGTCGGCCGGCGTGATCTTGTTCATCACGTCGGCGGCCGCGTAGCCCAGCATGCGCTCGGCGCCGACGTTGAAGATCTGGATGACCCCCTTCGCGTCGGTGGCGATGCTCGAGAAGTTGGCGCTGTTGAAAATCGCGCTCTGGAGCGCCCCCGCCTGGAGCAGCGCCTCTTCCGCCTGCTTGCGCGCGGTATTGTCGGTGCCGATCAATAGATAGCCGATGATGGCGTCCTGCGCGTCGCGCAGCGCCGTGACCGACACCACGGCCGGAAAGCGGCTGCCGTCCTTGCGGATATAGGTCAGTTCGTAGATGTCCTCGATCCCGCGCGCGGCCTTGAACACCAGGGCCTCGAAGCCCGGCGTGATCGGCGTGGCGAGCTCGGCGCTCAAGGCTTCGGCGCGCGCGATCACTTCCTGCGGGTCGGAAATGTCGGCCGGGGTGATCGTATTCAGCACGTCGGCGGCCGCGTAGCCCAGCATGCGCTCGGCGCCGACGTTGAAGATCTGAATGACGCCCTTCTCGTCGGTGGCGATGCTCGAGAAGTTGGCGCTGTTGAAGATCGCGCTCTGCAGGGCCCCGGCCTGGAGCAGCGCCTCTTCCGCCCGCTTGCGCGCGGTATTATCGGTGCCGATCAACAGGTAGCCGATAATGGCGTCTTGATCGTCGCGCAGCGCCGTGACCGACACCACGGCCGGAAAGCGGCTCCCATCCTTGCGGATATAGGTCAGTTCGTAGATGTCCTCGATCCCGCGCGCGGCCTTGAACACCAGGGCCTCGAAGCCCGGCGTGATCGGCGTGGCGAGCTCGGCGCTCAAGGCCACGGCGCGCGCGATCACTTCCTGCGGATCGGAAATGTCGGCCGGCGTGATCTGGTCCACCACGTCGGCGGCCGCGTAGCCCAGCATGCGCTCGGCGCCGACGTTGAAGATTTGGATGACGCCCTTCTCGTCGGTGGCGATACTCGAGAAGTTGGCGCTGTTGAAAATCGCGTTCTGCAACGCCCCCGTTTTCAGCAGAGCCTCTTTACGTCGGACCTCGGCGACGACATCCACCGCGCCGGCGGCTTCGTCGGGAATGGGAGGATGGTAAGTTTCAGCGGACATATCCCAACCTGCGTCGAGCTCGTCAAAGGTTTCCGAGGCCGATCACGCGGCCGAGGTCGCGAGAGGAGGGCAGAAAGACCGATTCGAATCGAAAGCTTGGCGCCCGTCGCAATTCCCCGTCCCGCCTGACGGTCGTCCTGCTCATGGCCGGCTCCCGCGCCACGCAGCATGTTGGACGCGATCGCGAGCCGCTGTTCCTTTGTGCACACCCGCATTTCTCGCTGGCGCGTACCGGTATTGTGATTGCGGCTGCACACCAGCAGCGTCAAACGGACGGGTTCAAGACTCCAGCATGGCCACGACCGCCTCGCGAGAGCTTCACGCCACCTTTCTGAATGCACAGGACGTTCTCGCAAGGGTCGCCCTGAGAGAACACCGTCTGGTTTCGCGCGTACTCCACGATTGTTTCGAGTGCGCCGGCGAGATCTCTGAACCACACCGAAACAGACATCCGCTCTCTCTTACGCGCGCTTTCGAACCCCCGCGACGAGCAGCACCACGCCACCGGCCACCGCCGCAATCCCCAGCACCGGCGGAAGCGGCAGCGTCTTCTCGCGATCCGCCGTCGCGTGCAGGGGACCGATGTCGATGACCGTCTCGCGACTCGTGTAGGTGACGCCTTGATAGACGAGCGCCGCCAGGCCGAGCACGATCAACACCACGCCAACGATCGCGATGGGTCTCATGGGACTCCTCAGTCGTGCAGGACGACGCTCAGCAGCGAGCTGTTGATTGTGAGCGGGTGCTCTCCGTTGTATTCGACGAAGCCCAGCCTCTTGAACTTGTTCAGAAAGAAATTCACGCGCGAGCGGGTCGTGCCGACCATTTCCGCGAGGGTCTTCTGCGAGACCTTCGGCACCACGCGCGCCGGCTTGTCCTGCTCCCCGTAGCGCGCCAGCAGCAGCAGCGTGCGCGCCAGCCGCTTCTCGCACGAGTTGAAGAGCTGATCGATCAAGTCTTCTTCGATCCGGATGTTGCGCGACAGCATGTGTGAGATGAACCGGTCGGACATCGCATGCTGCCTGTGCAGCAGCCGACCCATCTTGTCTTTGCCGACGAGCAGGATCGCGCTCGGGGTGATGGCGGTGGCGCTGCCCATCCGGACCGTCTGGCCGGCCAGACACCCCTCGCCGAAGAAGTCTCCGGGTCCGAGCATCGCCACCACGGCTTCTCTACCGGTCTTCGACAGCACCGACAGTTTGACGCCGCCCGTTTGAATGTACAGGACATCCTCGCAGGCGTCCCCCTGCGTGAAGATGGTCTCTCCTCGCCCATACTCCACGATCGTCTTCGCAATTCCCGACGAGTCGAGAAACGCCTGCGCGTTGAACGCCGGGATGGCTCTTGCTCCCCCGCGGGAGGCTTTTCTAGCCCTCATCTGCCAAGGATGGCACGCGGCCGGCCCATGGACGTGTGCAAAAAAGAACAGACGCCGCGTATGGCCGGGCTCTATCGTTGCCGAAGATCGGAAAGGACATCGCCATGCTTTCAACACTCATCATCGTCCTCCTCGTCTTGTGGCTGCTCGGAGTCGTCACGTCCTACACGCTCGGAGGCCTCGTCCACGTCCTCCTGGTGGTCGCGATTATCGTCGTGCTGCTCCGTGTCATTCAGGGCCGCAATCCGCTCCGGGGGTAATCGCGTTGGAGTCGCCGGTCGCGTCCGTGACCCGTACCTCATAATCCCAGTCGTCGAACGAGTCGCCGCTTGGCCACGTCGACCATCGCGAGATACGTGAGGGTCGCGGGAATCGGAAACGTAAAATAGGAGACAAGCAGCCTCGTGAACCCGAGAAGCGTGGCCAGCGGTGTCGCCGGCAGCACGACGCCGATGGCGACGATGACGAGCGTCGTCACCGCCAACGAACGGCTCGGGCGGCTCCGACAGGGGCTCCCCATCGTGCGGATGACGAAGAGCACGAGTGTCTGGGTCGCCAGCGTCTCGATGAACCACCCCGTTCGGCCGGCACCAGATCGCCCGCCGACAGCCGGAACACGTCGCCTGGCACGACGTGTCGCACCGGCGTCTCGAGCCAGGCCCCATCACGGAGCACGGTCGCGGTCGGGACGACTGAGGACCGGAGTCGCTCGGCCGTCCGCTGTGAACGGCACGATTGCCAGAAGTTCCCGGTGCTGGACATCAAACCCGTGGCGTGGCCTGTCAGGGCCTCTTCACCGCGTCGAGCAGTACGAGCTGCTGCCGGATCCTCGCCGACTGCTTCCGATGGGCGTCGGTGCCGGCGGGGAGCGAGTCGACGTCTCCGTAGTAGGCCACGAGGTGCGACCGCAAGCTCTTCGGGACGTCGGCGAACCCACCTTCGGCGATCTTCCCGAGCAGTTCGTCGTACGTGTCATCGGCCAGCGCATATTCGCCCCGCGTGGTCGGTTGCCCCGTGTCGAGGTCGGTGTTGACGAGATGCAGGCGCGCAGCGCGCAACGCGTCGAGCGATTGCCGGAAGCGCTGCCTGGTGCTCGTGAAGCTCTCCAGGAACAGGCGTTCGGCCTCAGGAGTCGGCACTGAGAAACTGAGGGCGCGAAACGGGCCGACCTTCGGGATCAGCCGGTAGATGAACGCCAGGAAGCGCGCGAACCCGTGCGGCTTCTCGTAGTCGACGCCGAATTCTTTGTCGTACTGCTTGCGGCGCAGGTTGAAGACGAATGTCTTCTTCTGCACCCCGGGGATCACTTTCCTGATCTCGTCGCGTTTCTTGCTCCACGCCACCTTCGTCATCTCCGGAATGGTGGTCCCGACGGCGTGCCGGTACGTGCCGATCGCCAGATCCTCGTTGAAGAAGACATCCTTCATCTGGATGCCGTACGTCTCGCTGAAGGCGCGTTCCAGAAGCGGCTTGGCCACCCGGAAACCGATGAAAGTGTGATACGCCTCCGGCGCATACGCGGCGGCGGCGACCTGGACGACATCGAACGAGAACTCCACCAGCACGTGGCTTTTGGGCGATTGCGCGTAGGTGACGTGGTCCCCGAACCGCGCCTTCAGTTTGGGATACATCAGCGCAACGGCACGGTTGACGGCCATGCGGTGGCCGTCATTGTCCGCCGCGTAGTGACCGAGCGCGCCCAGGGCAAACGCGTACTCGTCGACATCCTGCGCGTCACGAATCAGCGCATCGATGAAATCGCCGGTGCGCACGTAATGCAGCAGGCTGCTGAAGAAGTGGCTGCCGAATGGATAGTAGCCGAGATCCTGAATGACGCATCCGCCGTAGGCGTAGCCGCGAGCCTCCAGGATCCGCTCCCGGCTCGCCCCCGGAAAGCGCGCCAGCAGCATTGGCGCGATCGTGCTGTCCCACAGCGCATCGATGTTGGCTTCATGAGCCAGCACGGAATAGGCTGCCGCCCGCCTCGGCGCGGACAGTCCAGACACGACCATCGCCGCAACAAGGGCGGCCTTGACGACGTTGCTCACTAGTCCGTGCGTTCTTTGGCCGAATACCGGTGCAGTGTGGCGTTGTCATCCAGATCCTGGCGCAGCGTGGCCCCTTCCATGGCGACGCCGGCAAGCAAGCCTTGCGTGCGCGACCACGACAGAATGTCCGCGCGCATTTGCGTATCCGTTTGAGCCGTGGCCATGATCAATTTCACGTTGCACCTGCCTTCTGCCACGCTCGTTACGTCCCTTTCACGACGAGCTGATTGACCACGCGCGTCACGCCCTCGGTGCCGCCGGCGATCGCCGCCGCTCGCGCCTTGGCCGCGCTCGACGCCACGGTGCCCTTCAACGTGACCACGTGATCGTTGGTATCGACGTTGATGTCGCTGCCTTTGAGCAGCGTCTCGTCGAAGAACTTCGTCTTCACCTTCGTGGTAATCCAGCCGTCGGTGATCGCCTCGCCCGTGGCCGATGCGACCTCCTTCGTTTTTTTCGCGGCCGTTCCGGCAATCTCCTTCGTCTTCTCGCCGGTTTTCTGCGCCGCCTCTTTCGTCACGTCCGCGGTCTTTTCACCGGCACGCTCGGTCGCGTCGATCGCCTTGCCGGCTCTGCTCTTCGCCGCGGCCGCGTCGACCACGATCTCGTTGCGCACTTCGGTCACGCCCCTGATGGTCGCGAGCCGCGCGGCCCGTGCTTTCTCACCCGCGGTACGCACGATGCCCTTCAGCGTCACGATGCCCTCGTGCACGTCCACGTCGACCTCGCGAGCCGCAAGCGTCGCGTTCCTCTTGAGACTTGCCGCAATCCGCGACTTGAGCGTGCTGTCGTCGACCTTCGCGGCAGCCGACGTGGCCGCCTGTTGCCCGGCTGACGCCCCGCGCGCCGGACCGGCGACCAGGACGACGCCGACGAGACCCACCGCCAACACATCGTTGAACAAGCGCATACATTCCTCTCCAGCCGCGCGTCAGGGCTTCGCGGCGCTTCCGAGCACGTCGTTGATCGTCTTCGCCGCGTCTGCGGCCAGCGCGTTCGCGTCCTGATTGAGCTGGCCGGCCATGCGCTGCGCCGCGTCGATCCGCGTGAAGGCGATCTCCAGGCTTTTCGCATCTGCATGGCGGCCGAGGCCGTTGAGTCGCGCTTCCGCGGCACGCAACGCGGTCCGAGCCGCCTCGAAATGACGGCTTGCTTCCCCAAAGTTGACGCTGTAGATGGCCAGGCGCGCATCGAGCACCGCGACGCGCCCTTCGAGCAGGCTGTCGCGCAGCTCAGCGATCCGGAGTGCACGATTGACCTCCGACCTGCCCGACGCACCCCACGCCCATCCAACACCGAGCGCAACGAGCAGCGCCACACCGATTCCAAGAATGAGCTTCATTACGTCCTGCCCGGGGCCAGTGCCCCTTCTCAGACCTTAACGCGCCTGGAAGGCTGGGGATGTTCCGTTTGAGACACCTCGATTGCCATCGTGGACGACGTGCAGGAGGGAAGGTTTGACCTGGAGCACTCCGCCGTCCTCTTCGATGAACCCGAGCTTCTTGAACTTGCCCATGAAGACGTTCACACGCGAGCGTGTGGTGCCGACCATTTCCGCGATGATCTCTTGAGAAACGTCGGGCAGCACACATCGGCACGGGCGCCGCTCACTGCAGCCGGCGAGCACGAGCAGCGTGCGCGCCAGGCGCTGCTCGCTGGAATTGAGGAGCTGGTCGGTCAGATCGGCTTCGAGGCGGGTGTTGCGCGTGAGGATGTGCGCGATGAATCGATCCGAGATCGCTTGCTGCGTGCGAAGCACCCGAATCATCTGCACCTTCGCGACGACGAGCACCTCAGTGGCGGTCATGGCGGTCGCGGTCTGCCGCCGGACGGCGTGCCCGCCGAGCGCCTCCTCACCCAGGAACGCGCCGGTCCCCAAGAGACCGACGATCGCCTCCTTGCCGCTGGGCGCCGTCACGGCCAGCCGAACACAGCCTTTCTCGATGTGCATCACGCTGTCGCACGCGTCGCCTTGGAAGAAAATAGCCGCTCGTGGTCCGTAACCGGCGACGGCGAAGGGGCTTCCCGCAGACTCGAGCAGAGCGCGCACATTCAGCGGGCGGCGGTCCTTCTGTGGCTGCATCGGCGGAAGCCTTCCAGCAGTGAAGCGGTGCGTCTGAACGAAGCGATGCAGGTTGCGTACCACCTCGGCGATGCGGCCAACGGCGCAGTCTTGATGGGATCCCGACGTTGTCGCACTTCATCGCGCGCTCGCTCGCCGATTTCCCGTCATCGGTGCTAGCGTTCGACCCATTCCACAAAGCGTGGCGGCACATCGTCGGTGACGATCAGCACGCGATCCGGCGTGGTCATCGTCATGGCTGGTCGGTTTCTCTAATCGTGCAAGACGACGGTGAGCAGCGAGTTGTTGACCTTGAGCCCATCCGTGTAGTCGATGAACCCCAGCCGCTGGAATTTCTTCATGAAGAAGTTCACGCGCGACCTGGTCGTGCCGACCATTTCCGCCAGCGTCTCCTGGGAGATCGGCGGAATTGCCCGTACGGGCTTGTCGTGCTTGCCATACCGCGCCAGCAGCAAGAGCGTCCGGGCCAGCCGTTTCTCACTGGAGTTGAACAGCTGGTCGATCAGGTCCTCCTCGATCCGGATGTTCCGCGCCAGCATGTGCGTGATGAACCGATCCGACAGCGTATGCTGCTTGTGCAGGAGGCGCACCATCCGATCCTTGTCCACGAGGAGGATGGTGCTGTCCGTCGTCGCGGTCGCAGTCCCCATGCGGACGGGTTGACCCGCCAGGCATCCTTCGCCAAAGAACTCGCCGGGGCCCAGCATCGCCACGACGGCCTCTCGGCCCGCCTTCGAGAGCACCGAGAGCTTCACGCCACCCTTCTGGATGTACAGGACGTGCTCACACGGGTCGCCTTGGGCGAAGATGACCTCGGCTCGCCGATACTCCACGATTTTTCGGGCGATCCCAGCCGAGTCGAGAAAGGCTTGGGCATTGAATGGGCCGTTCTGCTTCGATTTCATGACTCGATCCCCTGGAAAGCACCTTCGCTGAGGAGGCGCGCAAGCTGATCCGGGTCGACCGGCTTGACGAGGTGATAATCGAACCCGTGTTCCGACGAGCCGTCAGCGTCGCCAGGAGAGCCGTAGCCAGTCAGGGCCAGCAGCAGCATGCCACGGCCGTGCGGCTCCTCACGAATCCGTTTGGCGACCTGGTAGCCGTCCATCCTGGGAAGACTGATGTCAATGATCCCCACGTCTGGACGCACGACGTTCAGCAGCTCGAGGCCGCGGACGCCGTCGGCCGCGTCGTAGACCACGTGCCCGGCCAGCTCGAGCATCATCCGCAACATCTCGCGTGCGTCCCCGCTGTCCTCTATCAGAAGCACGCGTCTGGGCTTCCTACGACGTTCCGGCGGGAATGAGAGACCGGCGGACTTGCTGGCCGCAGGAATCCGCCTCAGTCGGACGGTGAACCTGCTTCCGTGCCCTTCTCCCTCGCTCGACGCCACGATCGTGCCCCCGTGCAGCTCGACAAGGCGGCGGACGAGCGTCAGGCCGATTCCGAGACCGCCCTGAGCGCGGTCGAGTGTCCGATCGGCCTGCACGTACATATCAAAGATGAAGGGCAGCAGCCTGGGCGAGATGCCGAACCCCGTGTCCTCGACGCTGAGCACGGCGTCGCTGCCATCGGCGCGGACTGTCACCCGAATCCGGCCGCCTGGCGGCGTGTACTTGACCGCGTTGGTCACGATGTTGGTCAGCACCTGCTCGAGCCGCACGGCGTCCCCATCGACCCACACGGGCTCGGTGCTGATGTCGATGCACCGATCCAGTCGGGCGTCGCCGGCGAACGTGGCGACGGCCCGGCGTACCGCCTCGGCCATGTCGAGCGGCTGTCGATTCAGTCGGATCTTTCCGGAGACGACGCGCTCGACGTCGAGCAGATCATCGATCAGATGGGCGATGTGGCTGACGTGTCGCGCGATCACCTCATGCGCGCGGGTCGCGGGCTCCCCCTCGACGTGCGTCAACTCGAGCACCCGGACGGCATTGCTGATCGCGCCGAGCGGATTGCGCAGCTCGTGGGCCAGCAGCGCCAGGAACTCGTCTTTCGTGCGGCTGTCACGCTCGGCGCGGTCGCGGCTGCTGTTGGCCTCGAGGAGCTCGCTGAGATCCGTCACGATCAGATTCAGGCGATCGCCAGTGGCCGACACCGTCGTGGTGAGCGACAGACTCACCTCGACGGCGCCTGAATCCGAGCCGATCAAGTGGCTGCGACGTCTTCCGCTGCCGGCACCGAGCAGGGTTTCGAAATCGTCTCTGTCGGACGCGTTCACGAATCGGTCGATGCGACTGCCGACCACGGACTCGAGCGGCTCGCCCACGAGCGCCGCGAAGCGTGCGTTGGAGTACAGGATGTCGCCGCGACGCGTGAGGACGACGGCGCCTTCCTGCATCTGTTCAACGAGGTTGCGGTACGGCTCCTCGGCGCTGTGCAGCGTGTAGACCTGATTGCCGCCGGCGCCCTCGACGACCAGCGCGTCGATCTCACCCTGCCGAATCGCCCGCAGCATGGCCTCGGATTCGGCGAGGCGCGCGCGCAGCGTCCCGGTCTGTTCGTGATTGTCGGCTTGGCTTGTGATCATCGCCTTACTCCGCAGGGCCAGGAGCGTGAACGAGATCGAGTCCCAGAAGCACGCGCTCGCGGTTCGACATGTCGCCGATGGTCCGGCGCATCGGCAGCGGGAGCTTCTTGATGAGTTCCGGCAGCCGTCGCACGAGCGTGGGTACGGCCAGGATCTGGTCGCCGCGTGCGAGCTGTCGCCCTCAGACGATGGCATGGCCATCCCTTCGCGGCCGCGCGGCGGATGGGGCAGCAGACCGACGTCGCCTTCCAGGCTCTCCATACGACTCACTTCATCCAGGCTCGGGGGCGAAACTTCGTCGCGCCAGTCGTTTACGCCGACCGCAGAGGGGACGTCGAGGGGCAGCCAGAGTCGGGCTCAACGGGTCACTCTGCCACCTCTTCCGTATCGAAGCTGTTCAATATTGGACACAGCCCACGTGCGATAATCCAAGTCACTCTCATGAGGCCAAAGGCACGATCCGTCCAACCGAAGACACGGCGCGGGTTCGATGTGGAGGCGTATCTCGAATCGACAGGCCCGGCACGAAAAGTTGTGAAGTATCGGCGGGGAGAGGTCGTCTTCTCACAAGGCGACCCCGGCAACGACGTCAGGTACGTCCAGAAGGGCGCGATCAAGCTCTCGGTGCTCTCCCGTATCGGCAAAGAGGCGGTCGTCGCGATGCTGGCCCCCGGCGACTTTTTCGGCGAGGGCGTCCTGGCCGGTCAATCGGTTCGCATCGGGACTGCGACTGCGGTGGTGGCGAGCACCGTGCTGGTCATCGAGAAGGAGGCGATGGCCCGGCTGCTCCACGAGGAGCCCACGTTCTCGGACCGCTTCATCTCCTACATGGTGGCGCGCAACGTGCGCATCGAAGCGGATCTGGTCGATCAGCTCTTCAACTCCAGCGAAAAGCGCCTCGCCCGGACGCTGCTGCTGCTGGCGCGCTACGGCCAGGCCAATCCCCAGCGAACGCTGCCCAAGATCTCCCAGGAGACGCTCGCGGAAATGATCGGTGCGACGCGCCCGCGCGTGAACTTCTTCATGAACAAGTTCAGGAAGCTCGGGCTCATCGAGTACAACGGCGGCCTCAAGATCAACAGCTCCCTGCTCAGCATCGTCCTGCACGACTGATCCACATGCCGAACGACCAGATCCCGCCAGAGCAGCACCGCCAGCAGGCAGAGGGCGTGCGCGAGGAGGCTGAGGACAGCCGTCAGGACGCCGAGCAGGGCCGCGGGGTCACCGAAGAACACCGCATTTCAGCCGAGTCCGGCAGGAACGAGGCGGAAGAGTTCAGGCGACTGGCAGAGGAAGCGCGGGAGGTCCGCGACCAGCATCGTGAGGCGCTCGAGACAGTCCGGCAGGAGCGGGAGCGCCTGCGGGAAGCCGGGGAGACGGCGCGGGCCGCCGGTGAGGAGGCACGAGCCGCAGCCGAGGCTGCCCGTCACGCGGCGATGGACGCTGTGCACGCAACCGCCGAAACGCTGCAAGCGACAGTCGAACACATGAAGGTCGTGGAGGAGATGCGGCGGACCCTCCGTGACATAAGGGACGTGAACAAGCTCGACTCCAACTAGCGGGCCGTGGTGAAGGTCGACACGGTCTGCGAGGTACAGAGACGTATTGCCACAGAGGCTCAGAGACACTGAGAAAACCCAAAGATTCTCGGTGTCTCTGTGTCTCTGTGGCCTATTCCCGGTGTCTCGCAGCCCGTGGCACGACTTCCGTCACGGGCTGCAATTCGAGCGTCGCCACAGACGAAAAGGGCGCGGCTCTATGCCGCGGTACGCCTGCGCAGCGCGACGACGCCAGCGGCGGCCAGCAGCACCGCCAGCAGGATGAACGCCCATTCCGAGAGAGTCGGAACGGGTTGCGCCACGAGCGTGATGTCGATGGTCGTGTTGTTGTCCAAGATGGAGTCGCCACCTTCAGAAACCACGGCCCTGTTGGTCACCGTCGGCACTGCGGCGGCGCTTGGCATCACCGTCACGGTGATGTTGTTGGCAAAGGGACCCGCCGCCGGCACCGAGCTGAGCGTAATGCAGGTCACGACCTGCCCTGCGGCCGAGCAGGACCATCCGGTTCCCGTCGCAGACACAAACGTCAACCCGGCGGGCAGCGTGTCGACGATCTTCGTCCCCCCGCTGCTGGCGAGAGAGCCGGCGTTGAACAGCGCGATGGAATACGTCGCGTTCGTGCCAACGGTGAACGTGTCGGTGTGATGCTTGACGATGAACAGATCGGTGAACGGAACGGCAGGGATGGGCACCGGGGGGGTGGGCACCGGGCTGACGGGCGCGCCGCTACATCCGCCGATGTTGTCGCTACCGGCCAGGGTGACTGAACCATTCGCCGTAGTCAAGGCTCGGCCCAACACCGTTGCGCCACTACCGAGGGCGATGAGCGCATTCGAGACGACGGTTCCGACGAAGCTGGTGCCGTTGAGAGTCGCCTGGGTAGGTACCCGCCACCACACGCTGCAAGGGTCGGCACCGTTCAGGATGATCGTCGATCCGACGGAGGTTGTGAGGGCGGAGGTGAACGAGAAGATGTAGGTCCCTGCGCCGTCGAGGGTGATTGACGTCGTCAAAAGGACGACCCCCCCCGGGTCAGTGTAATGCCCGGGCACATAATGGCCAGCAACCGAGCCGACCGAGTTGCTCAAACTCAGGTTCAGCCCCCCGAGCACTACGGCACCGGCCGGCGCCATGGCAGCAGAATTGTACAGATTGTTTGCGGCGGCTTCAGCCAGGATGGCCGACGCGTCATTGCCGCGAACGCTGAACGGCGGCGTCACGGTCCCACCCCCTATGTTCGGCGGATAGCCCGGAAAGCCGGTGATGAAGGTCCCAGCCGCTGGGTCGATACCCACGTCGCCGTTGACAACGGATCCGGCGCCGTTCACGTTCACCGCCTGGCCGCCCACGATCGCAAAGCTCTGCGCATTACCGATTGTTTGCGCCCATGCCGGAGGGGCCCCGTAAAGAAACGCGACCAATCCAACGCTGGCGACAAGACTCAGACTTTTGCGCGTCATACCATTCTCCCCTCTCTAGAGGTACCGGCAGTCTATGTGGCCATGATGGAAGCCGCTGTTCTGTTTTGAACAGTCAGCGTGCGGGGCGGCTCGCTATAGTCGCTCCACGATGGACGCGAATGCCTCGCCCGCCTCGTTTTCCGCCGATCTCTCTGGCTGCGATGCGCTCCCCGTGCTGGCTGGCGACGAGATCGCCGAGCTCTTCATGGCCGCGCTCGGCCGGGCCGGCGCGACGATTGTCGAAGCCGTCTCACACGCGTTTCCGAAGACCGGGCTCACCTGCGTGCTGATCCTGCGCGAGTCGCACGCGGTCCTGCACACCTGGCCGGAAACCGGCACGATCAACATCGATATCTTTTCCTGCACGACGCGGCTCAAAAGCGTGCAGGCGATCAACGAGCTGGGGCGGTCCTTTGGCGCGCGGCATCTATCGATACAGGAGATCGCCCGTGCCGATGGACACGGTCCGCTCCGCGACGCCCGCGCGTAGCTTCGCGCTCCGGCTGATCGCCTGGTCGCTGGCGCTGTTCGGTCTGCTCCGGCTGCCCTGGGTCGGCGCGCACATCCTCCTGCCGGTGACGCAACTGCAGGCCGCGGCCGGATCGGCGCTCGTCGGCCCTTCGTCTCTGCCCGTCGAAGCAACGCTGGCGTGCAGCGGTGCCGACGCGTTGTCGCTGTGTCTCGCGGCGATCGTGGCGTATCCGGCGCGCTGGCGCATGCGCGCGGCCGGCGCCGCCGGCGGCACCGCCGTCCTCCTCGCCCTGAACACGATCCGCATCGGCACGCTCGGCCGCGCAGCCGCGTCGCCACGGTGGTTCGACGCGCTCCACGTCTATGTCTGGCCGGCCGTGCTCACCATCAGCATCGCCGGCTTCGTCTTTCTGTGGATGCGGCTCGCGGACGTCCGCTCATCACATCCAACGCAGAGACCGCGGAGACCGCAGAGGAGAAAGGGCCAAGGGTTTCTCAGCGTGCTCCGCGAGCTCTGCGTTCACACGTTCCAATCTGCGGGCGCTTCGCCCTACGGGCTTCTGACGCGCCGTTTTGCGCTGGTGGCCGCGACATTCCTCCTCCTCTTCACGCTCGCCTCTCCGCTGTATCTCGAGAGCGCGCGCGTGCTGGCCCTCGCCGGCCTGGTCGCGCGCGCTGCGGCCTTCCTGCTCCGCGTCCTCGGTGTGGACGCCACGGCGACCGCACGCGTGCTCGCGACACCGGGCGCAGCCTTTCTGGTGACGCAGGAGTGCATTTCGACGCCGCTCATTCCGGTCTACCTCGCGGCCGTCCTCGTGTACTCACGCACGTGGTGGACCAGGGCGCTCTGGACGGCGGCGGCCGTGCCGCTGTTTGTCGGGCTCGGGATCGCGCGCCTGCTCGTGGTCGCCGTACCCGGACTCGACACCTCGCCGGCGTTCTTCATCCACGCGTTCTCCCAGCTCCTGGTCGCGGCGGGCATGGTGTGCGGCCTCGCGCTCTGGCGGTACGGCGCGCGGGCGGGGGCGCTTGCCCGGGCGGTCGCGGCGCTGGCGCTGGCGGTCGCATTCGTTCGGCTGCTTGGAGCGCCCTACACCCACGCGATCCTGTGGTTCAGAACCGCCGCGACAGCCTTCGACGATTCCCAGGGTGCACTGATGTTTCTCCCGGCGTTCCAGTTCGGTCTGTTCCTCGCGCTCTGGGTCGCGGCGTTCGTCCCAAGCGGCTGGATACGGTTCCTGTGCGGAGCGTCACTGCTGGCGGCGATACAGATCGCCGTCGCCGGCGGCGTGCAACTGCTGGCCGTCCACACCGGCATCACTCCCCTGGTTCGCGATGTTCGCGCCTGGGCGCTTCTCGGCCCGGCGCTCATCATTGCCACGGTGGTGAACGTTGCGTCGCGACGCCGTTGAAGCGCTCGCCGCGGCGGCGGCCGCCCTGCTCGTCACGATCGTCATCGCGGCGCCGGTCGTGCGCGCGCCATCCGAGCGGATCTTCGGCGCGGAGATCGTCGGACGGCACCACGATCCGTTCACGGTGATGCAGCAAGTCGCGAGGCCGATGAGCCTCGGCCTGTACTCCCAGCCGGTCACCGACCTCACCGGTGCCGCGATCGCCCGCGTCACGGGCGCGGTCGCGGCTTACAACTGGCTCGTTCTCCTGAGCTTTCCGCTTTCGGCGGCGTTCGCCTATCTGCTCGCGCGCCACCTCGCGCTGCCACCCTCCGGCGCGCTGCTGGCCGCATTGCTGTTCGCCTTTTCCCCGTTTCACCTCGCCCACGCGGCCTATCACCCGCACATCGCGCAGACGCAGTGGCTTCCCCTGTACTTACTGGCGCTGTGGCGCTGCATGGACGAGGCAGACATGTTCGCGGTGGCGTTCCTGACCGTCGCGACTGTGGCGGTCACGCTGTCGAACTTCTACGGCGGCCTGATTGCGGCGGTCATCACGCCGATCGCGATCGGCGGCTACTGGTTCGCGCGCGCGTTCCCCCCAGTGAGGCCCGGCTTTAGCCGGACCAACGGAGGTCCGCCTGAAGGCGGACGCGACGGGGAAGGCGGACGCCACCTGCGTGGACCCCACGGGGTTGGTGTCACGGTCGCGACGCTCGCATGCCTGGCCCTTGCCGGCCTGACCTTCGTCTGGTGGACCGCTCCCGGCGTGGTGGCCGACCGCGCAGCATTGGCGTTCGCGCGGGAGGATCTCTTTCGGTACAGCGCGAAATGGTGGGGCTATCTCGTGCCGCCCGTCACCCATCCGCTCCTTGGCGGACTGGCACGCCGGATCTGGATCGCCAGGAGGGTGGATGTTGGCCTTCTCGAGCAGCAGGTCAGCCTCGGCTGGAGCGTCGTCGCGCTTGGCCTGGTCGCGATTCATGGCTGGCTCGCGAAAGACCGGCGCTCGACCGCCGAGGCGTCGGTGCCGATTCTCGCCGCGGTCGCCATCGTCGCGCTGGCATGCTCGCTCTCGCCCGAACGGACCATCCTCGGCGTCACGGTCTCGCGACCGTCGGCGCTGCTCTATCCCATCGTCCCGATGTTCCGATCGTACGCGCGGTTCGGGGTCATCGTGCAGCTCATGGCGGCCCTGTTGGCCGGCGTCGGCGTGAGCCGGCTCCTCGCGCTCGGGACCAGCTCGGCCCGGGCGCTCTGCGCGGGCCTGGTAGCTCTGGCGATCGCTGAATACGCGGTGTGGCCGCCGGCGCTCTCGCGCGACGTGCTCCCGACCGCCGCCCACCGATGGGTGATGCGACAGACCGCCGGATTGCGCGTCCTCGACTGCGAGCCTCTGACACCGGAGTCCTCGTCGGTGTCATGGTTGACGAACGGCCGAATCGGGCTGCTCGACGGCACGTTCGACGACTGCGCGGAACCACAAGTTGCCGCCAAGCTGTGGGCGGCCGGGTTCACGCACGTGCTGGTGCGCGACACGTGGGAGCGGCAATGGTTGAACGACCACGGCGACGCGGAGGGCTTCCACGTGCAGGCACGCTTTGCCGACGCCGACATCCTCGCGGTGACGCCGCGTGAAGGGCTGGTCTACACGCAGCAGATCACCGGCTTCTGGCCCCGCGAGCACGACGACACCACGACGTGGCGATGGATGGGTGCCGACGCGTCCTGGACGATCGTGACCCCGACGCCGCGACCGCGTGTCACGCTCGAAGTCTACATGAGCGCGTTCCACGTCACACGTCCCCTCGCGGTGCGTCTCGACGGCGACCGCGAACAGACGCTCGACGTCGGCCGGGACCCTCGCACGTACCGGATCGGGCCGCTCGCGCTGACCGCCGGGGCCCACCTGCTCACCTTTCACTCGACCGCGCCGGCGACGATGGCAGACGAGGTGCTCGGGAACGGCGACCGCCGGGCCTTGTCGTTTTCGATGGGCGCGTGGACATGGTCGGTGCCATGACGCCCTTCGACAAGCTCAGGGCGCCCCGAGCGACGAGTCGAGGGGCGGCCGGGCCGACGAGCGCGTATCGGCGATTCTGGGCTCGGGTCGGCGAGCGCTTTCCCGACTTGGGCGGCGCGGCGTCGACGCGCTATTACGCGGCCAACGAGCAGCGTCTGTTCACCGAGCATTTGCCGCCGCTCGCCGGCTTGCGAGTCCTCAAGACCGACCTGTGGGACGAGGCGAAGAACACGCGCATTCTGGCGTGGGCGGCCGAGCGGGGAGCGCGGGCCTTCGGGATCGACATCTCAGAGCCGACCCTCATTCAGGCGAGGGCCGCGTTCACGCGCGGCTCGGGCCCGCTGCGGGCGGCCGCCGCCGACGTCCGGGCGTTGCCCTTCCGCGACGCGAGCTTTGATGCCATCTACTCGATGGGCACGATCGAGCACTTCGACGAGACCGAGCAGGCCGTCGAAGAGATGGCTCGTGTGCTCAAACCCGGCGGGCGCGCCATCGTCGGCGTGCCGAATCGATACGACCCGTTTCTCCGGCCGTTGCTCGCCACGGTGCTCCAGGCGGTCGGACTTTACGGGTACGGGTACGAGAAGTCCTACTCACGTCGCGCACTGAAACAGATGCTCGAAAAGGCCGGCCTGGACGTCGTCGCTGAAACGGCGATCCTTTTCATCCCCGGGTGGCTGAGGATGCTCGACCTCGCGTGCCACTCATGGTGCCGGCCGTTCGCTGCGGTGACGGGCGCCCTCGTGCGCCCGTTCGTGTTCCTCGATCGCCACGTTCCGGCCGTGCGGCGGCACGGCTATCTGCTCGCAACCGTCGTCATGAAGCCGGAACGCGCGGAATAGTGATCACGATGGTTCAACACCGTCGGGTGCCACGCACGCTGCACACGTCAGTCGTGCACGATGACGGTCAGGAGGGAATGATGGACCTTGAGGCCGCCGTTGTATTCGATGAAACCGAGCTTCTTGAACTTCTTCATGAAGAAGTTCACGCGCGAGCGCGTCGTGCCGATCA
>Ga0082335_1005227_pt1 | contig 18236 bp, 13 predicted proteins | sample Subgrocontami58m_FD_72375 | JGI IMG/M metagenome (GOLD analysis project Ga0082335, IMG submission 72375) | Subsurface groundwater microbial communities from S. Glens Falls, New York, USA - GMW37 contaminated, 5.8 m (SPADES assembly) (version 2) ... | reverse complement strand
CTTTCCCGAGATCATGGCCCGGAGAACGGAGGGGTAATGGGCATAGGAGACCACATTGCTCTCCTGGCCCCAAAATTTCTTGTTTTCTGCGGCAATCAACTCCCGGCCGGGCCAGGCCAGCAATTTGAACCGGTCGGCCCCGATTTGTTTTTTCCTTTGTTCCGGCGAGAGCATTTCGTTGAGCTGCATCTCCACTTCGCCGACAATGTCCATGGGGCCGGGCAGATATTCGCCGCCCGCCACATCGATGTTGCCGACGATCGCCGCCAGGATCAGCCTGGCCTGGATGGCCTCCTGCTGGTCTTCCAGATGCTCCATTCCCATGCCGTTAATCGATACCCCCGGCCTGTTGGTGGCGTAAATCCGTGCCGCCTCCCTGATCTTCCCGGAAGAAACACCGGTTATCGGGGCGGCGTACTCCGGGGTGTAGGCCTTGACTCTTTGGGCGAGCTGATCAAATCCATGGCACCACTTAGCGACAAAATCCCGGTCATAGAGCTGTTCCTGAATGACCACATTAATCATCGCCATGACCAGGGCCGCATCCGTCCCCGGCCGCAATTGCAGCCAGAGGTCGGCCAGTTCGGCGGTCTTGGTTCTCCGGGGGTCGGCGACCACTATTTTGCTGCCCGCCAGCTTGGCATCCCGGAGCGATTTCCAGAGGCGCGGTACTGCCTGTGACGGATCGATGCCGATGAGAAAGGCGCATTTCGTCAGCGGTCGGCCATCGGTATCTTCGCTGAGAATCATTCCGGACCGGTGCCGCAGGGGCCAGCCCATCATGGCCGCCGCCATGCCGATTACCGGGCCGAAACAGATTTGATTCTGTCCCACAATATTGGGCGAGCCCAGCAGATTCAAGAAACGCATCAGCGGCCATTCGGTGGTCCGGCCGGTACCCAGGGTCAGCATCAGCGCCTCCGGGCCGAAGCGCCGGGTTATGGCGCCCAGGCGGCCCGCGATATCATCCAGGGCTTCATCCCAGGTTATTGCTTCCCACTTGTTTTCCCCCCGCTCCCCTTGGCGCCGCAAAGGATAGCGCACCCGGTCCGGATGATAGACATGTTCCTGCGCGCCGAGCAGGCGGACGCACCCCCTGGTAGCCGGCAATATCTGGTCCACTCGCGGGTCGGAGCGGTCCTCCTCTATCTTTACCAGCCTGCCGTCCTGAGAATGGACCAGGACCCGGCAACGGGCATGACACCACCTGCATACCGACTTTTTTGCTTGTTTTGCCATGAAACCTCCGGCTAAAAATCTAACCCCCGTTCAAGGGGATGAGTCCTGCAAAGCAGGATAAAGGCGTTGACTTCTAACTTACTAATACAGTGGATTATAAACACCGGCCTTCAGCAGGACGTACCGAAACGCGAAGCCGCCGGCCAGTTCGCAAAGGCCGCCGATCACCAGGACCGCCGAAGATGCCGCCGGATCAAGTCCGGCCGAGTAAACGATGAGCGTGAGCACCAGGGGCAGCGCCAAGCCGCCCAGGACTACCCCTCCCAGGAAGAGCGGCGCCAGGTTGCCCTTGAGGAGCAGGCGCGCGGCTTCCCGGGCGGCCGTCGAGGAATAGTGCATGGTTAGGAGATACACCGCCACCAGGACCAGGGAGGTGATGATCAGCCATATCTCCAGCAGCTCCAGGGATTTCAAATTGGCGGTGCTGATACCGCCGGCCAGCTGCAAAATATACGTGGCGCCGACGGCCCCCATGAGGGCATAGACGGCGACCAGTACCGGCAGCAGGGCCGTGTTCCAGAAAGATATGGAGGGGGAATAGGAGAGCACAAAACCGGAATACATGATGACGCCGAAGGCCGACAGTACCGCTGCCGTCAGGAAAACGGACCCCAGCCCGCCGTCCTTGCTCCAGGGCAGCCACGCAAGCAGCTCCGGCGCCAGGTAGAGAATCCCAAACACAGTAAAGGCCATGATGAGAATTACCCCCCGGCTGATCCAGGATTTTAGCGGTCTCAGCATCACCCGCCAGAATCTGTCCTTGCGTCCCAGATCCAGGATGAAGGCGAGCGAAGAACCGACACCCACCAGGAGTATCCCCGCAATCAGACCCAGATTGAAGGGGGCGGCGAGGTGCCTTTCCACAAAGGCCGCTACGAGAAATAATCCGGCGCCGATGCCCGCCAGGAAAAGAGCGAGGGCGATCAGACCGCCCCAGGCCTTCTGACGACGAATGCCCAGCTCAAAGGTGGCTGTATTTATGGCCATTTTGGTGCCTCCAACTTACAAATAATAAACCGACGGTTTGGTGCCGAGGCTGGGTAACAACTGGAAATGGTTCCTGTTTCTTAAAAGCCTTGAGACCACGCTTTCCGGATCATCCAGGTCGCCGAATTGCCGGCAGCTCGTGGGACATACCTGCACGCAGGCCGGCGGCAATCCCGCATGGACCCTGTCCGTGCAGAAGTTGCATTTCTCGACGACGCCTTTTTGGTGTTTCCGATAGCTTACCGTCTCGTAAGGGGTGAGGTTGTCGCCGAAGTAGCCGTTCAGGTTATCAACAAAAGAGCGGGCGTCGTAGGGGCAGGCGGTTATGCAGGCCTTGCAGCCGGCGCAGTTGTCGTAATCCACGTCGACAATGCCATCTTCCCGCTGAGTGGTTGCCCCCGTGGGACAGGCCCGCAGACAAGGCGGGTCCTGGCAATGGTTGCAAAGCACCGGGATCATGATGCGCCGCGCCGTGGGATATTTGCCCTCTTCCCTTTCCAGTACCCGGCCCCAGAAAACGTCGGGGGGCGTTCCGTGTTCCGCCTTGCAAGCTACCGTACAGGCATTGCAGGCGATGCATAATTTCAAATCGATCACCATTCCCAGTCGCGTCATTTTATTGCTCCGCTTTATAGACTTTTACCTCTATGCAATCGTCAATGGCCCCGGAAAGGACATCGACCCGATCAACATCGGACGGCAGCAGGCTGTTGTGGTGGAGCCCTTTGCCTCTGGCTATCGGCTTCCCCTTGGCCCAGCCCCCAAAAATGCCAGCGATCGCCACTGCTTCGGGGTGCAGGCATTCCGTTACCCGGGCCGTTCCCTTGACCTTTCCCGCCACCGATTCCACCCAAACCAGGTCGCCGTCCTTTATCCCTCTCTTGGCGGCCGCATCGGCATTGATTTCCACCTTGAGGAGGCGGAAATGACGCTCGGCGATTTCGTTTAACCAGGGATTTTCCGGGGTTAGGGTCTTGAAGGTAATGGCATCCGTATAGGGTATGCAGAAGAGGTTGTATTCCGTCGACTGGCTTCGTGTATAGGACGGGCTTGGCTTCCAGTGGGGCAACGCCACGAAGTCCGAGGTATCCCACCAGTCGATCTGGCGCTCCTTCATTAACTGCTCCACGTCGCGCTTACCCCGGAGGAAATGTTCATAGTAGATGGGAACCCGCGGTTTCAGCGATCCAATGCCGTATCTTTCCGCCACATTGCGCTTGACCCGTTTGTAGCCGTGCTCCTGGAACCATTCCAGGCCGTATTCGGGGCCGAATTCCGCGCGCGCCATCTTATCCAGGACCTCGCTCAAGCTGTACCTCTTCTCCGGCTCCAGCCGGCAGGCCGGATCGGCAATCGTGCGGTTCACCTCTTCGTTGAGCTCCCGGAGAAAACCCATGCGGTCGGCCACTTCCATGAGGACCTCGCACCAGCTCCGGGCCTCGCCGGCCGGTTTCACCACGGGCTGCACCACCCCCCAGTAGAAATAATCCGTCACCGGGGCGATGTGCTGCAATTGCCTGCTGTTGGGAAAGAGGACATGTCTCTCCAGCGACACGGTATCGGGCAGGACCAGGTCGGCAAATTCCGCCGTCTCGTCCAGCATGGTGCAGAAACAGGCGATGAAAGGAATGTTCAGCAAGCCCTGGACCGTCGTTTCCCGATTCTCCTTGCTCGCCAGCCAGTTGGTCCGGCAGATCAGCGCCACCTCGGGCTTCACTTGCACCTGGTATTTTTCCGGCTCCGCAAAGGCGTAGAATTCCAGGCTGCCGGCATCCATCCCTCTGGTCAGCGCCGGGGCGACCCCCTCCGACGGGGTAGCCTGCTTGGGGGTATAGGGGTCGGTGGGATTGATCTTCACCGTTTGCATTACCAGCCCGTCCGGACTCTCCCGCGGTTCCCAGCTGCCCGCCGGGCCGAGCAAATTGAGGCCGCCGTAGCTCCCGGGTGAATCCAGGCTGCCCACCGCCAGGTTCAGAAGCAGGATGCTCAATTGCTGCCAGGTGGCCTGCGTGCGCGGCACGATCCCTTTGAGGTAATGGGCGGCGGCGGGGCGGTAGGGGAGCTCCTGACCGTCAATGACGATCTTCGACCCTATCTTCGCCGCGGCGCCGAATTCCCGGGCGATCCGGCGGATGGTCTCGGCCGGTACGGTGGTTATGGGCGCCGCCTGCTCCGGCGTATACTGCTTGATATGCTCCCTCAGCAACTGGAAGGCCGGCCGGTATGCCTGGCCGTCGATCGGGAAGTCCCCCTCGAGGGCGCAGTCTTCTCCCGCGGCGTCGAAGGTTCTCGCCGCCCCGGCGGCCCTGTCCCACATCATGGGCTTCCCGGTTTCCCGGTCTCTTAAGTAGGCGCCGTCCGGGGCGACCAGATAACAGCCGTTGGTGTGCTTCTTCATGAACTCCCGGTCATAGACCTCCTGTTCGTTGAGCAGGACATTGAGCATGGCCAGCGCCAAAAGGCCGTCGGTGCCGGGCCGGATGGGAATCCATTCATCCGCCTTGGCCGCGGCCACGCCGCACCGCGGGTCGATGACCACCAGCTTCATCCCCCGGGCCCGCGCCTCGGCCATCTTCCTCGCCATGGCCATGGGATTGAGTCCCGTCAGGAAGCCCATCCCGCTGCCGAACAGGATGCAGTAATTGCAGTAATCGAGGTCGACATCGTTGTTGAAGGTCCCGTTGATGATGAAGGTCACGGAGTGCAGGCCGGCCCCGCAACGGGTGGCCGTTACGGTCATCCTTGGCTCGTGCAGCCCGAAGGCCCGTTGCCAGGGGGTCGTGATCTTCGTGTAGGCCATGTCCCAACTGCTGAGGAGGAGTTTGTGGGGGTCTTCCCCCCTGACTTTTTCCAGCTTTTGACAAAGAATATCAAAGGCCTCTTCCCAGCTGATCGCTTCCCACTTTGGGTCAACGCCGATACCCTTTGCGGGATTCGTTCTCTTAAGGGGGGTTGTGACGCGGTGGGGATCGTAGAGGGTCATGATTGACGCCTGCCCCTTGGCGCACTGCTTGCCCAGATTGTGGGGGCATTCCGGGTCGCCCTCGATCTTCACGACGACGCCGTTGACCCGGTGAACAAGGATGCCGCAGCCGGAATAACACATTTCGCAACTGGAATGGATCCAGACATCTTCTTTTGTCGCTGCCTCAGGGGCAGCCGTGCTTGACGGGGCAACCATCTTGCCTTCTCCTTTTACGATTTCAATTGGCGGCTGAATATAGTCCGACTTTGTGTGTCCTTTTTTGTGTTGACATTAAGAATATCTCTAAGTAAAATCAAGACAATTAATCTTAAATGATTTTAATCAATGCTTAAAATTGCTAGAATCTGGAAATGACGCCTCAATAAAATCTGATATGAATTTAACGGGACCGTGCCCTTGAATATCAACCTCAATCATCTAAGGACATTCTTCTTTTGCGGTAAGCATCGAACATTTTCCGAGGCCGCGGAGGCCCTTTTTCTGAGCACGCCGGCGGTGACCATGCAGATGAAGCAACTGGAGGCGAGTCTCGGGATCGATCTCTTCCTTCGCCATCGCAATTCCATTGCCCTGACCGATACCGGTCTGATGATCCTGGAATATGCGCGGAAAATATTCGAACTGGCGGAAGCGGTGGAAAATACCATCGAGGAAATCAAAGCCCTGAAAATAGGTGACTTAAGGGTAGGGACGCTCCGGATCTATGCCGGCTACATCATGCCCAGCCTGATTGCCTCGTACCAGGAAAAATATCCCGGCGTCCACGTACTTTTGGACGAAGGAGGCGCCACGGAGATCGCGCGCAGCATCATCGAAAATAAAAATGAGCTGGGACTGATTCCGGCAACCGATCCTGTGCATCCCCAGTTGCAGCTGACCCCTTGCTTCCAGGAGGAGTTGGTATTGATTCTGCCGCGCGGCCATCATCTGTGTCAGAAAAGAGAAATCTGCATCGCCGATTTAGCCCGGGAACCGCTGCTGCTTCGACAAAGGGGGACAAGTTCGCGGGAATTCATTTTCGAGAAATTCCGCGAGGCCGGGATCGAACCCCATATAATAACGGAGACCAAGAATGTCCCCTTTATTATCGAACAGGTCCAGGCCGGCAAGGGGATTACCCTGATGCCCAAATCGCCGTTGAAAGAGCTGATTAAGTACCGGCCCTTAGAGGTCCGCTCTTTGGCGGAAGATCCGATTTTAATCAACATCAATATCGTCTATCTGAAGAACCGGGTTCTATCGCCGGCCGCCCAGGCGTTCATGGAATTGCTCTTAGAGAACCGCCACAATCCAAACGGTGGAATTGTTCACCAGAAAATCGGGATTGACTAAATCTTTGGGGGGGTTTAGACGAAAAAGGGGACGGTTCTACTCGACTATTTTTGAAACATTGCGGAAATTGGAACCGTCCCTTTTTTCTTCTTTTTCTGCTTTTTGCCTATCGCATCTATACGGGTAAAATATGGACAAGGAATTACTCCAGAAATATCGCGACTTCCTGAAGGACAGTATCCGCAAAACCTTTGATTTTTCGCGGACTGATCAGCACCGACGTCTTCCAGCCCCGCCGATCGCAAAGCCGTACTCCAAAGAAGCGCAGCGGATCAAACTGATCCAATACGGTCAGTTCAGGAGCATTAAGAAGATTGATATTGCTGAGGCCATCGAAAACCGTCAAAGCCGCCGGTCTTATACGCTGAAATCCTTGACGCTCGAGGAGCTTTCCTTCCTTTTGTGGGCTACGCAGGGAATAAAACAGGTACTGGATCAGGGCCATGCCTTGCGCACGGTGCCGTCGGCCGGCTGCCGGCATGCCCTGGAAACCTATCTCTGCGTCCTTAATGTGGAAGGTCTGGCTCAAGGAATTTACCGCTACCTTCCCCTGGAACAGGAACTTCTGTTGGAACATGCCGCAGAGAATCTGAAAAGGAAGATGGTTGATGCCGCCTTCGGGCAAACCTGTACCGGCGAAGCGGCCGTCACGTTTATCTGGACAACAATTCCCTACCGCATGGAGTGGCGCTACGGGCTGACCGCCCATAAAGTCATCGCGCTTGATGCCGGGCACGTCTGTCAGAACCTTTATCTGGCCGGCGAAGCCATTGGTGCGGGGACGTGCGCCATCGGCGCCTATGATCAGGAGAAGGTAGATCAACTATTGGGGATTGACGGACAGGAGGAATTTACGATTTATCTGGCTTCCGTCGGTAAGAGAGGCCAGGAATAAATATTAGCCTTACTCTGCGGTCAATAAAAATGCCCAATAATGAGGCGCCCGTCAAAAGAGTGCCGGAATATTTTGGGGATAAGACAATGAAATTTAAGCATGAATTGGCGAGGTGTTATTATTATGGCAGAGCAAAACTGGTTACAGAAACTCAGGAAATCTCAGAATGATAAATGGATCGCCGGCGTCTGCGGGGGATTGGGGGAACACTCACCCATCCCGTCCTGGTGCTGGCGCTTCTTTTTCTGTGTCCTGTCATTCTTTGGCGGTTTTGGAATCATCCTATACGTTCTTTTATGGATATTTATGCCTAAAGCTGATGACCTATGCTAAAGGGCCGAAAAGGGGACGGTTCCAATTATCCTTGACACACCACCTCTTTTTCCATACATTGCTCCGAACTGAAAGCGCCAGCCGCCAGAATCAAGACGGACTTACAACAGGAGATTAAAGATGAGGAAATTGACCTTAAATGCAGTATTGATAGCGGCCGTGGTTACAATGGTCATTCTGTGCAAACCCGCGGCCCTGCCTGCTGCTGTCTCTCCTCCTGAATCCAAATCGCCCGCTAAAGCAAGCGGGACATCATGGGAAGCAGAATGGAACAGAGATGTAGAAGCTGCCAAGAAAGAAGGCCGGGTGCTGATCTATTCCACCCCCAGCGGTGACATCATTCGTCCGATAGCCAATGCCTTTGAAAAAAAGTATGGAATAAAGGTGGAGTGGATAATCGGTCGTGGTGAAGAATTAGCCCAGAGGATGCAAGTCGAGAAAGTAGCCGGCATAAAGGCGGTCGATGTCATCATCTCCGGCGGCCCTTCAACCCAAACGGTTATGAAGCCGCAAGGTTTATTAGGTAAGCTTGATTCCCTGCTCATGCTGCCCGAAGTCCTCGACCCGCAAGTCTGGATAACCAAACATATTCCCTACCTGGACAAAGATCATACAGGGCTGGCGATGCTGGCGACATTGCAACGCTATGTCACCCGCAATACGACGATGGTCCGGGCAAATGAAATAACTTCCTATAAGGATTTGCTCAATCCCAAATGGAAAGGCAAGATTACCGTCAACGATCCGAGCGTGGCGGGGACCGGCAGTGCTTTTTTCACTATGTTGGCGGTTCACGTTTGGGGTGAAGAAGAGACCAAAGAGTTTATGCGGCAGTTTGTCAAGCAGGAACCGGTGGTTACCAGAGACAGACGGCTGCAGGCGGAATGGGTTGCCAGGGGCAAATACGCCTTGAGTGTGGCCACCAATCTGGAGAATGCTATTGATTTTATTAAACTGGGCTCTCCCATAGATTCTTTCAAGATCAAGGAGGGTAGTATGGTCGGCCCGGGAGCCGGCGGATTAGCTGTTCCTTTATCCCCTGCGCATCCCCATGCCTCGAAGGTCTTCGTTAATTGGCTTCTGAGCAAAGAAGGGCACAGTATCTTCGTAAAAGCCTACGGCAGTCCGGGAATCCGCAAGGACGCCCCCCGAGAAGGCATCCCCGCGCAAATGTTTCCTGAGGCCGATGAGAAGATCTATCAGGATAATGAAGACTCGATTTTATATCGGACTAAGATGTTCAAAATAGCCAAGGAGACCTTTGCCCCATTGTTAAAATAATCCCGCAACGGAAAACATTTCCTCAAACATCAGTTCCCAGTAAGGCAGGCACCGCACCCGTCGGAAAAGGGGACGGTTCTAATTATCTTTGAAACATTATGGCAAAATAATTGAAACCGTCCTTTTAGCTTTTGAGCCGCTATATGTCGGGTTTTATGTATTCACGCTTTCATTTTAGTACGAGAATTTGTAATGTCAATTTTACTTTATATCCGGTCGGTGGTATAGGCAAAGGAATAGAAGGAGTTATCCGGATAGGACCCTGTTTAGCTTACCGGCGCCGTCATTAGACAGCGAAGTGACATGACCATAGGGGGGATGCTGTAGTTCTCTGGATGGTCGTCTGGCTGCCAAAAAGGTCTGTGATGGATGCAATGTGATTCGATTGGTTATACCTCATGATGTGAACCCGTCCACGATTCCACCTTTGACGTTGGCGGCAGGATTCCTATCTAGACTCACGTTTCACGAGGTCCACAACATGGAATCAGGAGGAACTGATGAGATTTCGTGAGATCGAATACATTCTTAGGCGAGCGGATTTGGAAAACTCACGGCTTTTATATGAGCAGACTAATAGAATAAAAAACATACACAAATTTAAGGTGTTGATTCCTGTATTAAAGGCAATCCCAATATATCAGGAAGAGATAGAATCAATAGAGTCATCTGCGCTCTACAAAACTTCATCTGATTATCTTGATATCGAAAATTCAATTATAAGCCATAAATGCACGATTCCCCAAATTGAATACATGGAGGCTACGCGGCTCGAATCCATGGTTCAATTCAGTTCAACTATTCGTAACTTATTCAGTTAGGTAGGATTTGCCCATGATGATACGATGCATGATATGCTAACCAAGAAATCCCGCCTGCCGCAGTTTCTCGCGTTACCGCCCGGTATACTTCGTCATATTCTGGCAGGACGGCCATTTGAGCAGCGAGACGGGCATTCCAGAGTTTATTTAGCCGTGCCTCTTTCCGAACCAACCCGCCTTTGACATCAGATAATTCCCTTTGCCGGAATCTCATCTTCAGGTCGACCGCCTCAGTAACATCGGCCAAGTTCCCGTATTTATTGGCTGTCAGATACCATAAATCGTAAAGATCGCGCGGCTCGTTTCTTGCGGGATCAAGAATCCCAGTCCTGAAAGCCGTGCCTGTCCATAAAATCTGGGTCTTGCGGCTCACTTTAAGTCGCTCCGGCGGCGGCGTGGCGAACCATTTCGTCCACTTGGCCGCGGCTCTCCAGCGCTAACCACACACCAGCCCGTGCTTTTTGTGGCAGCACAGATTATTTTCGGGGTGAAAATCTGGAACCACCACCGTCAAGAGTTGACAAATTTCAGAAAAGCCTCACCTGTTTAATATATAAAGTTAATAATCGCGAAGTAAACTCCCGTACCCGGAAACGCCTGACTTAATTCCTATCAATCTGAGTGCTCCCCAAATTCCTGCTTGCGTACTGGCAACCACAGGAAGACCGGTTTCCATTTCCACTCGATCGATATTTTCACTTACCGTCCAGGCACCGCAAGCAATGAAAATACATTGTGCATCCGGCGACTGGGCCTTGCCCTTCAGGGAAAGTTCATAGCTTAATGAGCCAGATAATTTAGGGTAATCCTCGAAGGCGGCATTGGCCGTTTGCAGACTCCCGATTTCGAATCCGGAATCTTCCATAAATTTTACTACCATACGATTAATGTGATCCTTATAAGGAGTTACAAGGATAATTTTCTTCGCCCCGAACATCTTCATTGCCTCTGCACCACTTGTTTGTCCGGTGGTGGCTGGGATGGCAGTTATCTTCCCAATCCGTTCAATAATCTTTTTGTCGAAACCATGCCCTCCGAAAACCACCGGAGGTAGACCTCCCATCGTTATAACGTCAACATATCTGCCCGATAGCTCTCTCGCTGAGTCTTCAATCCGGGACAAGGCAGCAGAAACCTGGCTTTCCACTAAATCGCGAATCCCCAGGGCTACTGAAGTGATTGTTACATTGTCGGGCAACATGCTTTCTTTGTTTTTCTTACTGTTCATACCCCTGCCACCCGTGGACGGTTGCATTTCTCCAATGACATATTTACCATCTTTCATTGTTTTCCCCCTGCTTTAAGATCACCTCAAACAACATCATATTACTAAGAGTGTCATTGCCAAAATGTTTTAACATTACTCCGGCGAGGTCTTTATTTTAAATGGCCAAATATCTTCTCCGCTAGTTTCAGGTTCTCTGTTTTAAGAAACTGAAATTCTTCTGTTGAGTTATTTATATACCTTCGTCCCGGTTTCCGGACTGTGTTAGGGGGTAGGAAATCAGTAGGGACATCAACTCTGCCACTTTGCATGAGGTAGGCTTTTGCGAGCTTTGTCTGCCCTTCTTTACTGAGTACCCAATTAATTACGACTTTGGCCGCGTTAGGATGAGGTGCTTTTAGAGCAAGACTCAAAGCGCCACTCGATTGTGAAACATTACCACCTTCTGCGAGATCCAATAACTCGATTGGCGCCCCGGCCTTTACGAACTCGGCTTCAGCCTGTTCAGTTGCAGCGATCAAAATTGGGTATTTGCCACGTGCTATCCATTCTACTTGCAGCCTCTGATCTTGCACTATGCGTGGTTCTTGTTTGGCCAGTTTCCTCATATATTCAGTTCCCAACATCGCATTGGCGGCACTGAACCAGGAAATTCCGGCGCCGGTAATTGTTGGATCATTTATAACTATCATTCCCTTCCATTTTGGGGCCAATAAATCTTTGTATGATTCTATTTCGCCTGGCTTCACCATGCTGGTGTTGACCATCACATCTACTCGTGGAGAAGCGAAAAAAGCCAAATGATAGCGCTTCTCTTTATCTACCCAGGGAAGCTTACCCTCCCACCAGACTTTGGGGTCCAAAATCTCCGGTAAAATGAGAACCGAATCCATTCGGTCAACCTTTCCCTGCGGCAACAGGTAATTGATTATATTAGTTGTGCTCGCAAAGATGACATCTGCAATGTATAAACCGGAGTTCTGTTCCGCTATTATCTTGTTGGCTATCTCCCCGCCCCGTCCCGAAACAACTTCAGCAGTGATCCCGAACTTGCTCTTTAGTTCTTTCAACAATACTTTTTTAGCCTCAGAGCCAATATGGCCATATAAGGTGACCTTGCCCTCCTTTTGGGCAGCCGTCACCAGTGCCTGCCACTCGTTGGGCATAGTGGGAGCAGTCTTCTGTACTAGGGGGGCAGCGACTGCGTAATCTGATGGACAGGAGATCAGCGGAAAAACTCCCAATACCAAAACAGTTGACAATAAACCATTGATAAGACCTTTTATCATTTCATCCCCCTTTCCTTATTGTCGAGTCCCCTCACTTTTCAGCTTTCATGCAAGGTTTCAAAAATCTTACCCCATCCTCTCACCGGTTCTTTAATGTGCAAAGCCTTAAGTCCTGCCCAAGTGCTGGCTTGACGGCTGTGTATGGCGGGAATGCCCAAATCTTTTTCGAGACGATCGATGCAGAAGGGTGGACACCAGGCGCCACAGGGGAGATAAATTCCTTCGGCTTCAGGTGCTTCCAGGTAGGCTTGTTTGGCTATGGTGTAAGCCATGCTACGAGTCATTAGGTGTATGTCGCGATTGTAAAGCATATTGAGGCTCTTAATGTGTATAATCTCGAATCCGTGAGCCTCTAAAAACTTTTTGGTTCGCTGGTCGAACTCATGGGTCATAGGTGAAGCCATGACCAGCTTTTTTAATTTCAAGGTATTTAACGCCTCTACCGTTGCTGTAAGCGAAGTTGTAACAGGCACTTTCGCGATCTCCTGCAACCGATTAATGATCTCTTTGTCATATCCGTAACCTTTTATGGTAACCAACGGGGTTCCTTCAACGGAAATGAACTGAGCACCGGCCGTTACCAGCCGCCTGGCTGCGTCCTCCAGCCTGGCCAAAGCCAAATCAACTTCTTTTTCAGTGTGGGCGGTAATTCCGAGGTTGAAGATTTTCAGTTCTATGCCTTCCGGTACGACTGAATGAAAATCGAGCAGCGAAGAAGAAGTTGGAACTGCCGGGCTCACCCAACCAAGGTTCCCCCGCCAACCGGGTACACCATCATAAATGTCATTATTCAAAGCGTATCCTCCTTATGAAAAAATGATTGTTATTTGCTCAATAACTTACCAAAAATATCCAGGGAAACTTTTCTCATTTCCACGCGCAATTTCATCTGCTCTTCATCGGGTAGAAAATCATGCGCATCCGGTTCAGTATCGGTATCAAGTTCCTGCTTGTTTATGTCAACCCGTCGCGAGAATATTTTCATGGCATTTTGCCATATGGATGATCCCTCCCTGCTGAGCAGCCAGTTCAGATAGAGCTGTGTAGCCTTGGGATGAGGACTATTATTGAAGATTAAGATGTTGCCAGGCCCTGAACCGATATACCGGGCCTCTTTCAATCGCAATACCTTTAATGGGGCACCCGCTTTCGTGAACTGACTAAACAATGCCATGCTCGGACCCAGCAAAATTGGATATTTCTCCCTTGCCACCCATTCCAGCAACATACGATTGTCCCTCATGATTATGGGTTCCTGGGAAGCAAGTTGACGGAAAATTTCCAGGGCACGGTTCTTGCCGAATATTCTAATCAAGGCTGCCATGAGGTTGGGGCCTGGTCCGGAGATGGTGGGATCATTGAAAAGGATTTTTCCTTTCCACTGGGGCTGCAAGAGATCTAAAAAAGACGTAATTTCTCCTTCTCTGACCATATTTTTATTGAATACGCCGTAAGGAAGAGCCTGGCCCATGAAGGTGATGATGTGGTGATCTTTATCCGCGAAGGGGAGTTTTTCTCCTATCCAGTTACGGGGATTCTTCACAGTTGGTAAAATTAAGAGATCATCGAGGGGAACGGTGATACCTCTGGGTTTAATATCCATCAAGGTAGTCGTATCTCCCAGGTGCCCGATGTCGGCCAGAAACAACCCAGCCGATCTTTCAGAATTTATTTTTGCCGTGACTTCAGCTGGTCTTCCCTGGACAAACTCCAAATTGATGCCGTATTGTTTCTTAAAGGCCTGGCTCAAGGGAAGAACTACTGGCGCGAGAGCCGTACCATAAATGTTCACTACTCCTTCCTTTTGTGCATCGGCAACAAGTTTGTCCCATTCAGGCGTTTTAGCCGGTATGACTTCGTCCTTAGTCGCCTTCTCGACCGGCAAGGGAAGAGACGCGGCGTTTAATCCCTGGTCAACAAATAACGACAATACCAGCATCAAACCCAAAGCTAACCTGCCATAAGAAAACCGCATCATCGTCATATCCTCCTTCTGCATTATATCCTTACTCGACCTAGGGAGACCAGATACAAAAGCCGTGATCAATGAGAATATTAGGGACTTGAAGGACCAGGTCTCATTTCATCAGGGGACTAAATATTTCCTTGGAGTGTGCCATTACATTACTGTTATTCGGTTTAATTTTTACCCTTCCGTACTTACATATTTCACTTCTATTGATTGAATCTATTTGATTCTATTGTCAATGTCAACTTATTTGTGTGTAATTTATTCCTGCAACTCAAGCAGCCTGTTTATGGATCTTAGGCCGTCAAATGTTCTGTTTGCACAGGAGGCGGCCATTTTGTGAAGGATAAGGAACAGGGGAAGTGTCCCGCGCTTAAATTGCTACCTTTGGCCGAAGATCTCCTTGGACAGCGGGTAAAAGCTCGGTTCCTTCAGGATGAGCTCCTCGTCCAACCATACCACCTTGTCTCCCGGACGGGGAACTACTCCGGGAAGCAGCCCGGAGCGGGGCACGTCGACCCTTCTGGCCGGCTCGCCGGCCGCCTGACTTACCAATTGTTGTCCCTCCTTGGAGAGGATCCAGTTCAGCAGCAGCGCGGCGGCGGCCGGGTGTGCGGGATTGTCGGGCAGGGCGGCCACGAAGGTGCCGCCGACCATGATTCCCCCTTCCTGCATTCTTGCCCAGGCAATCGGGGTCCCGGCCTTGATGAGGTCCGCGACCGCCTGGTTGTCGGCCCCGATCCCGATGGCATATTTGCCCCGCGCCACCCCCTCGGCGTGGAGCCGGGCGTCCCGGGTTAAAACGGGTTCCTGTTTGGCTAACTGCCGCAACAGTTTCTCTCCTCCCTCCCGGCCCAGGCACTTGAGCATGGTGAAGGCGACCCAGGTACCGCCCGCCCCCGGCATCGTGGGATCATAGAGGATTATCTTGCCTTTCCATTTGGGATTCAGGAAGTCCTGATAGGAATTCACCTCTCCTTTGACCAGGTCGTTATTGATCACGACGGAAGTCTGGTAATAGGAGATCAGGGCCAGAGAGAGCTCCTCTTTGTCCAAAAACGGCAGTTTCCCCTGGGGCCAGGCCTTGGGATCAAGCACTTCCGGCAAGATGAGCTGCGACCTTAGGGGGCTCAAGACCTTTTTGGGCTTCAGCAGGGTGGTGGTTGTCGTCTGGCCGGCGATGAAGAAGTCGGCCAGGCGGAGATTCCCCGTCCTCTCCTGGAGGTAGCGCGTGGCCACCTCGGGCGGCCGGCCGACCACAAATTCCATCTCGATGCCGAATCTACCCTTGAAGCCATCGGTAAGATTTTTCTTCAAAAGAGGGCCGACATTCCCGTAAACAACGACTTTTCCTTCCTTTTTAGCACTGGCTACCAGTTGTTCCCATTTCTGTTCCCACTCCGGCTGGGTGGTGGCAGCGGGGGTAAAGGTGGCAAGGCTTACTGATAAGACCAGTACGGCGGTGATCAAGACCAATTTTCTCATTTTTCCTACCTCCCTTTCTTGTAGTGAACATCATTTAACAAACCATTGATCATGGTTTGCGGTTCTGAATCAGGGGCGGGTCGAGACTTTGGTTCTTTAAAACTGGTGGGTGTTCAACAATACCGGCGGGCAGGAACTTCCGGCAGGGATGCCCTGCTCCGCAAGGCGATGGCTTAAAGAAGGATTATAACCAGCCGCCGCCGGTTAGCTTGCTCATGCTTACGTGGCACCAGGGGGGATAACGGGAACTTTCAGCCTGGCCCGCGGACTGAAAAATAGTATGCTCGCCAGCACGACAATCGAGAAAGTTCCGGCGATGGCGAGCGCCCAGGGGCCGCCGATCACTTCGGCGATGCGTCCCGAGACGATGCTGCCCGCGGGACCGACTCCGGAAGAGACCTCCCGCAGGGACATCACCCGTCCCCGCATCTGGTCCGAAATCATTTCCTGGATGACGGTATTGTTCAAAGTCATAAAAACTGTATTGGAGCCGCCTACCAGATAGAGGAGGAAAAGCGACAAACCAAAGAACGGGGAGATGGCAAACAGGACCATGGCCGCCCCCTGGCAGATACCCCCTACCAGGAGGGTAAGGGCCTTACGTTTCAGGTTTCCCAGAGATGCCAGGACCAGGGTGGCGCTCAGCGCTCCGGCGCCGGGGGCGGCGTTCAGGAACCCGTACAGCTCCGGCCCCACGTGGAGAACGTTGGTGGCGAAGTAGGGCAGCATACCGGTATAGGTGTTGGTGACGAAATAGGGCAGCAAGTACAGGAGCACCTGAGTCAGGACGTCCCGGCGCTCTCCCACGTAGCGCATTCCCTGGACGAAATTGTTGAAGGGCGATTTTTTCCTGGATTCGGCAGGTGTCGTCGGCACGTTGATAAAGCTCAGCCAGACCATGGCCAGGAGGGCGCCCACGGCCTTCAGTCCCAGGACCGGCGTGGTCCCACCGGCGAAGCCCATGATGAATCCGGCCAGGGGGGCGCCGATTATCCGGGAGGCGGTGACGGAACCGCTGTCCAGGGTGACGGCATTGAGCAGATGCTCTTTCCTTACCACATTGGGGACGAGGGTGTGGCGGGCCGGATGGTTGAAGCTGGTAACCACGCCGGCGAGGGCGGCGTTCATCAGGATGTGCCAGGGCTGGATCAGGCCGCTGTAAACCAGCCAGGCAGTGACCCCGGAGATGGCGGCGGAGGCCAGGAGCGACCACATCAACAGGGTGCGCCGGTTAACCCGGTCGGCGACGATGCCGCCGATGAAGGCAAAGATCACCGTGGGCAGGTTGCGGAGCGCCACCATCAGCGTGCCCATGAGGGGGGAGGCGGTCATCTGGTGCAGCAGCCAGAGCAGGGCGACCGTCTCCATCCATTCGCCCATATGCTCTGTCCAGGAGCCCATCCAGAGCAGCCGGTAGTCCCGGTAAAGATAGACCGCCGGGAAAGTGCGCCGGAAAAAACCGGATTTTACCTGCTGGACCTGTGATTCCATGAGACCTGCTGCTCCTTCAGAGTTGGAAATCAGTTTCCGATCCCCGGTTTTCTACGGCAAAGCGCCGGGTGTGTCAAGCTCCTTTTTCCCTTGACGCAGGATTCACCTTTCCCTATACTCCCCCGAATAATCTCATGATCAAAGAGGGGGGTATGAATTAATGAACCGAATTGGACAGTTTTTCGTTATTTTGATCTTTTTCTGTGTCGCAGTGCTCGGCGGCGGTTATGGGTACGCCGCGGAATCCACGCCGGCGGATTGGGACACGGTGATCGCTCAGGCCAAGAAAGAAGGGGTCGTTTCCCTGTATGCTCTCTGGAAGCCCGCAGCCAGGACCGCGCTTACGGATGCTTTTCGCAATAAGTACGGGATCAATGTGGAATTCTTTCCCTTCAGCCGGGGGGAGGACATGGTGACCAGGGCCGAGCAGGAAAAGACGGCGGGCTTGAGAGTCGTCGATGTCTTCGGCGCCGGGGCGCCCAGCCTCATGACCGTGCTCAAACCCAAAGGTCTGCTCGGGTCGATGAGGCCGCACCTGGTTCTGCCCGAAGTAACGGACCCCAAAGCGTGGCGGGGAGACAAGGTGCCCTTCATGGACAAGGAGGAAACGACGGTCGCCATGCTGGCGAGCATCAACCGGGACATCGTTTACAATGAGAACTTGATCAAGAAGGGGGAAATAACCACCTACAAGGACCTGCTCAAGCCGCAGTATAAAGGGAAGATCACGATGAACGATCCGTCGGTCACCGGTGTGGGCAATGCCTTCATGAATTACCTGGCTTTCAGTATCTGGAGTCTGCCGGAGGCGTCCGATTTTCTGAAACAACTGTTGACGAAACAGGATTTGGTGATCCAGCGGGATAACCGCATGCACATTGAAAGCGTGGCCCGGGGAAAATA
>Ga0082335_1005226_pt1 | contig 18237 bp, 14 predicted proteins | sample Subgrocontami58m_FD_72375 | JGI IMG/M metagenome (GOLD analysis project Ga0082335, IMG submission 72375) | Subsurface groundwater microbial communities from S. Glens Falls, New York, USA - GMW37 contaminated, 5.8 m (SPADES assembly) (version 2) ... | reverse complement strand
GAAAAAATCTCCGAACAGACTTCGCCATGTCAAAAACCATTGGTTTTTGAGCACCGTCAGAATTCCAAGGAGGAATTCTGAGGTTTATAGCGGAGTCGGAGATTTTGCAAATTTTTATGATTTATTGAGCTGAGTAAATTTCTTATCAAAACCAAGATCGCTAATTATATAGAGTAAGTGAAGCAAACGAAAGAGTATTAGAAGGTGGAGCAAATGCAGCAAATTCCTGCAGCAACGGTGCGTACCTCTTAGAAATTAATTTTTCTTTTTTGAGCCTATTCTTCCTCGAAAAAGACCCGAAACATTTAAATATCCTTCTCCCCCAAAAATTCTATCAAAATGATAACGAGGATGAGTTCCTTACCTAATGATAAGGGATGAGGTAGGTAGGAGCAATCATCAAGTTGTAGTTCTATAACCCATTATATTAAAGCCAAGTCACCGGAGGATATAGGATGAGCGATCTCCAAGCATGCAAATGCTTCGCTCAAAACATAAATGCGTACGATTTCTCGTGATGAAGGATAATGCTTCTTCAAGCCGATATGTTGATTTCAGTCTCTCTTTAACCGCAAGGAAAAAGATATTGAACCCTGCATATTCGATGCGATAAGATCATTCTTTTTCATGAGATCATACAATATGTAAAACCAGTTTATCCTGCTGGCGGCTGCGGCTCTCTGACATGCACTAAGACATGCAAGTCTCTCGAAAGAGGGCGAACTGCGCAGTAACACGTAGATAATCTGCCCTCAGGTCAGGGATAGCGTCGGGAAACTGACGGTAATACCTGATAGGGGATTCTTTCTGGAATGAGGATTCCCTCAAATTCGCGCCTGAGGATGAGTCTGCGGCTGATTAGGTTGTTGGCGGGGTAATGGCCCACCAAGCCAGAGATCAGTAAGGGCTCTTAGCGGAGAGGCCCTGCGAAGGACTCTGAGACACTAGTCCTAGCCCTAAGGGGTGCAGCAGTTAGGAATTTTCTGCAATGCGCGCAAGCGTGACAGAGCGAGTCAGAGTGTTCCTCAATGAGGAACTTTTCTGTGCTGTAAAAAGGCATAGGAATAAGGACTGGGAGAGACTGGTGCCAGCCGCCGCGGTAATCCCAGCAGTCCAAGTCGCAGCCACAATTATTGGGTCTAAAACACCCGTAGCTCGCTTCGTAAGTCTCTTGTGAAATCCTGTCTCTTAAGGGCAGGGCGTGCAAGAGATACTGCGATGCTAGAGACCGGAAGACGCGAGAAGTACACTCAAGGAAGTGGTAAAATATGTTAATCTTGGGTGGACTAACAAGAGCGAAGGCATCTCGCGAAGACGGATCTGACAGTGAGGGGTGAAGGCTAGGGGCGCAAATTGGATTAGATACCCAAGTAGTCCTAGCAGTAAACACTGCACACTAAACATCAGTACCTCCTCGAGAGGTATTGGTGCTGTAGCGAAGGCGTAGAGTGTGCTACCTGGGAAGTATAGCCGCAAGGCCGAAACTTAAAGGAATTGGCGGGGGAGCACTACAACGGGTGACGCGTGCGGTTCAATTAGATTCTACACCGTGAACCTCACCAGGATCGACAGCAGAATGAAGGTCAGTCTGAAGGGCTTACCTGACACGCTGAGAGGAGGTGCATGGCCGACGTCAGCCTGTGTCGTGAGATGACCTGTTAAATCAGGTAACAGGCGAGACCCGTGTCTCTAGTTGCCCCACAAGGGATCACTAGCGAGACTGCAGTGGCAACACTGAGGAAGGTGCGGGCTACGTTAGGTGAGTACGCCCCGAATACCCTGGGCTACACGCGCGCGGCAATGCTGGATGCAATTGGATGCAACTCCGAAAGGAGAAGCTAATCCCCTAATATCCAGCTCAGTTCAGATTGAGGCTTGCAACTTAGCCTCATGACGCTGGAATCCGTAGTAATCGTTCTTCATCAGAGAACGGTGAATAAGTCCCTGCTCCTTGCACACACCGAAACAAATGTGCCAAGCAGCTTATAGAGCTAAATACAGAAATAATAATTTCTGTCTCTTAATTTAATTAAAAAATTAAGATGGGTGAAAATCCATTTTTATAGTCAAAATGGCAGGCGTCGTTGGTAACAACGTCGCTGAAGGGCCTGAGACAAAATCCAGCCTCGTATCTCGCAAGAGATTACAGGTAGTGATGATTCCTATTACGGGTCGGTGGTAGGAAGAAATCATAACTGCGAAAGAATTAATCTGTATCCATTCGAAACATGGAGAGCAATATCATCAAGAAAATTGGTGGATTGAATAAAGCGTATCGAAGATTCAATATATTAATCCTTAAACGTAAAATAACCAACTTGGATGGATGAAATAGTTTTGTAAGTGACCTTGGGAGATCCTATATATAGAAAATAATAAATTATATATAGGAAGTCAGCTTATTTCATAGTACCGATAAAAAGGGAAGGGAGTAAACCTCGATGCTTGACAAAAATTATGTGCTTGGATTAGTAGACGGCGAAGGCTCTTTCAATGTAAGAATTAATACTCTTAACAGAAAAAGAGCAAAAATTGAATTAAAATTCAGTTTGAAACTTCGTCATCAAGACAAGGAAATTCTCGATGAACTTCAACGATTCTTTGGATGTGGAAAGGTCTACATTCAGAGAGACAAGAGGGAAAATCATTCTCTTTGTTACAGATTTGAAGTTCAGAACAAGAAGGAAATTCTTGAAAAAGTAGTTCCTTTCTTTAGCGAGAATCTTCCAAAACTACCAAGCAGAAAGCGAGACTTTGAACTCTTCAAAGAGATTGTAGCATTATCTCAAATAGAGAATGTTGATTTTGAGAAGATTCAAAAACTCAAAGAAGAAATGCATTGGGGGCTCGCAGTATACGGGAAAACCGTCCGTACTGTGGGAACGCAGAGTAACTCACAAGAGTGAAACGCAATGCCCGTCAAACCAACCGAGTTTTGCATTGGCGAGGCCCGAAAGGGACGAACCTTTGTAAGACAAGGTAGGTTAAGTCGTCACAAGGTATCCGTAGGGGAACCTGCGGATGGATCACCTCCTAAATAAATAAAGATGAGGTCGTTGTGCAAACGATCAATGAAGCTTATTATCGACAAGGCAATTACAATTTGATGTCCTGCTTACCTCCTCGTTATCTTTTTTGATGTTTATATAAGAATTCTAAGAAATCATAATTATCAAGAAAAAACCAGAAGACCCTGCATTGTCAAAAACTTTTGGTTTTTGATCACTCTCAGAATTCCTTCCTAAAATTCTGAGGTTTATAGCGGAGTCGGAGATTTTGCGAATTTTTTTTATTTTGCAAAGGTTTTTCTGTAGTTCTTCTTGAAACTCTTTATCATTCAACAATCTCCAAAAACTGCGACGGCTGGGTTTCTTTCCAGCCATTGAATCGCGAAGAAGTAATAGTCAACGTATCTTTTGCTCGCGAGATCGCGACATAAAAAAGGCGGAGCTCGTCATCCTTTGTAATCGGAGTAAGCTCTTCCCGGTAATATGGCAAAGTTCCTTCGTTGCAGCCTGCAAGGAAAACATGCTTCCATTCAAGTCCTTTAGCGCTGTGGATCGTGCTGAGTGTAATCTTGTCTGCATCTTTTTCTTTTCTTTCGATTTCTAAAAGACCATCAAGAAATTGCTGGATCTGTTCAGGATGGGAACTATACTCCTTGAAAAGTTCGATGAGCACGTTCAGATTTTCTCTTTTGTCATTAATCTTCTCTTCGTCGTCTGCATACGACTTTTCTAAAAGAGCTTCATAATTTATAAGCTGAAGAAAACTGCGAAGAGGATCATCAGTATTATCTTGAAGAAGTTGATGGAGGCTTTTCAGCGTGCGAATGGCATCTTCTTTCTGAATAATAGCTCCAGCCTTACTAAGAATTTCAGCATATGAAACATTCTGCGCTCGAGCAAAATCTTCAAGCTGTTTGATCTTTACTTTCCCGATGCCCGGAATAAGAAAGATGACGCGCTCGAAATCCAGAAGCGATTTTGGATTTACTTTAAGTTTAAGGAACGATAAGAGGTCTTTAATTTCTTCCCGTTCAAAAAATCTCATGGAGCGTGTGAGATGACAAGGAATTTTTCTTTTTCTGCATTCCCGTTCAAGAGTTTTTCCGATAGCATTAGTTCTGAAAAGGACAGCAATATCTTTTTTTAAGTTTTTTTTCTTGATAAGCTCTTGAATTTCTTCAACGATAAAAATGACTTCTTCTTCGAAAGCGTTGCAAATTTCCAAATTCACTTTCTGGCCTTTTCCCCTTGTACAAACTAGACTTTTATCGATCTTAAAACGCATAGCTTTGATGGTTTTATTGACTGCCTTGATAATATGCTCGGTTGAGCGGTAATTTTCTTCAAGAGTAATTTTCTGGTAGTTTTCATTAAATTTGAAGACAAGATCATTGGAAGAGCCTCTCCATGCATAAATGTTCTGGCAGTCATCACCAATGAGACAGAGATTATTATTTCCCAGGAGATTAAGTATTTTCATTTGTACAAAATTAAGATCTTGCGCTTCATCCACCATGATTGCCTTAAAGTATAGAGAGTAATGCTTTCGGAGTTCAGGATGCTCTTCAAGAAGCTGATGGGTAAGCAAGAGGATGTCATCGAGGTCAATGCTATTGTTGCTTTTAAGCCACGCTTGGTAATCTTGGTAGAACGAAGTAAACTGATTCTTGACTGCAATATCAATAAAAACAATTTCATCATCAAGAATCAATTCCAGACGTTTTTCCTCTTCGAGGTTAAGAGTTTGGTCTTGCTTAAGGGTTTCTGCTCTTATTCCAAGATTTTTGAAGGTACTCATTCTTCCCAGGAGGTATTTTACATTATTGGGATCAGGTTGAAGTTTTTTTTGAAGCAGGAGGGTTTTGATAATTTTCTTTTTGTCAGAATCATCAATGATCGTAAATCGTTTCTGCTGGAAAAGCAGGGTTGAGTGTTCTCTCAAGATTCTGAGAAAGAGCGAGTGCATAGTTCCAATGAACTGAGGAATTTTATGGGTCCTTTCTACGATTTTTCTGAGCATATCTTTTGCGGCTTTATTGGTGAATGTAGTCATTAAAATTTGATCGGGGTGAATTCCTTGCGCAAGGAGATTCGCGTAACGTTCGACGATAGTCGTTGTTTTTCCAGTTCCTGCACTTGCAAGAATAAGGAGGCTTCCCTCCAATGTTGTTGCGGCTTTTTGTTGTGCCTTATTGAGATTTATATTCTGAGAATACTGAGACGTCCCCCCTTGATTTTTTGGAGGATTAACTGAGATTGTTTTTTGATTTTCTTTCTGTTTTGAGTCAAAGGGATTCAGGAACATTCTTGCTTAAGGAGAAAAGAGTATAAAAATGTGTGGAGCTTGAAGAAAAAATAACCTCTCGCTATTCCGAGATGGAGATCGTCTCATCAAGAGAGTGCCTTGAAAATCTCAACCTTTTTAAACAATCTTTTCTCTTTCTATCCAAGGGCCTGTAGCTCAGTTGGTAGAGCGCGTGCTTTGCAAGCATGAGGTCTCGGGTTCGATCCCCGACGGGTCCATCTTCGCTCACCGCAGTGAGGAGCTTCGCAGCATAAGCGAAAAGTATTTCCACTTCCAAATAAAAACAGAAAAATAGTGAAGTGGAAATACTTTTGAAAGTCCGCAACAAGAGTAAGACGAAGAGAGGCTTATCAGTTTCAGAAGAGAGTTGCGATGGACTGCCTGAAGGAATGGGGGAAAACACAAGTACTCTCACAAAGAATTCTATATACTTTTAAAAAGCTAATATTTTACACTTACCTCAGAAGAAAAAATTCTCCTTAAAAAAATAAAAGAAAAAATAAAGAAATTGCCTAAAATTTCGCTATGTCAAAATTCTTCTGAATTTTGAGCACTCTCAGAAACCTCAGAACTCACAGAGTTCTGATGGCTATCAAAATCTAAAGATTTTGAAGTCAAAGATTTCTGAAGTCCCCTCAGCAAGCTGAGGGGTATTCCCGCGAAATTTTTCGCTTCGCGACCAGCAATTTCTGTCTCCAAGAAAAAATAGATATTTTTTCAGGGCCATTCAAAGTCATAGACTTTAGAATTCATGGAATTCTGATAGCTATCAAAAGCAGGGCTTTTGAAGTTTTGAAGGTTTAAAATCTGCCGCAGCAAGCTGCGGGGTATCAAACCCAGATTTTAAAATCAAAAAGTTATGCATCCTTACTCAATAACTTCCCCTAAATCAACATCATCGTCTTCTGCGACAACAGAATTATCAATAACCTGAGCAGTTGCCTGATCTACCCCGGGTCGATTCCCAGAACCTCCAGAGGTTTTTTGATCTGTGGCATCATTTCCAGAGAACATAAAATAGCCCGCTACCAAAAGGATAACAATAATTCCAACAATAATCCAAGCTGTTTTTCCCATTATCTTCCCCCTCGATTCGATCCTTCTCGAGAATCCTCATTTTCTTCCATATGCTTTATTTTTTCAGCTCTCTTCATCATCCTTTGAGCATTTTCCCTATGCTCTATCTCGCGCGCTTTCATAAGTCTTTTTTCATGCATTTCTTTCTCATCTTCAAACTCTTCTCTTAGTTCTTTCTTGATTTCGTCTCTTTTATCTTCATCAACATCCTCAAAACGCTCTCGCAACTTGATGCGAATCTCATGAGCAGTAATTTTTCCACCTTCAATATTCCTTAAAAATTCTTCATCAGTTACCCCCATATGCCTCAACATCTCTCGAGATCTCTCAGCATTCAACATCTTTCTTTTCTCATGAATCTTTTCTTTTAATTCTTTAAACTCATCCTTCTCTATCTGTTTAAACATTTCCTTCAAAGCCCTCTTATCTTCAGGTCCCAACAAATCTTTCGCTATTTTTCTAAATTTATGAATAAGCGTGATTGCATCCTTCTTTACTTCAACAAATCTTTGTACAGCTTCATCAGTATTCACAGGAGAAATATTCTTAGCTTCATCCAAAAGTAATTTCGTCTCAGCAACAATGCTCTCAAGTTCAGTAATCGACGATGCGTTGGTCACGTTGCTTTTATTCTTCACAACATCAATAACTGCTTCCATATGGAGAATTGCAAAATTAATTCTTCTCTGAAGCTGGAAAAGCCTCATCTCAGCGCCGTGTCTCGTTTGCATTTCATTAGTGTCGTCGTCTGTTTCGTTGTCATCATTATCGTTCTGCTGACTTTCATTATCGTCATCGTTATCATTGGATTCGTTGTCGTCCTCTGTCTCATTTTGATCATCATCAGTTTCTGTTGTGTTGGTTGGAGGAACCGTGGTGTTCGTGTGGTTTGTTGCAGAAGTAGTATTTTGAGTAACATTCGCAGTCATATTTTGATTAGTATTATTTTGTGTAGTATTCGTATCAGTCATATTCGTATCCTGGGCAAGAACAAAACTCATGAATATGCCAAAAGTTACAAAGATAAATGCAAAAAATAACACGAATTCAAACACTCTTTTCATCTTTTCTTGAGAAATCCCTCCTATTTAAAGATTCCTTTCATCTCCCATATCTCCGCATAGCATATGCCTGCTTGATTTATCCACTCATCAGAATCGTCTGTTTACGTCAGATTCTGGCTTCTCTATTTTACTCTCTGCGGAGATACTGCATCCAAAATGGGTTTCCATCATTCAAGCTTACTCTAAAAAATCCACAACAACATTTAAATACCATCCCTTCTCCTTATTTTTCATATCTCAAATATGAACCGAGGAACAAAGTTCTTTGGGGACGTTGAGATGGACTTACACACTTTCTCTTCGAGAGAAAGTGAACAGTCCGACGATAAAATCATTACAAAACTAAATTGAGCATTAACATCACTTTCATCAAAGCCATTCTTACTGGGAGTTTTCCCTCGACGAATGCATGAGATGAGTGAATTCTTTATCGTCGGGCATCATGTTCATCAATGAGACAAGGACATAGGAAACCAAATTTAAGCTTAGTTAACTGTCAACGATGGTTAACAAGGAATGAATTGATACCAAAATCAGAGAAGAGCCCAACATTTCGTTGTGGCTTGCCTCTGAACAGATAACAATAAATTCTCAAGCATGGAAAATGGTCTTATTTCTGACGCTAGTAGACGGATAGCTTGGTTTATGCTGTGACGAAGGACGTGGCAAGCTGCGATAAGCCTGGGCGAGCTGCATGCAAGCCTTGAACCCAGGATCTCCGAATAGGTCAACCTGTATATCCCGGGAGGGAAATATACGCCGGGAATTGAAACATCTTAGTACCGGCAGGAAAAGAAAATAATAATGATGCCCCTATTAGCAGCGAGCGAAAAGGGCGCAGGGCAAACTGAATCTCCTCTTGAAAGAGAGGCAGAGATGTGGTGAAGTGGAGTCCTCCCTTATGAGCTAAAGTCCTCTGGAACGAGGCGCCTTAGAGGGTGATAGCCCCGTAGGCAAAATAAGGTGGATAATCTTTAGAAGAGTAGGGCCCCTCAGATTAGGGGTCTGAAGACGGCTGAATTAACAGCCAACCCTAAACATTAGCATAAGTCCGATAGCGCATTAGTACCGCGAGGGAAAGCTGAAAAGTACTCCTATAGGAGGGTTAAAAGACTTGAAATCTGCTAGCTACAGCTCGTTACGGCACTTGTCGTAACGTACGTTTTGAAAAACGGGCCAGGGAGTTTCTTCTTGTGGCGAGGTTAACCATCTCTGATGGGAAGCCGAAGCGAAAGCGAGTCTGAAAGGGCGTTAGTCACCGGGAGAAGACCCGAAGCCGGGTGATCTATTCCTGCGCAAGGCGAAGTTCTCCGAAAGGAGGATGGAGGCCTGAACCAGTGTTGTGTACATGCACTTGGATGATGTAGGATTAGGGGTGAAAAGCCACTCTAACTCGGCGATGGCTGGTTCCTATCGAAATATGCCTTAGTATAGTCTTGCATAGCTTGCTGACGAGGTACAGTACGGATAGAATTTGCAGAGGCGATTGCCTACGGAACTCTTTCCAACTCAGAACTTGTCAGCTGCAAAGTGCAGGAATCGGCGCCGGTGCGTAAGGTACCGTCGCGTGACCCGAACAAGGGAGACTTTGGTTAAGGTCCCAAAATACATGTTCAGTGTAACAAAGGTTGTCTTGAACCTGAGACAGCGAGGATGTAGGCTTAGAAGCAGCCATCATTTAAAGAAAGCGTAACAGCTCACTTGTTGAGGTTCGAGGCGCCGAAGATTGACGGGGCTAAACATGTTACCGACACCAAAGGCGCACTCAGAAGAGTGTTGCGGTAGGTAGGCGTCCTTTCTGCTGAGAAGCACCTCCGAGAGGAGATGTGGAGCGGGAAGGAATGAAGATCCTGGTGGAAGTAAGATCCTATTTTCCTGAGAATCGGAAAAGGTCGAAAGGGCAAGGTTTCCTTGGCAATAACGTTTAGCCAAGGGTTAGGCAGCACCTAACGCGTACCTTAACTGAGTACGGGGAATGGACAAACGGTTAATATTCCGTTCCTTTTCAGTGTTGTTATTTGCGCGATTGCGCTTTGGGATACGTCGAGCTCCGGAAGGAGCCCTCTTGAGAAACAGATGGATCGTAATGAAAAGAAGTCTATGAATCAAGGGGCTAAGTCGGCAGACTCCGAGAGCCCATGAAAAGGTCGCGCATAGACATTGAGAAGCTGTACCAAGATTCAACACAGATGCCCTAGCTGAGAAGGCTAAGACCTGTAAGCTTAAACTGGTTAAGGGAATTCGGCAAATTGGCGCTGTATCTTCGGTAGAAGGCGTGTCGAATTTTGTCTTTGATATTAGAAGGCATTGTTCGATCTCAGTAACCAAGATGGCCCGACTGTTTACCAAAAACGTAGCCGGTTGCAAACCCGAAAGGACTAGTATAACCGGTGAGACCTGCCCAGTCGCGGTGTTTCAAACCTCCTCACAAGGGGGCTAAGACCCGTGAAACGGCGGACCTAACTATGAGGTTCTTAAGGTTGAATAGTCAACTAAACTGCCTTACATCATATGAAATGAAAAAGAAAATCATGTGATGCCCAGACCTCAAGAGGTGTAAACAGAAAATTTGACGAATGACAATAAAAAACAAACGAATTAAACCATATGGGAAAATCTAGCTATATGCTGGAACATCTGAGAATCCTGAACTACTCGTCGAGAAATGAAGTAAAATTCAAAACTTGGCAGTGAAAATGTTCAGGTGCAGACAATCAGCAGGAAAGACGAGAAAATAGTGTAACTGATTGTAGAAAGAGTTAAATACCCTCTTTTATTTTTGTTTTAATGGAGCAACATTATTCAGATGAAGAAGTACATAAAATAAGTGTGGCGTATGCTGAGCTTATTTTGAGCACATACCTTCTTCAAAATGGATCTTCTGATAACGGACATTCTTTTAGAATACGATCTGGATTTAATACATTAGAAAGATTAACTTCAGATACTCTAAGAAAGAGTTTGATAACAGATAATCTATATAAAAAAGTTAATAAACTTCTCGAATCCTCAGAGACTGAACGCTAGACCTTAATTTTGTTCTAAAATAAAAAGAAATAATTAATGTCCCATTCGAAAAGTTGGAATCAACAAGCAATCTTTAACCTAACAAGGAAAAAGATGTTGACACCAGCGAAATCGATGTGATAGTAAACTAATTCTTAATTAAAACACTATTTTGGAAGTTACAGTCCGATCTTCATAGCGATATGAAGCGTTATCAAATAAAAGATAACATTTTCTCATAAAAATAAAATAATTAATTGATATCCATTCGAGAAGTTAGAATCAACAAATCATTATCGGTAAAACGATGAAGACGTTGAACAAGACTTATTCGATGTGATAATGCATTAATTCTTCGTGAGAAAATTAACACGCATGAGCGTAATACCTTGTCGTCTGAATGGCGACTTGCATGAATGGTTTAACGAGGTTGTCACTGTCCCTAACCAGAAGCTTCCGAACTCACTTACCGGTGAAAATGCCGGTGTCGCCTAGTGGGAAGCGAAGACCTTATGAACCTTTACTATAGCTTGTTGTTGCGATTTTATGGATACTACACAGCATAAGTAGGAGCGTCGAACCTTAGCTTTGGCGAAAGGGGAGCAACCATGTAATACTACTTAGTGTTTATGAAATCGCTTACTCGTAAGAGGACAGCAACTGGTGGATAGTTTGGCTGGGGTGGCGCCCGGTCGAAAAGATATCGATCGGGCTCAAAGACTAACTCATCTGGCTTGGAAACCCAGAGTGGAGCGCAAAGGTAAATGTTAGTCTGACTGTATTCCGAAAAGCAAGGAATGCAGGGCTGAAAGGCGGACTTAGCGAACCCACGTAGTCTTTTAATGGGACTCGTGTATGACAGAAAAGGTACTCTAAGGACAACAGGCTTGTCGCGCCCGATAGTTCACATTGACGGCGCGGTTTGGTACATCGCTGTCGGCTCTTCCTATCCTGGCTGTGCACAAGCAGCCAAGGGTGCCGGAGTTCACGCATTAAAAGGGATCGTTAGCTGGGTTAAGAACGTAAACAAAAACTAACGAATTCCGTACTAAACCGCAACTATCAAAAACGCGGCGTTGCATATTCGCAAGAATATGAAAAATTTAATCAGCTCATATCGGAGAACCCTGTCTTCGGACTGGGAACCCCGAGGGAAGGTGGCGAGAAATCGCTTACCCCTGTAGAGACTTCGATTTTTTATTCCAAGAATAAAATAGGAATCGTCAAATTCTAAAACATCGAGACTTGCTGATGAAGGGAAGATGACCTTCAAGGAAAGAAATTTCCTCAAGCAGGTAAAACGCTGATCTCCTTTTCTTAAAAGGAATAATTGATGTCCATTCAAAAAGTTGATTCAATCTCCAGCAATGGATGTTGATGAAACCAACTCGAGCATGGATTAACATTAATTCTTAAAAGAAAAGGATGAAGGTATAGTCCATACCAAGCAAAAAAATAAGTTTGGAGAAATATACGCGAGACAGTTTGTATGATATCTACTAGGTGTGTCGTTATCTGAGTGGAACCATCTTCTAGTACGAGAGGAACGAAGACGGGTGGCCTCTGGTCTAGCAGTTCTCATGGGGAGGCTGCGCAGCTACGCCATGTATCGATAAGAGCTGAACGCATCTAAGCTCGAAGCGATCCGCAAAACGAGATAACAAAGGCCGTGAAAGAAGATCACGTTGATAGAGTTGGGGTGTACGCACCAAGAACCCGAGGTGTTCAGCCCGCAACTACTAAAAGCCTCATTTAAGATTAAGACCATTTTTTATCCTGTGTCCTTGTCTCATTGTTTGATGATTTCTCAATAAAATATGTTACACATAACGTGATATAAGTTATCTATAACATAAAATATGTTACACATAACGAAAAGTATATAAAGATAGCCTTTCTTTTTCATTCATGCCCTCCATAGAAGAACATGAAAAAACTGCACAAGAATTAATAGAAGATATCGAGGAGAAGATCCGCCTCGGAATTGTGGTGAAGCGGCAAAAAATCATTGGATTTGCTGTTTCAGAAGCTTCAGCTAATCTTTTTGCGATTTTTCTCCATAAAAATAAACTTGTTGATTCAGGGTTTCATGTAAACCACCTCTTCTTTGCGTCAAAGAAAAGAGCAGAAAATACCTTTCTATCTGAGTTTAAACATAAAGACCCGGTACTTTCGCTTCTTGTACGAATAGAAGAGTTACGTAATCGGCTCTGTTATGGAAGAGATAAAGAAGCGAAAGAAGTTAACGAATCCGTCGAACTTCTTTTTAAGCTGAAAAAATTACTTGAGGAGAAATAAAATGCTTGCATATATTTATGATTTTCTTTCTATTCTCTTTGATAAAGTAAAGGAGAGGGAAAAAATAAGAAACATCATACTCTTTGGAAGTTTTGCCAGAGGAAACCCAAGAAAAGAGTCTGACATAGATCTTTTTATCGATGTTGAGGGGAGAAATAAAGCAGAAGTAGAAGCCCTTGTAAGAGAATCTGTCAATGAATTTGAATTAAAAATTGAGAGAACATGGAAGCTCAAAGGTGTCACCAATCCTATCGTTCCTATCGTCGACGATCTTAATAAAGAACAATGGAAGGAGCTGAAGCAGGAAATGCAGAGCTATAGCCTTGTCCTTTACGGGAGATATTCTGAATCAGAAAAAGATACCGAGCCAAGCATCCTCATAAAATATGATCTTTCTAAATTGAAGCAAAAAGATAAAATGAAAGTCATCAGAAAATTGCATGGCTACACATTGCAAAGAGGCAAGAAAGTCTACAGAAAAGAGGGCATTATCAATGATCTGAAAGCTGAAAAGATTTCTAACGCCATTCTAACGAACCAAGAAAATTACAGAACTATTATGAGCGTCCTGAAAAAGTATAAAGTTCATCTAAAAAAAGTAGAGATGACATCCTCCTCGCCCTAAAGGGCGAGGTTTCCTGTGCATTTTGTCCTAAAAATGATGAAGGATGGGCACTTCATCTGCGGACTAAAGTCCGCAGTTTTCGTGCTTGCACTTATAAGAGTGGAGTGACCCTCCAAAAACTTCGATTCTCGTACATTGGTGAGTTAGCGGTTGGTGATCTTATACTTTCTCTTTAAAATTATAGGACAGAAAAAAAGTGAGCTGAAGTGAACTATTAAGTTAACGCTTAGAAAGTAATTCTTCTTAAAAATTAGTGTTAATCTATTCATTAGATAGTAGTAGTTGTATTAAGGACGTATTGACGATATGTTTATAAGGGAGTTCGTATAATATTCAGGCATGGAAGAGTTGATTAAAATGCCTGTAATTGAAGAAAGACGTATTACTAAGTCAGGTGCATCTTTGATAATGACCTTGCCAAAGGAATGGACAGTAGAGCATAATATCAAAGAAGGTGATTTTGTTTTAGTGAAAGCCAATGGGCATATAGAAATAAGGGTGAGAAATGAGGAGAACTTAACAATGATGAACAAAGAAGTGATGCACGTACGAACTGAATTATCACATCATATTACGAGGTTAAATGACGACCAAATGGGCGAGAAACGTCAAGCCCAGAGTAGTCCGATGAATAACAAGAGTCAGGGATAGCAACTTGAATAATAAGTAGTTCTGCGGTCTCTTTGAAGGGGGCGGTTGGAGCGAAACCTTGTAATGCAATTATTCCCACAGTGGGGGATGCAAGAAACATGATATACTTTTTTTCATATAATAAGTAACTTCGTTGAGTATATATACATATCTTTTGTGTTTTTAAACCTTCTCATTTGCGGTTTTTACCTCTTTTACGTGGTTTATCCCAATATGGAGAATGACAACTAGGGCAGGATGTAGGTTTTTCATTTCCTCTTGGAACCCATTTATGCTGACATCTTTCGCATTGGTATCCTTCAACCTCAAATTTTACTTTACCCATAATGAATATATGTTTAACTAATATATAAACTTATCGTATGTGTTCAACTACCGAAAGATTTATATACTATATATGCTTAGTTAATATGTGTTTAAATAACAATATAAGAGTAGCCCATAAAGAGCTACTCTACATATCACCCGTTCAAGATGAAATGCAAAGAAGATAACCAAAGCGAATATAAAAAGATATTGTGTCCTAATTGTAACTCTGTCAACATAATAAAGTGGTGCAAGAGAAAAACCGAGAACAGAGGAGAGATACAGAGATACAAATGCAAGGATTGTGGTAAGTATTTCACTCTTGATGATGGCTTCTTTAGGATGAGAAACGCACCGCAAAAGATAACCCAATCAATAGACCTTTTTTACCGAGGTGTTTCCACTCGTAAAGTGCAGGAACATCTGCAAATATTCTATCCCCATAATGCAGATCATTCTTCTATTTTAAGATGGGTATGGAAATATGCAAGGCTTATCTCAAAGTTCACTGATAGATTAAATCTTAATGTTGGTGCAGAAGTACAGGTTGATGAAATAGAGTATCATAGAAGAAAGAGCCATAGGAAAGGATCAAGAGGGACAGAAAAGAACTTTTTTATTGATAGCATAGACCCAGAGACTAAATTCTTAATTTCTTCTGAATATTCAAGAACAAGAGGAAAAAGAGATATTAAAGCTGTAATCTCAAGAATAAAAGAACGAACAGAAAACCAAATAGAGATGGCTACAACTGACGGATGGAACGCTTACCAGAATGTCATTAAAAGAGTATGGGGCTATAATAATAAACTGGGGCGACATAATGTTTACCATAACAGAGTTATCGTAAGTGAAGAAGAGGGTACATTCAATTTTCCTATTGAGAGATTGCATAACAGCGTAAGGGCAAGAACAAAAACAATGAGAGGTTTTCATGGTTCGATAAAATCAGCTAATGCAATAATGAAAGGATATGAGATTTATTATAACTTCATTACAAAACATCAAACGATAAAATGCTCTCCGTTTGAGTTAGCTATTCCTGAACTCGCCAAAACCTTAGAAAATGAGAGGAATAAGTGGCTGGGATTAATTAAACTCTCGAGTACAAATAATTAAAAACATGATAAAACCTCTTAAATCTGTAAAAAAGATGAAAACAACACACAAAATAATTTATGGCGATGCAAGAGAAATGAAAGACATCAAGTCTGAAAGTGTAGATTTAATGATAACCTCTCCGCCTTATCCTATGATACAGATGTGGGATGAGATATTTGGCTCTCAAAATCCAGAGATAAAAAACGCAATAAAAAATGAAGATGGAAAACTTGCTTTTGAGTTGATGAATAAGGAATTAGATAAAGTTTGGAAAGAAGTTTATCGTGTTTTGAAAGTTGGGGGAATTGCTTGTATAAATATTGGAGACGCAACAAGAAGTTTAAAAGAAAAATTCCAAATATATACTAATCATGCAAGAATATTGAATTATTGTTTAGATTTAGGTTTTCATGCGTTGCCTTCAATATTATGGGTAAAAGAAACAAATAAACCCGACAAATTTATGGGTTCTGGAATGCTACCTGTTGGAGCATATGTAACTTTAGAACATGAGCACATCTTAATTCTAAGAAAGGAAGATAAAAGAGAATTTAAGAAACCAGAGCATAAAGATAGCAGGCAAAGAAGTGCTTACTTCTGGGAAGAGCGAAACTTATGGTTCTCTGATAAATGGAAGGATATTAAAGGAACTTTCCAGAAATTAGAAAATTCTAAAACAAGAGAAAGAAGTGGAGCTTATCCTTTTGAGTTAGCTTATAGATTAATTAATATGTTTTCTGTTCAAGGAGACGTAGTTCTAGACCCTTTTTTAGGGACAGGCACAACAACAATCGGAGCTATTGCTTCTGGAAGGAATAGTATTGGTGTAGAAATAGATAATACTTTTAATGAAATTATAGAAGATAAGATAAACAATTCTATACAATTAAACGATTTTATAGAAGAAAGAATAAAAAATCATAAAGAATTTATTGAGAAAAGAGTAAAAGAAAAAGGAGAAACAAAGTATCTGAATAATTTTTATGGTTTCCCTGTTGTTACAAATCAAGAAACAAATATGCAGATTCCAAAGATAAAGAATGTTAATAAGAAAACAAATAATTTATTTGATGTAGATCATCTATTCTAATTCCGAAATATCAACACTTATCCCATCTTTCTTTTTTTCATAGAAAATAAATTTAACTTCTATTTTCTCATTTAGTCTATTCATGGTCTTGTAAGTTATAGGTTTTATAGAGACTGGTTCTTTTCCTATATATCCATCTATACCCTTGCTTTCTTCTTGGGGATTAGATAGGCGATAAGTAGTATTTTTAATTTTAGCAACTCTCTTTAAAATAGCTTCTTGAAACTTTAATCCTATAAAGGTTTTATCAATTACTAAATCTCTAACCCATAATTTAACCATCGCCTTATCTATTTGATTAATAGTTTTCTTAAATTCTTCAACCATAGCAAAAACCTTATCTGTTGCGTTGTCTATTGCCTTTGGTTGTTGCTGTAAATACCACTCTTTCCATTTAGAATACTCCTTATGAGGACATTTCTGTATAAGTTCAGATAACTGACCGACAACCTTTGGGCGAGTTCCCTGTGAGTTTTGATTAGCAAGATTGATTATTTGAGTAGTATATTTCGGAAATATTTTAGCTTCGCCAGAAATCTCAACGATAAGTTCATTATTCTTAATTTTAAACCAACTACCCTCTTTTTTCATAAAAGAAGTAAGAAAACCTTATTTAAAATTCTTTCCTACCAACCGCTAACTCACCAATGTACGATTCTCGCAACCTTTAAATACTCCCCCCATCTGCTTTTTGAGCAAGTTGGACAGCTCATTGTCGGTGATCTGCTGTAACAGGCAAAATCCTGAAGATAAGGATTGATCGCTGAGGAAGGTCCATACATCCCTGGAATCCAGGACAAAATCATCCTCGTGAGAGGACTGTCGTGAGGCAAGAGCTCCGGAACAGAAATGCCACAGCTCTCGTCGAGCAATGCACCATGCGGGAAGCGAAGAAACGAGAGACATGATGAAACAGCCGCCTTGATTGATGCAACCTAAACAAGGGCGCAGTCAAATGTGAGCAAGATCAATTCAAGCCATCTGCTTCAACGCAAAAGGCAAAGATGATCTACAGAATGTGGCCTACGTCCAACTTGCTTTTTTCAAAAATTCTTCAATCAGCTTCACCTTCTCTTCCTTTTCAATTTTTCTATAAAACTCAAGAGCATCAGGAAGAGGAAGAGCAGGAATCGTTAATGCCCTCCAGGTTATTTTCTTGATTTTATCAAACATATTCAATCCTTTTTGATCAGGTTTTCTATTTAGAATTTCAACTTCAAAACCAAAAATATTCAAAAGTAAAGCCTCGCTGAGAATATCTTGCCGGTAAGAATCTTTCATGATGTACTCTTTCAATGCTTCTCGAAAAACAGCAATGCCTTCTGCATCAGTAGCAATATCAAGATCGTGAACAGAAACAGAAACGCCTTGTAATTTCAAATTCGCACTTCCTTCTAATCGCCAGAGAATTCTTTTCCTCCTGATCTTTCCCAAAATAATTTTGAGAATTTTATAGATATCTGGCTCTTCCATGATCAATGATCTTTTGTAGGTATAAGTAATTATGCATAAACTATACTCTAAAATATTAAAAGCAAAATTCTTTTCTTCTAAACATTTAAAAGCCAGTTTTCTTTTCCTTTGCTGAAGGGGATGTAGCTCAGCGGGAGAGCACACGGCTGAAGCCCGTGGTGTGGAGGGTTCGACTCCCTCCATCCCCATAACATTTATAAAACAAGAAAAGCTCTATTCTAAGAAAGAGGTAA
>Ga0082335_1005225_pt1 | contig 18239 bp, 20 predicted proteins | sample Subgrocontami58m_FD_72375 | JGI IMG/M metagenome (GOLD analysis project Ga0082335, IMG submission 72375) | Subsurface groundwater microbial communities from S. Glens Falls, New York, USA - GMW37 contaminated, 5.8 m (SPADES assembly) (version 2) ... | reverse complement strand
ATGAAGTATCGGGAACATTCCAAAGGCGCGGTTAACCACTCCCGGTTTATACTGAAATTTGCCGTAGCCCAAAAGTGGTGTTGCCACTTAAAGAGAGCTCAGATAGACGACTAGTAAAACAGACACAGAAATAAGAACGAGCAAAGAAAGATAGAACTAAAGAAATAATTAATAGATGTTGTTCAACAAAAATAATAATCAACCCTGCTCAAAAACAGCCGGGTTGTCTGTGAGACCGAAGTCAGAAAAGTGGGATAAATAAATCCCAAGGGTGAACTGTTTTTTCTTGACTTTCTTTTCTATAGACAACGCCGTTATGCGTGTAAATATATTTGCAATAATTATTACTTTAAATTAGCTTTAAATATGATTTCAAACGAAGATAAATATCGCTTACTTGAGATAGCCAAAAAATATGATGTATCGAAAGTCTATCTTTTTGGTTCTAATCTAGATCCCGAAAGAGAATCTAATGACATCGATTTGGCGGTTGAAGGTATTTCAGATTCGGTATTTTTTAAGTTTTATAGCGAATTAATTTTTTCTCTTTCAAAACCGGTAGATTTGCTAGACCTCAAGAAGAAATCTTTGTTAACTACCATGGTTAAATCTGAAGGTATTCTTCTTTATGGTTAGATTAAAGCAGAGAATCCAAGCTGAACTAGAGAATATTGATGAAATATTCAAGGAAATGCCATTACATTCAAGTTTACCTCGATTATCAATGTTAGAATTAGCTGGAGTCGCAGCCCTCTTACATAATTTCTATAATGGGATTGAAAATATATTAAAACAAATCTTTGTATCGCAAAAAATATCTGTGCCTGAAGGTCAGTCTTGGCATAAAGATTTACTTGAGAAAGCAGTAAAGGAAGAGATAATCTCAGAAGAATGTATAAGTCATCTTGGACAATATCTAGCATTTAGACATTTCTTCAGTCACGCATATGCACTCGATTTATATCCAGAGAAAATGGAACCATTAGTTGAGAATTCACAAAAACTTTATTCAATTTTCAAAAACGATATAAACAAGTTTCTATAAATTATAAAACACGCATAATGATTGCTAACTTTTATGATTGATTTAGGTTAGCTTTTGTGCTAACTTTATAATATACGAGAAGTAAATTTTTATCAATTAGAATCCGGGAAATATCCAGCAATAGAATTCCTTAATTCTCTAACTGGAAAACAAGCTAAAAAAATTACTTGGACACTAGAATTATTTGAAGATACTCTCATTGTTCCTGAACAATATTTTAAGAAATTAAAAAACACAGATGATATTTGGGAAATCAGAATAATATTTTCTGGGGATATTTTTAGACTATTAGGTTTTTTCGAAACTTATGGAAATTTATGATAACAAATGGTTTTGTAAAAAAAACACAAAAAACACCGTTGAGTGAAATAAAAATTGCAGAAGGAAGAAAAAGAAACTATTACGAAAGGAAAAAAAGAAATGAGTGATTTGAAAAAATATGTTACACAAAGGAAACAAGTAGATTCAGAGTTTGCTGAAAATTATGATATAGGTTATCAGAATTTTAAAATAGGCATTCTACTTAAACGATTACGCGAAAAATCCGGATTAACTCAAGAAGAATTAGCACTGAAATTGAAAACAAAAAAATCTGTCATATCAAGAATAGAAAATCATTCTGAAGATATTAAACTTTCTACGATTGGTAGATATGCCAGAACATTAGGAAGAAGAATAAGGATAGAAGTAGTTTAATGAGAAAAGTGTATAACCGCTTTTCAGCCAGACCGCTTCTTCAAATCGGTCATAGTGAGTTTTTGGGGAATTTGTTTTTTTGCTCGGCAGTCAATAGCCACTCTTTGACGAAAATAGCTTCTATTTGCGCCGCGCCTTATACGGATAGGTCTTCTCTTTTACATCAAAACCAATTTTTCTTTTCGGTTTTTCTTCCGGCGCCAATAACTGATTTATCGCATCAAAGATTGCAGTAATATTTTCATCGTGCGATTCAATTTTTAATTCCAATTCTTTCAGTTTTTGTGCAAGTTTTTTGTGAGTGGAAATAATTTCCCGAAGTTTTACAAATGCTCTCATAATCTGAATGTTCACTTGAACAGCTCTTTTACTTTTAAGAACAGAAGATAACATAGCTACACCCTGCTCTGTGAAAGCATAAGGTAATTTCCGTGTACCACCTTTATAGCTCTTTGATATAGCAAAATGCGATATCAAAGAATCAAACTCCTTCTTATCGAGCTGGAACATAAAATCCGCAGGGAATCTATCACGATTTCTCTTCACCTGTTCATTCAAACGACTCGTTGCAACATCATATAATTTTGCAAGATCTTTATCCAAAATTACTTTCATACCTCTAATCAATAATATCTTGGCTTCAATAACCTCAGGGGGAATCAATTCGGAATTATTCATTCCTTACCTCTTAATATTGTGATAAGTAATCAATCATCAATCTTACACCAAAACCGGTATCAAAATTTTTGGTGTAGTTAGTAAATTCATTTTGCATCTATCTGCGCCGCGTTTTGTATGAATAAGTTTTCTCTTTTACTTCAAAGCCAATTTTTCTTTTCGGTTTTTCTTCCGGCGCCAATAACTGATTTATCGCTTCAAAGATTGCCGTTATATTTTCATCGTGAGATTCTATTTTCAATTCCAACTCCTTCAGTTTTTGTGCAAGTTCTTTATGAGTGGAAATAATTTCCCGCAGTTTAACAAATACTCTCATAATCTGAATGTTCACTTGTACAGCTCTTTCACTTCTAAGGACTGAGGATAACATAGCAACTCCCTGCTCAGTAAATGCATAAGGCAGCTTTCGTGTACCACCCCAACTTGATGTTCCAAATTGGAACTTCAAGTTTGCGAATTCATCTTTGCTTAATTGAAACATAAAGTCTGAAGGAAAACGTGTACGGTTTCGTGATACTGCTTTATTTAATTCACGTGTAGCTATATTATAAAGTTTTGAAAGGTCTTTATCTAACATTACTTTCTGTCCGCGAATGATCAATATTCTGTTTTCAATCAGTTCTAATGAAAGAGAATTTGATTTACTCATGCAACCTTCCAACTTGTTTCAAAAAATATTTATAATTCAGATCGACAGAAGATAATCCATCATCAATCTCACACCAAAACCGGTATCAAATTTTTCTGTGTAGTTGTTGGATTTATGTTTAATCGCGGGACCGGCAAGATCAATATGTGCCCAAGGGATTTTTTCATCAACAAAATGCTCTAAAAATTTACCGGCTGTTATTGCCCCGCCCCATCGCGGACCAAGATTACTTACATCGGCAATATCACTTTTTATCATTTCGTTGTAATCTTTCCAAAACGGAAGACGCCACAATCTTTCATAAGTATTTTTTCCGGATTGCAATAGCTCATCAGCAAGACGATCGTCATTTGTAAATAATCCGGCAGCGATTTCTCCTAAAGCAACCACACATGCACCTGTAAGAGTTGCAAAATCAATTATCTCATCCGGCTTTTGTTGAGAAGCATAATGAAGTGCATCTGCTAAGACAATTCTTCCTTCGGCATCGGTGTCTTTCACTTCAATTGTTTTGCCCGAAGAAGTTTTTACTACATCACCCGGCTTATAAGAAGAACCGCCTATCATGTTTTCAACTGCCGGGACAACACCAATTATTTCTACAGGTAATTTCATCATCGCAGCGGCTTTGATAATTCCAATTACAGCACCGCCGCCTGCCATATCGGCTTTCATTTCAAGCATTGCGGAAGTTGGTTTTATCGAAAGTCCGCCGGTATCGTAACATACACCTTTACCTACAAGCGCTATTTTTCTTTTTGCTTTTCCGCGGGGTTTGTAGTGCATTGTAATCAGGCAAGGAGGTTTATCACTTGCACCGCCAACTGCAAGTATAGCGTTCATCTTTCTTCGCTTCAACTCTGCTTTATCAAATACGCTAACCTTTACACCAAGTTTGGTAAGTTCTTTCTTGGTTCGATTAGCTAATTCTTCCGGTGTAAGTGTTATTGAAGGTTCGTTAACCAGATCGCGTGCGAAGAAAACGGCGTTCATCAGTTTATTTGAATAATCAATTGCACTGCTTAAAATTTTCTGATCTGTGTAATGAATGAAGAAAGAAAGTTCTTCGGGTTTCTCTTTATCGGATTTATAATTATCAAATGTGTAATTGCCGAGGTGGATTCCTTCAATCAGTGATCTTAATAATTGAGATTCATTTTCAAAGTGATCTTTGAGATCGAAGAACGACGGAACAACGACATGAACAGAATTAAGATTTTTCTTTTTTAATGATGGAACAAGTCCGGCAAAATAATTTCTGAAAAAATCTGTTGAAAAATCTTTATCAATCTTAGCTTTCTTTATATATAAAACCGATGGCTCACCGGAGTGACTATAGTAAGTCAGTTCATTTGATTTTTTGTCGAGGAAATTTTTCTTCTGGATTTTTCCTAGAGGATAATTCAGTGAGAGGAAGAAATCATCTAAAGTCTTTTCTAATTTTTTTGATTCAACAAAGAACTTTACAAGCGCAGAGTTTTTCTTAAAACTAAGTTCATCTTTTGCCGGGTTGATCTTTAGATTGAAATACATTCTTCACTCCTTCAGAAATTATAAATAACGCTGTGCCGCCTTAATTACTTTTTCTTTGTACTCTTCTATGTTTGTATTAAAGAGCCGGGTACCGGAAGCATTTGTATGTCCGCCGCCGCCGAACTCAACAGCCAGCTTATTAACCGGGATATCTTCTTTCGATCTGAAACTGATCTTCAATCCGTCCTTTAATTCATAGAACAAAATACCGATCCGAACATTCTGAATCGTTAAACAATAATTTACAAAACCGTCAATATCAGCTTCGGTTGCGCCTGTTCTTGTCATTACCTCACGTTTGATGCTCATACTTGCAATCTGTTTTGTTGAATCAAGCTCGATAGTTGAAAGCGCTTCGCCTAAAAGTTTAATGCGGGCAAATTTAAATTGATCGTAGATCTTATCGTAAACTTTTGTAGGATTAACACCCGTTTCAAGCAGCTCAGCCATGATTCTATGAATTCTAGGATTAGTTCTATCAAAGCGGAAAGAGCCAGTGTCGGTCATTATTCCTGCATAAAGCTGAAGTGCGATCGCGTAATCTATCTCAACAATTTTTGTCTGCTCGATAAATTCATAAATGATTTCGGATGTTGCCGAGTAATCGGTGCTGCCGCAATAATTATCGAAAACATTTTCCGGATCCTGATGATGATCTATGCAAACTTTAATTCCCTTAAATGAACGGAATCCTTTTTCCATTTTTACAATTCTGTTAGCTTGATTAAGATCGAGCAGTGCAAAAACTTCCGCATCATCAAAAATATTTTTGTGGATTTGTTCATCATACTTTTCGATAATTTTTTCTTCATCAAGAAATTCTAAATTGTACGGAGTTGCGCTGTGATTAACAACTTTAACTTTCTTGCCAAGTTTTTTCAAAAGAAGATAAAAAGCTAACTCGCTTCCAAGTGCATCTGCATCGGGATTAACATGCGTAGAAAGAAGAAACGAATTATGCTTATCAATTATTTTTTTCAGTAGAGAAAAATCACTCATTGTATTTCCTGTATAAACCAATAAACCGTTGAAACGGTTCTATGTGTTTGTCTATCTTTTCAATCCCCCGCGATGAAGAGGTTGTGTGAAAATGTTAATTGTAAAGCGAGATTCATCTCGCTTATTGCGAAAAAGTAATATTTTCACGGCGTTTATGAGCGAAATAAATTTCGCTCTACAATTATAACACAGCCTCTGAATCGCGGGGTTAATAAAAAAATAGTTTATGAAAAAAGAAGGCGAAGAACATTCTTCGCCTTCTTTTTATATCAATCAAGTATCAAGAATCCAGCACCCAGTATCCAGACGCTAATTCACTTCCCAGATGCTGTTACCAAACATCAATTTTTCATAGGTACCCTTACCTTTTTTGCCTATCACGCTCTCAATCTGTCCAACATAATCTTCATCGTAAGTAGGTTTAATAAACTGGCGAAATACTCCGATTGGTGTTGGGAAATTTGGAATATCGGTAAAACGAGCAAGCAAAAATACTCGTGTAGGATTATCATCAAACTCATCGTGAACCCAGCAATCATTGATAGAATGTTTACCGTCATTCAAATCAACAATAACAGGATTCAATCCATCAAGTTTGATTCCTTTATCTTTATTGGCTCCAAAGACAAGAGGTTTTTTGTGCTCAAGAAATAAAACATTATCACCTTTAGTTTCTTTTTCTGTAAGATGAAAAAAAGCGCCGTCATTAAAGATAGGGCAGTTCTGAAGTACTTCAATGAAAGCAGCTCCTTTATGTTTAGCAGCTCTGGATATCATTTCCTGAAGATGTTTCGGATCGCGGTCTAATGAACGCGCTACAAACGTAGCACCGCTGCCTGTTGCAAGTTTAATAGAATTGAACGGAAAATCTACCGTTCCGTAAGGAGAAGATTTTGTGATTTTTCCTTTTTCAGATGTAGGTGAATATTGTCCTTTCGTCAATCCGTAAATTCTATTATTGAACATCACAATTTTCAGATTGATATTTTTTCTGCACGCATGAATAAAATGATTACCGCCAATGCTAAGCATATCGCCGTCACCTGTTGCGACCCACACTTGCAATTTCGGATTAGCAAGTTTAACACCTGTTGCAATCGCAGCAGCTCTTCCGTGAATACCGTGAAATCCAAATGTGTTCATATAATAAGGAAAGCGGCTTGAACAACCAATGCCGGATACCCAGACTATATTTTCTTTCTTCTCACCAAAATCGGGAGAAGTCTTTTGAACTTGAGCAAGTATTGAATAATCACCGCACCCCGGACACCATTTTACATCTAAACCCGATGAAAAATCTTTAGCCGTATATTTTATTTCTGCTGTTTCATTTATTTTAGTTTCCATTATTACCTCCTAACACTTCCATAATTTTATTCTCAATCTCAGCGACTTTAAATGATTGACCTTTCACTTTATTCAACTGAATTATATCTATCAAAAATGTACTTCTTATTATTGTTGCCATTTGTCCAAGGTTCAATTCAGGTATCAAGATTTTCTTAAACTTATTCAGAACATCATTTAGATTTTTAGGGAACGGATTTATGTAATGTAAGTGAGCATGCGAAACATTGAATCCATGAGTAGTTACATTTTTAATGGCTTCATGAATTGCACCATAAGTGCTTCCCCAACTAAGAATTAAAAGTTCACCTTCTTGATCGCCTTCAACTTTGAGTTCGGGAATATCTTCCGCAACATTATCAACTTTTTGTTTTCTATTCTTTACCATTATCTCATGATTATCTTGTTCATAGCTAATATTTCCATAAACATCTTTCTTTTCCAATCCTCCAATGCGATGCTCTAAACCTGGTGTTCCGGGAATTGCCCAGGGTCGTACATGATTTTCATTTCGGAGGTACGGATAAAATCCTTCAGGATCTTTTCTAAATTCAATTTTAATATCGGGTAGTTCTTCCAGTTTCGGAATTCTTAACGGTTCAGAGCCAAAAGCAAGAAAACCATCAGTTAGTAAAATAACGGGAGTCATAAATTTAGTTGCAATTCTTGCCGCCTCAAGAGACATAAAGAAACAATCTGCCGGACTTGATGCTGCTAAAACAACAACAGGAGCTTCACCGTGCCTACCATACATTACCTGGAATAAATCAGCTTGTTCCGTTTTGGTTGGAAGTCCGGTACTCGGTCCTCCTCGTTGAACATCAACGATTACAAGCGGAAGTTCAGTCATAACTGCAAGACCGATTGCTTCAGTTTTTAATGATAAACCCGGACCTGATGTAGTAGTAAGTCCTAAAGCTCCGGCAAACGATGCACCGATAGCAGAAGCTATGCCTGCAATTTCATCTTCAGCTTGAAACGTAACAACACCATAATTTTTATACTTGCTTAACTCTTGTAAAATTTCTGATGCCGGGGTAATGGGATAAGATCCAAGAAACAACGGCAATCCGCTTTTTAATGAAGCAGTTACAAAACCAAGAGCAACAGCTTCATTTCCGGAAACGTTTCTATAAATTCCTTTCGGAAGTTTCGCCGGTTTAACATCATATCGTGTTGTAAATATTTCCGTGATCTCACCGTAATTATAGCCGGCATTTAATACTCGTTTATTAGCTTCAAGAATATTGGGTTTGCTTTTAAATTTGGTTTCCAACCATTTCAAAGTTATTTCAATCGGACGATTGTACATCCAGTACATCAAACCCAATGCATAAAAGTTTTTACACTTCTCTTTTTCTTTTAAGGAAAGAGTCATATCATCCAAAGCGCTCATTGTAAGTTTGGTTAATTCAATCGGGATTACATTAAATCCGGAAAGCGAGCCATCTTCAAGGGGATTAGTTGTATAGTTGGCAAGCTTAAGATTTTTTGTATCAAATGCGTTTGTGTTTACTATTATTGTAGCGTTTGGTTTTAAATCTTTAACATTAACTTTTAAAGCGGCAGGATTCATTGTAATTAAAACATCCGGAGAATCACCGGGAGTTTGAATATCGTTGCTGCTGAAATGAAGTTGAAATCCGCTGACACCCGATAATGATCCGGCAGGTGCCCGAATCTCAGCCGGGAAATCCGGAAGTGTACTTAAATCATTTCCTACAATTGCTGTTGTATCTGTAAATTGTGAACCGGTCAACTGCATTCCATCACCAGAGTCTCCAGCAAAACGAACAGTTACATCTTCAACTACTTGAACTTTTTTTGACATAATATTCTCTTTATTTTTTCTATACTATTAATTTCAGCGCAACAAAAATATAAAAGCAAATTAGTATTAGCAATTTAACTTTACTTCGCTTTCTCCATAAAACCTAAAAATGTCTCTGCATTAACAAAACCGGTTATACGTTCAACTTCGTTTCCTTTCGCATCGAAAATTAAAACTGTCGGAACTCCCACTACATTAAACTGCTGCCTTAATTTTTCAGTCGCTTCAGAACCTGTTTGTGTCAGATCGACTTTGAATGTTTTAAAATCTTTCCCTTCAGCAATTACTTTATCATTAGAAAAAGTCCGGGCATCAAGCTCCAAGCAAGGGATACACCAATCAGCGAAGAAATCAATAATTATTTTTTCATTATTTGATTTTGCCACTGCAAATTCATTTTCATCAAACTTCTGCCATGATAAAGATTTTCCTTCAACAGGCCAAAGAGCATATACAGCAACTGTAATAATCAATACTGAAAAAACAGTCTTAAATGTTTTAAATCCTTTATTAACATTCGCAGTCTTATCAAAGAATAACAAGAAAATTGCAACTAAAATTCCAAAAACCGGCAAGAGATATTGATTTATACTTTTTGGAATAAGCGGACCTGTATAATAAAGTGCCATTGCAATCATTACAAAACCGAAAATGTGTTTGACAGCATCCATCCACATTCCGGCTCTCGGTAAAGATTTGATTTTACCTGAAAACAACGCAAGTAACAAATATGGAAATCCAAGTCCCAAAGCCAAAACAAAAAACATAATAAAACCATAATAAGGATCACCCTTAGTTGCAACAACAGTAACTAAACTTAGAACAAATGGACCGATACAAGGTGCTGCAACAATTCCCATAGTCAAACCCATAAAGAATGCACCGAAAGCTCCGCCCTTTGCACCGCCCGCTTTCATAACCCATGAATCGGGTAACTTAAATTCGTAAACGCCGAATTGACTTAATGCCAAGAGAACAAATAAAAGAGCAATTCCAATTATGACAAACATATTCTGCATCAAAGCACCAAAGATTGCACCGCTGAGTGATGTTACAACTCCAATTACTGAATAAGTGAGAGACATTCCAAGAACGTAAAGAATACCTAGAAGAAAAAGCCGGCTTGTGCGCCCTTCACTCTCTCCGCCGAAATATCCAATTGTAATTGGAATTAGCGGATAAACACAAGGAGTTAAATTTAATGCAAGCCCGCCGATGAAAACGAAGATCAAACTTAAAAATAAACCGCTCTTCTCAAGCGTTGATCCAAAAGAGCTATCATCTTTCTTTTCAGAAACAGCTTCAGTTTTTGGAATCCCCGTTTCATCTTTCACTTTAGACTTCTCGACTTGCGAATCTTGCTTTTTACCATTCACATTTACAGTTTCATCATTGGCTGATACTTTCCCGCCAACAACTTCAATCTGCAAATTTTCCGAAATGCTGGTCGGCGGCAAACAAATTTGATCGTTACAAGCTTGGTAGCTAAGTTTTAGCGGGACAGTATATTTACCGGACGCAGTATTTTTATTCACATTAAATGTTAATTCGATTTTAATATCACCGCTATACACGGAAACCGGTTTTTCAGAGAACTCAAATTTTAATTCCTTTGGCTGCGGATAGTTAATACTTGTTAATGTAACCGCCTCACTTTTAGCAGTAACTTTAGAAGCGATTAGAAAATCATCATTCGGTTTATTGGAATTGATGTGCCACGATTCTTGTGTTGAAGCATTAAGAACAACTTTAAATTGACTGCCTGCATCAACTTTCCAGGTAGCTTGTGAAAGTTTAATCGTTACTAAATCTGATTGCCCAAACTGTGCATAAACAATTTGAGCAATAAGTAGAAATCCTATTCCAAAAAATTTTCTATAATTCATTTTCCCTCTAAGTCATTTTAAAATTTCTGAAAAATTATTTTTTATTGTTATTGGAAGCAATCTCGACTTCAGCCTTGTAAATTGTTTCGGTCGCAAGCTCCCTCGCAATAACACTTCACTGGAATTTTTCAGGTGATTCATTTTAATATTATTTCTAACAAGTGTTATCACTTTTGAATTGATCAACATCTTAATTCTAAAATCGTAAATCATAAATCATAATTCGTAAATCGGCATACTATTTTCTCCAACCTTGTACGATTGGGAATCTTCTGCCATAACCAAATGCTTTTGTTGAAACACGAAGAACCGGCGCAGTTTGCTTACGCTTAAATTCATTCATATCAACTAGCCGTAATACTCTTTGAACCAAATCCTTGTTCCCTATTGCTAAAGAAATTTCTTCAAATTCTTTCTGCTCTTCAAGATACATTTTTAGAATCTTATCAAGTAAATCATAAGGCGGAAGTGAATCTTGATCCGTCTGATTAGAACGTAATTCTGCAGAAGGTACTTTTGTAATAATATCATTTGGAATCACTTCTTCATTTCGATTTATGAAGTTGGAAATTTTATAAATCTGAGTTTTGTAAACATCTCCTATAACCGATACCGCTCCGCACATATCGCCATAAAGAGTTGCATACCCGGTTGCAATTTCCGATTTGTTGCCTGTTGTGCAGAGTAAATAACCATGCTTATTCGAAAGAGCCATCAAATAAATACCACGGATACGTGATTGTAAATTTTCTTCGGTAACATCTTCATCTTTTCCTTTGAATGATTCTTTCAGCATCTCGAATGCTTTATCTACAACTGGTTGAATCGAAATATTCTCTGATGTAATGCCGAGATTAGCAATCAGCTTTTCGGAATCTGTTACACTTCCTTCGCTCGAATATTTTGACGGCATCAGTACAACGTGAACATTTTGAGCCCCAAATGCTTTAACAGCAATATAAGTTACAATCGCAGAATCAATACCGCCGCTTAAACCCACAAGAGCTTTTTTGAATCCGGTTTTGTTTGCGTAATCTTTCATTCCAAGAATTAATGCGTTCAGCACTTCTTCTTCAAATGAATCTTCAACTTCTTTTATTTCCGAATAACTTTTCCCCGTATCAAAAATGAAATAGTCTTCTTCAAAAGTTTTACCAAGCATTTGAAGTTTACCGGATGAATTTAAGCACATACTTCCGCCGTCGAAGATCAACTCTGTTTGCGCACCAATACAGCAGACATATACAAGAGGAAGATTTTCAGTTTTAGTAAGGACAGACAGCATATTAAATTTTTCTTTCCGTTTACCATATGCATAAGGACTTGCCGAAATGTTTATCAATAAAGTTGCACCATCATCAACAAGTTTTTGAACCGGGTCAGTTGTATAACGCCGATGTTTCCAATAATCAGCATCGTTCCAAATATCTTCACAAATTGAGATGCCGAGTTTTTCTCCTATGAAATCATGAACAAAAACATCTTTAGCAGATTCAAAATATCTTACTTCATCAAATACATCATAATTTGGTATTAAAGTTTTATTTTGAATGAATTGAACTTTACCATCATAGCAAAGTGCGGCAGAATTGTAAACTCCTGTTCCAACTTTATCTTCGTAATCTTCTGTAATTGTTCCAAAGATCAATCCGACTTTTTTAGTTTGAAGTGCAATTTCATTAGCGGTTTTTTTAACGGCCTCTCTAAATTCTTTTTTTTCTACAAGATCGAGCGGAGGATATCCGCATAAAAATAATTCGGGAAAGATCACAAGGTCTGCTCCATCATCAGCAGCTTGCTTATATCTATAAAGAATTTTCCCGGAATTCCCTTTAAGATCACCTATTATCGGATTTGATTGACAGACTGCTATTTTCATTAATGAAAAATGGTTTTATCTTTTGACCAAAGTTAGTAAGAAGCATAGTATTTTCAAATTAGAACTACTATTTTGTTTCGAAAGATTTTACAAACCTTTTGATTTGAGATGCGTCTTAAGTAATGGAAACAATAAAAAGGTGATGCTATGAGAGACAAGTTATACCGTTCACGGCGTGTGAGAGTTTTTGGGGGTATTGCAGGCGGACTTGCACAGTATTTTAATTTAGATCCAATACTTGTCAGAGTTCTATTTGTTGTTGTCACACTCCTTCATGGGTTCGGGATTCTTCTTTATATCATTCTTTGGATAGTAATACCGGAAGAACCGTTTGAGATCGCATATCAAGTTAAGCCGGATGATCAAACTGCCACTGATGGTCAACAAGCACAAACCGGTTCTATGAATTTTGACGGGACACAATCTCTTCCGAAAAAACAAAGTTCAGGAAGAATTGTTGTAGGAATAGTTCTAATTGTTATTGGATTAATTTTTTTCGCAGACCGCATAATACCGTCATTCGATTTAAGAGATGTTCTTCCAATTGCGTTCGTACTAATTGGAGGATCATTAATTTGGAATTCAATGAAAAAGTAATGGAGAGATAGAAATGAAAAGCGGACAATTATTTTGGGGATTTTTTCTTTTAGCTCTCGGTGCTCTTTTCCTTTTGACAAAGTATGATGTTCTTCAGAGCTCATTTGATTTTGTTTACAATGTCTGGCCTCTAATCTTTGTCTTTTGGGGAGCGCTAGTAATTTTCAAGAATACACTCGTGCGACCGGTAATAAGCGCCTTATTCGGAATTTTTCTCGCACTATTATTATTCGGCTTAATTGAGAATGCATTGAACAGTTTTGATTTTTCAGAACACGATGGAAAATATACCGAGTATTATAACGAGGAATATGATAAATCTGTTGAGTATGCAAATCTCGAAATCAATTCCGGTGCCGGTTCTTTTTTGATTAAAGGTACAACCGATAAGTTGGCGGAAGGAAGATCGAAAGGGAGTTTTGCTGAATACGATTTTGAAACATGGAAAGATGAGAACCAAGCAACAGTTCGGTTTGATCTTCATAAAAGAAATTTCAATTTCTTTCGTGGACGATTGAAAAACCATCTTGAAGTTTCATTGAATCCAAATCCGGTGTGGGATATTCATTTTAACGGAGGAGCTTCAAAATCAAATTTTAATCTTACTGAATTTAAAACAAGACGGGTTTCAATCCATACCGGCGCTTCAAGTGCTGTTATCAAACTTGGCGATAAGTATGATTCTACCGATGTTGATATTGAAATGGGAGTTGCTAGTTTAACACTTGAAATTCCTAGTAACTCCGGTTGTTCTATTGATGGAGATATGGCTTTAGTATCGCGGGATTTTACCGGATTTACCAAAAGAGAATCCGGACATTACGAAACGGAAAATTTTAATAATACAGCAAAGAAAATTTTTATTAGAATTGACGGCGGAGTTTCATCAATAAAAGTTGTAAGGTATTAGCTTCCATACTTCTTGATCTTGATCTTGCTCTTGATCTTATTCTTACTCTTAATTTTATTAAGTTTTGTTGGAGTCCAGAAATATTTTTTCATAATAACGCATCCGTCATTATCAAACTCAACTCCTTCGCTTCGAAGGAGTTCTTCCATTAAGTGAATATCTCCAAAATGTACTTTTCCTGTAAGTGCACCTAAACGGTTCACAACCCTATGGCATGGTAATCCGGTTTCTTTAGCTCCGTTCAATGCCCATCCAGCCGTTCTTGCTGAAGATTTAATTCCACATACTTCAGCAATTGCACCGTAAGTAGTAACTTTTCCCTTGGGGATCTTAGCAACAATTTTAAAAACACGATCGAAGAAATCAATTTTCTCTTTTAATCTTTTCATTTTCGTAGCACAGATTCTTAATCTGTGCAGTTATTATTATTCCCGCAGAATACGATTCTGCGTTACGGGTTTTTATTCCCCCATAACTTTTATTAAAACTCTTTTTCTGCGTTGTCCGTCAAACTCGGCATAATAAACTTGCTGCCAGGGACCGAAATCAAGTTTACCGTTAGTTACAGGAATTATTACTTCATGATGAACAAGCATGCTTTTCAAATGAGCATCACCATTAGAGGTAACTACAAAGGTACTTCGCGCAGATCACTTGGATGTTCAGTAAAGATTTCGACTTTAAGATGACCGCGTGGCAAGTGTGAAAAGCGACCAAAAATACCATTGCGGATTGCAAGAGTATAGACATTACGTTCTTCAACGATTCTTCCAAAACCGCCAGCTACTTTTTTATGCAGTGGAACTTCTGGTTTAGCCATTATGCGATTCACCTTGGAAAGTATGAGAAAGTCAACGCTTTTATAACATGGCGCTTCTTACTTCTTGCGAATCTTTTTTAAACGTTAATAGGTGAAAGTTTTTATGAAGCGTAGTCATGGATTTTACTCTAAGCACAGTCGGAAGTTAAAAGCAGAGCCGCGAAGCGGTTTAACAAAGAAACTCATCCAGTTCCAAGTTGGAAGCACGGTTTGGATAAAAGCTAATCCAAGGGAAAAAGGAATGATGCCACTTAGGTTCAACGGCCGAACTGCCAAGATAATTGCAAAGCAAGGAAAAGGGTACGTGGTTGAATTCAAGGATTTAAACGCGGTTAAGCGCCTGACATTATCGGCTGGCCACCTGCGCCCAGTTACAATAGCGCCTATTGTTCAAAACAGTTAGAAGGTGAAAATAAAAAATGCAAATAATGAAAGAAAAAATAGTCACGGTAAATGAAGCGTTATCCTTACTTACACAAAGGCAAAAAGAAGGGAACTTGTCATACGAACAACAAAACACAATGAACTACTTAGAAGATCTAGTTAAACTTGAGGATAAAGACAGTGAAAAAATGCTCAAGGAATTAAGGGACGCTGGCCTAACAGAATGGCAAGCGGTTAAAGTGGTTGATTTAATGCCAAAGAAAGAAGATGAATTAAAAGTAGTGCTTGGCGGCAGTGGACCGTTAACAGATGCTATTTTGAAAAAGAGTTTTGAAATAGCCAAAGAATATAGAAAAGCTGCAAAGGAACCTGCAAAAACAAGAAAAATAGAAGCAGCACCTGAACCAGCTGTAGAAGAAAAAGCAACCGAAGCCAAAGAAAGCGACGAAGCTGAAGAAAAAGCAAGTGAATAGAAATAGAAAAAAATAAGAAAACTACAAGATTGTTAGAGAGTGTAAAAAAATGATTCCAAGAAAAGAAGAATTTGCAAAGGTATTGGACTTCCTACCGCATGGAAAATCTAGCGAAGCAACTAGAGAACCAGTTGCACAAATCATCGGTGAACTTAATTTCACTTTACTCGAAGTAGTGATGAGAGCAGATGCAAAGATAATGCAGGCACAAAGAGTTTATATTGGTCGAGATGAACGAAAGGAAGTGGATCACATTAAAGGTAGAATAAACTACGTGGATTTAACGAGCTCGAGCCAAAAATACCTACACGAAATTGTTCATGAAATTATAAAAACCCGCGAAAGTGACTTCGTTGCTTTTCTCAACCGAGCTGGCTCAATAAATATAAGGAGTCACATGCTTGAACTACTTCCTGGCATTGGAAAAAAACACCTAGACGCAATTATAACCGCAAGAGGCAGCAAGCCGTTTGAAAGTTTTGCAGATTTTCACTCGAGAGTACCACATGTTACTAGCATAGATGAAGTTTTCACTCAACGTATAATTGAAGAGCTCCGTGGAGAGAGCAAGTACTACTTATTCGCAAAAGAGCCAAAAAGAGAAGAAAGTGAATGGCGAAGATAAAAAATGGCTGAGATAATTCCAAAGGAAAAGTGGGGTCAAAATTTTCTTGGAAGTGAAGAAACAGCTGAAAAAATAGCACTAGAGATAAAAACCAAGAAAAGCGTTTTGGAAATTGGACCTGGCTTAGGCATACTTACCGGTTTCTTAGTGGAGCGTTGCAAAAAATTAACGTGCGTTGAAATAGACCCGGAACTAGCGCATATATTGCAAAGGAAGTTTAAAACTACAAAAAACATAGAGATAAAAAATAACGATTGTTTACAAGAGGATTTTTCACAATTTGACGTAGTTGTAGGGTTGCTCCCGTATAACCTTTCTTCTATGATAATTGAAAAGTTTATTAGGAGTAAATGTAAAAACGCTGTTTTTGTAGTGCAGCGCGAGGTTGGCCAGCGAATAGTTGCATTGCCCGGAAGCCGCGATTATTCGAGGCTAAGTATATTGTGCCAAAACAATTGTAAAAATGAATTGGTCGAAATTTATCCACCTGAATTTTTCTGGCCTATTCCAAAAGTGCATAGTGCACTTATTAAAATGGAGAGAAAAAAACCAGTTGACATTGACCAAGCGCTTGTAAACGCGTTGTTTCAGCATAAAAACCAAAAAGTGAAAAAAGCGTTAAAACATTCTATGCATTTGCTTGGCGAAAAAGTTAAAAAAATAGTAGAAAAAAACCCTCACTTTATGGAAAAACGCGTTGTTGAATTAACAATAGCAGAAATAGCACAGCTTTCAAAATAATTTTTCCACTTTTTTACCATTTTGAATATACGATAGCTTTCCCTTTTTAGAAGGCAGGTTTGAAATGTAAGTGAAATGCCACGTTTCTCCTTTTTTAAGTTCGGTTTTTTTCCAAGTTAACACTTTCCCTATTGCGCTGTTCGTCATATTTTCTTCATTCGATATATCTGCAGTTAATGGCAACAGCTCTATTACAATTAATTTTTTCAACGTAGATGAAAAAACGTTTGAAATGTTTATAGTTGTTTTTCCGTTTTTTGCATATCTTTTAACAAGCGACTGCTTTTTCAAAAAAGCATAGCTGCCAAAAAGCGCAAGTAATCCAAATGGGAGAAGGAATACAGATGAAGGAATTGCTGCAAAAAAACCAGAAACGGGAGAAGCTTCATTCAATTTGATGGGCGTAGGTAAATCTTCCATTGTCAGCTCCCCTTCTATTACTGGTTTTTGTGGCAAATGCACTAACTCAGCACTTTCCTGAGAAAAAATATCATCACCTTGATTAGTATCAGGGTTTGTTTCAACTGAGGATGACGGCGCAGCTCCGCCGATTCCTTGGCCAGTTGAAATAGGTTGGGAAGATGACGACGCACTTGTTGTTTCTATAGTAAATTGTTTAAACGCTACTAGGGAAAAATTAGTCTGGTTAAAAATAAATGTGTTTAAAATTTTGTTTTCAATACAAGTTGAATTTTGGCAGGCTAAAACGCCAGCAGTAAGTGAAATATTGAGATAATTTGAAAAATCAACTTGCAAGGGAATGTTAAAATCTAAACCAGCGGGATTGATAAGCGAAATTGAATAGGTTAACTCGTCGCGGTCAATTGTTGAAACATTGTCAAGTGAGATTGTAAGGAAATCAGTCGCTAAATCTACTGGAATTTGATTTGTGTAAGTAAACGAATCTGGAACCGCTAACACTTCTTTTTGAAACATTTCCGACACAAGTGAAGAAACGTTGTAAACCTCAACTGTAAAGTTGTTTGGGTATACTAGCGTCAAAAACGTAGATACAAACGTAGAATTTACCCCAGTCCAATTTGAAAATGAATAATTGATATAGGGGGAACAGAAAATGAAAAAATTGCTTCTGCTTTGGTCTTGTACGTCAAGATTATCTTCATTGCAGTTAAGCGACTGGAGCGA
>Ga0082335_1005223_pt1 | contig 18241 bp, 13 predicted proteins | sample Subgrocontami58m_FD_72375 | JGI IMG/M metagenome (GOLD analysis project Ga0082335, IMG submission 72375) | Subsurface groundwater microbial communities from S. Glens Falls, New York, USA - GMW37 contaminated, 5.8 m (SPADES assembly) (version 2) ... | reverse complement strand
CGGTATTGTCCCCCCCCCGCGGTGGAGGGGTGGGAGCCTCCTTCCCTGATTTTCGGGCGGTGCGAGATTGCGGGGCTGGAGAATGGAGCGCCCATGTGGGGCGGGGTCTCCCGCCCCCGCCGATTTTCCCCAATGCGGCGGGGTCGGGAGACCCCGCCCTACAACCGCCCTGCCGAGCGTTTCGATGTCACAGCTGAGACATCGAAACGCTCGCGGCATCCGGGCCGACATTCCAGAGGGTGCCAGCGGAGACCGGCGCGGCCGGCAAGCCCGGGCTTGTCGCGGTGACGAATCGATTCATCGTCGAGGCATGCGCCTCGTGCTCGCCTGTTCGCTGTTGCTTGCGCCGGCATTCGCGTTCGCCGCCGACATCGAATTCGTGCGCGTGTGGCCGGGCTGGCGCGAGGCGGAATCGTTCGAACGGATCGCCGAGTACTTCGGCCGCGGCGAACGTACGAGCGGCCGCGAGACCGTGCTGCGCACCCAGCCGGAGCGACGGGCCGGCTATTATTTTCTCGTGCGGATCAAGAGCGCCACGGCCGTGCCCGGCGCGACGCTGCAGCTGAGCGTCATTCGGCCGGACGCGCCCGACCCGAAAGTGTATCGTTTCCCGACGACCACCGCGCTGCCCACGAAGGAAGCCGTCTACCAGCTTGGCCTGACCGGCAGCGACTGGCCGGAAGGCGAAAAGGCCAACCCCGTCGCCTGGAAAATCGCGATCCTCAACCAGGAGGGTCGAGTTCTTGCCGAGCACAAGAGCTTCCTGTGGGAAAAGCCGGCGAAGTGAGCGAGTGGTCGGCGTGGCAACCGCTCGCGGGCGTGCCGCCGGTCAGCGCGGACGTCCTCGCGGAAACCCTCGACGGCGGCCAGGCGTTCCGCTGGCACCGGCAGTCCGACGGCACGTGGCTTGGCGCGTGGTCGGAACACCTCGTGCGCCTTCGGCTCGACGCCGATGAACGCGTGAGCTGGAGCGCGCCGGCATCGGTCGCGGCCAACACGGCGCCGGCGTTGGCGCGGTATTTCGCGACCGACCGCGATTTCGGGGCGCTCGCCGACACGCTGCCGTGGCGCAGCGATCCCCATCTCGCGCGCTGCCTCGTGATGTTTGCCGGGCTGCGGATCCTGCGTCAGCCCTTCGGCGAAACGCTGCTGGGTTTCCTGTGCAGCGCGACGAAGCAGATCGTGCAGATCAAGCAGATGCTCGCGCTGCTGGCCGCACGGCACGGCGCTGTCATCTGCACTTGTAGGGCGGGGTCGCCCGACCCCGCCGCACGATCCCCTCTCCGTGGCGAGTCGGCGGGGTCGGGAGACCCCGCCCTACAAAATTTCCACCGGCTGCCGACGTGGCCCGAACTCGCGCAGATTCCCGAAGCCGACCTGCGAGCCTGTCTCCTCGGTTTCCGCGCGCGTTACATCGCGGAAACCGCGCGTTTTCTCGCTGCGCATCCCGGCTGGCTCGAGGAAACCGAGCGGGCGCCTTACGCGGTGGCGAAAGAGCGGCTCTGCTCGCTGCCCGGCGTGGGCGAAAAAATCGCGGACTGCGTGATGTTGTTTGGCGGCGGGAGCCTGGAAGCGTTTCCCGTCGACGTGTGGATCCTGAAGACGCTCGCGCGGCGTTACGGGCTGGAAGGCTGGCGCCCGCCGCAGCTCGCGCAGTTCGGCCGCGTGCACTTCGGTCCGCTCGCCGGACTCGCGCAGCAATACCTCTTCGCGTGGGAACGCAAGATTTCGCGCAACGCGAAATCCTAGGTTTTCGCGGAGCGAGAACCTCTCTGGATCAACTCCACCTCGTAGCCCTCCGGCGCGTCGATGAAGGCGATGGTCGAGCCGCTGCTCGTCGGCGTCGGGCCGTCGCTCAGCTTGTAGCCCTTCTTCTCCAGCTTCCGCGCGAAGTCGGCCAGGTCGTCGACTTCGAACGCCAGGTGCATGAGGTCGGGCTGGACTTGCACGCTCGGGCTGTTCGGCAGCTGGCAAATCTCGATCTCTTCGTCGCTGTTGGGCGTTTGCAGGAACACGATCTGGGCTCCGCGCGGGGAAACGCTGCGGCGCGCCACCTTGAGCTCGAGCGCCTGCTCGTAGAATTTCACGGTGCGCTCGAGGTCGTTCACGCGCATGCGGGTGTGGAGGAGTTTCTTGACCATGGCCGCAGTTTGCGCACGAGCGGCCGATTCGGCAAGCGGGCGGCGTCCAGTTGACGTTGCGCGTTTCCCGGCAATCGCGTACTCCCCCTGCGACCCGCGGTCCGCACCGCGCCCCTCGCCTCACCATGCCGCTCGATCTTGCCGCCATCCGCGCCGCGCATGAACGCATCCGGCCTCACATCTACCACACGCCGGTGCTGACCAACGCGCGGCTGAACGCCGCGTGCGGCGGCAAGCTGTTTTTCAAGTGCGAGAACCTGCAGAAAATCGGCGCGTTCAAGGCGCGCGGCGCCACCAACGCGGTGTTTGCGATTGCCGAGGTGGAGGCCCTGCGCGGCGTGGCGACGCATTCCGCCGGCAGCCACGCCGCCGCCGTGGCGCGCGCCGCCAAGTTGCGCGGCATCCCGGCGTACATCGTGATGCCGAGCGACGCGCCGAAGGCGCGGATTCGCGCAGTCGAGGGCTACGGTGGGAAAATCACCCTGTGCGAACCGAGCCCGGAAGCGGCGGAGGAGGCCTGTGCGCACGTGCTCGAGACGACGCTTGCCTCGCTCGTGCACCCGTTCGAGGACGAGCGCGTGATGGCCGGACACGGCACGGCGGTCGTCGAACTGGTCGAGGACGTGCGCGACCTGGACCTCGTCCTCTGCCCCGTCGGCGGCGGCGGGCTATTGTGCGGCACGGCCGTCGGGGGCAAGGCGCTGCGGCCCGAGCTGCAGGTCATCGGGATCGAACCGGCCGGCGCCGACGACGCCGCGCGATCGTTTCGCGCCGGTCATCGCGTGCCGCCGGCGAAAGTCGAGACGATCGCCGACGGGCTTCGTGCGACGATGGGCGAGATGAACTTCGCGATCGCGCGCGAGCGGGTGGACAACATCGTGACGGTCAGCGAGGCTGCGATCATCGCCGCGATGCGGTTGATCTGGGAAGCGGTGAAGATCGTGATCGAGCCTTCCGCCGCCGTGCCCTACGCGGCGATCCTCGAGAACAAGGTCGCCGTCGCCAACCGCCGCGTCGGCATCATCCTCACCGGCGGTAACGTGGAACTCGATACGCTGCCGTGGATCGAGAACCCATGACGCGTGCCGGGAGCGAGGCGGAGGCGTCGAAACGGTTTCAGGTGGAACGCGACCTCCGGGCGCGTTCTGGCAGGCATCCACCGACGCGACGGCGCCCGGAGGTCGCCGTCCACCCGCCAGTCGCTCATCCGTCGACCCCAGGCGGTCCGCGCGGGCACCATGAGAAACTCACGGCGCCGGCTGAATGATGAACGAGTCCAGTTTTTTCGGAGTCGTTTCGGCCGCGGGCCTGGCGTTCGGATCCGCGTCGCGCTGAAAGGCCGCCGCAATCATCCGGAAGCGATCCTGCGTGGCCGGATCGAACGGCAGCTTCACGCCGCGTTCGGCGAGCGCACGCGCTTCGTCCGGGAAGCCGCGCTTCGAGGCGAGCAGCGTGGCCTGCATCAACAGCTCGCTGTCCCGCGGGAAGTACCGCACGCCTTCGATCACCACGCCGAGGTGATCGGCCTTGGGCGGCAGCTGGGACAGGCTCCAGGTCTCCGCGATCAGCGAGTAGACTTCGGCCATGCGCGGCGGCTGCTTGCGCGCGGTGAAGAGCGGCGTGAGCACCTGGTCGACCTGCTCGAGGCTGAGCTGCCCGGCGAGCCCCTTGGGCTTCGCGCGAACCTCGGCGAAACGCAGCCGCCCGAGCTCGAGGTAAGCGCGCGCGCGTTGCACGTTCGCCGCCACGGCAGCCTCGAGGAATTTCCGCGCGCGGTCGTCGTTGCCGGACTGCTTCTCGTCGAGCCCCAGTGCGGCGAGCAGCCGCGGATCGCGTTCGCCGCGGACGTACGGCGCGATCAGCGTGGTGTGCGCTGAATTGGCGTGGCCAGCGAGCCGCAGCACCTCGCCCTTGATCCGGCCCACCTCGTGATCCGCGGCGTCGCGCATGACGACGGCCGGCGGCTCGGGCAGCTCCTTGCCCTTCTTCGCGCGAAACTCGATCTTCTTGTGCGCGGTGAAATCCACATAGCCGCGCAGCTCGGTGGCGAACTGCCGGTAGGTCTTGTTGAAGCATTCCTTGAAGAGCTGCTCGGTCGGATCCTCCTCGGTGATCCGCTGCACATACTTCAGAAACGGCTTCTGGTTTTTCTGGCCCCAGCCGTAGAGGCAGTAATGCACGAACGCGTAGCACTGCGCGGCCCAGAACGGCGAGCGGGACCGCGGGCCGTTGCGCGCGAGCATTTCGCCCATCGGCATGATGGCGCGCTGGTGGAGCATCCGGTTGAAGTCCCCGATTTTTTCCGCGCCGAAGCCGTCGCCAATCTGCGCGAACGTGATCGTCTTGCGATCAAACTCCGTCGCGGCGAACAACTGCACCAGCCCTTCCTCGAACCACGGCGGCGCCTGGTCGCCCACCTGGCGGCGGATCAAAAATCGAAAATACGCCGCGTAGAAGGCGCGATACGGATCGGACTCCAGCCGGGTGTCGTTGTCCAGCTGGAGCTCCGGCAGGGCGAAATCGATCACGATGGCGGACCGCTCCGGCGTCTTGAAAAACAAGCTGTTCTTGCCGTACCGCTCCTCCGACTGGTCCTGCGGCACAAACTCGTCGAAGCCCTTGCCGCGGCTGCCGCACAGGATCAGCGCGGTGGGCACCGGCGTCTGGCCCCGCAGCAGCACCGGCATGATTTCCTCGATCACCTCCTGCAGCAGGAGAAAATCACGCACGAAGCGCTTCGACTCGCGCTCGGAAATCCGCGAGAGGATTTCGAAGCCCGGAATCTCCGCGTAATGCCAGCCGCCTTCGAACGGCGGCAGCAACCGGCTGTCGGTGACCTCGAATTTCGGCAGCTCGATGATTGGGCCCGTGACCGGCGGTGGTTCGGCCGCGAAGGTTCGCGGCAGCAACGCCGCGCAGAAGAGGCCGATCGCACCGACCCGCTGGCGCAAAGTCATCATGGCTGTGGCGGCGGCCTCACCTGCCCGCTTTCCCCGCGGGTCTTGGCGCGGGCGGGGTGGGCTCGGGTGCCGCCGGCGGCACGGGCGGCAACGAGGCTTTCAATTCCTCGAACCGCTTTTTTCCCACCGGGTCCGGCGCGTACTTGATGCCGTGCTCCGCGAGCGCGTGCGCCGGCTGCACTTCACCGGCGCGCGCCGCCACGACTGCCGCGACATAGACGAGCTTGAAACGCGTGGGGAAAAGCTGGGCCCCTTCGACCAGGAACACCGCGTCGTCGTGCTTCGGTTCGGCTGAACTGCGCAGCCACGTGTCGCCCGCGAGTTCGTACACGGTGGTCAGCGGCGGCGGCCGCTTGCGTGCGAGCTGCAACGGATCGAGCACCGCCTTCACCTGGGCGGCCGAGAATCGTCCGCCTGCGCCCGCCGGCTTGGCCATCGCGTCGGTGTACCGCAGCCGGGCGACCTCGAGGTTCGCATCCGCCCGCGTGGTCTTGCCGACATACGCCGCTTCGAGGAATTTCCGGGCGCGCTCCGGCTCGCCATAGCTTTTCTCGTAGAGGCCGATGGCCGCGAGCAGGTTCGGGTCACGCTCGCCGCGAGTGTACGGAGCGATCAGTTCGCCCCGCGCCTCCGCGGTATGGCGGGCCAGCACCATCGCTTCGCCCTTGATCCGGCCGATTTCCGACTGCGTCGCATCGCGCAACGCCAGCGGCGGCGCCGGCACGATGAGATCCGGTCCGCCCTTGGTCGATTGAAACACCTTCGCTTCGTAGACGGTGAACTCGCAGTAGCTGCGAAGCTCCATGAGCATGTCGGCGTAGCTCATTTCCCTGAAGGTCTCCTTCCCATCCTTCCCCTTGCCCTTCGGGAAACGGAAGCACTCCTTGAACATCTGCTCGGTCACCGGCTCGCGCGCACAACGCTGCATGAACTGCATGAACGGCTTCTGGTACTTGCCCTTGTAGCCGTAGAGGCACATGTGGACGAACGCGTACGCCTGCTTCGCCCAGCGGTTGTTGCCGAGCGGGTTCATCGCCTCCGGCGCGTCGTGGGTCACCGCGAAAAACTTGTCGAGCGGGACGAGCGCGCGACGGCGCAACGCGGCGTTGAAATCGCGATCTTCCGCCGGGGCCCCTGGCAGGGTGAAGCCGCCGCCATCGTCGCCGTTCGCGGCCGAAAGCGCGTTCAAGTCCGCCACCATCGCGGCCTGCGTCGACACCGTGTTGGGATCCTCGAGCTTCGCGAACTCGATCCACCGCTTGTCGAACTGCATCTTCATCAGCACCTGCGAAATCCCCTCCTCGAGCCACGCCGGCGAACGCGGCTCGGTCCGGCTCATGAGGTAACGCACGTACTCGCGGTACAATTGCTTGTCGTGCTCGACGGAGATCAGCCCGGAATCGGTGCCGGTCGCGGCATCGAGGCTGTCATCGACGTTCAGCACATTCAGGGTCGTCGCCTGCAAATCGATGATGATCGCGGCGTTGTTGCCTTCGCGCAGGAAGAGACTCGCCTTGCCCGTGTCCGGCGAGCCCAGCCCGGTGAATGTGATTTTCGAACCGCGCCGGCCCTCGACGAACTGGTCGAACTTGCCGCCGCGCCCGCAGATGATCAGCGAGCTGTTCTGCGCCACGCGATTGGGCACCGGCCACACATAGCTCAAGGCCTGCCGGAACATGTCGAATTCGCGAATCAACCGCTGGGTCGCCTTGTCCGAGGCGTTCGTCAGCACCTCGAACCCCTCGATCGTGCCGTAACGCCAGGATTCCGGCGGCGGCAATTCACGGCTGTCCGTGACCACGAACTTTGGCAACTCGATGATGGGCCCGGTCGGGACGGAATTGTCGTCCTGGGCGGGAAGCGCGACCGGGAGCAGCAACGCGAGCGCGGCAAGGGCGGCGAGCAGTTTCATCAAAGCTATGAGACGAGCGCAGGTCGCCAAAGTTGCCGAGACTAAAAGACCGCCTGCGGGCACCCCAGGGTGGGGGTCAAAGTCGAATGGCGCCAAGTTGACGATGTGCCTCGTCATTTCTCACGTGGCGCGGTCAATCTGACCGCGGCTCAACGACGAGAGCTATTGCCCCGACCTGCGCGGTCAGGCTTGTGCGCCGTTGGCGCATTGATCGCGCCACCGCTGGCCGGAAAACGGTTGCGTCCAGCCCGCCGACCCGGGATTGTCGGACTGTCCGGTTTATGTCCGCTCCCGCCCCCACCCTGCGTTCGCTCGCGAAAACCCTCGGGCTGTCGCGTACCACCGTTTCGGATGCGCTGCGCGGTTCGCCGCGCGTCGATCCCAAGACGGCGGAGCGGGTCGAGCATGCCGCCCGCGAAGCCGGCTACCGCCGCAATCCGCTGGCGGGGGCCCTCATGTCGGAATTGCGGCGCTCGCGCGGCGGCGCGTTTCGCGGGGTGCTGGCGGCAATCGATTTCAACGAACCGGATCGGCCCAACGACGCGGCCCGCTACCACCGGGAACTCGTGCTCGGCGCCGAAACCCGCGCCATCGATCTCGGTTTCAAGGTCGAGAAATTTTCGGTCGGCCACGCCGGCGTGTCGGTGCAGCGCCTCGACTCGATCCTGCAGTCGCGCGGCATTCACGGCGTCGTCCTGCTGCCGGCGTGGGACGAGCCGGATCTGTCCAATCTGGATTGGACCCGCTTCGCCGGGATCTACACGGATTACATCATCGAGCGGCCCGCATTGCATTCGGTGTGTCCGGATCACTATCGCTCGCTGCTCGCGGCGCTGCAGCGGCTGCGGACGATGGGCTATCGCCAGCCGGGGCTCTTCCTCCAGAAACACCAGGACGAGCGTTTGCAGTACCGCTGGGGCGCGGCCTTCCGCGCGTTCCAACAGAGTCACCCGGATGTCGTGGCCGTGCCCCCGCTGATCGTCGACACGTTCGCCCGGGAAGACTTCTTGAAATGGTTTCGGCGCTACAAGCCGGACGTCGTCGTCGGCCACAACGCCGTGGCCATCGAGTGGATGGAAGCCGCCGGCGCGCAAATCCCCGCGCGCCATGGCTTCTTTTCCCTGAACCTGCACATGAAGTCGCGCCCGTGCGCCGGGCTCGACTTGCAGCCGCGCACCCTCGGCGCGCGCGCCACCGAATTGTTGATCGCGCAATTGCAGCGCAACGAAACCGGCATCCCGGAGTGGCCCTCGACCACTACGATTCCGGCGCGCTGGGTCGACGGTCCCACCATCCGCAGCGGCGTCGCCGAGGTGGCGGCCGCCGTGGCGTGACGCCATCGCCGGCCCGCCCCACCGGTCGATGAACGCGCCGCCGCCGACTTTGGACGATATCCGTCGCGCCCACGCGCGGATTGCGCCGCACATCCACCGGACACCGGTGCTGACCAGCGCGCTGCTCGATCGCGAAACGGGGGCGCGGCTCTTCTTCAAGTGCGAGAACTTCCAGAAAGCCGGCGCGTTCAAGTCGCGCGGCGCCTGCAACGCCGTCTTCGCCATGACGGATGCGGAGGCGCACCGCGGCGTCGCCACACACTCGTCCGGCAACCACGCCGCCGCGCTCGCCCGCGCCGCCGCGCTGCGGGGCATCGCCGCGCACATCGTGATGCCGAACAATTCGTCCAAGCCCAAGCAGCAGGCCGTCGCGGGTTACGGCGGCCGGATTGTCCTCTGCGAGCCGACGCTCGAAGCGCGCGAGCGCACCTGCCGCATCGTGATGGAAACCACCGGGGCCGCCCTCGTCCATCCGTACAACGACAACCGGATCATCGCCGGCCAGGGCACGGCCGCGCTCGAATTGCTCGAAGAAGTGCCGGAGCTCGACATCGTCATGACGCCCGTGGGCGGCGGTGGATTGCTCAGCGGGACCGCGCTGGCGACGAAGGCGCTCCGGCCCGCGGCGCGCGTGTTCGGCGCCGAACCGTTGCAGGCCGACGACGCCGCTGAATCCAAGAAAGCAGGACGCATCGTCACCAAGCCGGCGAACACGATTGCCGACGGCCTGCGCACCATGCTGGGCGAACGCACTTTTCCAGTGATTCGCGACCACGTGGACGAAATCGTGACGGTCACGGAAGCCGGCATCGCCGATGCGATGCGCCGCTTGTGGGAAATCGTGAAAATCGTCGTCGAACCGAGCGGCGCGGTCCCGTTCGCCGCCGTGCGCGAAAACCCTCACCTTTTCGCCGGCCAGCGCGTCGGAATCATCCTCAGCGGCGGCAACGTCGATCTCGACGAGCTGCCGTGGGTGAAAAAATAGGGCGCTCTATGCAAAGCGTCACTGATTGGACATACTTGGAGGGACGACCTCCGTGTCGTCCACGGCCTCGCCAGAGGCGAGCAAGCCGCACGCTTTGCCCGCCTCTGGCGGGGAGGCGGGCCCTCCAGGTAAAATAGACGCGGCCTCGCGGCCGCGTCTCGCCATCAGTTCCGCGTTCCGCGTAGTGGTCGAGGTAACGAGACCCCGACCCACGACGCATCCGGTTTACGCCAGCTCCTCCAGCTTCGGCACTTCGAAACCCTTGCGGTAGTTGCGCGTCAGATAGGAGTTCAGGCTGCTGTCCTTGAATTTCTCCGTCTTCGGATCGAACTCGAGCGACCGGCCGACCCGGTAGGCGATGTTGCCGAGGTGGCAGTGCGCGCACGAGTAATGCGCATCGAGCACCGACATCGGTGCGTCGCTTTGCTTGCGCGAGCGGCAGGCGTTGATGAAGCGCTTGAAGGCGTTGCCTTCGTCCTCGGCCACCGCATCGCCCGGGATGGGGATCGCCTGGCGCTGATCCATCTTGCCCGACTTGTAGGTGAAGAAGCCCTTGCCAGTAACGTAAAAACCTTTCGTGCCAAAGAAACTGTTACCGCAGTCGCCGCCGTCCATTTCCTGGTACGAGCCGAGGTTGCGCACCTCGAAGGTCAGGATCGTGCCGTCCGTGTACGAGAACGTCGTCGCCTGCGTGTTCGGCGTCATGCCGTCGTCGTCCATGCCGAAGCGGCCGCCGGCGCTGTGCACGCGGATGGGGAGCCCGCGATTGTGGCCCCAGACGGCGATGTCCATCTGGTGCACGCCCTGGTTGCCGATCTCGCCGTTGCCGTATTCCCAGTTGTAGTGCCAGTCGTAGTGGACCCACATGCCGGGCTGGTTCTTGCCGCCGGCATTGAGCGCCTTGACGTAAAACGGCTTCTCCTGCGCCGGGCCCTGCCAGAGCGACCAGTCGAGTCCGGCCGGCACTGGACCTGGCGTGCCCCGCCCGATCGATCCGCGGTTTCCGTTCTTGTAGACCCAACCGCGCGATTCGACGATCGTCCCGATGAAGCCCGAGTGAATCAACTTCATGTCGCGAATCAGCTTTGGGCTCGAGCGGCTCTGGGTGCCGTGCTGCACGATCTTGTTGTACTTCTTCGCGGCGGCGACGACCTGGCGGCCCTCGAAGATATTGTGCGACATCGGCTTTTCGACGTACGCATCCTTGCCGCCCTGCATGGCCAGAATCGCGACGAGCGAATGCCAGTGGTTGGGCGTCGCGGTCGAAACCACGTCGATGTCGTTCGAGGCGACAAGGTCGTGCACGTCCTTGAAGAGTTTCGGCGCGCGACCCGATGCCTTCTCGACCGTCTTGGCGCCGGCGGCCAGCACGTTCTGGTCGACGTCGCACAGGCCGGCCATTTCCACGCCTCCGTCCTTCATCTCCAGGAACGCCTTGATGTGCGAGCCGCCGCGGCCGTGGAAGCCGACGGTGCCGACGCGAATGCGATCGTTCGCGCCGAATACCTTTCCCTGCGCTTTCATGCCAGCGACAGTGACTGCCGCCGCGGTGGAACCAATGAAGTGCCTACGCGTGAGGTTCATGATTTGGGTTTGAAACTGGGGTCAGTCGATTCTCGCAGCGGGGCGCCGCGGCTCCCGCCAGATGCGGCGTCGGAGCGTCAAAATTCGTGCACGAACGCCGCCGACAGGGCGAGCCTTCATTGCGCGACGATCAATCTTTGGGGCGCCGCGTCGTCCGCGGCCCGGGTAGCGGAACGCGGGAACGTTTTGACCCGTCACCATTTTCCCATCGCGGCCGGCACGGAGGCCGGCCCTCCAGACGAATTACTGTCCTGGAGGGACGAGCTCCGTCTCGTCCTCGTAGCGATTTCCTGGAGGCCGCGCCACATTGCGCGGCCAGCGCGCAACCCACCACTCATTTGGCGTTTGCGGCCGCCACCTCGCGCAGGAGCCGCACCGCGGTTTCCACGAGAAATCCGCCCGCTTCGTCCGTGCCACCGCCGACCTCGGACATCTCGTAACCGCCCTTCGCCTTGCCGCCCGGCAGGCCGATGTAGCCGACACCGCGGCCGTTGGCATACCCGAGCACGAGCGTATGCGGGAACGGCGAGCGCTGCTGGATCGCGGTGCCAATTTCCTGCAGCGGCTCGCCCGGCAACGTCACGAACGCCAGCGGCCCCAGGCTTGCCGCGGTGATCTCGGCCTCGATCGTCGCGCGGTTGACATCCTCCGCCGCCATCGGTGTCGCCGGCAACCCGATCGTGGCTCGTGCCACCCGCAGTCGCGCCGGCGCGAGCTTGAGCGCCGCCTTCTCCGCCGCGACCGCGCGATCCGCCATCAACGCGGCCATCCCTTCGACGGCTTCGAATCCGCGGCGCGCCGGCACGATGTCACCGGCGCAGCCTTGCAGAAACACCGGTTCGCCGCCGAGCTTTTTGCGCAACAAGTCCGCCACGCTTCCCGGCCAGTCGGCGGAGATCCCCTTGTAGGCGCCATACACCGCCACCGCATGCATCGGCACATGGAAGAGCGTGCAGATGTTCTGGCCGTTCGCGCCGCGCAGTCCCAGCACGGTCAAGGTCGGGTCGACGACGCCGAAACGCATCCCGCCGCCGAGCACGTGGGGATCCGCCGGCTGCAACGTGCTCGCCACCGTCTGGTCCGGCCGGATCGGCCGGCGGTTGAAAAGCCATTCGCCGACGTACGCCCGGCCAATCGTCAGCGTCACCGGCTGCGCCGCCGCGTCGGCTTGGCGGACCAGTTCGACACACTTGCCCACCAGCGCGTCCGCCCATTCCCGATACGCCGGTCCGTTCTGCACCGGGCGCGAGGTTCGCTCCTCCCGGCGCAGCACCGGTTCCGCCGCCATCTCGGATTTCGGGCCGGAGTGGTTGTGCGACGCGGAGATGATGACGTGGTCCGGCTCAATCCCGGTCGCCTGCCGGATCGCGGTGCGCACGCGATTCACGGCGAACTCGCGCGCGTCGAGCAGATCCCACTGCAACAACACCAGTCGGCTCGTGCCATCCGCCAGCACCACCGCCCGCGCAAACAGCGGATCGTGCACCTCGCCATAGGGCCGCGCCGGCACGAGCGTCCAGTTCAACATGGTTGTCGGCGGTGTGATCTCCGCGCGCGCCGCACCGGCGCGCAATGTGACGGGCTCGGCCGGCGCGGCGAGGCCAGTCACCGCGAGGGCGAGCGCAATCAACGGAGCCCGAACGTATCCGTGCAGGCGATCGTTCGCACTCGATGTGCCCATCGGCCCTGCGGTCAGCAGACGGTGTGAAAAGTCAGACGCACCTTCTTCTGTCATTCTGAGCGCAAGCGAAGAATCCAGCAGGATGGCCGCATGCGTGCGCGCTTTTGGATTCTTCGCTGCGCTCAGAATGACAGAGGAGAGGAACATTGAGCGCGTTTTCACACAGTCTCTCGCGCGAAAGGCCACAAGCCCGCGATGAAGTCTGGTATTGGCTTTCAATGGTTAATCGACCGGCTGAGGTCGTACACCAGGTTGATGATCCGATCTTCGCTCGTCGTCGCCCACGGGCCCGGATGCCGGCCGAGGTTCGCCGAGTAGCCCTCGTAGCCACCTTCGACGATGACGCGCCGGCTGCCGAGGTACCCGAACACGTCGTTCGAGTACCCGGCGACCCAGATCGCCCGCCCGCTGCCGGCCAGTTCGCGTTTCAATCGCAGCGAATAGTCCACCGTCGTCTCGCCGCCGATCGCGATGAGGTTCAGGTCCGGTCCGAAGTGCACGACCTGGATCGGGCAGGGATAACTGCGCGGCAGGGTTCCCGCTTGGAGCTGCTTGAGGTAGTCCTGCGCGCGCGCCTGCTCCGCGGCATCGCGTGACTGGGCCCGCCGTTCCAGATCCGCCCGCGTGATGTCGGCGTACTCGAGATCCGCATACCCGAGCGCGCTGCGCAACGGACCATGAATCGGCCGTTGGAACGTGACCGCCAGCGCCGCCTCGACCGCGTTGGCAAGCGTGCGCCCGTGTTGCGCCGCCTGTTCGAGCGAAACGCTGCGGGGATACGGGTTCTGATCGCCGCCCGCACCCATCAGGAACAACGCGATGACGCCGGGCCGGTTTTCCTCGAGAAAAGCCTGCGCGTAGCCCGCGTAGTCGGCATTGATCGTGTAGAAACCCGTGGTCGTGTTGTGACACGCGTAGCCGAAGAGCAGCGTTTTCAGTTTTCCGTCCGCCCCGTTCACGCGGAGCACCGGCACATCATGATCGACCGGGCCGTCGGGATTCGGGCTGTTGCGGATTTCCGTGCCGACCGGGAGCCGCCGGTTCATCGCAAACGCCGCGCGCGCATGCGCGTAGTTCAGTGTGGCCGGCTCGAGGTGCGCCAGCGCGTCGCCGATCACCGTCACGATTTTTCCTTCGAGCAATTTGCCATACGCCGCCGCGCGGTCGACGAACGCCGGGTCGCCGACGCCGCGCGGATAGGGCGCCGGGCCGGAATGAGTATGCGAGGCATTGAGCAGCAGCTCCTCCGGCCGGAGGCCGTTTTTCTCGCGCACCTGCCGCTCGACGCCCTCGCGCACCGCCCGCGGCACGCCGATCAGATCGAGCGTCACGATGACGAGCCGCGCGCCTTTGTCATCCAGCGCCAGCGCCTTCGCGAAAAGGTGCTGCGACACGCCTTCGCTCGGCTTCTTGCGCGCCGCATAGCCGGCCATCCAGACGGGGCCTTCCGGCGTGATGTCGATTCGCGCCGCCCCTGCCTTCCACAACGCCGGATCGCGCGGCTCGGCGGCGGCGGCGATCGTCACGCACAATGCCAACAACGCGCACGAACGAAGCGGGGCAGTTCGGGGGTTCATGCATGAGCCGTAGCCGGCCCGCCCGCGGCCGAAAACACTTTTCTGCGCGCTGCCCGCCCCCGCGATTCGGATGATTGAGGGGGGCGCCGCAGGGTGTCTTGGAACCCGTCACGCGTGACCGTCATAGTGCTCGAGGCAACGAGACCCGGATTCGGAGGTCTCCTCACATCGACCGCTACGACGCTCGCCCATGTTAGCCCCGGCGAAGTCGGCCGCAGATGTTTTGACCGCGGATGACGCTGATCACGCGGATACTGGCCGGCGAAAGTCCGAAAATCCGCGTGCTCCGCGTAATCCGCGGTTGAATGCCTTGGCAATCCCTTCGGTTGCGGCGTCGTACGGCTGCCTCACGAATCCTTCAGCCATTTCGCCAGCCAGGCGTGCACTTCGCCGAACCAGAAACGGCTGTCCTCGCCTTTCATGATCCAGTGATTCTGTTCGGGAAACACGATCAGCTTGCTCGGAATCTGCAGTCGCTGGAGATAGGCCCAGTTCTCGAACGTGTTGTTTGCCGGCACCCGGTAATCGTTTTCGCCGACGGTCAGCAGCATCGGCGTCACCCAGCCGGTCTTCTTCGCGTGATTCGCCACGAGCCGCACCGGGTTCTGCTCGCGCCAGGTCGGGCCTTGTTCCCAAATCGGTCCGCCATTGTTCAGCTCGCGGTGGTAAATCCCATCGCTCGTCGCCCACTGCGTCTCGAGGTTAACCAGCCCGGCGTGCGCAATCAGGCACTTGTAGCGCGTCGTCACCGCCTGCTGCCAATTCGCGAGGTGGCCGCCGTAGCTCGCACCACCGGCGGCCTGGCGCGCTGCGTCGATGAACGGATACCGGCGAATCGCCTCGTCCGCGCCCTGGTTGATTTCCTCCGCCGGTCCGCGCAGTGGATCGTTCTGAATGGCCTGGCCGAATTCCTCGCTGTAACCGCTCGACCCCGAGTAATTGGTCAACACCAGCACGTAACCGGGCGCGGCGAGCAGGTGATAGTTCCAGCGCAGGCCCCACGCGTCCTTGAATTGCGGCGCCGGCCCGCCGTGCATGACCACAAAGAGGGGATACTTCTTCGCCGGATCGAAGCCCGCCGGCCGGACGAGGAGATTGTGGATCGTCCGGCCGCGCGCACTCGTGAACGTGAAGTGCTCCAGCGGCGGCAGGTCCAGCGCCGCCACCACCGCGTCGTTGAAATGCGTGAGCAAGCGAACGCGATTGGCGGCTGGGTCGATCGCGGCGATCTCCGCCGGCTGCGCGGCGTGGTCCACCGCGGCGACGAGGCTGCGTCCCGCGACGCCAACTCCTGTCAGCACGCCGACGCCCGGCAACTCGTGCGTGCGGATCTCGCCGCCAGTCGCGGCCACGGAATAAAGCTTCACCTGATGGCCGCTCTCCGCCGTGAAATACACCGCCTGGCTGTCGTCCGTGATCGTGAAATTCGTGACTGAGAGGTCGAGCTTCGCGCTCAGCACGTTGCGTCGCTGCGCGACGAACGGCCAGGGAAACGAAGCGACGCGCGCGTGGTGATAGGTCTGGCCGTCGCCGCCGCGACGGACCGTCACGAGCAGCGCCTGGCCGTCCGGACTGAATTTCGGGTCTTCGTAATTGTCCGGATCGCTGGTCAGCGTCCGCGGTTCGCCGCCGCCGACGGCGACCTCGAACAGCTGCGCGGGCACCGGCTCGAACGCCGCGTGATGGCGGTTCGTCGCCGCGACGAACACGATGGTGCGCGAATCCGGCGCCCACGTCGCGGGCAAATCCTCGCCGGAATCGGTTTCGCGACCGGCGAAGCCGGGCAGCGTGGCGAACTTCGTGTTCGCGAAGAGATCCCGCGGCGGGGCGCCGGGCTTCGCGTCCTGCACGAACAGGTGCGCGCGCTTCTCGTCCAGCCAGTGGTCCCAGTACTTGATCGGAAAACCCTCGTAGACGCGGGCGTGATACTTGCGCTCCTTCAGCGCCTTCGTGGCGCGGCGATTCGCGGCGTCGTCGGCCGCTCCGGGAAACACCTCGCTGACGAACAGCAGTTGCCGTCCGTCCGGACTCCATTTCGGCGCGCGCGCGCCGGTGGAGAGTGAGGTGACCCGCTGTGCCTCCCCGCCGCGCGCGAGATCGAGAAGGTAGATTTGCGCCGCGTCGTCGCCGTCGCGCTTGGTCGAGAAAGCGATTCGCGTGCTGTCGGGACTCCACATGGCACCCGATTCCGTCGCCTTGCTGTGGGTGATTTGCCGCGGCGGCTGGGACGCATCGATGGGAACCAGCCACAAATCGGCCGTCTGCTCTTTCGCATCATACGCCGGCGCCGTCACCGAGAAGACGGCCCATTTTCCGTCGGGACTCGGTCTCGGCGCGCCCACGCGCTTCATCAGCCAGAGATCCTCGTGGGTAATTGCACGCGTGGCGGACTCGGCCGCCGTCGCGGCGAGCGCCGTGCAAACCAGAAAGGCGGCAAAACGCGGTCTCATCCCTGGAGTGTCACTTCACCCGCGCGGCAAAATCCACCTCAAAGAGCAGCCGATGGAGTCGACACCCCAAGGCGGCCGGCACGGCCGCCGGGCGAGAGGCACAAGCGGCTCCGCGTGTTCCGCGTAATCCGCGGTTGATCGCCTCTTCAAATTGGTCGGAGTTCACGGCAGCCGCGGAACACGCATGCTCACTACGGGCCACACCGAGCAGTGACATCAACCGCGGACTACGCGGACCACGCGGAAAACAGAGTCCGCGACACTCCGGGTGGCAACCCGCATCGTTTGTTGTGGGCGCGGTGCCCGCACCGCGCGGGACATCGCCTGCGAATGCCCAACTCGCGGGGTGCCGCCTCCGCCCAGCCTTCGGCGCGCCACTGGCATTCTGCCGCGTCGAAGCCCGCAGGGCGAAGACGGGAGGGCACCCCGCCTACAACTGCGCGGATTAATGACATTCTGTATAGCCTGCCTGGCCTGGGTGGAAACCGTTCCGGCTGTCGCAACGTTCGCCAACCCGGTCGCCAGGCGAAGAAGCGCCCGTCGCTGCTGCCGGCTTCCGCACTATGCCATCGACTCGGCGGCGTCCCTGTCTCCATTTGACCTTACCCTATGCCCAACCTTCGCCCATTCCTCCTCGCCGGCGCCGTGCTCCTCGCATCCACACCGTTGATCCAGGCTGCCGGTCTCTATGTGAAAGCGGCCGGGTTATATAATCGTCCTGGCGACGTTGAAATAAACAGCGTCAGCGCATTCAAAGCCTCGCTGAAAAACAACACCGGGTTCGCCGGTGCCGTCGGCTACAAGTTTTCGCTGCTGCGCGTCGAGGCCGAGCTCCAATATCTGAACAATTCGACCGAGCCCGATGAAACCGCCGGCACCCTGCTGGCCGGTGTCGTGCGCACCGCGGGAAGCGTCAAGGAAACGTCGGGCTTCGCGAACGCGTTGTTTGACTTCCCGGCTTTCTTCGGCCTCTCGCCCTATGTCGGAGCCGGCCTCGGCTACGCCCGGGTAAACGTCGACCAACTGATGCGCACGAGAAACAACGCCCCGGTGGTGGAATTCTCGGGCCGCGATTCCGTGTTCGGCTTCCAAGGGATGCTCGGCGTGCAGTTTCACTTCCTGGGCCAGGCGACGATCAACGCCGGCTATCGGATCGTGAAGCGCGGGAATGTCGCCGTGCGCGACGTTCTCCTCAACGCCCGCCAGAACGTGAACCTCGGCAACAATCAGTTGTTCGAGTTGGGCCTCACGATCGGGTTCTAAAAAGCCAACGCCGGATGTTTCTGCGCATTGAGGCTCCTCTGGTTGATCGGCCTGAAATATCACTTTCCGAAACCTGACCCCGTTCCAACTGTCCGAAATCTGACCCCGTTCCAACTGTCCCCGAAATTCACCGCGGATTACGCGAAACACGCGGAATCGCCGGAGCCCCAAACCCTGGCCTATTCCGCTGCTCGGCGAACTCCGCGTGATGAATCGGCCGGGATCGATCGCTAGGCCATCCGAAAACCGGCTGCTGCGAATTTCCTGTAGCGGCGGTCTATGACCGCCGGGGGTAGAGAGGTTCGACGCTCATGGAGCGCCGCTACATCGCAGCGGGTTTTCGGATAGCTTCTA
>Ga0082335_1005222_pt1 | contig 18242 bp, 8 predicted proteins | sample Subgrocontami58m_FD_72375 | JGI IMG/M metagenome (GOLD analysis project Ga0082335, IMG submission 72375) | Subsurface groundwater microbial communities from S. Glens Falls, New York, USA - GMW37 contaminated, 5.8 m (SPADES assembly) (version 2) ... | reverse complement strand
GGCCCAGCCGTTATTGGCATCGGTGAAGTGAACGCCATTAAGGTCATTCCTGGTGCCGCTGGTTTGCAGGCTCCAAGTGGCACCGCCATTCGTGGTGTGAATGATCATGCCATAGACTCCCACAGCCCAGCCGTTCTGGGCACTGGTGAAGTGAACGCCACGAAGAGGACCCGTGCCGCTGGTCTGGGAACTCCAGGTGACACCACCATTCGTGGTGTGAATGAATGTGTCAGATCCTCCAACGGCCCACCCGCTATTGACATCGGTGAAGTAAACGCACATAAGTTCATGGCTGGCGCCGCTGGTCTGGGAACTCCAGGATACGCCGCCGCTCGTGGTGTGAATGACCGTGCCGTATCCTCCCACGACCCAGCCGTTATTGGCATCGGTAAAGTGAACGCCATAAAGAACATTACCGGTGCCGGTGGTCTGGGAGCTCCATGTGGCACCGCCGTTCGTAGTGTGAATAATCGTGCCAGGGTTTCCTACGGCCCAGCCGTTATTGGCATCAGTGAAGTGGACATCAAAAAGAGCATTGCCGGTGTTGCTGGTCAGGGAGCTCCATGTGGCGCCGCCGTTCGTGGTGTGAATAATCGTGCCAGGGTTTCCTACGGCCCAGCCGTTATTGGCATCGGTGAAGTGAACACCATAAAGAGCAGTACTGGTGCCGCTGGTCTGGTTGGCACTCCAAGTAGCGCCGCCGTTCGTGGTGTGAATCACCATGCCATACGTGAGTAGAGGGTCGTTGGCTTTTTCTGCGAAGGTCAAACATCTGTCCTTACATCTTATGCTAAACCACTCGTATCGAGGTGGTAAAAAACAAAAACCCGTTGCAGCCAGCTCGCAACCTTCTGTTGTCATCGACATCTCTCTCCTGTTATCACAGAACGATCCAGGACCGCCCTCTCCAATAAACCGATAGTTTTTACCTCTCCAATTCACACTGGAGCAATCCAGTATTGTTACTTTATCAGCATTCTCTTCTTCGTCTTTCTTACAGGACAATGAAAATGATATAGCAAGAATGAAGAAAAGAAGGAACTGCTCTTTATTTGGTATGTATGTAATGGATTTCATATGGTATCTCCTTTTGATTGGTCAAAGGACGACTGCAGTTCACTAAAAGTGTATACGAACTAGACTCTCGTTTTTGCAAATGTCAATCTCCAATAATCTTGCATCAACCTATCTCTCCGCTCCCACCAGCACAAACGGCGCCCACAAGAACGGATGCGAAAACGAAATCCCGTTGTCCCGTGTCTTGATCAACTTCATCTTCGCCTGTCGTAACGCCTCAGTCTTGGTCATGCCTTTTTTCAAGTTCTGATAAAAGTCTTTCATGATTCTTGATGTGGATTCGTCCACACTCCACAGGCTCACTAACACCGAGCGTGCACCGGCGTACAAGAAGGCGTGTGTCAACCCTACGAATCCCTCGCCGCGACTCAGTTTTCCCAGCCCCGTCTCGCAGGCACTCAAGGTTACTAAGTCGGCGTTGAGATGAAGATTGAACACTTCATAGGTGTGGAGAAAACCGTCCTCCTTTGGGTCATCGTCTTGCGCGAAGGCAATGAGAGAGTACAAGGGCCGGCTCTCATCCACAATAGCGTGAGACGATACATAGACGTCGGGGAACCTAGCGGCGTTCTCCTTAAACCGATCCTCGGTGGCTTCTTTGTCGAGAAACACCGTTGCCGGCTGCATGATCTTGGAAACTTCACGCACATCACGATCCGAGAGCGGTGCAAGGATCAGACCTTTGCTCATTTTCAGGGACATTGTGACTACAGTAGGATACTTGTGCTCGTCTCCCGGCACGATTTCCTTGAAACGTCCGTAGTCCGGGTTGCCAAATGCCAGGAGCTGACCCACTGCCTCTTTCTTGCTTTCACCAACCGATCTTTCCAACGCCGAAATACTTGCCGATGGGGCGTATGCTATGGGGTACTTCTCGATCAAATAGTGCGCGTTCTCGTAGCGAGAAAAGTGCACCTGCGGGTCGTGCGGCTTTTTTTCGATGCGGGTTACCAACGCTTCAAAGGGAAGATAGTGCAGGATGCCATCCGGTACGATAAGAAGTTGATTGTTCTTTGCAAGGTGCTTCTCAATGGGCTGGAATATCCGTTCATAAATCCTTTGCGCGAGTTTCAGGTCAAAACTCACATCGAAGAAATTTCTTGTCTTTCCCTCCTTAACATCCTTGAACGGCTGCCGAAGCTGTTCGACCATTTTTCCCAACTCCCCGCGTTTCGTCTGCAACACTTCACAGTAAAAAGTGTCGGACTGAATCACCCAGGCGGCAACTGCCTCTGGTCCGACAAAGTATTCCAATACCGTCATCCCTGATTGCACCACTTTCCGCTGGACATCTTGAAGGCTCAACGGTTGAGTGATACCGGTCAGCTCGGCATAGCGAGGATGGTGCAATCGAATTTCATCTAATATCTTTTCGTGCTCTTGACGAATCTTTTGCAGGCTATCTGCCAGCGCGGCGACGAGCCGCCTGTCGCGTCTCGCTTCGCTCTTGTCATATTCATTGCCTAACCGTTCGTACGTTTCTCGGAGTTTCTGTTCCCAGAAGCGATACCGTTCGAAGCGCTCGGTAGAAATTCCCTCCGTAATGTCAATGCGCTCCGGCGAGAGGATGTCCAGAAAACTGCGGGCACGGAACCGCTGCAGGTACTCGTAGGCATCTTCAAACCTCTTCAAGCGAATCAGCAGCGTGATGATGGATTCATAGATGGAAATCTTACTCTCCATAAACGTCGTCTTATACGATTCAATCCGGAGTCTCTCGCGTACCGATTCGATCTTCTCGATAGCTTGATCATAATGCTCAATGGCTTCATCATAGCGCTTTTGTTTCGCTTCAACGGCTGCGATGCCGCCCAGGGATTCACAGCTTAGGTCGAACGCGTCCATCTGCGTTCCTTCATTCAGCGCCTTCTCAAAAAAGGGTAGCGCAGTCGGAAGGTCACCTTTCTCCAAATGCACAGTGCCCATATTCAGATACAGCCTGCCCTCTTGATTTTTTTGGCCAATGTTCTTTGCAAGAGTCAATGCCTCATTGTAATACTTCAAAGCATTGGAGTATTGTTTTTTTCGCGCGTGAATGTCACCAATAGCAGTAAGGGCAGCGATCTCATCCTCCTGATTGCCAACACCCTGCGCGGACTGCAATGATTCCTTGAACTTCTGCAAAGCTTTTCGGTCATTCCCCTTGTTTTCGTGAACCACCCCCATGCTGAGATGGATTGAGGATAAAGACTCTTTGACTGGAATTTCGCGTGCCAGTTTGAGTGCCCGTTCGCAATAGCGAAGTGCCTCTTCAAAGTCACCGATTTTTTCGTAAGCCACTCCCAAGTTCCTCAGAATAAAGACGGTATAACTGCGAGTGCCGATGCTATCGGAAATAGCCAAGGCTTTCTTCTCCAGATCAAGAGCTTGTACATAGTCACCGCGAATCTCGTAGATGTTGGCCATGTTAGCGTAGTGGCGCACCATATCGCGCGGACTGGGGATCTGCCGATGGATGTCCAGCGCCTCCTGCATGTATCTCAGCGCCTTGGTAAAATTCCCCCACTTCTTGAGGTTCACGCCAATGTTGCCCAAGTGAAGACCTTTGGCTCCCAAATCGTTCGTCTGCTCTGCGATGTCGAGGGCTTGGTGAAAATAGTCGTCGGCTTTGGAATACTCGCTGAGTCCACTATAGGCGTACCCTAGATTACCGAGGATGAGCATTTCCGACCGAGGGTTGGATATCGCGCGAGCAATTGTCAATGCGCGATCAAAAGTCTCGATCGCCTTCGGAATGTCCCCCATCTCCTTGTAGGCCATCCCCATGTTGTTCAAGATGGAGACTATGCTCTTCCTATCACCGCCTGCTTCATTCTGTCTAATGTTCAATGCCCGCTGTGAGTATTGCAGCGCCAACTCGTACTGAGCCTGGGGACCGTAAGCTCCGGCAAGGCTCAAACAGTATTTGGCCACTGCGCCTGAGTCCCCGCGGGCTTCTGCCATTTTCAAGGCAGTTGTACCGTATCGAATGCTCTCCGAGTAAGCACTCAACGTATTACAGATGGAGCTCATGCTACCGAGGACGGTTTCTTCAGACTCGCGATCATTGATGCCGCGCGCAATTGCCAAAGCCTCCCGATAGAGTTCGAGCGCTTTCTTAGGTTTGCCCAAACCTGCGTAAGGAGCAGCAAGACTGCTGAGATGTTTCTCCTCCTGTTTGCGGTCGCCCAAGTCACGTGCTATTTGCAGGGCCTTCTCCAGATTGGCAATAGCCTCTTGCCACCTTCGCAGCTCATGATATGCTGTGCCCGCAGTTCCGGTCATCATCCCTTGTAGCTCGATGTCGTTCAGTCTGGCTGCCACATCGGTTCCCTTGTTCCAGGTTTCCAATGCTTTCTGATAGTCCCTTTGATTGGCGTGCATGAGGCCCTTCAGGTAATAGGCGTGCACTAGTTCCGGATTGATCTCAATGGCTTTCGCAAACTCGTTCGCGCCATCTGCCCATTCCTTCTTCGACTGAGAGATGCAGCCAAGTCCATAATGAGCCGCAGCGTTGAGGGAATCCTCCTGCAAGAGACTACGAAAGTAGCTCCTTGGTATTTCCAGATCCCTCAATGAATCGGCGACGTTCACCATGAGAAAATATGCCCGCTCGTATTTGGGCTTGAGCTTGATACAAATTTTGAGACTGCCAATCGCCTTCTCAAAATTCTTTCGACTCTTTTCCAACACCGCGATGGTGTAATGGACGTAGGGATTGTCCGGGCTTGCCTGACGCAACGAATCGAAATAGGCCAGTCCCTGCTCAATCCGCTCCGCCTTTTCAAAGGCAGTAGCCAATTGCGCGTATGCGTGGGAGAATTGCGGTTCCTGCGCCACCAGGATTTTGCCTTGCAGGATTGCCGTCTGGTATTGGTTGGAGTTGTTGAGTCTCACCAAATCCCAGTACGGATTCTTCAGCCGATCCGGAACTTGAGCATGTATGACACACGGATAAGAGATCGCGATCAGTGTCAGGAAATAGAAAACTTTGCGTGATAGCATATTGGTTCTCGCTTTCTAATAGGATGATATTCTAAGAGCATGCCTTCCATCAGTTCAATCCAGCGTCATGTAGTAATTAGATTCTTGCAGCTCAAGCTCAAATCGACGTTGTCGTAACAGACTGTCGCGGACATTAGCCACGATGCCTCTCAGCATGCTTTGATTATAGATATGCGCTGCTCTGTTGGCACCTAAGACATTGCCAAGGTAAAACTGTAACCCAAAGAGTCCCCCAATGACTTTTCCAGTGGTGTAATCCTCTTTGAACGAATCCACAACTAGAAACGTGAAGAGCCCGTTGATAACAAAAGCAACCATACCGTCAGCAAATCGCCCGCTGTAAACCTGTCCGCTCCCCGGTAATACTGCAGAAAAGATCGTAGCCATCAAAGGTGATCGACCATTTGGCTCGTTATCCACCCTGTTTCTGATATCCTTCACTAGCATTGCCAGAGAGTCATCTTTGGTTTCAGCATCCGCAAGGATGGTGCGGAGCTCATCTTTGTCTCCTAGCTCCAAACAGGCCAAGGTCAAGTGGGCAAGTGAATTTCTTTCTATCTGGAAATTAGGTTTGCCAACCAGTAGTCTTTTCCAAATGCTGACTGCTTTCTCATACTCTCCCTCGGAATAATAGGACAATGCATCCACGTATCTGACGACGTCACGTAGGCTCATATCATGAGTGCTAACGTAGGCCTCGTTGAGATAAGAATGAGTTTCGGCGTAGCGTCCTGATTTGTAAAGCGAACATGCGATTAATAATAGGACCTCAGTTCTCTTGCTCGCGGTTGGGAAAAGGAAGAGATAACGTTTGAATTCGGTGACAGCCCGAAAGAATTCTCCCTCTCTATACAGAGCGCAACCAAACTTCAACTCAGACCCCACATCTTCCCCGAAAAGAAAAACTTTGTGGGCGGAATCGCCTGTCGACGATTTGGTTGCTTCCATAGTCACATTGCGACGAGCGGTCCTTTCACTGGATGTCATCTCAGAAATCAATTCACTTCTCAAATAGGTCGTGGATGTTCTGTGTCTTTCGGCTGGGCTGAAGTCTAAGAAGTCTCTCGGTGGGTCGTACAGATAAAAACCAATTTTCCCGTAACTGCTTTGGTGAGCCCATGGATGACATCTCATTAGTCGCTCGGCAGCCATTGGCAATCCTACCAAGCCAAGATTTTCAATTGACCTGTACGCGTATCTTGAACAAGAAGGATAGAACTGGCATTGACCTGCAGAAAGAAATCTCTGATAGATGGAGATTGAGTTCAGAAGAGTCGAGGTGGAATAGGGGGCCACGGTTCTGTTTTCCTGGTATGCCCGATGCATTATCAATTCCTCTACGTATTTGTCGTCGTTCTCGGGTTCGGGAGGATGGCTTGCCTCTTGTCCCTTTGATATGTGAACAGCACTGATAGATAAAGCTAGACTGAGCAGTCCGAAAAGGCTTCGAGTGACCAAATTACCCTCCACGTTGTTTGTTATTAGTTGCTTCACATCTAAGCGAGAGCCATTTCAGAGTTTCCACGCGGGAATCAAAATCTCTGCAAACAACGTGGTATACTGGATGTTTCCACCTCCTGCTTCGATTCGACGGAAGCCTACTGCAATCCATTTGAAACCGACTCCAACTCCCGCGGCAAACCCGATTTTACTACCAATATATCCAACCTGCTTCGTGTTGTTGTAGTACGAAGCTTCGAAGCTAACGAGGTTGAACGTGAGATAGACTTCGCCAAAGACCTTTAGATCGGAGGGAAGGTTGCCTGCGCGGATGCCAAGCCCGGAAGATAGCACCACATCACTCTTTGTGTCCTCTCCTCCAAATGTGCCAAACTCCTCGTGGGGCTTCTGCGGAAATGAGGATATTAGTCCCCAGAAAACAGGCACGACGTAAGCATCTGGCTTGGCAATCATCAGTACCCCTCCCATTCCAAATCCGGGCTTGGAGTGGAATTGAAACTCGTCGGTGGCAGGGGACACCCTACCCCCAAAGATGCCGAGATGGACAATCGTTGACTTCTGTTCTTGTCCATACATATCATCGGTAAGTCCCCAAGTCATTAAGGAAACCGATGCAAGCAACATAAGCATGCTTTTCATTTTTCTATCTCCTGCAGTCAAAGTGATTAGATTGAGGTTGCTGCATCAGCATTTTCTCTTTTGTCTAGGAGAGGGGCTATTTCGCGTCTTCTTTCTTTATGAAAGGAAAGCACTTCTTGAATCCGTCGATGATATCTTCTGTCATTGATATCCGCTGGCCTTCCAGACTTTTTGCAGCCGATACCTCTGTCGTACGCTCGTAAACCCACATCTTACTTCCAGTGGTGGTCTCGACAAGAGAAATGTTGATTTTTGCGATGGGTTTTTCCATCACGACAACAGTTCCCAACGTGAGGCAAGCAGTAACCATTCCTTGAGCGAAAGCTGTCCCAGAGGTCACTTCGTTGTAGGTGATCAGATTGCAGAAAAGCAGTGCATCGGACTGCTGCGAGATTGCTTCGGTAACACGTTTTGGTAATCCATAGACCGTAATTTTGCCCCCGCTAGAGGTGTAGGCTACTACTTCGGTTCTTGCTATTTCAGAATCGGCTATCATCGGTATATTAGCTGCTTTCAAAAGTGAAACGGTTGAGTCGGGAGAAATGAACTCGATCGGTCTCACGAATGATATCGTTTTGAGTGAATCAAGGAACGCCTGGTTGAAAACAGGAGCAAACAACTGTGCCTCCTCATCCTTCTCATTGGAAAGATACAGAGGACAAATAGCTATCGTCTGGATCGAATCTTTGTGGCGCTGGAAATCCGGCATCAGCGCGTAACGAGGAGCAGAGCAGCCAACTACTAGCAGAGCGGCTAACAGAGACACTAGAGACGGACGCTTGAACCTGAGACTGTTTCTCGTAAACATGAGAACCTCCTTCTAATTGGATGATCGATTTAACCAAGGGTGATTTTGAACCGCAACTATTTGATTCGCGCGGCGAAACTTGTTAACCGCAGGCACAAAGTGCTCCTTTGGAGACGCGGTGAGATGGGTTTGAGTTAGGTAAGGTATAAGTAGCGAGCCTTGCCCGACGCAGGGGGTATCCCACCGCATCAAGCGATAGCAAAGTGTGAAAAAGAACAGGAACAAACTCTACAACACGACGTTGGGGAAACTCTTACAACCTGTGCTCATTCCCAACGAAGACATTCAGCACCTCTCTATAAAGTATATACGACTGAGACTCTCGTTTTTGCAATATATCAACCCCAATAATATTGCATCAACCTTTCCTCGGTCGTTACAGCAACTGCGCTTACTTATCGCGCCGTTACGACCACCTGAAAGTTTGAACTTCTCTGCGTGCTGTCATAGCGCTCACCAAGCACTTGTTGCCGTAACAGCGAAGGACGAAGATGTTTTGTGGATTTGATGCATCGATTTAGAACTCTAGCGGCTTTATGGTGCCTGGGTTGTTATCCCAAACGACATACCATTTCTTTCCACAGTGAGGGCATGTGACCATGAGATTATGTTTTCCCGACTCTTCCTGGTAATAAAAAGGAACAATATCACCATTGACAGGCCATTCCTTGGTTCCATGCGTTTTTCCACAGTGTGGACAAGAGAGCTGGCTGGCAAATTCTGAGATATGCATGATGTTTCTCTTTCAAAGGTAGTGCGCATACAATGGTTTCAGTTGCGCACCACAAGAAGGACAGTGTTTATCTTGCGGCGTACACTTGTCAAAGCAATATGTGTTTTTACACTCTGAACATATCGTTCCCTCGTATAACTGATAAGGTCCAAAGCTAACTGACTTTGGTCCAGGTATCGTGCATCCACATTTAGCACATTTAATTTCTTTTGTCATTTTTGTTTCCTTTCATCAGAAAGCGTGGCGAAATCAAAGCACTTTACACAAGCTCTTTCTTTTCTATTATTTTACCACCTGCCATGATGTTCCTTCAACCCATTCATCATCGATCATGGAATCCTGCGTGACAACGAGATTAGCCGATTATCTCCACTATGTCCCCTTCATTCGAAGAACTCCACGCGATAATATCGAACGACCAGCGGTCGCTTAGCCATGGTATCGACACATTCTTGCTTCGTACTTCGCCATACTGAATGTCTTCAAAGGACCTCACAAAATGCGCAATGTCCCGCGCCTCAAGCGTCGTGTCAAGGCCATGAAACACTCGCAAGACCTTTTCCGAAACCCTGCGCACATCTGGGAACGTAGAACGAAGCACTCTCACACCCAGATATACCCTCTCAGTCTGAAGCTGAGCAGTCTCTTGGGCGTTCTTGGGCGTAAATCTAAAGTCCTGGGGCGGAACGGTAAGCCTGGATTTAAAATCGCTCGCTTTGGTGGTTCTGTCTCCATGAGGATCGTCTGATGTTCCTATGTCTTCCGTTCCTGCGAAAAACCAGAAACAGGGGGCAATATGGAAGGTGTTCCCTGCTCGCGAATACACACTCTCCTCGAGCGGCGCTAGGAACATATCATAGACATGTTGTCCATCGAGGCTCGTATTGATTTCATCTATGAAAACCAAGATCGGCTGACTCGGATTTTGTGCCTGAGTTGTCACTATCGTGTCAAAGCAGTGGAGAATGTCATTCTTTGAGAGCATTTGTGTGATGTTAAAGGAGAGATGTCGCATCCCTACCGATTTGGCCAAGCATCGCACCAAAAAGCTCTTTCCTGATCCTGGGTTGGCTGTCAAAAGGCAACTGCGAGCCACTTTTCCGGCCTTGGACTTGAACGATTCAATTTCACTCACCAACCTCCTGAGGACATTCCGTTTCGCTTCAACACAACAAACATATCCGTCGACCTCTGTCATTGCGCGCCACAGTTCAATTCGTTTTTTGTCGTTCTTCGTGGTGATAGCATATTCAGAGAATGCTCTGTCCCATACCTCCTTTGCATGTTGCCAGGGGAAAGTGTGCCATTGGCCGGTCAGCGCGTACTCCGATTCTATTCTAAAGATAGGGGCATCTTTCGGATCCCAACTGTCAGGCCTCTCAACCCGACCTGCTTCAAACAACATCCACTGGCTGGTAAAAGACAGAGATTTCTTGAGAGCTTCTTCTACATTGTGACTCTCATGCAACAACGAGGAAGTGAGTGCAGGGAAAAATACACTTGCCATAGCGACTCCAACAGGAAGAGTGATCGGCTGGACCAGAGCTTGGACTATGCCCGTAGGATTGTGGTTCGGTGCGTAGCGAGCTATCAGGCTCATTTCGTCAGGAAGTACAACAAGAAGAGTTGGGTTCGAGAATCTTGAGGCCAATTCATCCAGTTGTTTGATAGCATCCTTTGAAACGTATCGGGAGCGAGCAAACCAGCATGTGAGTTTGTTCTCCCGCAGTGCGGTTTGGGCTGAGACCTGGGGTATCATGAGAAGACGTACGTCGAGATTCTCAATTTCCTTGAGCCAATCCGGACTCCATGCTTTCGTAGATACAAACCATGGGACTTGAGGGAATCTGCCAACAAGCCATCCCACCAATTCCTCTGACAAGACACCCTTACAAATGTCCTTTATCACAATAGCATCAAGCTCGGTCCCTATGAGGAACTGCTCTAATCTGTCCGTTGGAATTCGCGCCGCTGCATATTGCAGTTCCCAGTCTGTTCTTTGAAGCAATTCGATCTGGGACCCCGTATGCTGATAGGTGCGGATAACTCGGGTTGTTCCAAGGGTATCACTCAAGTTGCACAACTTGGCATTCACACTTAGGGTCCTCAGAGAGCGCGTGATCCTATGTGGTGTCTGACCTCTCACGTTCTCTGGGTCGAGCATTAGAGTAAGTTCATCCGTATCATCTCTGTGCCAAATTCCAATACCCAGAATCTCGCAGAACTTCCGGGAATTGAGACTGGACTTATATAGAATTGACGCTGTTTGTCCCGCCGCACACAATGACTGGGTTGTGCTTTTCAACCCATGCAATGTTCTGTAGTGCGAACGACCGGTACGACTGCTCGTCGGCGAACGATGGACTCCGGTGACCCAGTGCTCATCAACCACCCAATCTCCAACCACAAGAATTCTATTGATGCCGGCAGATTTTGCTGTAGTAGCGTTTGCTTTCATATTCTCCTCCATTAGGTTCATAGCTTATGTTATACTGCGCAAAGATACATGGCAGCCCAAAGTTCGCAAAACTAGTTAACTCAAACTACTCAATCCCATGTTTTAATTCCCATAACAACAACCCTTCCGCATGCTTCTCCCGCAACCGCTCCAAGCGTTCTGCTCTTGCTTCGCTGTGAATTATGTCCTCCTGCTGTGGTGATTGTTTCTCATGCCGCGCACTCGGCGTGCTTCATAAGGTACTCGCACGCTTCGCACTTGTCAAGAGTTCTCACCCCTATGGCAGGGGACAAATGTCCTTATCGTAACACTAACATCTTTTTCGTTTCGCCGAAGCTCCCTGCCTGCAGCCGATAAAAATACATGCCGCTTGGCAACGCGGCAGCATCAAATTGTACACGATAATATCCGGGATCTTTCTTTTCGTTCACCAGCGACGCGACTTCACGTCCCAACACATCAAACACTTTCAGCGTTACATGAGCGACAGTTGGGATTTGGTATTTGATGCTTGTTGTCGGATTAAATGGGTTGGGATAGTTCTGTGAAAGGGTAAATTCGGTAGCGACAGGATTTTTTGTTTTATCATCCACTGAAACAGCGGCTCTACCTGGAATCTCAATGTATGAGTCCACACCTGTTCCCCACCGTACTCCTGACACCCCAGAAGTCGGACTACTGCCAACGTAAAGTTTTACTTCCTCTCCCGCAACTGCTGATATAACACTGTCACTCACGAAGCTGAATGGTGAAGGATAGTATTGATAGTAATCTCCACTAACATAGAAATATTTTAGAAGCACGGTTCTGCCGCCGATGCTGATCAGAGCATAGAAAAGCTGTTGTGAAAATGGTGTCGCCTCAGCACAATAGATGTGTACTCTAAAACTATTGCCAGATATATTGTATGGCAAAATGTAGCCATCCCAAATCATGGCGCCATGTCCTTGATACAAAAGCCACTCATATTGATTTCCACTCGTTTCGGGAGATTCGCGAAGGTCTGGAAAGGAAGGCAGATTAACTGGGTTACATAAGTATAACCTAAGACTTGTCTGGGCAGATCCACCATTCTCTGATAAGCACAGGCAGAAAAAAACCGCAAGAAAGTAGATCACCCTTTTTTGCATTGTTTTGACTTGCATAGTAACCTCCTTGTGTTGGACGCAACCGCTGTGTTGATGAATAGTGTGCATTGAAGAAGAAGTTCTTGTTTTTGTGATGACTCAATGCCCGCTAATGGTATATACGATTCAGACCCTCGTTTTTGCAAAAAGTCAATCTCCAATAATCTTGTGTCAACCTATCCTCGGTCCTCACGGCAGGCTCCAATGGTCAAAACGCCGTGACGACATAAGCCACTACTGCTCAATTCCGTTTTGCACTGTCACGGTGCAAGGAGTCAGCACTTTTGCCATGGCTGTCGAGAAACTCTATTTCTGTCAAAGTGATTTTCCCGCGGAGTGCGATCACAAAGCATGCAGGGACAAACAAAATAGAAATCAGGGCCACAGGTTCGAACCAGGGATAATCATTGCAGCCGAGAAACCAACATGTAACAACGAGGATGATCAAAACAAAAGGAAAACCCCAGACATCAGCATCGAGAGCCCAAACCATCATCAGATCGTCTCTGTTCCTGAGTTCAAATTTCTGCTTATGCAATCGCAGCAGCACACCGGTGAGAGTTCCGACATACACACTGCACCACAAACTGCTCAGCGCAAGAACGATGTATGCGACAACAACTGCGATGGTCTTCATGTGAAACTTGAGGCGGTCTTCAGGATTTTGTTGAACGCTGCTGATCACAACAAGTGCTTCCGCTTTCCCGGTTCACACTGATAGTAAGTCCCGCCTTTGTGCTGTCACGGCGCTGAGAAGAGCACCCTGTTGCCGTGACAGCCGAGGAAGCTCTGATACTATCGGAAACGTTTCCTCATTTCAACAAAGCTAACTTCTTCGTTGCCACATAATCCCCCGCCTGCAATCGATAGAAATACACACCGCTAGCAAGTCCATCACCACGAAACACGACGTTATGATAGCCGGGTTCTTGCAGTTCATTCACAAGCTGAGCTACCTGTTGGCCAATTGTGTTGTACACAGTCAAAGTTACGAATGAACTTCGTGGTAGCGCGTAACGGATGGTTGTTGACGGATTATAAGGATTAGGAAAATTCTGTGAGAGCGAAAACTCCTTTGGGATTGACTTCTCTTTCACATCCGTCAGAATTACAACACGAATACCATCTGAATAGTGCAAAGTACCATCGAGGTCAACCTGTTTTAATCGGTAGTACCAGTTGCCTGAAGCTGCCGTGCTGTCGATGTAACTATAGTTTTGCGGCTCAATCGTTGTCCCATGTCCAGGAATGAAACTGTTCGGAATGGTTTGATAGTTGGATGTCGAGTCACTCGACTTCTGTACTTCAAAACCGTAGTTGTTCGTCTCCGTTAGTGTCATCCAATCCAATCGCACCTGCTGTTGGCTGATCACTGTGGCTGTGAACGTGGCAAGTTGAATTGGCAGAGGCTGCGTATTTAAATTAATCAGCGATTCTGCCGATACGATCGTCGCCTCATCGTCCTTGAACACGACTGTCGGTGCCCCGCCTCCTGTCACCCATTGCAGGTTCGACATACCGGCGGGGTTGAGTGTGGTGAATCGGATCGTTGCCACATCTGTCGGAGTCAATGGCACTGCGAGACCGGGCGCAACTCCCAACTCTATGCTCACGGCTACACGAGGCGGCTGTGTCGTGTTGATGACCATTGGCAAGTAGTTGCCCCCGCTAAACCCGTGTATGGCTAAGAGCGTTGGATTGGACAAATCTGTTGTATTGTAAGTGAATACCAACGACGATGTCCCGATGTTGAACTGCGAGCCGTTCGCGTTGATTTGAATCTTCACATCGTAGTTCGTTCCATTGTTTTGCATGACGACAAAGCGGAGGTCAAATGTTTGTCCCCAACTCTGCATGCAAAAGCTCATGACTACGATAAGGACTGCGAGAATGCTTCGAGTGAGTTTCATGATTCGTCTCCTGTTTTTTGATATGCGAATTCATACTGATCACTGTTGTTTATCTTTCGCCTTTGAAATAATCGGCCTTGTTGGCACTTGCGTTACTGTCCCGTTGTTCGGTCTCCAATAGAGATTTCTATCAGTAGCGTTCACACCACCACTCAAGTTGAAATCTCCTCCTAAATATCCCAACAATCCATTCTGTGGACGCCAGATTACGTTTCTATCTGACGCGTTAATTCCACCACTGCCATCACCATCGCCGGAGTACATGCAGTACTTCGTCCCAACAAGCTTCATCGGGTTAGTGCCGTACGCCTTCGACTGAGCTGTCGTGAAATCGTATGCAGCCGGTGTTGCACCATTCAGCGCTCGTGCGCCGGAGGTCATGACGGCAAGATGATTACGATGGCGGATGACAAGAAAGTAATTGCCGGCCACCTCGTCGTACTCAACGTAGTTCTTTGTCGTGTCTGAAAAGTCACGGATCGAGCCGTCGGTCAGAAGCCAGGCCGGCCGGAATTTGCGCACCGTCGGCAGTGTGGCAACGTCGCGTAGCTCGATGTTGATGCTGTCTACTGCCGCGTCAGGGATCGGAACACTTGGGAACTGTGTGCTGAGCACTCCGGTTGTACGAAGCAGGCTGTTCATCAAACCAGCGCCGCTATTGTACGCCCCTTCCAGCATCACTTTCACGTTTGCCCTGCTGCTGAGCGCAAGTGTATTTGTATTTGGAATTGAGATGTAACTTTGGCCCAGTGGATAGCCGTAAGCGATTATACCAACATTTCCAGAAACTGCAGTGACCCGAAATATTAGTGTGTCACCAAATTGTGAGGATGGATCAATACCTTGCATTGCATTAGTTACTCTTTGAGGTGCAAACGGCCATGGTGCAGCAGGACCGCCCCAAAAATAGGTAGAGGCCAGAATCGTCTCACCTTGAACGGTGCGCAAGATTATGTATCCATTGAAATCTGTTCCATTCAATCCATAAGAACCACACATTACACTCATTTGGTAAGACGCTCCAATAATGTCACCTTGCAAAGGATATTTCCACTGCATTGTAGTGCCTATGGGTAAGGTGTGATAAACACTCCAGGTCCCTCCGGGGTCATAAGGAACTTCGCTCAAGGTGTAATCAGGTTGAAGGTATAGTCTTTTGTATACTACAAATGCAGTTCCTGTTAACGTTACTTCCTTGCGGGTTAACCCGGCAGACGAATTGCTGAGGAGAACAATGCGCCCTGTATCCGTTCCCACAACGAGCGGTGCGTACGTTACGCGGACGCGCACAGAATCGTTCGCCAGGATTGTTGCATTGCTGCGATCAGTTGTAAATCGCGGGTTTGTTGTCGTGATCGATGTAACGCTTAATGTCAGAGCGCCGACGTTGCGGACAATAAGAGTGGCATCACGTGAGGTGTGGGTGATTTCCGTTGCCGGGAATGTGAGGGCCGTCTTGTTGAGCGCAATCACCTGTGAATCAGCCGTGCTCACCTTCAGGCTCGCCGGAATATTGAACGACGAAGCGACATCGGGATTCGTTACATCCACCTTGATGACGCCGTTGTAGATCGTTCCGGCGGTAAGACTCGCCGCATTGAATGTGCATTGAATAGTGGCGTTTGAGCTTGGCGGTATGATTCCCTCCATCGGGCTCTCACTCAGCCATGCTGCACCCGGCAAATAGAAGCGTAATGCCAGGTTGTCGTGCACGTACGTGTTGTTGAAGGCAACGTTCAACCCAACCGTACCTGCCGCGTTCTCAATGCCGGTGGTTGCCGAATTCAGTGTTGCGCTTCCCATGCGTTGATATTGCACAATGGCCTCTCCGCTCGGCTTCAGGATGATTTCAAACGTGAGCGTATCGGTCGCTGAACCATACCGCGGTACCTGATGAAACGCAACGATGAAGCGTCCGTTAGCCACGTCGTTATAGTAGAGCAGCTTGCCGCGTGTACCGAAGTCCAGATCATCCCAGAAGGGATAGATGGCATTGTTCGGTGCAGCAGTCGTCGGGATGTTATCATTCGTCCACGCGGTGGAACCGGTGCCGAAGTTGACGAATCCATTTGTGCAGATATTGATGGACGAGTAGCTATTGCCGTAGAGCGTGAACGCCCAGGGGAGCGCAACGATTGCAAAGCCATCATCGAGTGTTCCGCCTGTGAGCGTGGTGATTTGTGTTCCCACGGTCGAAATATCGACATAACCGGGAGTTGGTCCGCCCGGGTCATCGGAATCAATCCATGAATAGCCGAAGACATCAGGTCCACCGTGTCCCTTCGGGCTGTCGCTGCCATGTTCGGTATCGGGCTGACCTTTCTTTTGCGGCGGTGTGTACTGGACTGCCGGTTCCGGCACCACAACACGCATCCTCATGATTCTTGCATTATCATCTGTAATACTGAACGGAAGCGGATCGCTTGTTGTATTGGTGAGCGTCAAAGCCTTCGACCGTGAGCCTCCCACAGGCAATGTATCGCGCATTGCGGTCGGTGTGTATTCGAGCACGGACCGTGTCAGAGCGTCAACAGGAGTTGTTGCGCCCGCGTTAATGATTACGCTCGGGAATGTTTTTGTCGCATACGGAGGGGGTGCATCAACGAGGACACTATATGTCCATGGCGGCAGCGATGCTGTGAGGAGCCCGGTCGTTGCATTGGTTGAATCACTGAACACCACGACCGTTCCAAACTTCACTTGTACATACGATCGGAGGTTCGTCGTTGGAGAATGGGAATAGACACTCAGGGTGCCGTCGGGGGGAGTACGCATCTGGAAGTTACGATTGAGAGTATCACCACGTGCGAGTGTGACTGCAAGCGTTGTATCGGCGTAGCCGAACTTCCGCGCACGCAAGGTTAGGTTTGCTGTGTTGCCGGGAGTGTCAACTTTTGCGCCGGCAAGATAGAAGCCTGTGCCGGAAGTCGTCGCTCCTTGCTGCAAAACATTCTGAACAAAATCTATTGCAGCACCGGAAACCGGAATAGATGTTCCAAGGCCCGTGACTGTTCCCCGAATCCAACCAAACGCCGTCGTGAGCACCCCACCAGTGTTAGTGCGAAGAATTGTGCCATACCATCCCACCGCCGTTCCTGTGCCGGCATCGGTGAAGGAGACGCTATAGAGCGAATTCGTCGTTCCGCTTGTCTGGCTCGTCCAATTTACCCCGTTGGTGGTGCGAAGAATTGTGCCAGTCCTTCCCACGGCCGTTCCTGTGTTGGCATCGGTGAAGGAGACGCTATTGAGATCATTCGTCGTTCCGCTTGACTGGCTCGTCCAACTTGCGCCGCCATTGGTAGTGCGAAGAATTGTGCCCCCATCTCCCACCGCCGTTCCTGTGTTGGCATCGGTGAATGAGACGCCATAGTAGAGCCTATTCGTCGTTCCGCTTGACTGGCGCGTCCAACTTGCACCCCCATTGGTAGTGCGAAGAATTGTGCCAAAATATCCTACAGCCGTTCCTGTGTTGGCATCAGTGAATGAGACGCCCCGGAGCCAATTCGTCGTTCCGCTTGACTGGCGCGTCCAACTTGCACCCCCATTGGTGGTGCGAAGAATTGTGCCATAATCTCCCACCGTCGTTCCTGTGTTGGCATCGGTAAAGGAGACGCTATTGAGCGTATTTGTCGTTCCGCTTGACTGGTTAGTCCAACTTGCGCCGCCATTGGTGGTGCGACGAATTGTGCCCCAATCTCCCACCGCCGTTCCTGTGTTGGCATCGGTGAAGGAGACGCCCTGGAGCCAAATCGTCGTTCCGCTTGACTGGCTCGTCCAACTTGCGCCGCCATTGGTAGTGCGAAGAATTGTGCCATAATCTCCCACCGTCGTTCCTGTGTTGGCATCGGTGAAGGAGACGCCATAGAGCCCACTCGTCGTTCCGCTTGACTGGCTCGTCCAACTTGCGCCGCCATTGGTGGTGCGAAGAATTTTGCCACCACCTCCCACCGCCGTTCCTGTGTTGGCATCGGTGAATGAGACGCCTAAGAGGCCATTCGTCGTTCCGCTTGACTGGATAGTCCAACTTGCACCGCCATTGGGGGGG
>Ga0082335_1005221_pt1 | contig 18247 bp, 16 predicted proteins | sample Subgrocontami58m_FD_72375 | JGI IMG/M metagenome (GOLD analysis project Ga0082335, IMG submission 72375) | Subsurface groundwater microbial communities from S. Glens Falls, New York, USA - GMW37 contaminated, 5.8 m (SPADES assembly) (version 2) ... | reverse complement strand
GCTGCGGCGATCCAAACGTCAATCTGATTCCGGTTTGTTCCCGCTTTGATTCGCTATCGTTCACGAAACCGACTGGTTCTCGGGGCTATTCGGTTCGAGTTGTGAATTCTTCACGGACGACGGCTTAGATGCCGGCTTGGGTGCGGGCTTGGGTGCGGGCTTTTTCGCGGGCTGTTGCTTCTCGCCGGCGGGGTCAAAACCGACATACACGATGTAGGAATCGATCTCATCTGCCGGTGGCCTGGGGAAAGTAATCGCCTCGTCGATATGGGTGAAAGCAACACTCGGCTTCCCTTCGGGGATGCTGACCGGAACCTTATAGAATTTCGACAGGATGAATTTCGGCTCTGGTCCCTCGCGGACAACGGCGTAACGCAGCGGTACTTCCAGCGTGCCGGGACCGCCGGAGGGTCCGAGCAGGATGCGGCCCTGGACGCCGACCTTCATTGTCATAATGCCGTTCACCACTTTGCACTCGCGCGCCATCTCACCGATAGTGCCCTGATACCGCAGGGCAAAGGCGTCTGTATCACCAGGCGGAATGGCCAGGGTGGAAGCGCCTTGCCTGACATCCACCTGCGGGCAGACAAGATCCAACGGGTTGACGCCAAGGGGCTCCCCCGAAGCCGCCGCCGCTGGCCGCTTCGGAGAAAAGAAGTTGGCCAGCTTGCTGGCTGCCGACGGCGAGCTATCGGAAGCAGGGGCTGAAGCCGAGGCCGAGGAGTCAGCGCCCGAAGCTGGTTGAGAGGACGAGCCGAAAATCCGTTCCGCCGAGCAGCCGGCCGATAGACCGGCCAGCGCAAGCATTGCAAAGGCGGCGCTATAATGGCGCTGACGAAATTTTCGTTCAGTTTTGGCGATCGTCATCTTTCACATCATCCTGGACGGACAATCCCGTTCCACACGAATTTTATAGCAAGCAAACCGTGGCAGCCCCAAGGCCGCTTCGATATGGTTAAGGGCGAGCGGGATCCTTCAGCCGCGCATAGAGCAGGTGGTCCTGCCACAATCCGTTGATGCAAAGATATTCGCGCGCATAGCCCTCGCGCGTGAAGCCGGTTTTCTCCAGCAGCCGGATGGACGCGGTATTGGCGGAAATGCAGGCCGCCTCGATGCGATGCAGCTGCAAGGCAGTAAACGCAAAGGGAATCAGTGCGCGCACCGCCGCCGTCATGTAGCCGCGCCGCACATAAGCTTCCCCCATCCAATAGCCGAGGCTGCCCGCCTGGGCCACCCCGCGCCGTATATTGGTGATCGTCAGTCCGCCGACGAGCGCGTGATCCTCATCGCGGAAGATGAAAAATGGATAGGCCTGATCGTTGCGCTGATCTTCCGAATATCGCTTGAGGCGCCGGCGGAAGGCGCCGCGGTTGAGGTCGTCGGCGGGCCAGGTCGGCTCCCACGGGGTGAGAAAATCGCGGCTCGCCTCGCGCAGAGCCGCCCATTCCTCGAAATCGGCCATTTGCGGCGCGCGCAGAACCACGCCCTTGATGGAGAGCGATGGTTCGGTGAAGCTGACTGCGCGGAAGAACGCCATGAGCAGTCCAGGCGGTCAGGCCGCCTCGCGGTAGAGACTTGCGGCGATATTCGCCGCCATTTCAAGCCCGGCGCCGGGACCGAGCGCGGCGACGGCGGGCCGGCTGCCCGTGATCAGACGGTGCCCAGCCGCCCGCGCGCTCTCGACCGTCACCGCTTCGATCTTGCCGACTATTTCGGACAAGGGAATCGGCCGGCCATAGGCGAGCATTTGCCGCGCCAGCTGCTCGGCGCGCGCCCGCGAACTCTCCAGCGCCATCAGCAATCCCGCCTTCATCTGCGCCTTAGCGCGGGCGACCTCCGTTTCGGTGAGGTTTTCCGCCGCGGCCGTGATCTGGTCCACCACGACGCGCATTAATTCCGGCGCGTCCGCCTCGGCGGTGCCGCTGTAAAGGGCAAACATGCCCGTATCGAGATAAGGCGCGTGGAAGGAGTAGATGGAATAGCACAGGCCGCGGTTCTCGCGCACCTCCTGAAACAGGCGCGACGACATGCCGCCGCCGAGCGCGCTGCTAAAGACCTGAAGGCTGTAAAGCTCAGGATCGCGCTGCGGCACGCCTTGCAGCGCCATGGTGAGATGGACCTGCTCCAAATCGCGGGATTCGATATGGACGCCCCCGCCGAAGCGCGCAGGCTCCGGCACGGGGGCCGCAGGACCGGCGAAGCTCGCGAAGCGGCGCTCGACTTCGCTCACCACCGCGCGGTGATCGACGGCGCCGGTCGCTGCGACGACCATGTCGGGGGCTTTGTAATTGCGTGACAGATAAGCGCGCAAGCGCGGCCCATCGAAGGAGCGCACGGTGTCCGGCGTGCCCAGGATCGATCGTCCCAAGGGCTGCATGGGAAAGGCCGTCTCCTGCAGGTGATCGAAGACGATGTCGTCGGGGGTATCCTGGCTGGCGCCGATCTCCTGCACGATGACGTGCTGCTCGCGGCGCAGCTCGTTCGGATCGAAGGTGGGGTCAGCGAGAATATCGGAGAGCACGTCGAGCGCCAGCGGCACGTCGGCCTTCAGCACGCGCGCGTAATAGGCGGTCGTCTCGGCGCTGGTCGCGGCATTGAGGTCGCCGCCCACCGCCTCCACCTCCTCCGCGATCTGCCGGGCTGTCCGCCGCGTCGTGCCCTTGAAGGCCATGTGCTCCAGCAGATGCGAAATACCATGCTCGTCAGGCCGCTCGTCGCGGCTGCCCGACCCCACCCAGACGCCAAGCGAAGCGGTCTCCAGATGCGGCATGGCATCCGTCACAATGACCAGACCCGACGGAAGACGCGTGACCTCGACACTCATGCAGCTGCTCCTTCGCGCGCGGCACGGCTGGCCGCGAGTATGAAACGTTCCACCGCCGCCTGGTCCGCCGGCAGCAGGGTGACGCGCTCGGGCCGCTCGCCAAGGTCGGCGAGCCACTCCGGCAGCGGCGGGCGGTGACCGCAGGCGGCCTCGACCGCATCGGGAAACTTGGCGGGATGCGCGGTGGCCAGCGCCACCATGGGCACGGCCGGATCGCGGGCTTCCTTTTCGGCCACGGCTATACCCACCGCCGTATGCGGATCGACGCAATAGCCGGTCTCCTTCAGCACCGTGCGGATGGTGGCCGCGGTTTCCTCCTCGTCGGCGCGGTCGGCGGTGAAGAAGCTGCGAATCGCGGACAAGGCCCGCACGGACAAGGCAAAGCGGCGCGACTGCGCAAGCGAGGCCATCAGGCCGCGCACGGCCCCGCCGTCGCGCTCATAGGCCTCGAACAGCAGGCGCTCGAAATTCGACGAGACCTGGATGTCCATCGACGGCGAGGTGGTTGGCATCACGTCGCGCAATTCGTAGCTGCCGCTCGCCAGCGTGCGGGTGAGGATGTCGTTGATGTTGGTGGCGACGACCAGCCGGTCGATGGGCAGCCCCATGCATTGGGCGACATAGCCGGCATAGACGTCGCCGAAATTTCCGGTCGGCACGGTGAAGGCGATCTTGCGGCGCGGCGCCCCCAACGTCACCGCGGCGGTGAAATAATAGACCGCCTGCGCCACGATGCGCGCCCAGTTGATTGAATTGACGCCGGAGAGCCGCACCCGGTCGCGGAAGGCATGGTGGTTGAACATCCCCTTCACGATGGCCTGGCAGTCGTCGAAGGTGCCCTCGATGGCGAGCACATGCACGTTGGCGTCTTCGGCGCTCGTCATCATGCGCCGCTGCACCTCGGAGATGCGGCCGTGCGGGAACAGCACCACGACATCGGCTTGGGCACAGCCGCGGAAGGCTTCCACCGCCGCGCCGCCGGTGTCGCCCGAGGTCGCCACCGCGATAGTGGTGCGCTCGCCGCGCGCTTTGAGCGCATGATCCATCATGCGCGCGAGCAGCTGCATGGCGATATCCTTGAACGCCAGCGTCGGACCGTGAAACAGCTCCAGCACGAATTGATTGGGGCCGATCTGAATAAGCGGCACGGTCGCGGGATGGCGGAAATTGTCGTAGGCCTCGCGCGCCATGCGGGCGAGTTCGGCCTCGGGAATGGCGTCGCCGACAAACGGGCGGATGACTTCGACCGCCACCTCCGCATAGGGGCGGCCGGCGAAGCCCGCGATGGTGCGCTCGTCCAGCCGCGGCCAGGACTCCGGCACATAGAGCCCGCCGTCGCGGGCCAGGCCCGCGAGCATGACCTCGGCAAAGCCGAGCGGCGGGGCCTCGCCCCGGGTGGAGATGTAGCGCACGAAACGATCCTCAAAGGGGACGCCGGGGCGGTGGACACCGGCTGGATAGGCTTCCCAACTTATTGAATTTGCTTGTATTCCTGTCAGAAAACCGGATAGGAGCCCGCAGAGACTAATCGGAAGCCCGCGCTTTCACAAGGAAAGCGCTTAGCCCGTTGTGGAGGTGCTTGTAGCGGACGGCCGGAACAATAGTCGCTGATACAGCAAGCCGATGCCGACCAAAACAAGGCCTAGGCCGATGAACGATAGCGCACGAAACACGCCCGTAAGTCCGGCCATGTCAAACAAGAAGACCTTGCCGACGCTGATAAGGACCACCGCTGCCGAACAATATCGCACCGGCTGCGATCGCAAGAAAATCCCGGCAATGAGCAGCGCGACGCCGAAGGCAAGCCACACCGCGGAATAGGTGTATTGCTCGGCGTCGCTCACCGCTGAAAGCCGCAGCAGCGGCCCCTGATAGAAGCGTGCGACTTCAAGCGTGAGATAGAGCAGCGCGAGGCCGACAGCCGTCACCGCCGCGACAGCGCGATAAGCTTGCGGGCGCGTGTGCCGGGTGACCAGCGCCAGCACACCGGCCAGCACCGCCGGCAGACCATAGCCCAGCAGGATCACGTTGAAGATGAGTCCGTCCACCGCGGTCCCCCGAGAGAAAGGCAGCAGGGGATTTTTGCCGAGTACAAGCCCAAACACGATGGCGGCAAGCGTCAGGCCGCCAATCAGCAGAGCGCCGACGTTGTGAATGATGCTGTTGGTGCGCTCGCGCACGCGCTCAAGCCCGATGATCATGGCGAGGCCGACGCAGACCTGCAACGCAATCTCGCTCAGGGTATTCGAGGTGCGGTAAATATCGCCGCCGGTGATGTAGTGCCGTATTTGCAGGAAGGCGGTGAGCACCGTGAACAGAATGGCCGCGGAATCCGCCATGCGCGCGGGAACGTCGTCGGCACGCCGCCGCAGCAGATACGCCGCCAGCCAGAAGGACGCGGCAGGAACGCCGTAGCCGTAGAGCAGCCAGTTGAAGATGGGGGTCGTGCCCACCTCATTGCCAACGATGCGAGGGTCCCAGGCAATGCGCGCGAGCACGAGCACAATGCCCGCCGCCGCCACCCATCGCAAAGCCGGCAGCGGCCGTTTCTGCTCCACCCAGGCGATGCCCGGCACCATCAATGCGAGGCCGACGGTGAGCCAGCCCTTCTCCATCGCGAGCGTCAACGCAAGCGCCAGCGCGGCTATGCCACCGGTGGCGAATATTGTGCCGGCCGCGGCTTGGCCGGGACGCGGAGGACGTTTGGTCAAAAGTTCGGCTGCATAACCGAAAAGCGCCGCGAGCAATAGCGAAAGCGCAGCGAATGGAATCGAGCGTTCGAAACCGGCGATGCGGTAATAAACCGCTATGAGAATGGCGATCGGTGCTGCTGTGGCGGAAGCTGCCCATAACATCGCTGAAAGCGGCGCGTGTACCCGGCCCTGGGCCAGAAAGCCAGCACTTCCAAATAGCAGTGCGAAACCTGCGCCGAGCGCCAGATGCAACCCGACCACGGCGCGCCCCGGCTCTCCTATCGCACCCGCGGTGGGTCCACCTGGAGCGATAAGAGTTTCGAGATCCAAGGGCACCGCCCAATGCCACATGACCAATGCGGCCAGCAGGGCGGCGGCCGGCACCGCGCCAATTGCGGCTTCGCTGCGCCACGCGATCGCAAGCGTTGCCGCGACGAGCGCGGCAAAGACGCCAAGCGCAAGCGAGTCGTGGTGATTGGCAAGGACGAGAAATGCCGCGGCGAGGACATAGACGGCGAGGCCGCCCGACGATTCGGCTTCGATCCGGCCCGGCGCGGCCGGGGGACCGTAGAGCAAACCCGAGACAATGAGAGCGGCCACCAATGCGAAGCTCACCAGCGCATGGAATGCATGCGGCATCAGCACGTCGGCTCGCCCGTCATCGATCCCCGGCAGCATCCAAAGGAAGTTCAACGCAATCGCGGCAACGGCGAGCCAGCGCCATAGCCGAACGCGCGCCAGTGCGAAGGCGGCGGCCGTCACCACCGCGAGATAGAGATACAGCGCCCAATAGTTCGGTTCGTCGGTGGAAACGAGAGCGGGAGTGACATAGGCGCCAATCAGGCCGAGCCCGGCCAGCGCGGGGCCGTGCAACAAGGCTGCACCCAAGGTCGCCAGCGCTACGATTCCCAGCAAGACAAAGGCAAACGCGGGGCCTACGAATCCGTAAAGCGCATAGGCGGCAAAGACCGTGGCATAGGCCACGGTGGTGCCGGCCGCGGTGAGGATGCTCGGAATGTGCGCGCCGGAAATGCCTGCGATGCCGGAAAGCCTTTCCTGGCGGCGCATCCATTCGCCCGCGGCGACGAGCCCGGCGGCAAGAAGGCCACCGAGGAAAATGCGCATGCCGGGGCCGAGCAACCCCTGTTCGATGGAATAACGCACGAGGAAGATGCCGCCGAGGGCGAGCGCGAGCCCGCCGATATAAACCACCCAGCGCGTGCCGAATTTCTCTTCGAAGCCGGCTGCGCTACGGCCGGGCCCCGCGCCGGAAGGTGAGGTTGGCGTCGCCCGCGATGCGGCGATCTTCTCCGGCAAAGGTTCGGGGGCCGCTTGCGGCTTCGGCGGGGGCGCAGCGGCCGAACTTGGCTTGGAAGCGGACACCGACTCTTTGCCCGGCGTCAAAGTTTCGCCCAGGCGGCCTTCCAGAACACGCACGCGGCGCTCAAGCAATTGCAGGCGGCTGCGCGCACCTAGCACCATGAAAAATGCCGCGATGGCCGCGATGGGAATCGCCAGCACCACCAGCACGCCAAGCGCTATTTCCATGGAAAAGCCCCCACCGAAATCAATGCTAGCGCGGCAAGAAGAAAACGACGATAGCCCTTAGGGGTGACCCCCCGATTTTTCCCGGCCGAACGCTTCGTGCCGCCGCCCCCAGGCCCAGACGCCGAAGACGGCCAGGAGCACCAGCGCCAGCCCGTACCAGGTCAGCGCGTATTGCAGGTGATTGTTGGGCAGGTTGGGCCTGAACGCACCGGGCGACGGCAGGCCGTCGGGCGGTTGCTGCGTTTCCCGCTCGATATAAAACGGCGCGACTGCGCCCCAGCCGTGTTCCGCCGCCATGGCCCGCTGATCGCGGACGAACCAGAGGTCGGCTGACTTGTCATAGGCGGTGGCCAGGAACCAGCCCGTCGGCTCCGGCCAGCGCATGATGCCGACCACCTCGACCGGGCCGGCCGCGGGCGCCGGCCGCGGGCTCGCTCCCGTCGGCTTGGCTTCGCGCACAAAGCCGCGGTTGATCGCCACCGCCTCTCCCGAGGCAAGGCGCGCCGGCGTGAAGATGAAAAATCCCGGAGGTTTCACGTCCTCGCGCAGGCCCGAGCCGGTGGCCCAAACCAGAGCTTCCTTACCCGGCAGGTACTCCGCGCGAAACCTCACGCGGCGGAATTCCTCTTGCTCTTGATTAAGTCCGGCCCATTGACCGGGCGGCGGCAACGCGACCGGCGGCGCCGTCAGACGTTGCGTCAGCGTGTCGATCAAGTCGTCCTTCCAGGCTTTGCGTTCGAGCTGCCAGGTGCCGAGCGCGGCCAAGACGGCGAAAGCCGCAAGCACCACGAGCACCGGCAGCAACAAGCCTGGCCGGTGCACGGCGCGCGTCATGACTCCCCTCGCCGCTCAGGCCGGCCCTCCGCGGCCTTGTGATGGAATTGCAGCGCGATGAGCAGCCCCTTCATCGGCCGCAGCGGCCCGAGCGTCACGACGAGGATCAGCGGCCCCCACAGCAAAGCATGCACCCAATAGGGCGGCTGATACAGCGCCTCCACGATCAGCGCCGCGCCGACGACGATGAACCCGGCAAAGAGAATGATAAACACCGCCGGGCCGTCGCCCGCATCGGCGAAGCCATAGTCGAGGCCGCACACGTCGCAGCGCGGCCGCAACGTGAGGAAGTTTTGGAACAGCTTGCCCTTGCCGCAGCGCGGGCAGCGGCAGGTCAGCCCGGCGACGTAGGGGGATGGCGGCGCTGAATGCGAGTCAGGCATAGCAACTTTCCCCGCCTGCGAAGAAATCGTCATGGCCGGGCTTGTCCCGGCCATCCACGTTTTCAATTGCCATAAGACTGTAAGACGTGGATGCCCGGCACAAGGCCGGGCATGACGAATATTTTCTAATGCGCCCCGGCGGCCGCCGCTGCGTGTTCCGCGCCCGCGCCCCACACATAGATGCAGGCAAACAGGAACAGCCACACCACGTCGACGAAATGCCAGTACCAGGCAGCGAACTCGAAGCCGAGATGCTGCTGCGGCGTGAATTGTCCCGCATAGGCGCGGAACAGGCACACGGTGAGGAAGATCGTGCCGATGATGACATGCGCGCCGTGGAAGCCGGTCGCCATGAAGAAGGTAGCGCCGTAGATGTTGCCTTTGAAGGCAAACGCAGCGTGGCTGTATTCGTAGGCCTGCACGGAGGTAAACGCGATGCCGAGCAGGATAGTGAGGATCAGGCCCTTCTTCAGCCCGTCGCGGTCGTTATGCAGCAGAGCATGGTGCGCCCAGGTCACCGTGGTGCCCGAGGTCAGCAGGATCAGCGTGTTGAGCAGCGGCAGGTGCCAGGGATCGAAGGTCTCGATCCCCTTCGGCGGCCATACGCCGCCGGTGACCGCGATGCGGGCGATGTCCTGCGCGGCGTCGGGAAACAGCGCCGTGTTGAAATAAGCCCAGAACCAGGCAACGAAGAACATCACCTCCGAGGCGATGAACAGCAGCATCCCGTAGCGGTGATGCAACTGCACCACGCGTGTATGGTGGCCTTCATATTCCGCCTCGCGGATCACGTCGCGCCACCAGCCCATCATGGTGTAGAGGATGCCGATCACGCCCACGCCGAACACCAGAGGCGCGGCGGAGAACAGATGGTGCATCCAGCTGATCACGCCGACCGCCGTCAGGAAGGCCGCGACGGCGCCGATCGCCGGCCACGGGCTCGGGTCGACGAGGTGATAATCGTGCTGCACCTGATGCGCGTCGGCCATCGTGATCTTCTCCGTCCTTCGTCAAGAGCGGCGCGGCGGCGCGCGCTCTCAGTTCATTGGTCCTAGTAGATTCTTCCGGAACTTCCCGTCTGCGTGCTTGCCGCCACCGGCTGTTCCGGCGCACGCACCGGATAGTAGGTGTAGGAGAGCGTAATGGTGTTCAGCCCGTCCTGCTCCGCGTCCTGCGCCAGCGCCGGGTCGATATAGAAGACCACCGGCAATTCGCGGGTTTCCCCCGCCTTGAAGTGCTGCTCGGTGAAGCAGAAGCAGTTGATCTTCTGGAAATAGGCGCCGGTGGTCGGCGGGGTTACGTTGTAGCTCGCCTGCCCCACCGTGTCGCGCGCGGCCTCGTTGGTGACGGTATAAAAAACGGTCACCACCTGTCCGATCCGCACGTTCAGCGAATTCCGTTCCGGCGCGAATTTCCACGGCAGCCCGCCGGCGACATTGGCGTCGAAGCGGACGGTGATCTTGCGCCCCAGCACCTGGTCCGGGGCGTACGTCGCCACCTGCGTGGTGCCGCCGAAGCCGGTGGTGCGGCAGAACCAGTCATAGAGCGGCACCGCGGCAAAGGCCGCCCCCACCATGAGGGCGGCGAATGCGCCGCAGGCGGCGGCGAGCATTATATCGCGCTTGCGCTGCGCGCTGCCGGGTGAATGGGTGTTGCCTGCGGTCATTGCTTCACGTCTCGTCCATCACAGCGGGCGCTGCAAAACGCCCGGACCCTTCACCATGGTGACCACATAGAACAGCACCGCAAGGGCAGCCAGCGATAGTGCGATGGCGATGGAGCGGGCGCGGCGGCGGCGCTTCTGCTCGTCAGTGAGCACGATCCCGGTTTCCTGGCGCGGCTCGCTCATGCTCATCCCACAAGACCGAAGTGGCCAGCCAATACGCGGTCAATCAACAGGAATGCGAACAGCAGGAACAGGTAGAGGATGGAGAAAGCGAACAGATGCCTGCTCGCCCGCGCCGCCGGCCCGGAGCGGTCGGTCAGCACGCGCAGCGCCAGCGCGAGCATCACCGCGCCGGTTGTAACCGTGACCACGCCATAGACCGGCCCGGCAAAGCCGAGCAGCCAAGGAGCCGTGGCCAACGGCGCAAGTATCAGGGTGTAGAGAAGAATCTGCCGCCGCGTCTCCCGCTCACCCGCCACCACCGGCAGCATGGGAATGCCGGCGCGGACGTAATCCTCGGTGCGGTAAAGCGACAAGGCCCAGAAATGCGGCGGCGTCCAGAAGAAGATGATGAGAAAGAGCAGGACGGATTCGACGCTGATGCCGCCGGTCGCCGCCGCCCAGCCGATCATGGGCGGAAAGGCGCCGGCCGCGCCGCCGATGACGATGTTCTGCGGTGTCCAGCGCTTCAGCCACATGGTGTAGACGACCACGTAGAAAAAAATGGTGAAGGCCAAAAGCGCGGCGGCCACAAGATTCACCAGCAGGCCCAGGATCACCACTGAGAAGGCCGCGAGCATCAATCCGAAGGCCAGCGCTTCGCCGGGCAAGATTCGCCCCGCCGGAATCGGGCGCGCCCTGGTGCGCGTCATTTTGGCGTCGATATCGGCGTCATACCACATGTTCAGCGCACCGGCGGCGCCGGCCCCGACCGCGATGCAGAGCAGCGCGGTAAAAGCCATCACCGGATGCATGGGCACGGGCGCGATCATCAGGCCGACGAAGGCGGTGAAGACCACGAGCGACATCACGCGCGGCTTCATCAGCGCGAGATAGTCGCCGACCTCCGCCGTGCTGAACGTGGGCGCAAGACCGGCGTCGGCCCGCAGGGGACCATGAAGGTCGGTGCTTTCGCTGACAAGGGACATCGCGCTTTCCTAAACCCCCCGCGTCCGCATCACTTGATGAGCGGCAGGGTCGAGAACTGGTGGAACGGCGGCGGCGACGGCAGCGTCCATTCCAGCGTGGTCGCGCCCGCGCCCCAGGGATTGTTGCCGGCCTTTTCCTTGCGGATGAAAGCCAGCGCCACGCCGAAGAAGAAGACGATGATGCCGAAGCTGGAAATATACGAGCCGATCGACGAGATCAGGTTCCAGCCGTGGAACGCATCCGGATAATCAACGTAGCGGCGCGGCATCCCGGACAGGCCGAGGAAGTGCTGCGGGAAGAACACCAGGTTGACGCCGATGAAGGTGATCCAGAAGTGCAGCTTGCCGATGGTCTCGTTGTACATGTAGCCGGTCATCTTCGGGAACCAGTAGTACCACGCCGCAAAGATGCCGAAGGTCGCCCCGAGCGACATCGTATAGTGGAAGTGCGCGACGACGTAATAGGTATCCTGCAACAGCCGGTCGACGCCCGCATTGGCGAGAACCACGCCGGTGACGCCGCCGACGGTAAACAGGAAGATGAATCCGATCGCCCATATCATGGGCGTGCGGAATTCGATCGAGCCGCCCCACATGGTAGCGATCCAGGAGAATATCTTTACGCCCGTCGGCACCGCGATCACCATGGTGGCGGCGATGAAATAGGCCTGCGCGCCAGCCGACATGCCGACCGTGTACATGTGGTGCGCCCAGACGATGAAGCCAATGCCGCCGATCGCGACCATGGCATAGGCCATGCCGAGATAGCCAAACACCGGCTTGCGGGAAAATGTCGCCACGATCTGGCTGATGACGCCGAAGCCCGGCAGGATCAGGATGTAGACTTCGGGGTGGCCAAAGAACCAGAACAGGTGCTGGAACAGGACCGGGTCGCCGCCGCCTTGCGGAGAGAAAAACGTAGTGCCGAAGTTGCGATCGGTGAGCAGCATGGTGATGGCGCCGGCCAGCACCGGCATCGCCAGCAGCAGCAGGAACACCGTCACCAGGATCGACCATACGAACAGCGGCATCTTGTGCAGGGTCATGCCGGGTGCGCGCATGTTGAAGATGGTGGTGATGAAGTTGATGGCGCCAAGAATCGACGACGCGCCAGCCAGATGCAGCGAGAGGATGGCAAAATCCATCGCGGGGCCGGGATGGCCGCTGGTCGAGAGCGGGGCATAGACCGTCCATCCTGCGCCGACGCCGTTCGAGCCGGGCGGGCCTTCGACGAACAGCGAGATCAGCAGCAGCGCGAAGGAGGCCGGCAGCAGCCAGAACGAGATGTTGTTCATGCGCGGGAAGGCCATGTCGGGCGCCCCGATCATCAGCGGCACGATCCAATTGCCGAAGCCGCCGATCATCGCCGGCATGATCATGAAGAATACCATGATGAGGCCGTGGGCTGTCACGAACACGTTGAATATGTGCGAATCGTGAAAGAATTGGACGCCGGGATTTTGCAGCTCCATCCGCATGGCGATGGACAGCGCCCCGCCGATCACGCCCGCCACAAGGGCAAACACGAGGTACATCGTGCCGATGTCCTTGTGGTTCGTCGAATAGACGAACCGGCGCCAACCCGTGGGGTCTGCGTGCGCCTCATGGGCGCCATGTGCGCCGTGTGCCTTTGCCGTCGTTGCCATAATCACTTCCTTCGACCTTGTCTTTGTCGCGCGCTGAGCGCGTCCCTACCCGGCTCTACTTTGACGCGGCTTCGCCGGCCGCAGCGACGGCGGTCGGAAGATCGCCGTTGTCGCGCGCGTATTTCTTTTTCGCTTGATCGATCCAGGCGGCGTATTCGCGATCACTAACCACGCGTACCGCTATCGGCATGAAAGCGTGGTCCTTGCCGCACAGCTCCGAGCATTGCCCGTAGTAGATGCCTTCCCGCGTCGCCTTGAACCAGGTTTCATTGATGCGGCCGGGAATGGAATCGATCTTGATGCCGAATGAGGGCACGGTGAAGGCGTGGATCACGTCGGAGCCGGTGGTGAGAATACGGACGACCTTGTTCACCGGAACCACCATTTCGTTGTCAACCGCGAGCAGTCGCGGCTGACCGGCCTTGCGTTCCTTGTCGGAGAGCATGAGTGAATCGAATTCAAAGCCGCCCTCGTCCGGGTAGCTGTAGCTCCAGAACCACTGCTTGCCGGTCGCCTTCACCGTCACGTCGGCGGGCGGAATCGTCAACTGCGTGAACAGGAGCCGGAAGGAAGGCACCGCGATGATGACGAGGATGAGGACCGGCACCACCGTCCACAGCACTTCGAGCAGCGTATTGTGAGTAGTCTTCGAGGGAGTCGGGTTGGCGCGCGCGTTGAAGCGGACAATGATGATGAGCAAAAGACCGAGAACGAAAATGGTAATTCCGGTGATGATGTAGAGCAGGAAATTGTGGAAGGACACGATGCCGTTCATCACCTCCGAGGCTGATTGCTGAAAACTCAATTCCCATGGCGACGGCTGTCCGAGACCCGCCAGGGCCGCGCCGCTGCCCGCGAGCAGGGCCGTAGACACCACCATCAAGGCGATCAACCGCTTGAGCACCAGCATCGTCGTCTTCGCTCCTTCGACGGAAAAAATAAGCCGTGAGCGTCCTGCCCTACCATGCGCCGCAGCTTCGGTTCACGGGGTCCGCCACGCGGACGCGGCGCCATGGCCGGCATGGGGCGGGACAGAGGGGAATCCCTGCTTCTCAAACCACAATTCCGGCCTAGTCGCAATGCACCTCCTCATCCCTGCCATACGGCAAGTGGGGCCGTTTAAAAGACCCGAGCGGGAGGGTTCTTTTCAGCCTTGGCCCTGCTCCAGGGCGGCGCTTTAATCGACCCGAAAGGGCAACGGTTTATAGCGTCCGGGCAACCTGTGGTATCGACCGTATCGGGACGATTCGGTCGCGGTGCAGCCGGCGGCGGCCGGTCAAGGAACTGGACGATGGGCATTTTTCGCCATGACCCGCTCGGGGGCACAATCAAGTCGGTTGTCGCCCTGAGCGTAACGTTCGCGGCGCTGGCCGGTTTCTCGCCCGCCGTGCAGGCGCAGGGCGTGGTCCGCTCCGTCCACCAGGACTGGCAAATCCGCTGCGATACCTCTCCCGGCGCCCAGAGCGAGCAATGCGCGCTGATGCAGAGCGTGGTCGCGGAAGACCGCGCCAATGTCGGCCTGACCATCATCGTATTGAAAACCGCCGACAACAAAAGCCGCGTTCTGCGCGTCATCGCCCCGCTCGGCGTCTTGCTGCCGGCAGGGCTTGGCCTGAAGATCGACAAGGCGGACGTAGGGCGGGCCGGTTTCGTGCGCTGCCTGCCGCGTGGATGCTTCGCCGAGGTGATTATGGATGACACCCTGATGAGGCAATTGCGCACCGGGCAAACCGCAACCTTCATTATTTTCCAGACGCCGGAGGAGGGGATTGGATTTCCCATGAGCCTCAAGGGCTTCGGCGAAGGCTTCGACAAGCTGCCGTAATGTCGCCCGCGCTGGGGCCCCTCGCGGGTGCCCGGCCGATGACATATCTTCAGTTCGGCCCAATCTGGATCGAGCCATGACACTCTCTTCGACCACCTCCCTGATCGACCGCGCCGGGCTTGATCCGGCGCAGATCGGCCGGCACCTCGACCGCGCCCTTGAAGGCGCCGACGACGGCGAGCTTTTCCTCGAATACCGCCAGTCAGAAATGCTGGTCTTCGACAATGGGCGCCTGAAGCAGGCTACCTATGACACCGCCCAGGGCTTTGGGCTGCGCGCGGTCAAGGATGAGGCCGTCGGCTATGCCCATGCCTCCGACATGTCGGAGCAAGCCGTCGCGCGGGCAGCGGAGGCTGTGCGCGCGGTCAAAGGCGGCCATTCCGGCACCTATGCCGAGCCGCCGGCGCGCACCAATGTGCGGCTTTATTCCGACGACAATCCTCTGGCGGCGCCGAGCTTCGAGGCCAAGGTCAAGCTGCTGGAAGCCATCGACGCCCAGGCGCGCGCCAAGGACCCGCGCGTGCGGCAAGTGTCTGTCAGCCTCGGCGCCACCTGGCAGATGGTCGAGATCCTGCGCGCCGACGGACAAACGTACCGCGACCTGCGTCCGCTGGTCCGCCTCAATGTGTCGGTGGTGGCCGGCGAAGGCGACCGGCAGGAATCCGGCAGCTTCGGCTACGGCGGACGCGAAGGCTATGCGCGCTTCATTGAGCCTGCCATGTGGCACATGGCGGTGGACGAAGCGGTGCGCCAGGCCCTGGTGAATCTCACGTCCGTACCTGCGCCCGCGGGCGAGATGAACGTGGTGCTCGGCCCCGGCTGGCCCGGCGTCATGCTGCATGAGGCCGTGGGCCACGGCCTGGAAGGCGACTTTAACCGCAAGAAGACCTCGGCCTTCGCCGGGCTGATGGGCCAGCGCGTCGCCGCTCCGAATGTCACCGTCGTCGACGACGGCACCATGGCGGGCCGGCGCGGCTCGCTCTCCATCGACGATGAGGGCACGCCGACCAACCGCACCGTGCTGATCGAGGATGGGATGCTGGTCGGCTATATCCAGGACCGGCAAAATGCGCGCCTCATGAACATGCGCCCGACCGGCAACGGGCGGCGGGAAAGTTATGGCCATGTGCCGATGCCGCGCATGACCAACACCTACATGCTGGCGGGCGAGCACGACCCGGCCGAGATCATCGCCTCGGTGAAGAACGGCATCTATGCGGTGAATTTCGGCGGCGGCCAGGTGGACATCACCTCGGGCAAATACGTCTTCCAATGCACCGAGGCCTACCGCATCGAGAACGGCAAGATCGGCGCGCCGCTCAAGGGCGCCATGCTGATCGGCAACGGACCGACCGACCTCAATCGCATCAGCATGGTCGGCAATGACCTCAAGCTCGACACCGGCATCGGCACCTGCGGCAAGAACGGCCAGGGCGTGCCCGTCGGCGTGGGCCAGCCGACCTTGCGCATGGACCGCATCACCGTCGGCGGCACGGGCTGATCGCCCGGTCTGCAACCGCCCTGTTCCGGCTCAACCAAAAGTCGTAATATCCTCCCGGTTCCTCGTTCACGGTATTGGGCCGTAGCGGATGGAATGACCGGGAGGGGCGAATGCGGGCAACGGCAAGCAAGGGCGGATTTAATGTTCGAGCTATCGGCGGAAGCCATGTGGTCTTGCTGGCGATCGACGCGACGCCAGCGGTACGCCGCGAGTTGCTCGGCTTCGCGCTCAAGCGCAGCGATGCGGTGGAAAGCCAATCGTTCTGGCTCAAAGGGCTGAAGGTCTTTCGCGAGACCATTCCGCAGCCGCAGCCCGGCCAACGCTATTCCTCCCTCGAACATCCGATCCAGAGCTTTCTGTGGGGCGACTACAGCGCCAAGCCCGGACGCGTCTACGATTTCGTCGTGCGGCCGGTTTACGGCGCGCCGCGCAACCTGCGCTACGGCGAGGACATCGAGATCAGGATCGCTACCGAGAACGAGGATGACGGCACCCACGCCGTGTTCTTCAACCGCGGCGCCATCGCAAGCCAGGCATTTGCGGAAAAATTCGGCAACAAGGGGCCGGAGAAGCCGGAAGATCCGAACGACCCGACGACGGCGTGGCTGTCGCGCGGCTTGCTTGAAGCCGCGTTGCAATTCATCAACGACACCCGCAAGGGCGAGACGTTGCGCGTCGCCGCCTATGAATTCAACTATCCGGCTATCCTCGACGCGCTCAAGGCGGCCCATGAGCGAGACGTCGACCTCGTGATCGTCTACGAGGCTGGCAAGGAAACCGTGAAGGGCAAGAAGGTCCCGACCCAGGCGACCAAGGCCAACGAGACGGCAATCAAGAACATGAAATTTCCGAAATCGATCTTGATCAAGCGCACCAAGCGCAACGCCATCCCGCACAACAAATTCATCATCCGGCTCTCAAAAGATCCGTCCCGCGTCGCGGTATGGACCGGCTCGACCAACTTCACGCCGTCCGGCTTTCTCGGTCAAACCAATGTCGGGCACATCGTGCGCGATGCGAATGTCGCGAAACAATATCTCGCGTATTGGGAACAGCTTTCCGAGGACGCCGAATGGCAGGGTCTGCGCGACTGGAACGAGGAAAACGACCCTAGTCCGGACAGCGAGACGCCGAAGAATTCCATCGTCACGTTGTTCAGCCCGCGCCGCGACGACTCGATGCTGGAATGGTATGCGCGGCGCATCAGCGACGCGAGCGACACCGTGATGTTTACGGCGGCATTCGGCGTCAACGCCACGCTGGCGGAGGCTTTTGCCGAAGACGCGCCGTTCCTGCGCTACATTCTCCTGGAGAAGCCGCTGAAAGCCGACGCCGAGGCTCTGCTCGGACGCGATCGCGACCTGCAGATCGCAAATGGCGCGGCGCTCGGCAAGCAAACCTTGCGCGCGAAAGTTCCCGGCTGGCAACTCGACAAGTGGTTCCTGGATGAAGGCCATTACCGCTACGAGGGCAACGTATTCTACATCCACACCAAGATCCTGCTGGTCGATCCGCTGTCCGACGATCCGCTGGTGATCTCGGGGTCCGCCAATTTCTCCAAGAATTCTCTCGTCAATAACGACGAGAACATGTTGCTGATCCGCGGCGATACCCGTGTTGCCGACATCTATATGACCGAGTTCGACCGCATCTTCCGCCATTTCTACTTTCGCAACGTGGCCAACAAGCTCGCGCTCGAGGGCGCTGAAAAGACAGAGGTGATCTTTCTCGATCCGACCGACGGCTGGGTCGGTGAAAATTTCGCTTCCAACCGCATGAAATCGAAGCGCCGCAAGATGTTCTTTCCGAAATCCGGGAACTGACGCGCGCGCCGATCTGCTCGATGAGACGCGTTGTCTGCGCATCAGTATGTCGAAGACGCCAGGGCATCGCCGCCCTGGGACGATCCGCGGGCTAGCGCATGATCCCGAAAAGTGGGAACCGGTTTCCCGCCTTCGCGAAGCCCGCTTCGGCGGGCGAAGGAAGGTCGGAAAAGATCATGCTCAAACAAAAAGCTAGAGCCTTATCGGTTCTGATTAAATCAGAACCGATAAGGCTCTAGCGCACCACGCCGGAGATGCAGCACGGCTTGCGCTGCGGCGGCTTAATGCGGTCCTTGAGGAAGCAGCGCGCGACCGACCCAAAATAGCCCGGCCGCGCATAGGTCCAGGCGCGGCAC
>Ga0082335_1005216_pt1 | contig 18264 bp, 10 predicted proteins | sample Subgrocontami58m_FD_72375 | JGI IMG/M metagenome (GOLD analysis project Ga0082335, IMG submission 72375) | Subsurface groundwater microbial communities from S. Glens Falls, New York, USA - GMW37 contaminated, 5.8 m (SPADES assembly) (version 2) ... | reverse complement strand
TAAATGCTTCCCAGTGTATTGTTACTATTTTTGCGCCTGCGCGTATGCGCCATAAAATAAATTCGTCGGTCAGTTTTTTTCCCGTTACCATAAGATGCGCGTCGTATATGCCGTCTTCACCTACCGCCTCTACTATTTCTTCTTCTTTATCAGCCAGTTTATTAACGGTATGCTCTGCGCCTTCCTGGACAACGTCCGTGCTTTCACTGTCAATATAATCGCCATGCAAAATGACTTTAATGCCCTCTTGCTTTCCTGCTCTGGCAGTTTCCAGCGCCATAGTTACCCAGTCTTCTACCGGCACATTTAATATAGACGGAGCCATGGCAAGTTCGCCGGCAGTAATATATGCTTTTGGCTTTTGCGACAATTGTATTCTTTTTAAGCGTTCTTCTCTTGCGACAATTCTTAAGGTTTCTCTGACAAATTCAGGTTCGCAGGAATAATTAAAATAAGTAAACGGCATGCCTTTTTTATTTACGTCCATACCGTCGCCTATACGTTTAAAGCCTAAAGCCTTAGCAAGGCGGATTACTGCCTTGCTTTCTCTGCGGGTATTTCTGTTAGGCATAAAGGCAAGGTTATCAATCCCTATTGAAAGATAATACCTGAATAATTTTATTAAGTTGCTTCCTTCAAACAATTCTATTATCTCAGGATCTGACAATTTATCCAGGTCCTGCGCATATACTTTTTCCCTGTCAAAAGTTTCTGCTTCGCAGGGCTGTTTACCGCCTAAATACAAGGCAAAGGGGAGCCATCCGTTTGAATTGGCAAATTCCGCAGCTTCTTTTAAAGGCCGGTTTTCTTTTAAGTCCGGAGGGTCGAGTTTTCTTAAGGGGGTGACTATTCTGTTGCGGACCTCCTCAACAAACTTTTCGAAATTATTAAGTATAGATGTGTTTTCCAGCAGCCTGGCAGCGCCCAGGTTTTCTCCTTCAAAGGCTACGCGCGATATCAGCCTGTCAGTAAGCTCTATGGTTTTAGCAGGATTATTTCCTGCCAGCTCGCAGAGCCTTCTTGCAATTGCCTCTGCAACGTGCCGCTCGGTAGGGTTGTTTAATTCAGCCAGAGGCTTTACATCTTTAGTGTAATCTAAATGCAAATCGGGATTTAATTTGTTAAGTAATTTTATCATTCTCTTAAAGCGGTTTACCTTTGATTCCCTGACGCCGACTTCTTTAAGTTTCACAACTTTGCCGTTCTTTATGACAGCTTTAACTCCGTCAAATTGCCTGTTCCTTATTGCGTCAACACCATGAACAGCTACGTAAACTTCACCTGGATTTCCGGGTGAATTTATCGGTATTATCATTAACTCCGCATCATCAACAGGATATCCTCTGTGTTCATATGCGCAGGTTGTCTTAATACCCAGTATGAACCCAACCTTTCTCAATTCGTTAAAAGCAGCGGTTGTGTCATGGTCAGCATTGCCTATTACTCTTAAGCCCAGCATATAAGCCCTCAACGCCGATGAGCAGGGCGTATATGGGCTGTAAGAAAAAGTTGTGTGGCAGTGCATAAATATATCTGCCAGCTTGTATGGTGTTTTGAATATGCCCGCTCCTTCCAGTTCTTTGTATCTGCGCAAAGCAGCTTCTCTTATAGCAGGGTTTCTGCTGTCAGCTTGTTTTATCAGGGCATCGCGCTGCATCCTGTGTTTAAGCGGCAACGATGATGGGGTTAGCCTGACCAGCGTCCCTCTTCTGATTGCTGTTTCAATGCGTGCGAGTATCGCCATGTCGCTGTCACCCGGCAAGTCTAATGCTGACTTTGACGGCAGGCGAAGAACTTCTTTTGTATAAACATCGCATACAATATCATTTTGCTGCAAGCCATTAAGCTGCGTAATTTGTTCTTTATCAGACTCAAGCCACAGGATTTCCCAAAGCCACATTACTTTATTGCCTTTTTGGACATTATCATAATCATCCAGGTCGGGTTCCCCGTCTTTATAAAAGCCCTCAGCCTCTTGCTGATAAGCAGCATATTTTTGGCTAAATATTTTTGCGTTTATAATCTGCTCTGCTCTCCGCTCTGTATCCACGGTAAGCTGCAGTGCTTTTTCCAGATCCGCGCCAGCGGTAATAAGCCCGTGGTTTCCAAGTATTATTACGCTGTAATCTTTTGCATTTGCAGCGACAGCTTCAGGCAGGCCGTCGTCGGAGCCAGGAAACAAGTATTCTATAAACGCAGCCCCGGGAATATTTCTATCAGGGCTTTCTTTTGCACATGCAAATCCAGTTGCAACAGGCGGGTGAGTATGAACCACAGCGCGAACATCCGGCCGGTTTTCATAATATGCTTTATGAAAGCACCACTCGACACTGGGCTTAAATGGAAGGCCTAATTCAGCAATGGGTTTTCCGGTCTCATAATCGATTGCTACATAGCTTTCAGCGTCCATATTCCCAAAAGCCTTACCTGACGCCTTTATTACTATTATCTTTCTATCTTCTGTAATGTAGCTTGTATTTCCGCCTGGGCCAACAACCAGGTTTGTTTCGTCTATTGTCCTGCCGGCACGAAACAGCCGCTGTCTCAATTCAGTTACTTCTTTGATAATTTTGCGTCGCGCCTCGTCAGTAGTATATCCTATTTCTGCCAGGGTTGTTGATTCGACGAGCTTAGGCTGTCCTGTCTCCGCTTCTTTCTGACGGTCTGCTTCAAGTGAGCTCGTAGAAATTCTTCTTGCCTGTTCCTCCGACAGGGTAACAAGCCCGCCTAGTATTTCTGCCGCAATGACAGTCACCGCAGATTCCCTGGCAAGTTTATTGCGGTAATATGCGTGCAGCATATTACCCGCACCTGTTAGTATCTGTCCATCTTGGGTTAGCACAATGTTGGATGTCGCAAGTTCCGCAGCTGCAGACAAAGCGTTATCAGCCACGCGCGCTGGTTTTATCTGGCATATTATAGCTGCGCATTCAGGGCTTAAAACAGGAATTGTCTTGCCCTGGGAAACTAGCTGCTGCATTGTTGAATCTTTAGACTGAATTATAACGTTTAGGTCTTTTGTGGCCTGATAAGCGCTGACGTGTGCTGCCAAATCTTTATTTTTTATTTTTTTGACTTCAACTGTGTCCAAAACAACAACCCTTAAACACATATCAGCATCATCTACATAATATACCATCTGGCCTTTTCTTATGCTGACCTTAACTCCCGGGAATCCGTCTTTGCGGGATTTTACAATCTGCTGTGATAATTCAGCCGAGGCCTCTTCTATTTCCCGAATCTGATGTGCTGCATCCATTACTGCACCCAGTTTTTTACCGGGCACAGCTTTTATCATTGCAGCATTTTCAAAATGAACCCTCAATGCTCCCAGATGGCTTTTTGCTGCAATACGCTCAATCTTTCGCCTGTTTAAGTCAGTTGGCGTTACGTCCGGCGTAGGGTATTCTGGGTTAAGAAAATAATCAGATATGGCTTCGTAATCGCAGAAATCTCCGATGACAATATAATCTGCGCCTGCTTTTCTTAACCGCTCAAACAATTCAATCTTGTCTTCAACGTGTGAAGGAACAATGGCAACGGCAATGCCTCCTATCATTTTGCAGAATATCATTTCATTGGGGCCGTCGCCTATAAACAACATTTGTGAGGTTTTGTCATTCGGAATTCCCTCGAGCTGCTGTATTACTCTCGCCGCTTCGCCCTTGTCATATTCCGCTTTTGTTAATGCATGATAAAGCGGATTATTATAACCGAATATGGTTCTTATATATTTTATTATGCCTAAAACTAAACCATCCTCGCAGACATCGCTGAATTCAGAACCGCTTATAGCATATTGATGTTCCAGGTTGTCAGCTTCTTCGCTGTATCGCGATATTGTATTATGTGCCCTTTTCAGAAGCGCAAGCGCAAAGCCGACCATATGTTTTTCTTTCGGGTCTTTACCGGATCTGACAGCCTGCAAGCGGCGGTCTCTGAAGGAAACTCTCATTATCTGCAAATATTTTTTATAGCATGGATCCGCCTCTTCTAATTTGCCGGCTCTTTCAACGTGACCCTTGTTCATTCTTTGCGCACCTTTTAAAATGCGTTGGTATGTCTTTTCGTCAAAGCCGCCGTCTGGTAATCTGTATTCAGAAAGCTCTATCATCTTCCAAAACTGGACTATGGAAGGAGCTCCTGTTGTTTCTTTTACCAGCCTGCGGGCAAATTTATAATCCATCCTTGCTGGTTTTACCTCTTTGCTGCTCCAGGCATCAACAGGCGACATTCCTTTAGGCCTGGCTATAAGCTGGGCAGTGGCCTCAACTAATTCCTCCTGCCGCTGTCTATGTATGAAAAACGCAAAAATCTTGGCTGCAAATTTTGTCATTGCGCGCGGCCAGCCCTTTTTGATTAGAGAAATAGTTTCGTCAAAATCCCACAATACTGTTTTACATTTGCCGTTTTTGCGCAAATCTGCGCTGCGGTCATTTATAACAACAACGTTGCTGGTGCCGGGTAATAACGCATAACCTCCGTCTTTAATAAGCTGCTGCAGGTCAGCGTCGGAGGATAAGTCAAACGGCACCTCCCACGGCCTTGCTTCGGAAGATAAAGCCCTGGCAGAAGCAGGCTGTCAGCCTGCCCTAAATGCCAAAAGCTGTTCTATTTCGCGCCCGGGAATTAAACTTTTTATTTCGCAGCCGGTTCCGGGTATTGAGTTAATACCATCAAGTGAATCAACCATTTCCTCGCCCTGGTGGCATATCGTATCAGTCTCCTCAAACGGCATATTTGTCTGTTTATATTGGCCTATCATAACAGCGTCAGGCCTGAGCTTTGCGAAAGTTGTGTAGTTAACCCCGTGGTCAAAGCTAAAGCCATGCGCTCTTATTTGTGAAAATGAAGTATGAAAATTGTCATTAGTAATGCAGGCATGAAATATTTTAGCTATAGGTTTGCCTTTTTTATTCGTGCTGATTTTATCAAATACGTCGTTAATATCGTCAATAAGCGCTAAAGATTCAAGGATATTTGGCCCAACGTTGTTTGCAGATGGTTCAAGCATGCATATGCCGTCAGCCCCAGCTTCTATAAGTGCGGCTATATAAGCGTCAATAACTTTTTTCGCATACCCTATCCATTCTTTATATCTGTCCGGGTCATATAATGCCAGGCCTATTGCCTGCTCTTCTCCCAGAATCTTACCAAGCAAGCTTATGGGGCCACAGACAAACGCAATCTGTTTTCTGTTTTTTAAATTGGGATTTTTCTTGACCTGTTTTAAGAATTTAATAGTCTGCTGCATATATTGCGATAATGTAGGATCCGGTATTTTTAATGATGCAATATCTTCTGACTCAGATCCGAAAAAAGGCTTTAACCTGGCTTCTTTTTCGTCACTTGTCCTTAGACCTATTTCTGCTTCAGCGGTTCTATCATTTGCTGTAGCAATAGCCTGCGCTTCAATATTTAAATCCATAAAAGGATATATGATGGGCAGGTCTACTCTTTTTGCAAGCCACTGCATTATTTCTATTTGCTTTTCGGCGCTCATTTCTACATCAGCTATGCTGTAGACTTTATTATGCTGTTTGTTAAATACATCCACAACTGCGCTTATAGCTATAATAGGGAAGAATATATTTTCACCCTGCTGTCTTTTTTGTACGAATTGCATAAGCGGGTTTTCCTGGGAAAGTGCGGATGCTTTTTGCGCTGATAGCGGCCTTAGGGCAAAGGCATTTGGTGGAATAAATAAAGACAGGGATAAAATAATTGCGACGATTTTTTTCAAGGATAGCTCCTTAATTTAGGATTGGTTGGAAATATGAGGATGTGAATTAATGGCATTTTATGACAGTTATAGGTTTATATTACTTGTTTACAGTTTATTTAAAACTTTTTACATTATAATATAAAGTTTGTAGTAATGCAAGAAAAAAATAAAAATTATGTGGTTTTTAATAGAGATTTGGCGGTTTCACCGCAGACTGTGACAGCCTCTTCTGTTGATATCTGCTTTATGTCTGCAAGGGCTTTAAGTGTTCTGGTGAGGTCTTTTGGCCGGGCCTTGTAAATGCCTGTTCGCGGTTTGTATGTTACCGGAGAATCTGTTTCTATTAATATCTTTTCTATAGGAGTAATTTTTATTGCTTCTATAAGCTGCACGCTATATTCTAAAGCAGGTGTTGCTGAGATATAATATCCTGCTTTTAAAATTAATTCCAGCACATCTAAGGGCCCGCTATACCAATGAAAAATGCATTTTTTCGCTTCAGCGTTTTTTGCTGTATCAAAAGCTTCCTGCCATGCGCCTCTTGAGTGAATGGATAAAGCCAGATCATATTTCTTTGCGATTTCTATCTGAGCCAGAAAACTTTTTATCTGCAGCTCTCTTTGGACTTTGTTTTTTTTGGCAGGTGGTATCCAGAAATCAAGCCCTGTCTCGCCTACCGCAGCGATTTTATCAGCGTTTTTTTCTATCTGCTCTATTGTTTTTCCGAAATTTTCATCGCTTACTTTTCCCGGGTGTAATCCCAGCGCAGGATATATTTTGACAGGATATTTGCCTTGTGCTATTTCCAGTATTTTTTGATTACTCTCGAAATCCTCGCCAACAGCGACAATTCCTGAAAGCCCGGCATTTTTCGCTTCTGACAAAGCCTCAGGCAGGTTCTCAACCGCTTCTAAATGGCAATGGGTATCTATCAAGTTTGTCTTAGTGTCCATTTTTTAAAAATTCAAGACCTTCTGCCTATGAGCTTATCCAGGCTGATTTCCAGGGCATCTGCGATTTTAACTATTGTTTTTAGCGTAGGGTTTGTGTTTCTGCCAGACTCTATTTTTGTAAGTGTTGTGTATGTGATTTCAGCATTTTTGGAAAGCTGCTCCTGCGACAAGCCACGCTTTTTCCTGAAGTTTTTTAGGTTTCTATAAAGCATATTTTTATGTGGTATCAGTTTATTGCTAGTATAATATTGCCACTTTCATATCTACTACGATAATCGCACTTTCCGTATATTGGTATCGGCTTGGCTGCTAATTCGCAACTCATTCAAATAAAGATACCACACAAAATAGGCCACGAATAAAGGATAATAATTCCAAAGAAAATGGCTAACAACAGAGGCCATTGGCAAAGTCACATGAAGAGCGGAAAGGCTTGCGATAAACAACAGTAAACCCTTGGGGCTTATCCGGGTCGTTTTTATTATAAAATAAGTTGGTAAAATTAAAAGAATGTATGACCAATCCTTGAAATAATTAGCAATCACAGCATAGAGCGGGCAACTAAAAAATATAGCCAACCTTTCCTTATTCTCGATGTTGGCAGACTTGATGCGCGCATACGCCGACAGGCTTACAAAAATTATAGGAATAATAAAAATAAAGTAAGCTAGCGTGGAAATTATGTTCTGTAAATTTTGATCTTTAATCTTTAAGAAAAAATCTACCATATCCCGCAAAAGCGCGGAAGTTGACGGATTAATCATTCCACGCTCAACTCCTGCACCGGCAAGAAAACCGGCTATAAAATGAGAAAATAACCGTGGATCATACATATATTGCATTAGTAAAATTATAGTAAAAACCGTAAGCGATATAAACAATAATCTATATTTAATCCTATCTTGTGCAAAAAGTAGTAGAAAAATAAAAATTAAAGGCTGAATTTTAAAAATTGAAGCTGTAATAATCAACACGCAAAATGGGATAAATCTATGCTTTAAATAATAAGAAAAGGCAAGCCATATCAGGCACTGCTCAAATATATTAATATTGCCGGCACGCAAATCCAGATAGATGGCAGCGTTAAATCCGAATAAACACAGAAAATAAAACATCATATCTACCTGCTTATTAAGAAAAGCGTTACGCCATAAAAAGATTAATCCAATGAGTAATAAGCACTTTAGAATTAAATAAGAATTAAAAAGGAAATTATAATCTATTTTGGTAAAGATACGGGCAATAAATAAAACAACAGGGGGGTTAGTAAATACAATGACATCCTTGTTTGCCATTTGAGACACGGCGGTACTGTCATAAGGATTTATTCCGGCCTCGTAAGCCTTAGCGCACTCGTAATATCTATATAAATCCCATTGATAAACATCTTTACAGGTTAATATGCTTGCTATGCTAATAATAAAATAACAAATTAATAAAATTCCAAGTATTCTGTTTATACCTTTTTTCATCTTTATTGTTTCCTTTTAATGGCAAAATTTATGGCGTCCCTCTCGTATCAGCTTAAGGGAAACCTCTCTACGCTTATATTATTTTAGTATACCATAATTAATTGCGATTTTTAAGGAAAATTTTACTATTAGATAGGATTATTTTTTGTATTTTTGGATAAAATTTCTTTAGAAAATTCTTTAATATTTTACGAGGTAATGATATACTATAAGTAAGTATGTAGTTAGATATTGTGTATTATAAAGAAATGAAAAATAAAAATGTAATAGTATTATTCTTATTTTTAATCTCCTTTTATCTGATAGTTTCCCCCTCCTCTTCATTCCCATCGTCTTTTTCTCTTCCCCCGGTCTTACCGGGTGAAACCCAGCAAATTAATATTTTAGGAAACATAGTTAAAATCAAAGGGCTTACAGACCAAGCGAACACCCTCACCATAAACGGGAAAATTGTACCTATTCAGATGGACGGCTCTTTTCAGGAAGATATTATTATACCCTTGGGCGAAACAGAAATACTTGTAACTGTAGAAGATACACAAGGCAATACCAAAGTATACAAAAAGACGGTTAAAGCTAAAAAGGATCACTTTTTCCTGGTTGGCATAGCAGATGGAACCTTTAATTTTTCCAAGTCAAGCAAGGGGTTTGAATGGGAGAGGGATTCTAAGCACTTTAAAGAAGGTTTCCGCGTGGATGGAAAGCTTTCCTATTATTTAGTAGGTAGAATCATGGGAAAATTTCTGATAAAATCCGGCCTCGACACAGATAAATCCACTCAAGAAAAACTCTTTACCAATATAGACCCTGACAAATATTATCCCATCTATGGGGACTCATCAACAGTTGTCTATGATGTAAACAGCCAGGGTAAGTTCTACGCTCTGGTTGAATGGGACAAATCAGGCCTAACTTTTGGCAATTACCAAACTATGATAGAAGATGAAGATATGAAGTTAGCAACCTATAGCAGGACCCTCTATGGCGGAAAGCTTCATATAGAAACAAATAAGCATACTATATATGGAGAGCCTATTACCAAATTAACCGGCTTTATAGCAGAGGCAAATCAGCATGCCGGACACAGTGAATTTTTAGCAACAGGGGGATCCCTGTATTACTTAAGGCACAGAAACATTGTAGAGGGAAGCGAAAACATAAGGATTGAGGTAAGAGATAAAAATTCCGGAATGGTGCTATGCACAGCCCCCCAGCAAGAGAATATCGATTATGAGATAAAATACGACGAAGGCAGAATACTTTTCAAAAGGCCGGTTCTTACGGTATCCTCTTCAAATACCATCATATCCCAAAGCATCTTAGAAGGAAATCTGGTTTATGTTGCGATGAATTACGAATATAAAAATCAGGAAGCATTCCCCATCCTTGAAGAAGATCTGGATAATAAAACCGGAGGCTTACGCATCTCTCAGGCCATTAATGATAATATAAGGATAGGGGGCACTTATGTCCAGGAGACAAAGGATAATAATAAGAATTATAAATTATACGGCGCCGATACTGTTTTTAAAATAGGTAATTTTACCAAAATAACGGCTGAAATTGCTGAATCTGTAGAAAAGACCGTTCCTCTCTACGTTTCCTATAATGGCGGTTATGACTTTACAGAGATTGAAGCTGGCGATGGTGTTAGCGATAAAGCTATTAGAATTGGATTTAACAGCAACATAGGGGAGTTTTTTAAACCAAGCAGTAAATTTTTAGACGTCGCAGGCTACTACCAATATATAGGTGATGACTTTATTTCAAATGATGCCTTATTTGAGTCAGGCACTAAAAAATACGGCATGGAACTAACCCATAAACTTACAGAAAATGATAAAATAAGGCTTCTTTATGAAAAAAAAGAATTGGATGAGAATTCTACGAATCGAGCCTCTAAAAATGAACTCGCCGCGAAGGAGCAGCAAATAGTTAGCGGACAATGGTCGCATACATGGAATAAGCTCACCCTCACTACGGAATATATGTTTAAGGATAGATCTACGCCATATAATTATCAAGACCTGGGTCAAGAAAAAGTAAAAGAGCATTTTGTTGGAGAACGCATACAATACGATGTATCCAAAGACACATCTTTATCTTTAGGGGGCCAAATTGAAGTCTTAGATGCTCCGGGAGACTACCAAACATTGGCAGAGTTTGCAAGCAAGATATCCGATGATAAGACATTGACCGTTCAGGCAAGAGCAGGCAAGGAAGATAATTCTATTTTATTTAGCCTGCAAAAGGAAATAAACGAAGACCTCTCTAGTTACATAACCCAAAATTTTTCAAAATCATCCACCGATGGTAGAACTTCTATTACTTCCTTTGGTACAAATACAAAAATAAATAAAAAGGCAAAGATGCGAACAGAACGCCAATTTATAACAAGTGACCAAAGGGGGACATTCGCTACGAACCTTATGGCGTTCGATTACCAACCTACCGATGAGCTTGGTTTTGATATATCATACCAAAGGCGCTCAGAAGATCTCGACCCTAACCTCATTGGATCAACCCCTGAGGATACCTTTTCGGGCAGTGTTTCTTATGCTGACCCTGATTCCCTGAAGTGCTACTCAAAATCTGAATACAGAAAGGATCTGGACGGAACCTGGCAGGTTTTAACTGACAACCAGGCCGAGCTTAAGCTTTCTCAGGATTTATTTTTATTTGGAGAGTATGAGCATTCTGTTGCGGATAGGGATGAACAAAATTCCTATTCAAGGATAGATAAAAAAGAAATCGGAGTTGCGTATAGGCCTATAAAATTTGACTGGTTCAACCTCTTATTCAAATATATAAGATTTACAGATAAAAGACCTGAGGACGTCCTGAATCCTGATGGAGGATTTTTCTTAATTAAATCAACCAGTGATGTATTTGCGGGTGAATGCGCCCTGGATTTACCTTTTAACTTTCAACTTGTGGAAAAGGTCTCTTATAAAAACGAAGATACTCTTTCCTACGAAATAAACGGCATTATGAAAACACCCGAAAACCTAAAGGCTTATCTTACGGTGCATAGATTAAATTACCATCTTACAAACAGAATAGATCTTGCCACCGAATATAGGAGGCTTGACCAGAAAGGATCTGATAAAAATACAGAAGAATCCGGTTTTTTGTCTGAAATCACTTATCAATTAATAAAAAATATATCAATAGGCGCAGGGATGAATTTCACAAGCTTTACCGATGATTTCACCGATAAAGACTATAAGAGCGCTCGGGGATTTTTCTGTAGGCTGCAGGGGAAACATTAAAGATGAGATATTACGGCAATAAAATTAATTCGATCGCTATCCTTATTTTTGTCATATCTTTATGGAAAGCTACAAATATTTACGCTGAAGTATATACTAATATGTCTGCAGATGTCGTCATCGGTCAGCCGGATTTTACCAGTAGCTCTGCGGGGACATCCCAAAGAGATCTAGACACTCCCGTTGAAGTCTTTATTGGGTATGATAAACTTATTGTGTGCGAATTTGGAAATAATCGCATTCTTATCTGGAACACAATACCTACTCAGAACTATCAACCGGCGGATGTAGTAATTGGCCAGCCTGACTTTACCACGAGCTCCGGAGGAGTAACTCAGAGCAAAATATATCTCCCGAATAGTGTTTTTTATGATGGTCAAAGGCTTTACATGGGCTCATGGTATAACCGACGGGTATTGATTTGGAATTCCCTGCCGACAGAAAATTTTACACCCGCCGATATCGTTCTTGGCCAGCCGGATTTCACAACAAGGACAATAGGCACAACCCAAAGCAAGATGGGAGCTGTTACGGATGTTGTAACGGATGGCAAGAAATTATTCGTCGTTGATCAAGGAAATAATCGTGTGTTGATTTACAATTCAATACCAACATCCAACTTTGCGCCTGCCGACATTGTCCTTGGCCAGCCCGACTTTACCACTTCAAGTAGCGGCACTACAAGTAATCAACTTAATGTTCCCAACGATATCTGCTATGATGGAAAACAATTATTTCTGTCCGAATGGAACAATAACCGCGTTCTCGTGTGGAACTCCCTGCCGCAAAACAACAACGCCCCCGCAGATATTGTTGTGGGACAACCTGATTTCACCACAAAGTCTTCTGCGGTAGGACCGGCTAAAACAGGGTCTGTCTCTGATGTTTATTCGGATGGCAAATTATTGTTTGTCGCTGACCGGACAAATAGCCGTATCTTGATTTATAAATCCATACCGACATCAAACGGTGCGCCTGCAGACATAGTGTTGGGCCAGGAAGATTTTAGCACTGTAAATACAGATGTTAATGCGAGAAGGTTTGATTGCGACGGGATCTCATTCGATGGCAAAAGATTGGCTGTCGTGGATCGTAATCGCAATCGTGTCCTTATCTTTAACATCAGTGGTTCATCCATTGATTTAGGCCCCCAGTTCGAACAAGGCAAAGCAGTGTTAGGTAAGGTATTTAATGATATAAATAAAGATGGCAGGCAGAGTAAGGATGAATTAGGTATAGAAGGAGTAAAGGTGGTCAGCGATACAGGCATATATGCCATAACAGATGAAGACGGAAAATACCACTTCCCTTATATTGAAGTGGGTCAGCACGTATTAAAAATAGATGAATCAACCCTCCCGGATGGAAGTATATTAACTACGGACTCCCCCAGAAAAATCACAGTAACAAAAGGCATCCTAACTAAAGTCTCTTTTGGGGTAGAGCTGCCACCTGAGGCGCAACCTATAGACCAATCAACCACCCAAGGGCCGCTTTTAAAAGTTTCAATTTCCCAAGACCCTGTTTTATTAAAACCACGCCTACAGCTAGCCGCTGAACAGATAGATGATAACATCATATTTACCATAGACTGCAACTACTTCTTATTCATAGAAAGAGCGGATTTATATATATACGACGAATCCTATAATAAAATAGAAACTATCCCCCTTGGAAAACCCCTTCCCTCAACCTACAAGATGGAAGCATCAGATCTCCCCTACGGAAAAAACTACTATTACCAACTCTCTGTATATGATAAAGACAACAATGAAAACAGGACCGGTATAGGTACGCTCCGGATAAAATAACCGGATAACTTACAGCTTAAATACCGTCTTATCGATCTTCTGCTTGGAAAATGCCGCTTTGACCTTGTCTACTGAGCCCTGAAGGGCGGCCAGGATCTTCGCGACCTCCTCAGGGGTATATTCATAACTTGGCGCCGCGAGATTCGCTATAAGCTCTATCTTGGATATCGCGTTCACAGCCCTCTTTGAAGCTAACCGCTTAAACCTATCGCTTTTGCTTTCACCCGCTTAATGGGTTCTTGCAAAAGTCTTCCAATACGTCTTTCTTGTAGTGATTTATCAAGTTTACTTCGGCTCCGTGATATCTCTTTGAACTAATTAATACTGCTGCTAAATTATTGCTATCTACTAAAATCTTTGAAAATTTCTTTTTCTTGGCTAGCACTTTAACTATCGCAATAAAATTGAAGAGCATATCATAAAAATGAAGCTTCTTTACACCTACATGATTAGACAGGTCAATTTTCGGGGCGGATTTTTTTAAGTATATCGTCACCCAGTTAGAATTTTTTGCTAAATTATATGAATCCTGTTTTATCTGATTATAATATCTATTACTTGGATTGGTTAAAATATATAAAACCCTTTGCGGTCTTTTATGTAAATAATAAAATCTCTTTTCACTTTGCTTAAACAGTACATCGAATCCTCGTTTCCTGAACGATACATGTTCAAAATGAAATACAAATGCACCCTTTGCAAAAACAGACATGTAACCCGCTTCCCTAGCTCTAAAACAATATTCGGTATCTTCAAAATATCCGGGACTAAAACGCTCATCCCACATTCCAATTTTACTTATAACCTCTCGCTTTATCAGGTAACAAAACCCAATAACTGAGGCAGCTTCAGCATATTGGCCCTGTTTGCCAGCCGTCATCTCTCTGGCATACAGCTGGTATGATTTATTCCATGGCTTCCTTTTTCCTGAATTGCTATGTGGGCCAACTATGCCAATCTCCTTGGAGCTTTCGGCAACTTGCATCATCTCGCTAAGCCAATCGTCAAAAACAAGCGTATCGTTATCTAGTATGCATACATAGTCAGCAATTGACGCGGCGATACCTTGATTGGCTGCCTTAACATTGCCTATATTCTCTTGGTTTCTGATAAGTGTAATTTTACCTGGATATCTTGCTTTCACTTCGTCAAGATATATGCGCGTCGGTAAGTCGCTTGCGTTATCTATGATGGTTATGCCGTAGTCGCAGTGCGTATTGGTAAATATGCTGTTTATACACGGCCCTGTCATCCCCTTATTATTCCAGACAGGAATCACTATGTCGCATTTCACTGCTTTATCACCTCTTAATCAGCTACCAACCACTTTTTATGACATTGATAATCTTACCAACGTCATCATCAGTCAGTTTACAGTGTAAAGGTATAGAAATATATTCTGCCTCGGCCTCATCCAGCACGGGCAAACCTTTCTGCCGCTCGCCGCCAAAAATAGGGCTAATATCACACCTGACGTGAACCATGCTTGATTCAATTCCGCAATTATTCAATTTGTTCTGAAAGGCATCTCTATTTTTTGTGCGCACTGTAAAAAGCCAATTTCCGCTTTGTCTATCAGGCTTATTCTCAAGCAAGGTTAAGCCTGGTATCGCGGCCAATTCTTCTCTGTATCTTTTGGCAATAGCTCTACGTCTTTTTAGGATCTCTGGCAAATCATCCAGTTGAACAATAAGCATAGCCGCCGCTATGTCATTCATACCGTATTTATATCCGATTTCTTTTATTAGGTATTTCCAATATGTATCGGATTTGAATCCTCTATCTATCCCGTACCAACGCAATAATTTTGCCTGTTTGGAAATCCTCTCATCTTTTACTGTGAGAATACCCCCATCTCCCGTGGTAATTTGCTTTATCGCCTGAAAAGAAAAACAAGTATAGTCTCCTATGGTGCCAATATTATTGCCTTTATAACTTGCGCCAAGCGCATGAGCGGCATCTTCAATTACCGCAATCTTATGCCTTTTCGCAATAGCCATAATCTCATCCATGTCGCAGGGGTATCCTCCCCAATGAACCACAATAATTGCCTTTGTTTTTTGGGTAATTTTTTTCTCTATGTCTTTGGGGTCTATATTTAAAGTACTCGATTGTATATCCGCAAAGACTGCCTTGGCTTTGCAATATAGAATAGGCGTGTTTGTCGCTGCACAGGTCATAGGTGTTGTGACCACCTCATCACCGTCATCTATGCCAGCGAGTATCAACGCGAGATGCAGGGCGGACGTGCAAGAATTTACAGTAACCACATAAGGCATATTAAACATTTTGCTGAACTTAAGCTCTGCAGCTTCAACTTTTGGGCCTTGCCCTATCCATCTAGTTTTTAGCGTCTCTGCTATGGCAGGCGCTACCTTTTCTGAGACATACGGCCAAAACATGGTAATTGTACTGGATGCATCATGAATACCATTAGGCTGCTCACGGACAAATAAAGTTGAGAAGTTCGCTTGGGGCATCGCTCCTCCTGATTGCGCCTTAAAAAGAAAAAGCCAACTTTCATTTCCCGCTCTCGTTTTTGCGAGAACATGGAAAATCAATATTGGCTTACCCTACAACAACCCTAATATTCAGGGCGTTTGCTTAGTCTTCCGAAGTATTATTCTACTATCTGCATTATACTGCAAAAATTAATTTAGTCAATTCTTTCATCTCAACTCAGCCTTGAAATTTATCTTCTAAATTTTGGTCAAGCGTAAAGATGATAACCCTTTCGCCTGTCTTTGTGCTTATATCCGTATGCAGACTTTTCACCTGAACAGAAGTGATATCTAAAATTATATTTTCCAGCAAAAGCCGTGCCCCTTCCAATAATCGCACACGTGTTCTTTTTATCAATTCCGCTCCTTCCGCACTCTTGGTTAATTGCTCTTCCGCAGGCGTAAGAACCCCTTTAAGGCGGATAAAAATCATATCTTTAATAATATAGACTTTGGTCTCCGTAGGGCCCCTACCCATATATTCCTTCTCGAATCCGATTATGGCTTCGCTTATTTTAGCTTCTACCTGGCCTTTAGTTTTATTATTCATCTTTTTCCTAACTAATTGTGTTTAAGCAAACAAATTATACCACATTTGACAAGAGATAAAAGATAAATTTGAATTTATTGTTAAGAGGTACCCCCGCTTAAACACGGGCAGTAATATTCGATAAGGGGACGCCCATAAATATCCGGTAACGAAAGGACTCTCTGCGTACAGCCCCTGCCGATCCTCGCTGGAGGTGGGCTTACCCGCCGGAAGCGGGCGGCCATATTTTCCCTCCTTTAATTTTGTTGAATTTTGAGACCTGACCCCTTATTCTCCCTATGCGTCCCCTGAGATTCCCGGAGCTTGCGGAAATTCCCCTCCAAGTACCCTTTCTACCATTGCCTTAACTTCTTCATTAAAATCTCTGGTAAGCATCCATTCCAGATATGGGTGGTCATTTTTGAGTATATCTTTTATATGCTTTTTCTTTGCATATTTGCCAAAAGTAGGGTAAAGCTGGCCGTTCCACCAGCAAAACTTCCGTTCTTTATCAAAATATGCGTTGAATTGTTCGTAATCAAAATCTTTTAAGGATACAACACCCTGTTCCTCGCTGCCATACTTTTTAATCTGAGCGTCGAGTATCTCAATAGTAGCTTCAGCGTCGCCCAGGGCAGAATGCGCGTTGTTAAGCTCTTTATCGCAGTACAGCTGATACGCGGCAACTAAATCCCTCTTTTCGTGTATATGATAAACTTTTTGCGCATCATATACATTACGATCGCGCCAATGGAAACTAAAACCCGCATCTAAAAATTCGCGCTCCAGCACAGGCAAATCAAATCTCAAGATATTGAACCCTCCGATATCAAAATCACCTATAAACTCAAGCACCTCCTTGGCTATGTCTTTAAACTTGGGAGCATCTTTTACATCAGCATCGCTAATATCAATAAGCCTGGTGACATTAACCGGAATGGGCATGCCGGGATTAACACGCTTTATATAACTATGCCTTGAACCGTCCGGCAATAACTTAACCATGCCAATCTCAACTATTTTATCTTTTTCAATCCAAACGCCGGTTGTTTCAAGGTCAAATACTATTAAAGGACGTAATAATTTCATGTTTTGTTAAAGTTAAAGGGGGCGTTATTTTTATGATTAAAACTTTATCACTTTAAATAGTAGCTGTCCCTATTTATTCCAGAATCTCACTGCATTTTATGGGGTGTCCCTCTGTGGGGTGGCACCGGATTATGCCTTAGTATGCCGAGCAGCGCGAAATATATCTCCCTGCATATCCACGCGTCAGTAGCCGCGTAAACTATCTGCGCGTGCGCAAGCGTCGGCGCGTCCCAGCGGGAGCGCTGCGTTTGTTTGGATATCCTGAAACCGAATAGCAGCGCCGCCAGGCCGCGTATGCCTGCGTTCTTTATTCCGGCATTGGCCGCCATGCCTGCCAGTTCGATGAAACCTGAAGGCTCGAAGGGTAATACATCGTTTAGTTTCTTTATATCATCCGACACTCCAATGCCCGTTTTCCGCACATTCCGATCGGCCAAGATACCGGCAAGCGGTTCATGATAATTGATACGCCCTATCTGGAATATATATACCCCGTCGCCGGCGGCAAGCTGGAGGAGGGATGATGGATAGGATTCGCCCTTCTTAAAAGCGGGCCTCGTCTCCGTATCAAAACCCAAGACCTTCTCTCTGCCGAGAGCCCGCACGGCCGCTCTCATCTTCGCGTCCGAATCTATCACATGGATAGAGCCGGTGTAACGCTTGAGAGGCAGAGTGCTTATTTCTTTTTTTGATATAAAATGTTTCTGTAAGGTATGAGTAGGCAATTAAATCCTCAGCTTTTTCCTGATTTTGTTTAAGATATGTCCCTTTCGGACCTGACCCCTTATTACACCTGACCCCTTATTCACTCAGGTTATTTTATAAAAGGCAGAATTATTCCAATTGCAATTAAAGCGTTAATGGCAATTAGAAAAATATTTATTTTCTTATAAATACTATTAATCGTTGTGC
>Ga0082335_1005215_pt1 | contig 18271 bp, 14 predicted proteins | sample Subgrocontami58m_FD_72375 | JGI IMG/M metagenome (GOLD analysis project Ga0082335, IMG submission 72375) | Subsurface groundwater microbial communities from S. Glens Falls, New York, USA - GMW37 contaminated, 5.8 m (SPADES assembly) (version 2) ... | reverse complement strand
CGCGAAAGGGCCCCCCCCCCGCCCACTTGCGCGCGCGTCCCGGCCGTCCCGAGGTCGCCCTTCCGAGCCACTGGCTCGCCTTGCCGGCGAATACGCCGAAAGCCCCGAATACGATGACGACGAGAATCGTGAACAGAATCCCGTAGAGGATCATCTGCAGCCACACCGGTCCGGCAGCGGGCGAAGCGAACTGCGGCAGGAACGCGAGAAAGAACAGCGCCACCTTCGGGTTGAGCACGTTCATCAGCACCGCGCGCCAGAACAGGGACTCCTTGCGCGCGTCGGCCGCCGTCCCGAAATCCACGGGACCGCCTCCCGAGCGAACCGTCTTCCATGCGAGATACAGCAGGTACGCCGCGCCGGCGAACTTGAGCACGTCGAACGCGATCGCCGAAGTCCGAAACACCACCGAAATGCCGAGCGCCGCGGCGACCGTATGCACGAGATTCCCGGAAGCCAGCCCCAGCGCCGTGACGAACCCGGCGCGTGGGCCTCGCGCCACGCCCTGAGACACGAGGAAAACGATGTCCGGTCCCGGCGCAACGATCAGCAGCAGGGACGCGGTGACGAAAAGCAGCAGCGTCGCGGTGTCAGGCATGGCGTCGGGCGTATCGCCTACAATCATATCCGCGCCGGCGCCGCGCGCCGACGCGCGCGGACTCGGACGCATGGCGAGGAGGCCATGGCCATTATCCAGACCCAGCGATCGCACGTCGAGCATCCGCGAGCCGAACCGCGTCAGGCGGGACGGGCGGCGCAGGCTCGCCGGGAAGCCGGAAATGCCGGGTAAGAGCGCCCCATCGGAGCGTCGCCTCAGCCATCGCGTGCCCGCCGGCGCCGCAGTGGTCGCGGGCGCGCTCCTACTGATCGCCCTGGGCTGGTTCGCGCTGTTCCAGCTCGTCGATCAGGAGGAATCGCAGGACATCGAGAGCGCCAAGCTGGCAAACGCCAACCTGGTGCGCGCGTTCAACGAGCACGTGCTGCACACGCTGAACGTCATCGACCTGGAATCGATGACCCTCGCCGGCGCCCTCGAGCGCCAGGGACCGGAGAGCGTCGATCTCCCCACCTACCGCAGGAGGATCGCCACCGCGCTGCCGTATGTCCTGCACATCGCCTTCGTCGACGCCGCGGGGCATGTGGCCTCCTCCTCCCTTGCCATGCCCGCGGCGCGGCCATACGCCGGCGATCAGGACTACTTTTCCGCGCTCCAGGCCGGCGGTGCGAATTCGCTCTCCGTCGGCCGGCCCGCGCTCGATCCCGCGGGAAAGCGCTCGATTCCCCTCGCCCGGCGCGTCAATGCGGGCGACGGCGGTTTCGGGGGCGTGCTCGTGTTCTCGATCGACCCGTCCTATTTCTCGCAGTTCTTCGCGGCGGCATCGCTGGGCGCGCACGGGGCGGTCACGCTGTTTCGCGACGACGGCATCGTGGTCGCGCGCCGCGCGGGCCAGGAAAGGACCATAGGCATGAGCATCAGCCAGACCTCCAGCTTCGAGATCATGAGGCGGCAGCCGAAGGGGGCCTTCGTTGCCCAATGGGCGATCGACGGGGTGAGCCGGGTCGTCGCCTTCGAGCGGCTGGCCGGCTATCCGTTGACGATCAACGTATCCTCGGCCGTGGACGACGTCCTGGCGCAGGTCCGGGACAAGCGGGCGACCTATTATCTGTTCGCCGTCTCGGCGACGCTGTTCCTGCTGCTCGCGAGCTTCCTGATCGCATTTCTCTTTCACCGCCGCGAACAGGCGGCCCGCGAGCTGATAGCCGCCCGGGAAAGCGCCGAACGGCTGCTGAAAGGGAACCTGCAGGCGCTCGCTGAGCTCACCAAGAGCGAAGCGCGATCCCGCGCCTTCACCGACCTTTCTTCGGACTGGTACTGCGAGCTGGACGACCAGTTCCGGTTCAAGACCGTGTCCGCGAACACCGCCAAGACGATCACCACGGATATCGACAGCATCATCGGAATGCACCCCTGGGAAGCGTCGCATTGGGAATTGACCGATGAGGAACTCGAGGCTCACAAGGCGACGCTCCAGGCGCACCAGCCGTTCCGTAACTTCGAATTCTGGCGCAGGATCCGCGACGGCCGGCGGATCTTCACCAGCACCAGCGGCCACCCGATGCTCGACGCGCAGGGGAAGTTCACCGGCTATCGCGTGGTCGGCCAGGACATCACCGAACGCAAGCGCGCGGAACAGGCGATGCGCGAATCGGAGGAGCGGTTCCGCAGCCTTCTGACGGCGTCCTCCGACGGCGTTTGGATCCATCGCGACGCCGGGCTCGAATACGTCAACTACGCCCTGGTCAGGATGCTGGGCTACGACCGCGCGGACGAGATCATCGGCCGGACGGTCTACGAGATGATACATCCCGGCGAACGCGAGGCGCTGCGCGGGCGCGCGGAGTGGGTTGCGTCGACCCGCAGGGCCACGCCGATCACCCAGACGGTGATGCTGAGGCGCGACGGTTCCAGCATCGAGGTCGAGACGACCGCGGCATCCTTCCGGCAGAACGAAGCGACGTGGATCATTTCCATCGTGCGCGACATCACGCAGCGCAAGCGCATCGAGGCCGAGTTGAAGCGGCTCAATGCGGAGCTGGAGCTCCGCGTGGCCCAGCGGACCGCCGAGCTGGAACGGGCCAACCGCGAGCTGGAGGCTTTCAGCTACTCGGTGTCCCACGATCTCCGGGGCCCGCTGCGCGCGATCACCGGATTCGGCGCGATCCTGATGTCCGAGGGCGGAGACAAGCTCGACCCGAAGATGCAGGGTTACTTGCAGAGGACGCAGGCCGCCGCCGAGCGCATGGGCATGCTGATCGACGACCTGCTCGCCCTCTCGCGCATATCGCGGCACGAGATGAGCCGGCAGCCGGTCGACCTGAGCAGCCTCGCGGGCAAAGTCGCCGAGCCCCTGATCCAGGCACACCCGGGTCGCAAAGTGCAGCTCTCGGTCGCCCCCGGCATGAAGGTCCACGGGGATCCGGGCCTGATCCGGATTCTCCTGGAGAACCTGATCGGGAATGCGTGGAAGTTCACGTCGCGCTCGGACGCAGCGGTGATCGGGGTCGGAGCGGAGGAGAACGAGGGCCGGCGGTCCTATTTCGTGCGCGACAACGGCGCGGGTTTCGACATGCGCTATGCCGGCAAGCTGTTCGGAGCGTTTCAGCGCCTGCACAGCCAGAGCGAGTTCGAGGGCACGGGGATCGGGCTGAGCATCGTCCAGCGCATCGTTGACAGGCACGGGGGCAAGGTCTGGGCCGAGGGGAAGGTCCACGCGGGCGCGACGTTCCACTTCACGCTGGAATAGCACGGCGGGCCGGTGGTCTGCCGGCGCGACCTCCCTGCTAGAATCGGCGTATTCCGCATGTAACGCAACGGAGGAATCGGCAATGGCACGAAGCAAGACCCCCACCCGCTACGAAACGCTGGAAATCGAGAAGGCGCACGGCGTCGCCGTTGTCTGGATGAACCGCCCCGACGTCCGCAACGCCTTCAACGAAACCATGATCGCCGAGATGACGGCGGCGTTTCGCGCACTCGACAAGGACCCGGAGGTGCGCGCCGTTGTGCTGGCAGGACGCGGTCCGGCCTTCTGCGCCGGCGCCGACCTGAACTGGATGAAGAAGATGGCGGGATTCTCCTTCGCGCAGAACCGCCGCGATGCCCTCGGCATGGCCGATATGCTCGCTGCGATCCACGGGCTGTCCAAGCCGACCGTGGCGCGCGTGCACGGGCCCGCCTTCGCCGGCGGCATGGGATTGCTCTCGGCGTGCGACATCGCGGTCGCCTCGCAGGAAGCCGAGTTCTGCCTGTCGGAAGTGAAGCTCGGCCTCGTTCCTGCGACCATCAGCCCCTACGTCCTCGCGGCGATCGGCGTGCGCGCGGCGCACCGCTATTTCCTCACCGCCGAGCGCTTTCCCGCCGCCGAGGCCTACCGGATCGGGCTGGTGCAGGAGATCGCGCTTTCCGCCGAGCTGGATACGAAGGTCAACGAGATCCTCGGCCACTTGGTGCAGGCGAGCCCCTCCGCGCTCGCCGACAGCAAGGGCCTGATCGGCTCGGTGGCGGGCAAGCCCATCGACAGGAAGCTGATCGGGGATACGGCGACGCGCATCGCGCGCGCGCGGGCTTCGGTCGACGGCAAGGAAGGCGTGCGCGCGTTTCTGGAGAAGCGCAAGCCCGCCTGGCATCCCGAGGCGAAGCCTCCCAGGGGGGCGAAGGCCGGCGGCTGAACCAGGACAGCCGCCGCGTCTAGGGCTCGCGCGACGGCGAGCTGCAGGAAAAGCAAAGGGCGCGACTCGCGTCGCGCCCTTTGCGGCTTGCCTTCGACTCTCCGGTCGTGCCCGCCCTCAAACATCGGGTTAAGGTGGTCGCCGTCCGCCCGCATCAGGTACACCCGACATAGGGGGCGCGCACAACAGCGGATTTCCTGGGCAGCAACCCGTTTGTCTCGTCCTTGGTTCGAGAAGCCGGGCCCGATCCTGAGTTTGCCGAAGTCAATGCTGTTAACGGCCGTCACGCGACCGGCTTGAGCGTTTGTGCGCAGCTCCAGCATCGGCCGGCCAGGCGCGATAATATGACTTGAACGGGCTGCGCCCGGGTGACCGCCTGACTCACTGGAGATTCGGTAAGGTGCCAGAGCTGCCGCGGAGAGTGCGAATCGTCGAGGTGGGGCCGCGCGACGGGCTGCAGAACGAGCCGCGCTCGGTCGCAGCCTCCGTGAAGATCGAGCTGATCGACCGCCTCGGCGAAGCGGGCCTGACGGCGATCGAAGCCACCGCCTTCGTGTCGCCGAAGTGGGTGCCGCAGATGGCCGACAACGCGCAGGTGATGGCGGGCATCCGCAAGCGGCCCGGTGTCGCGTACCCGGTGCTGGTGCCCAACCTGCAGGGCTTCGAGGCCGCGGCGGCCGCCGGCGCCAAAGAAATCGCGGTCTTCGGCGCGGCCTCGGAATCGTTCTCGCGCAAGAACATCAACTGCTCGATCGCGGAGAGCCTGTCGCGCTTCGAGCCGGTCGCCGCGGCGGCGCGCTCGCGCGGCATCCGCGTGCGCGGCTACGTCTCCTGCGTCGCGGGCTGCCCGTACGAAGGCGAAGTCGCGCCGGCAGCGGTCGCATCGGTCGCGCAAAGCCTGCTCGCCATGGGCTGTTACGAGGTGTCCCTCGGCGACACCATCGGCGTGGGCACGCCGGGAAAGATCCAGGCGATGATCGAAGCGGTGGCCGCGCGCGCGCCGATCGAAAAGCTCGCGGTGCACCTGCACGACACCTACGGCCAGGCGCTCGCGAACATCTACGCCTCGCTCGAGCTCGGCGTCGCGGTAGTGGACAGCTCGGTCGCGGGCCTCGGGGGCTGCCCCTATGCAAGGGGCGCGAGCGGCAACGTGGCCACCGAGGACGTGGTCTACATGCTCGACGGCCTGGGCATCGCGACCGGCGTCGATTTGCAGAAGCTGTTCCGCGCCGGGCAGTACATCTGCGCCGAGCTCGGGCGCGAGCCGGCCTCCAGGGTCGCCCGGGCGCTCGCCGCGAAATGCGGCGCTTGAAGCCCGCGCCGGCGGCGCAAGCCGTTGCCTCGCCCTGCGTGGACGTCTGCAGGATGAGCGCGTTCACCGGCTACTGCGAGGGCTGTCTTCGCACCATCGACGAGATCGCCCGCTGGTCGGCCTACTCCGACAGGCAGAAGCGCGCCGTGCTCGCGCGGCTGCCGGCGAGGAAGGCGGGGCGTTGAGGCTTCCCGGCTCGATCTGCGTGCTCGAGCGCGGCTGGCTCTCCAGCAACAACATCGTCATGACCGGCGACGAGGGCGCGACGCTGGTCGATTCGGGCTATGTCGCGCACGCGCCGCAGACGCTCGTGCTGGTCGAGTATGCGCTGGGCGGCGCGCGGCTCGAGCGCCTGGTCAACACCCACTGCCACTCCGACCACATGGGCGGAAACGCCGCGCTGCAGCGGCGCTACGCCTGCCGCACCAGCGTTCCGGAGGGCGAAGCCCCGCTCATAGAGCGCTGGGACGAGGATGCGCTGCTGCTCGGCTATGCCGACCAGCGCGCCGAGCGCTTTCGCATCGACGCCGTCATCGCCGCGGGCGGGCGCCTGCGCATGGGCGGCTTCGAATGGGAAGCGATCGCGGCGCCGGGACACGACACCCACGCGCTCATGTTCCACTCGGCCGAGTGCGGCATTCTCATCTCCGGCGACGCGCTCTGGGAAGACGGCTTCGGCGTTCTGTTCCCGCACCTGTTCGGCCGCGACGCGACCTTCGCGGAGACGCGCCGCACGCTGGACGCGATCGCGGCGCTCGATGCGCGCGTGGTGATCCCCGGGCACGGCGCGCCCTTCGCGGAAGTGGACGGCGCGCTCGAGCGCGCCTATTCGAGGCTGCACGCGTTCGAGGAGGACCCGGCGCGGCTCGCGCGCCACGCCGCCCGCGTGATGCTCACCTTCGCGCTGCTCGAGAAGCAGCGCATGCCGATCTCCTTCCTGCCCGAATACGTCGAGGCAATCGGCATCCTGCGCGACCTCAACCGGCGGTTCTTCGGCCTGGCGCCGCAGCGCTTTGCCGAATGGCTGGTGCACGAGCTGGAACGCACGCGCGCGGTGGCGCGCGAAGGCGGGGACCTCGTGCCTCTCGTCGCAGCCTAGCGCATGCGCAGTGCGTAGGTTGGACTGAGGCCGCAGGCCGAAGTCCAACATCGCGCGTTGGACTTCGCTACGCTCAGTCCAACCTACGGCTACTGGATTCCCGCTTTCGCGGGAATGACGGGCTCGTCTAATCGGCGCGCTGCGCGCGCCAGCGATAGGTTTGCTCGCCGATGCCGAGCTGGCCCGAGATCCGGCCCGCCGCCGCGTGGCCGTTGAAGCGCAGCGAGCGCTTGCCCTCCTGCACCCGAAACGACAGGAACGTGCCTTTCAGGACCGCCCGCTCGAGCGGCAGGCTGCGCCCGCCGACGCTCACCGTGCCGGAGATCTCCTGGAAATTCTGCCGCAGGTCGAACTGCGCGACGCGGCCGCCGGGAGCGAGTCGCGATCGCCACCTGCCCTCGACCCGGGCCGGCACGATCCACAGGTGCACGGTGCTCGATTTCTTCAGCCCCACGGGCTTGTCGGGTGCGTCGACTTCCACCGAGGCGTCGTGCTTCCAGTCGGCCATGTCCCAGTCGTGGGACACGATGCGCGTTCCGGGCTTCAGCGCGAGCAGGCGCGGCCGCAGCACGAGGTTGTATTCGGGCAGCAAGTACATCGTGATGACGGAGGCCGAGTCGAGATCGGTCTTGAAGATGTCCTGTTCGTAGAAGGCCACGCGCTCCGCCACGCCCGCGGCGCGCGCCCTGTCCGCGCTCTCGGCCACCAGCCGCCGGTCCAGGTCGACGCCGAAGCCGCGCGCGCCGTAGCGCTTCGCCGCGGTGATCACGATGCGGCCGTCCCCCGAGCCCAGGTCGATCAGGAAATCGCTCGCGCGCACTCCGGCAAGATCGAGCATGGCGTCCACCACCTGCTGCGGGGTGCGCACGTAGGGCACTTCCTCGCTGATCTGCTGCTGGGCGGGCGATGCCGCTGCGGCGAGCAGACCGAACATCAGGACGAGCAGGCGCATCAGCGTGGGGCCTTTCGCTTCGACGCTCCCTTTCGCCGCCTGCCTTCGGGAATCGGCCTGCCGCTGTCGCGCCAGGCCACGGCCTCGTGGAATCCGTGCCGCTCGGCGTATTCCTTGAACCAGACGCCCTCGGGAGAATGGCGCGTGATGCCGTCGAACAGCGTCGCGATCAACTGCGTGCCGGCGAGTCCCATATTGTCGTAGGCCTGGTTGATCATCAGCTTCTGCATCATGAGCTGGTTCCTGGGCACGCCCGCCATGCGCGCGGCGAGCGCATCGACCACGGCATCGAGCTTGCCCGCGGGCACCGCATCGTACACGAGCCCCCATTGCCTGGCGGTCCTGCCGTCAATGGTGTCGCCGGTGAGCAGCATGCGCTTGGCCTTCTCCGCGCCCAGGCGGTAGACCCACATCGCGGTCGTGGGGCAGCCCCAGACGCGCGCCGGCATGTAGCCGATCTTCGCGTCCTCCGCCATGACGACGATGTCGCAGGAAAGCGCGATGTCCGAGCCGCCCGCGACCGCGTAGCCGTGCACCTTGCACAGCGTGGGCTTGTAACTGCGCCACAGCGTGAAGAAGTCGTCGGTGTAGCCCTTTCATCACCCGGTAGTCCTGCATCGGGTCCCAGGGCATCTCCTGGATCACCGCGTTGCCCCGCCCCCCGCGCTCGGCGAACAGCTTCAGGTCGTAGCCCGCGCAGAACGCGCGGCCCGCCCCGGCGAGCACGATCACGTGGACGCGGTCGTCCGCGTTCGCCTGCTCCACCGCAAGCCGGATTTCGTGCGGCATCCGCTCGTCGATCGCGTTCAGCCGCTCGGGCCGGTCGAGCGTGATTCGCGCGACGCGGTCCTTTACCGTGTATTTCAGCGTGGAAAACTTCATCGCGGCTCCTGGGGCGGACACGCCGGAACCAAATAGCTTGCCGTGATTGGCCATCCCCAATCTCCTGATTTTACGCAGTTGCGAAGTTGCAACTGCGTAAAATCAGGAGACCCAAATAAACCCAAAATCCTCGCCAGGTTCATCAACACGCGAGCGACGAGAGACTAAATGACCCCCTTCGCGCGCAGCGCCTCGATCTCGGCGGCACCGTACCCGGCCTCGCGCAGCACCTCGTCGCTGTGCTCGCCCGCGCGCGGCGCGGGGCGTTCGATCGCGAACTCGAATTCCGAGAATTTCACCGGCAGCGCGACGCGCGGCGCGCCGCCCTCCTCGACGACCATGCCGCGGGCGCGGAACTGCTCGTTGCCGAGCGCCTCCTCGATGTTGAGGATCGGCGTGACGCAGCAGTCCAGGTGCGCGAGCTTCTCGGTCCAGTGCGCCTGGGTCCGCGACGCGAATATCCCGGCGATCCGCGCCTTGACCGGCGCGGCCTGCTTGCCGAACACGAAATGCTGCGTCTTCAGCTCCGGGCAGCCGAGCGCTTCGCACAGCGCTTGCCAGAACTTGAGCTCCAGCGCGCCGACCGCCATGTGCCGCCCGTCGCCGGTCGCGTACACGCCGTAGCAGGGAAGCCCGCCGGAGAGCATCGAAGTGCCGCGCGCGGGAGGACGGCCGCGGTCGAGCAGGCCCGTGAGTGGCAGCACTGCATGGGCAAGCGTAGCCTCGGCCATCGCGACGTCCACGTATCGCCCCTTGCCGCTCGCCCGGGCGTCCAGGAGCGCGGCGAGCATGCCCATCACGGGCGTGAGCGTGCCGCCGAGCAGGTCGGCGATCTGGAAGTTCGGCACCACGGGATCGCCGCCCTCGGCGCCGATCTGGTCGCCGACGCCTGCATAGCCGATGTAGTTGATGTCATGGCCGGGCCGGTCGCGGTAGGGACCGTCCTGCCCGTAGCCGGTGATGGCGCAATACACGATGCGCGGGTTGATCGCCGCAATGTCGCGGTAGCCGGTGCCGAGCTTGTCCATCACGCCGGGACGAAATCCCTCGACGATCACGTCGGCGTCCTTCGCGAGGCGCAGGAACGCGTCGCGGCCCTCCGGTTGTTTCAGGTCAAGGCGCAGCGCGCGCTTGTTGCGGTTGACCAGGCGGAACAGCTCGGTCATGCCGTCTCGGGTCGGACCCAGGACGCGCGCGTAGTCGCCTGCGCCCGTGTCCTCGATCTTGACGACGTCGGCGCCCATGTCCGCGAGGTGCATGGTCGCCAGCGGACCGGGCAGCAGCCGGGTGAGGTCGAGGACTTTGATTCCGTGAAGGGGCTTTTGTCGCATGGCAGGAATGTGTCGGTCGAATCTGTCGGGCTTCGCGCCTGCGGCGCTCAGCCCGACCTACCCGGATCGTATCCAGGTCAATCGTATTTCTTCGCGTCCTCGATGACCTTGCCGTCGTTCGGCAGCTCGCCGGGTTTGCGGAACGTCGCTTCGCCGCGCAGCTTGGTCACGTCGCGCAGGCTGTCGGCGATGGACCGCGCCAGCTCCGGCTCTGTGCCTTCGACCACTTCGCAATGCAGCGTCATGCGGTCCTGCCCGCCGGGATTGTCGACGATGAGCCGCGCCTTGAGGATCTCCCGGTGGCGCTTCACGACCTCGGCGACCTGCGAAGGTTGCACGAACATGCCCTTCACCTTGGTGGCCTGGTCCGCGCGCCCCATCCAGCCGCGGATGCGCATGTTGGTGCGGCCGCACGGGCTGATCCCCGGCAGCACCGCCGAGAGATCGCCGGTTGCGAAGCGGACGAGCGGATAGTCGGCATTGAGCGTGGTCACCACGACCTCGCCGACCTCGCCCTCGGCGACCGGATCGCCCGTCCCGGGGCGCAGGATCTCGACGATGACTTCCTCGTCGATGATCATGCCCTCGAGCGCCTCGCTCTCGTAGGCGATGTTGCCGAGGTCGGCGGATGCGTAGATCTGCTGCACGCGCGCGACGCCGTGCTCCTGAAGCCACTTGCGCAGCGACGGCGGCAAGGCCTCGGCGCCGACCACCGCCCGCCTGAGGCTCGAGACGTCCGCGCCGAGCTCGGCCGCCTTCTCCAGGATGATCTTGAGGAACGAGGGCGTTCCGACGTAGGCCGAGGGCTTCAGCTCGGCCAGCGACTGCACCTGCATCTCGGTCTGGCCGGTCCCCGCGGGAATCACAGCGCAGCCGAGCGCGTGCGCCCCGCACTCCAGCATCGATGCGGCGGGCGTGAAGTGGTAGGAAAAACAGTTCTGCACCACGTCGCCCGGCCGGATGCCCGCGGCGAACATCGGCCGCGCCATGCGCCACCAATCGGCGCCGCGACCCTCGGGGTCGAAAACCGGCCCCGGCGACAGGTACAGCCGCGCGAGCCGCCCGGGCGCGGTCGCGGCGAGCCCGCCGAACGGCGGCGCGGCCTGTTGCAGGGCCTTGAGGTCCGATTTCCGCGTGACGGGGAGCTGGGCAAGCGCCTTGCGCGAGGCGATCTCGCGCGGATCGACCCCGGCAAGGATCCTCGCAAACGCGGGAGCGCTGGCCTTGGCGTGCCCGAGCTGCTTCGGCAGCGCCGCCATGAGCGCGCGCTCGCGCTCCTGAGGGTCGCGGGTCTCCAGGGCGTCGTAGTGCTCCGCCATCTCAGGACAGCCAGCGTTTGCGGCGCCGGTAGAACTTGGTGTCACGGAAGCTCTTGCGGCCGGCACTCGACAGTCCGAGGTAGAACTCCTTGACGTCCTCGTTCTCGCGCAGGCTGGCCGCTGCGCCGTCCATCACGACGCGCCCGTTTTCCAGAATGTAGCCGTAGTCGGCGTAGCGCAGCGCCACCATGGTGTTCTGCTCGGCGAGCAGGAACGAGACGCCTTCCTTCTGGTTGAGATTCTTCACGATTTCGAAGATCTCCTCGACGATCTGCGGCGCGAGCCCCATCGACGGCTCGTCGAGCAGGATCATCTTCGGCCGCGCCATCAGCGCCCGGCCGACCGCGGTCATCTGTTGTTCGCCGCCGGAGGTATATCCCGCAAGGCTGTCCCGGCGCTGGTTCAGGCGCGGAAAGTAGCCGTACACCATGTCCAGATCGCGCTTGATCTCGCTGCGGCTCACGCCGCGGGTGAACGCGCCGGTAAGCAGGTTCTCCTCCACCGTCAGGTGCTGGAAGCAGTGGCGCCCTTCCATCACCTGGCACACGCCCATGCGCACCAGCTCGTTGGGCGTGAGCTGGTCGATGCGCCTGCCGTCGAACTCGATCGCGCCCTTGGTGACCTCCCCGCGCTCGGCGCGCAGCAGGTTGGAGATCGCCTTCAGCGTAGTTGTCTTGCCCGCGCCGTTCGCCCCCAGCAGCGCCACGATCCGCCCCTTCTCCACCGAAAGCGAGACGCCCTTCAGCACCAGGATCACATGGTCGTAGATGACCTCGATGTTGTTGATGGTGAGGTAGGCCTGCTGCGGCTCTGGCTTCGGAACGGCGGACATGTCGATTGCTGCTTGTCAGGAACAACCTTGAAGATAACCGTGCTGTGAGGGGTGGGGAGGTTACGGAGGGAGGGGACACCTCCCCTCCCTCTGTTCGACTATTCGTCTTTTACGATTCCTTGCTACAGTCGCGCGGCGTAATTCCTTTCTCCTTGGCGTACTGCGCGGCCGACTGCTCGATCATCGGACGCACGATCGACTGGTCGGAGGCAATCCAGTCGGTGATCACGTTCCATTTCTTGCCGTCCCACTGCAGGAACTTGACCGCGCCGCCGCCCTCGTGATCCAGGCACGAAACCTTGAGCGACTGCATCAGGCCGGTCGCGCCGAGCTGCTTGAGCTTCGCATCGGTGAGGTTGAGATGCTCGATGCCCCAGCGGACCTGATCCGGCGTCACCGCCTTGCCCTTGCCGAATTTCTCCTGCGCCCCGCGGATCGCTTCGGCGGTGAGGATGCCGGCGACGACGCCGCGCGTGTGGTAGATCGAGCCGATGCGGGACTTGTCATCCATCTCGCCCTTGCCCTTGGCGTACACATGCTTCTGGATCTCCTGCATCACGGGGAAGCTCGTCCCGGGCAGGTTGAAGCCCGCCGCAATGTAGCCCTTGGCCGCGTCGCCCGCCGGAATGACGTCCTCTTCGGCGCCCGACCACCACACCCCCACGATCTTGTTGCGCGCGAAGCCGACCTTGGCCGCCGCCTTGAGCGCGGTCGGGTTCATCACGCCCCAGCCGCGCAGGATCACCCAGTCGGGCTTGATCTGGCGCACCTGCAGCCACTGCGCCTGCTGTTCGTTGCCCGGGTGCGGCACCGCGATGTGCGTGATCTCGAAGCCGAATTTCTTCGCCTGCACGTCGAGCACCGGGATGGTTTCCTTGCCGTAGGCCGAGTCGTGGTAGATGTTCACGATCTTCTTGCCCTTCAACTTGCCCATCCCGCCTTCCTTCATGCCGATGAACTTGATCTTGGCGGTGTTCTGCGACCAGTAGTTCGTGATCAGCGGGAAGACGAAGGGAAACACGCGGCCGTCGGAGGCGTCGGTGCGCCCGTAGCCCATCGAGATCAGCGGGATCTTGTCGGCGGTCGCCTTCTCGATCAGCGAGTAGGTGATGCCGGTGGACAGCGGATGAACGACCGAGGCCCCGGTCGGGCCCTTCTTCTTGCTGCGCTCGTAGCATTCCACGCCGCGCGCGTTGTTGTACTCGGTCTCGCACTTCTCCCAGGTGAGCTTGACGCCGTTGATGCCGCCGTCGCGCGTGTTGAGCATCTGGAAGTAGTCGATCATGCCGCCGAAGAAGCCCGAGCCTCCGGGCGCGTAGGGTCCGACCCAATAGCCGTTGGCGGGAATGAACTGCTCGTTCTGGGCCAGCGCCGGGCCCGCGGCGAGCGCGAGCACCGCCGCGGCCGCCAGAGTAAGCCGTTTAGTCAGGAATCTTGTCTGTCTCGTCATGGCGATACCTCCTATGATAGAAAACGCCTTTTCTGCGCAGGCCTCTATAGCCGGCCTACTATACTCAAATAGACACCAAATGCAACGCAGCGCCTCAATGCGGAAACGGCCAAAGGCGCAGTTTCTCCTTTGCCACTTGCCATAGCCTTGCAAGACCCAGCGGCTCGACGATCAGGAAGAAGATGATCAGCCCGCCGAAAATGATCAGTTCCAGGTTCGACAGCATGGCGTGCGAGAGCTCCACGTCGAAGGTGTGGGAGATCCAGCCCGACACGACGCTCAGGAAAATCGGCAGCAGGGTGATGAACGCGGCGCCGAGGAACGAGCCGAGGATCGAGCTGACGCCGCCGACGATGACCATGAACAGGATCCTGAAGGACAGGTCGAGATTGAACGCCTCGGGCTCTACCGTGCCGAGGTAGCAGAAGGCGTACAGGGCGCCGGCGACGCCGCAATAGAACGAGCTGATCCCGAACGCGAGCAGCTTGGTGTGCATCATGCGGATGCCGATGACCTCGGCCGCCACGTCCATGTCGCGCACGGCCATGAAGGCGCGCCCGGTCTCGCTGCGCATGAGGTTCTTGGCGAGCAGGGCCATCACGGTCACCACGCCCAAGGTCAGCAGGTACTTGCTGCCCGGCGTATCGAACGTGTAGCCGAACATGACGATCTTCTGCGCCGTGATCACGCCGGAGGTGCTGTAGTTGGTGAACCAGCCGATCCGCTGCAGCGCCCAGAGCACGAAAAACTGGCAGGCGAGCGTGGCCACGGCGAGGTAGAAGCCCTTGATGCGCAGCGACGGCAGCCCGAACACGATGCCCACCGCCGCGGCGCACAGCCCCGCCAACGCGAACGAGACCAGGATCGGCATCCAGGGCATGCGCAACTCGAAGTTGTAGGCCATGAACGCACCCACCGCCATGAACGCCGCCGTGCCGAGCGAGAGCTGGCCGGCGTAGCCGGTCAGTATGTTGAGGCCCAGCGTGGCCAGGGCGGCGACCAGGAAGGGCGTCAGGATGGCGGAGAACCAGTACTGGTCGGCCACCAAGGGCACCACCAGGAAGGCGACGACCAGCACGATCGCGACCGCGATCCGGTCCTGCCGGATCGGGAAGATCTGTTGGTCCTCGGCGTACGTCGCCTTGAACTGGCCGGCCTCGCGGTAAAGCATGGTTCTCCGATCCTAGGCCGCCATGGCCGGAATCAAACACAGTAGCTTGACTTGCCATCCCAAATCTCCCGATTTTACGCAGTTGCGAAGTTGCAACTGCGTAAAATCGGGAGCCCTGTGAAGGGTCAAAATCTTCGCCAATTCCGTCAACACTCGAGTCACAAGAATCTATACCCGGTCGATGTGCTTCTCGCCGAAGAGCCCTTCCGGCCGCACGAGCAGGAACACCAGCGCCAGCACGTACGGGAACCACGACTCCAGCCCGCCGCCGACGAAAGGCCCCAGATAGACCTCGGCGAGCTTCTCCGAGGCGCCGATGATCAGCCCGCCCACGATGGCGCCGGCCACCGACTCGAAGCCGCCGAGAATCAGGACCGGGAGCGCCTTGAGGGCGATGAAGGTCAGCGCATACTGCACGCCGTTGCGCGCACCCCACATGAGTCCCGCCACCAGCGCCACGAAGCCGGCCACCGCCCAGACGATGGCCCAGATCTGGCGCAGCGGGATGCCCACGGCGAGCGCCGCCTGGTGGTCGTCGGCGACCGCGCGCAGCGCGCGGCCGATGCGGGTCTTCTGGAAGAACAGCGCGAGCGCCGCGACCAGGATCCCGGCCACCGCCGCAGCGAACAGGTCGAACTGGCTGATGTTGATGTTGGCGGATTCCGACAGCCACTGCATGGGCTCGTCGGGAACGCCCAATTCCAGCCCGTGAGGCTGCGAGCCCCATACGAGCTGCGACAGGCCTTCGAGAACGAAGGTGAGGCCGATGGTCGCCATGAACAGGGTGATCTGCGGCTGGTTGACGAGGGGCCGCAGCACCAGGCGCTCGATCGCCATGCCGAGCACGACCATCACCGCGAGCGTGACGGCGAGCGCGATCCAGAAATTCATGCCGCGCTCGACCAGGCTGACGAAGGTGAGCGCGGCGAAGAACACCATCGCGCCCTGCGCGAAGTTGAACACCCCCGAGGCCTTGTAGATCAGCACGAAGCCGAGCGCCACCAGCGAGTACATCACGCCCGCGAGCAGGCCGCCGGCGAGGACCTCGAGGAAGAATTGCCAGTTCATGCGCTACCCGTGTCCTTCAATGCGCCACTCCCAGATAGGCATCGATCACCGCCTGATTGCCGCGCACCTCGTCGGGCGTGCCGTCGGCGATCTTGCGGCCGTAGTCCAGCACCACGACGCGATCGGAAAGATCCATCACCACGCCCATGTCGTGCTCGATCAGCACGATGGTGGTGCCGAACTGGTCGTTGACGTCGAGGATGAAGCGGCACATGTCCTGCTTTTCCTCGGTGTTCATCCCGGCCATGGGCTCGTCGAGCAGGAACAGCTCCGGCTCGGCGGCAAGCGCCCGCCCGAGCTCCACGCGCTTCTGCAGGCCGTAGGGCAGGCGCCCGACCGGGGTCTTGCGGATGTGCTGGATTTCGAGGAAGTCGATCACCTCCTCCACCTTGCGCCTGTGCTCCAGCTCCTCGCGCTTCGCCGGCCCCAGCCAGATCGCCTGTTGCAGGAAGTTGGTCCGCATCTTCAGGTTGCGGCCGGTCATGATGTTGTCCAGCACCGTCATGCCCCGGAACAGCGCGATGTTCTGGAACGTGCGCGCGATGCCCTGCGCGGCGGCGTGGTGGGGATCGACATGGTGGCGCTTCTCGCCCTTGAACGTGACGGTGCCGAGCTGCGGCTGGTACACGCCGTTGATCACGTTGAGCATCGAGCTCTTGCCTGCGCCGTTCGGCCCGATGATGGCGCGGACCTCGTGCTCGCGCACGTCGAATGACACGTTCTGCAGCGCCCGCACGCCGCCGAACGACAGCGATACGTCGTCCGCGATCAGGATCGGCCCGCCGATTTTTCTGGCATTGCCCACCGTCGTTCCCCGTTCAGGCGGCCTTCGTTGCGAGGTGCGCGAACGTCTTGGCGTCGACGATGCGCAGATCGGCGCTGATCATGCCGGTGCGCCCGTCCTCGAACTTGACCTGCGTCTCGATGAACTGCGAGGCCTTGCCGGAGTAGAGCGCATCGGTCAGCACCCGGTACTTCTCGGCAATGAAGCCGCGGCGCACCTTGCGCGTGCGCGTCAACTCGTCGTCGTCCGGATCGAGCTCCTTGTGCAGGATCAGGAACCGGTGCACCTGCGAATCGGCGAGCACGGGATCGTGCGCAAGGTCCGCGTTGGCGCTCTCCACGCATTCCCGGATGAGGTCGTATACCTCCGGCTTCTGCGCCAGGTCGGTATAGCCGGAATAGGCGATATTGCGGCGCTCCGCCCAGTTGCCGACCGCGCCCATGTCGATGTTGACGAAGGCGCATACCATTTCGCGCCCGTGGCCGAACGCGACCGCCTCCTTGATGTAGGAGAAGAACTTGAGCTTGTTCTCGATGTAGTTCGGCGCGAACATGGCGCCGCCCGCCAGCTTGCCGACATCCCTGGCGCGATCGATGATCTTCAGGTGGCCGTCCTCGTCGAAGAAGCCGGCGTCTCCGGTGTGGAACCAGCCTTCGGCGTCGATCGACTCCGCGGTCGCGTCGGGACGCTTGTAGTACTCCTTGAGCATCACCTTGCCGCGCACCAGCACTTCGCCGCTGTCGGCGATCCTGACCTCGACGCCGGGCGCCGGCGGGCCGACGGTATCGAACTTGATCTGGCCGTCGGGCTGCAGGCACACGGCGGCGCAGGTCTCGGTTGCCCCGTAGAGCTGCTTGAGGTTGACGCCGATCGAGCGGTAGAAGCGGAACAGGTCGGGGCCGATCGCCGCGCCGGCGGTATAGGCTACGCGGATGCGGCTCATGCCGAGCACATTGCGCAGCGGGCCGTAGATGAAGACGTCGCCCAGGGCGTAGAGCAGGCGGTCGGCTGTGCCCACCGGCTTGCCGTCGAGCATCTCGGCGCCGCAGCGGCGCGCCACCCCCATGAAGTAGTGAAACAGGCCGCGCTTGAGGGCGCCGGCGTCTTCCATGCGGATCATCACCTGCGTCAGCAGGTTCTCGAACACGCGCGGCGGCGCGAAATAGTAGCTGGGTCCGATCTCGCGCATGTCGGTCATCACCGTGTCGCCGGATTCCGGGCAATTGATGGTGAAGCCGGCATACATCGCCTGCGCGAAGGAAAAGAGGTGATCCCCGACCCAGGCCATGGGCAGGTAGGACAGGATGTTGTCCTCCGGTCCCAGCTTGTCGAAATCGCAGCCGCTTTTCGCCGCGGCGATGAAGGACCCGTGCGTCTGGCACACGCCCTTGGGCTTGCCCGTCGTGCCCGAGGTGTACAGCATGACCGCGACGTCATCGGGCCTGCCCAGCGCGATCTCGGCGTCGAGGAATTCCGGATGGTTGCGGTTGTGGATGCGCCCCATCTCCTGGATCTCGTCCAGGCCGTGCAGGAACGGCTGGTTGTAGTGGCGTAGCCCGCGCGGATCGTCGTAGATGATGTGCTGCAGGTCGGGGCAGTCGGCCTTGTTCTCGAGCAACTTGTCGACCTGTTCCTGGTCCTCGACGATGGCGAACCGGACGCCGGCATCCTGAAGGACGAAGACCATTTCTGCCGCCACGGCGTCCTGGTACAGGGGAACGGGCACACCTCCAAGGCACTGCGCCGCCGCCATCGCCCAGTACAGGCGCGGACGGTTGTCGCCGATGATGGCCAGGTTGTCGCCGCGCTTGAAGCCCAGCTCCGCCAGGCCGCAGGCGATC
>Ga0082335_1005211_pt1 | contig 18290 bp, 15 predicted proteins | sample Subgrocontami58m_FD_72375 | JGI IMG/M metagenome (GOLD analysis project Ga0082335, IMG submission 72375) | Subsurface groundwater microbial communities from S. Glens Falls, New York, USA - GMW37 contaminated, 5.8 m (SPADES assembly) (version 2) ... | reverse complement strand
GAATTGGAACAGTTTGCCTATGTTGCCTCCCATGACCTGCGGGAACCACTGCGTATGATGGTCAGCTTTTCCCAGCTTCTTGAGAAACGTTATAAGGATAGGCTGGACAAGGATGCTAACGAGTTTATTGGCTTTATCGTAGATGGAGCTACCCGTATGAGCAAGATGATAGATGATCTCCTTGATTATTCACGGGTAGGACGAAAAGGAAAGCAATTTGAGTTGACCGATTATAACAAATCGCTTTCTGAAGCCCTGTCCAATCTAAAAATGGCAATTCAAGAGCGTGGGGCTGTAATATCCCACGATGAATTGCCGAGTCTAATGGGAGACTCCGATCAAATCACCAGGTTATTTCAGAACCTTATCGGTAATGCTATCAAATTTTGTAAGGACAAAACGCCGAAGGTTCATATTTCAGCCCGGATAAAAACGAAAGAATGGGTATTTTCAGTGCAAGATAATGGGATCGGTATAGCCCCGGAACATTTTGAACGGATATTCTCTATTTTTGTGCGTATTCATTCACGGGGCGAGTACTCCGGCTCAGGTATCGGTTTAGCTATTTGTAACAGGATTGTGGAACGTCATGGCGGTAGGATTTGGGTTGAGTCGGAACCGGGGAAAGGCTCAACGTTTTACTTTACGATTCCAGTTGCCAGGCAGGAGAAAAAATGAGTGAAAAACCCAGAACAATTGAAATCTTACTAATAGAAGACGACCCGGGAGATGTGCTGTTAACCAGAGAGGCCCTTAAAGAAAGTAAGCTTACTATTAATTTGAGTATAGTGAATGACGGCGTCGACGCTCTGGAATTTTTACGCAGGGAGGGCAAGTATACCAATGCTATGCGGCCCCAGCTAATTTTGCTTGATTTAAATTTGCCTAAGAAGGATGGCAGGGAGGTACTAACCGAGGTAAAAGGCGACAGTAAATTAAAAAGAATCCCTATCGTAGTATTGACTGCTTCCAGAGCCGAAACAGATATTAACAAATGCTATAACCTTCATGCTAACGCCTACGTGGTAAAGCCTGTTAATCTTGACGATTTTTTAAATGTGGTTAGCCGCACTGCCAACTACTGGTTGAACGTTATCACATTGCCATCAGGTGATTGACGTGGAGCATATTAAAGTCCTGTTAATTGAGGACAATCCGGGAGATGCCAGGCTGATAAAGGAAATGTTAGCCGAGAATAAAAACATTACCTTTGAATTGGAATGGAAAGATGACCTTTCTAAGGGCATCCAGCATTTAACCCAGGGCAACTTTGATTTAATCCTGCTTGATTTGAATTTACCCGATAGCCAGGGATTCGATACGTTTACCACAGCCAGGGCTAAGGCATTACACATACCTATTATTATATCTACCGGACTCACAGACGAGACACTTGCCGTAAAGGCAGTGAGAAATGGCGCCCAGGATTACGTAGTAAAAGGACAGATAACAGGGGAACAGCTTGTACAAAGGATTCAATACGCTATTGCCCGCAGGTTGGGAGAGGAAAGACGATTCTCTGTCCAGCAATTAAAGGGATTTGATGGAAAAGGCGCAAGGAGAGCTTATATTGCGCATAAAGGGAAAATATACGATGTTTCCAGCAGCCCCTTGTGGTCTGAAGGTACCCATTTTGGTCAGCACTTTTCAGGTAACGATCTGTCGGATTATTTAGCCAGTGCTCCTCACGGTGAAGAGATATTCTCGACTTTCCATATCGTTGGGGAACTGTCCAGTGAGGCTAGTTTAAGCCGGGGACTGTTGTTGAGGTTCGAGCGACTGCATCCCCATCCCATACTTGTCCATTTCGCAACCGCTTATCCAATCACTTTTACTTTACTTGCGTTTCTTAGTTTTTTTACAGGTGTTTTGACCTTCGACGTTGCCTCATTCTATTTGCTGATATTGGGCTTTGTTACCTCAGTGTTCTCAGGATTAACCGGCTTATCTTCCTGGAAACTAACCTATCTGGGGAAAATGAACAAAATTTTTATGATGAAGCTTGTTTTCACTGCGGTACTGATGGTGATAATAACAATATGCCTTGTATGGAGGGCTTTAGATCCGGAAATCTTGACAGGTGGAACGGGAGTTAGTTTCGCCTATTTAAGCCTGGCAGCCAGTTTGATTCCGGTCGTCGTCATCCTGGGCCATTACGGCGGAAAAATAATGTACGAATAATATGCCGACTCAGGTTGTTTCTACATCAAAAGATAAATAAAAACAATCGGTTTTTAGCGAATGATGACCCGATAACAGATTACCGTTTGTAATTGGCTACGGTGGGCGCACTGGCTTTGTCCAGGATGCCCCTGGCTACTTCCTCAGCGCCGTTCACAATCCTTTCCAGCAACTCGCGGCAGGTAGGAATATCGTGAATGCGTCCCGCGACCTGTCCGCAGGCCAGAGAACCCCATTCGGCATCACCTTCCTGGAATACCTTACGAAACTGAGCTACCCCCAGGGCCATTATGTTTCGGCTTGGAGTATTGATATCCCCCTTTTTTAAGTGCTCTTCACCCAATTTATTCCTGAGTATGCGCATAGGTACGCCGGTAACCCAACGGGTAACAATAGTATCCTCCTCACTCGCCTCTACCACCTTACGTTTTACATTATCAGGTACAGGACACTCCCTGGTGCATATAAAACGTGTGCCCATACAAATACCTTCGGCGCCCAACGCTAGTGCCGCTACCAGAGTCCTGGAATCGCAGAACCCTCCGGCAGCCACAACCGGGATATCCAGATTTTCCACCGCCAACGGGATAAGCACAGACGTCGCGACATGGCTGTTATGTCCACCTGCCTCGGTACCCTGCACAATCACAGCGTGGGCTCCGTCGTTCTGCGCAATTAGCGCCTGTTTGAGCGAACCGACAGTCGGTATGCCGACAATGCCCAGTTTGCGCGTCCTTTCTATGATGCGTTGGGGATTGCCCGCTCCATAACTCACAACCGGCACCTTCTCTTCGATGATGATATCCAGAAAATTTTCCAGAGCAGGGTTATCCGGCAGAAGATTCACTCCAAAGGGCTTGTTTGTCTTTTCTTTTACCTTCTGTACGTTAAAACGTAACTCCTCCGGATTGATGATGTTGACAGTAGCGATAATGCCCAACCCTCCGGCCTCGGATACCGCTGACACCAGAGGCCAGAAAGCTACTGTTGCCATAGCCCCCTGAATAATAGGGTATTCGATACCCAACAGTTCTGTAACGCGTGTCTTCATCAATCCTCCTGAGAACTATAGCCCAACCATTAATAATAAATGAGCAATGCTCCGTTTTTATAAGATCCTGGATTTTTCCCGTTGTTCAAATACACCGGGATAACAGGTATCTATAGAAAACCGTTTAAAAATTCCTGTAATAGATATGTCTCCCTCCTGCGGAAATAAGTGAATGCAGGAGCTTCGGCCACCTGATATATTATCCCCCAGGCTAGTAGAATTTTACCACTGTAGGTCTATCTGTCAATAGGATAGCTATCTTTACGTTTACGGGGCAGTGGATTTCACGATTTTCGACTACTGTGTAACTACATGATTTAATTGATTCGCAAACAAACTTGACAAAGGCATACTGAATGTTATAATGTGCCAACTCCTATTTCTTGCCAGTCATCCGGAGCAATGCACAACCAAACTAATTGTTGAATACGTTTAACATCAGTTAAAAATATTTACCAGAATCCAAATAGAGGAGGATTGACATGTTAAGAAGATTATCATTCCTGGTAACATTATCTCTCATAATTGCCCTTGTAGCTTGCACACCCAGACCCGCACCAGTAACGTCAACCCCTGCGCCACAACCTGCCGCTGCCATACCCGGCCTAACAACCGCTCCTTCTTTAAGCCAGGAGGACATAGCCTGGGCAAAAGTGGTTGAAGCAGCCAAAAAGGAAGGCCGGTTGATGGTATATACCTCTACCGTGCTTATAGGCGACACCGGACTCATAATAACAAAGGCATTTAAAGAAAAATTTGGAATAACGCTAGATTTAATGGTAGGCCGCTCTCCAACTATAGTCGAAAGGTTGCGGACAGAGTACAGGTCTAATCAGGTAGTCGCTGATCTGGCCGATGGCGCCGGCGCCAGGATGATGCTATTAAAAGAGTGGGGATTCACCAGTAGTGCAAAGGATTTACCGGTTTTAAAGCAAAAAGATGTCTGGAAGGGTGATATCACCCTTTATGACCCGGATGCCAATTTGCTTGTATATACCATGTCTCCCATGACTGTTATCATAAATACCAGTACCATTAAGCCCAACGAGGAGCCCGTCTCCTGGTTCGACCTCCTGGAACCTAAGTGGAAAGGGAAAATAACAACCCAGGACCCTGTACAGGGCCTCCAATCCTACATTTGGTATGTAGTAATGACCAGAGACAAGGCAATTCCCACCGATTATTTTGACAAGTTTGCCCGCCAGGACCTCTTCTTTTCCATGGGTGGACCTGCAGATCACGTTCGTGATGTAGCCCGTAATATAAAGCCGATAGGCGCACCGGCGAGCGCCACTGGCGCCATACCGGTAATTCAAGAAGGCGCCCCTATAAAATTGCTTACTTTGAAGGAAGGTTTTCCTGTCAGTCCTATACCAGTTGCTTTCCTTAAGGATTCTCCACACCCCAACGCCGCCAAGGTCTTCATGAACTGGATGTTTTCCCCTGAAGGGATGAAACTATTCTCGGAGACAGCCCTCACCTACTCTTTCCGCAAAGATGTCCCCGATGCGGCACCACCTAATGCCCGGATGGATTGGACCAAAGCAAGATTCATGGCATTAGCGGACGAGAAAGAAGTGGACAAAGTCTGGACGGACCAGCTCATGGCCAAGATTTTTAAGAAATGAAGGAGCTTATTTAATGACCACCAGAGTACCCTCCAGGTTCGGCTCAGACTTAATTGTGGACCTGTTTAAGGCCCTGGGCGTTGAATATGTCGCATTAAACCCCGGTTCCACCTTCCGGGGCATCCATGACTCCATCGTAAACTATGGGGGTAACAGCCATCCGGAGGTAATCGAATGCAATCACGAGGAGATAGCTGTAGCCATCGCTCATGGCTACGCCAAAGCCTCAGGGAAACCGATGGTAGCTATGGCCCACAACGTCGTTGGATTGTTGCATTCCTCGATGGCTATTTTTAACGCCTGGTGTGACCGTGTTCCAGTCGTCGTTATGGGCGGGACCGGACCGATGGACACCACAAAACGCCGCCCCTGGATAGACTGGATACACACTGCCCTGGTACAAGGGAACGTGGTGCGGGAATTTGTCAAATGGGATGACCAGCCCGCCAGTATAGAAGCCATTGCCGATTCCATCCTGCGGGCCTGGCGGATTGCTATAACCGAGCCACAGGGTCCCGTTTATATCTGCTTTGATGTTGAGCACCAGGAAGCGGAACTTCCCTCCTCTATCAAATTACCGGATATGTCGGGATATACCCCACCTACCACCCTTTACCCCGACCCCGGCAAACTTGAGGAAGTAGCCCGATGGCTGGTGGGAGCAAATTCCCCTGTAATCATAGCTGACCGGATGGGCCGGAAGGCGGGTGCTGTTGAAGCATTGGTAAAGCTGGCTGAGACGCTGGCAGCGCCTGTTATAGACAAGAGCGGGTGTCTCAATTTCCCAAGCAATCACCCGCTAGACCTTACCGGCGCAGATGTTGAACTTCTGGGCAATGCAGATGTCATTCTGGCTCTGGATGTGGACGACCTGTTTGGTTCTCTGCACCGGGTAGAGATTCAAGGCCGTAAGTTCACACCGGTCTTATCTAAGCAAGCAAAGGTTGTCCACATATCTCTAAAAGAGCAATTTATACGCGGTTGGGCTACCGATTTCCAGCAACTCCCAAAAGTGGACCTGCCTATTGCAGGGGATTCTGTCGCTGCCCTCCGGCAATTGCTTCCCTTATGCCAGCAACTTCTTCAGAAGCAGACATCGGGAAAGCGTAAGAAATTCATTGACAGGCAAGCTACGCTGAAGAACAAGCACGAAGAAATGAGAAAGGCATGGCGTCAGCAGGCAGAGGCGGCTCGAAACAATTCCCCCATATCTGTACCCTGTCTGGCTGCGGTACTGGGAGATGTTATAAAAGATAAGGAGTGGGTGCTGGTCAACGGCAGCCTGGGGGGATGGCCACGGCGGCTGTGGAACTGGGAGAAACCAGGGCAATTCCTGGGAGATGCCGGGGGCGGCGGGTTGGGATACGGACCGGGGGCATCTGTGGGCGCCGCCCTGGCTTACCGTGGTTCGGGTGTCCTGTGCATTGACTTGCAGCCCGACGGCGATTTCATGTTCTGCCCCCAGGCTTTGTGGACAGCCGCTCATCACCAGATTCCCTTGCTCTTTGTATTGGATAATAACCGGACATATCTTAACTCGGAGAACCACCAGGCTTCCATTGCTCGACAGCGGGGCCGTCAGATAGAGAATAGACTTATTGGCACTGAAATTGATAAACCGGCGGTAGATTTCAAAGGGCTTGCCCGCTCTCTGGGTATCCACGCAGACGGCCCCATAGAAAAACCCGGCGATTTAAGCGCCGCACTCAAAAAAGCAGTCCGTGTTGTCCTCGAAGAGAAACGTCCGGCGCTGGTTGATGTCCATACCGAGAAGCCGGTTGGCCGCGGCGGGCCGCTGCAGTCTTATTCGGGTTAACATGAAGGATGGAAATTGACGATAAGAATATTTTGCTATTCTGATTTGGAAATTGTTTCGGATTTAATCCCGGAGGTCATAAAAACAAGGATTAGAGACTATACTGTTTGATAATCACAATCTGATATCGGGAGTCTAATCCCAAATGGTTAAAGACAACCCATGTTTCCAGGGTCAAGAGTCTGTTGTTTGTGGTAAAACGCAATAATTTCACAAGCTCTCATCATGACAGGTCATACGGCCTCCTCTATTTTATCCTCTCCAATAATGCAAACACCCTTCCCCCCACCATGAGGTCATTCACTTGACTCTGGACTCGATGTATACTAAAGGCATCAAGACAGTGGCTTGAAAAAATCACTCGAATAGAAGAAATATGGAAGAAGCGACATCTCCAGTGGATTTATCATCCATACGCCAGGCGCAACAGCGCATCTCTGGCTTCGCTCGGCCGACGCCAATTATATCATCGCGCTACTTAAGCCACCTGGCGGGTAGCCCTGTTTACCTGAAAGTGGAAGCCCTCCAGCGCACAGGCTCGTTCAAGGTGCGCGGTGCAGCCAATAAACTTGCACTGCTCTCTGAAGCGGAGCGCAGGCGGGGTGTGATCGCTGCCAGCGCCGGCAACCACGGACAAGGAGTCGCGGTGGTGGCAGATGGGATGGACGTGAGCTGCACAGTTATCATGCCAAAGGGCGCTTCGGTAGCAAAGGTCCAGGCTACACGAGGCTACCATGCCGAGGTTGTCTTACACGAGGAACCCCTGTCTCACGCCAGAACCCTGGCCAAAGAAAAAGGGCTGAGTTTCATTCATCCTTTCGACGACCCGGCAGTCATCGCCGGCCAGGGAACTATCGGTCTGGAGATAATAGAGAAACTGCCAGATATAGAGCAGGTTATCGTGCCGGTAGGTGGAGGAGGCCTGGCGGCTGGCATCGCTGTGGCGGTGAAAAGCCTCCGACCGCAAGCCCGCATAATAGGGGTGCAAGCGGCGGCGGCTCCAGCGATAGCCAGGTCATTTCGGGATGGCCGCCCATTAGTCGTACCACCCCACCCTACCATAGCCGACGGAGTAGCCGTCGCAGCCCCGGGTGAGGTTACCTTTCCCCTGCTGCGTCAATATCTGGATGACATTGTAGTAATAAGTGAGGATGTTATTGCCCAGGCTATCGCTCTTCTTCTGGAACGGGCTAAGCTTGTAGTGGAGGGCGCCGGGGCGTTGGGTGTGGCGGCGCTGGTAGACGGTCAAATCCCGGCCGCAAAAGGCCCCACCGTTATCGTAATCAGCGGCGGCAACATAGATATCCCACTTCTAGCGCGTACCGCCGAGCACGGCCTTGTCCATGCCGGGCGTTACCTTTCCCTGAATATAGGTCTGGCAGACCGGCCGGGACAACTGGCCCACCTCCTGGCCATAATAGCGGCTACAGAGGCCAATGTCCTGGAGGTGCAGCATCATCGCCTCGGGGAGCGCTTACCCATAGGCCGTGTACGGGCCACACTCCTTCTGGAGGTGCGGGACACCCAGCACTCTCATGAGGTTTCCTCAGCCCTGGAAGGGGCAGGTTACGCACGGGTGCCGCTTGAGGAACCTCCGGGACAACGGCAATTCGTACCCCGTTCCTGGCTTCAAGGCGATGAGGATGAAACCGAAGGCGCCGGCCTGCGTTAACAATAGTTTCCATTTTGTCGAAAACAGACGTTTCTCATGTCATCCTGGAGGAGTCACGGGTTACCGTGACGACGAAGGATCTCCGGGAGGGGCAGAAAAACATAAACAATCTTTATGTCCGCAATTCTAAATGATAACAATAAAGTGGTACGTCCCCCACCCTGAGATTCTTCGTCCACCTCTGGTGGACTCCAGAACATGACAAGGACAGCTATTTCCAGTGCTTCGTGGTGCCCCTGTAAAGTCCGTGAAGGATTCCCCCGATGCCATTTGGTACATACCCCTGCCTCATATACTAATTTGTTAAACAAGAGGAATAGAATGGAAGAGGAACAAATATGAAAGTTATAGCTATAGTTGGCAGTCCGAGAAAAAACGGGAACACCGAAATCCTGACCGCCCACACCCTGAAAGCAATCGGTGAAGAAGGTGTGGAAACGGAGCTTATCCGGCTGGCCGGCCTGGAAATAAAACCCTGTAACGCCTGTATGGTATGTAAGAAGGAAGAGCGGTGTTCTATTGAAGATGACCTGTTTCCAATATACCTTAAGATGAAAGAGGCTGACGGGATTATCCTGGCTTCACCAGTATACTATGGCTCCGCAACTGCATTGATCAAAGGTCTTATCGAGCGCACGGGGTACATATCGCGCTGGAACGGCGAACCCTTTCAGGGTAAGGCCGGCGGGCCGCTGGTAGTAGCACGGCGGGCCGGCAAGAACTTCACCTTTGCTCAACTCACATATTGGTTTCAGATTTTAGGATTTTTTATCCCCGGTTCAACGTATTGGAATGTCGCTATTGGCAGGGAAAAAGGCGAAGTACAGCAGGACGAAGAAGGAATGAAAACAGCCTGGAATTTCGGTAAGAATATGGCTTTCTTGATAAAGAAACTAAAGGGTTGAAGTTGCAATCTCCTCTCCCCGTTGAAGGCTCGGTACACCCCATTTTTTGGAAGGGATTATCCCGTTGCCATTCCCCAGACAATAGAACCTTCCATTTTCCTCTCCGCTTGTGGGAGAGGAATTAAAAGGTGAGGGTGAATAACCAGCCCCACCCTGAGATCCTTCGTCCCGACGTATCGGAACTCCTCCGAGTAAAACATCGGAGTCCGATACCCGCTCGGACAGGATGACAAAGACACTCTACGCCGCTTTTGTCACCATAAATAGTTATTGACCATTTTCGGGCAGGGTGACACTCAAGGCACATTCAGGTAAAACCCTACTTCTTCAACAAAGGCACAAATACCTTGTCCGAGAACATTTTGGCTGCGTCGTCCATATCCTTGGCCGTCACCACAATCACATCTTTGGCCGGGGCCGTGAGAGAAGGTGGTCGGAAGTCAGGCACATCTTTTCTCACCGAACCAGCCCCCGCTGATTGTCCGTAAACAGCCTGCCCCTCCGGGGACATTCGCCAGTTAAGGTACACCAGGGCGGCGTTGGGATGAGGGGCGCCCTTCACCGCAGCGATGGCGCTCATATAAGCCTCTGTACCGTGGGCTAACGATATAGCCTGGACTGGCGCCCCCGTTACAGCTATCGGCCCGGTGGTCGAATCGGACACAGGTGGGGTGAGATAGGCATCGCCCCTGGCCAGCTTCTGAAACGTGCCAAGAGGTGATACATCAAGTATCAGGTTTTGCTCCCCCAGCGCCTTAATATAGGCCATGTCGATAATACCCCGGTTAAGCAGGGGCACAAAGGTTATATATGTCGAGTTACTGATCGTCGGATCGCTGGCCACTATTTTCCCTTTCCATTGAGGCTTCAGGTAGTCCTGCAATGATTTGGGGGCGTCCTCCATTTTGACCAGTTTGGTGTTAATATAGCCATTTATATTGCTGGAGTTATATCCGATAACATGGCCATCGGGGTCCAGTGCCAGAGGGTCTACCGCCCAGACATCCTTTTCACGGAAAACCGGTAGTATATCGGAAACCTTTTCCGTCAGGCCTTCCCGTTTCATGTTTATCGTGTTGGGTGACGACCCTCCCAGCATGTCGGCCACAATAGCGCCGATACGTCGCTCGGTCTTCAGCCTTTCTAGCGTCTCTGCACCCCGGGCAGGGACCATCTCCAGTTTTATTCCGTATCTTGCCTCAAAGGCACGGGACACAGCCACACCTATATCCCCCACCATAAAATAGTCATAGGCATTCACTTTCCCTTCCTTTTTGGCTGCCTCGACTATCTTTGCCCATTTTACATCCTCCGGGCTGGAAAACTGAGGAGCCGTCCCAATGGCCGTCGCCGGTTGAGCAGGTGATGAGGTAGCAGGTTGGGGTGGTGGTGAAGTGGGAGCACATGAAAGGGCAGCGATAACGACCACAATGATAAGCCCTATAACAATATGCCGGCGTGTGTTTTTCATTTCTATATCCTCCACATTACTTCGCCTCAGTAAGTTGAATCACTCAAGTGATATGAGGCGATGATACATCGAAGTTGAATACGCTGTCAAGCTGGGATATATCTAAGGTCACAGCGACCCTGTAGAGCCGGGGACTCATACGCCCTTGGTCACTGGTTTGCGAAGGAAGTCCCGACCTGTCGGGATGATAACAGGACTGCGGTGAACCCAATCTTACGGCACTCCGGGTGCTGGATTAACTGTGGGTCCCTGAAATGTGTCTACTTCGTTAATGGTGAGGTACAGTTAGGGCAGCGGACAGCCTTAATCGAGATATTGGTAAAGCAAAAAGGACATTCTTTCGTCGTTGGCACAACTGGTTCGGCAGCTTTCTTCGGGGCCTGCATTCTTGCGATTGGCCTGACAAAAAAAAAGAAAACGACAAATGCTATTATGAGAAAATTGACTATAGTATTTATGAAGAGCCCATAGTTCAGTGTAACTGCGCCGGCTGCTTGAGCAGCAGCCAGTGTAGCATAGGGCCCAGGAGTGGAACCCTGTTTAATGACGACGGCAAGGTTAGAGAAATCGATTTTACCCAGGGCTAAACCGATTGGTGGCATAATGACGTCCTTTACCAGGGAACTTACGATAGGTCCGAAGGCAGCGCCGATAATGATGCCGACAGTCATGTCAATTACGTTGCCTCTCATTATGAAAACCTTGAAATCCTTAAGCATTGCTTTTCCCCCTTTTGATTTCGTTGTGTTGATTTAATTATATACTTTCTACAGACCCCCCACGATTAGACTAACTGGCAAAAGGTAGCTAGCTGAGTGCTTTCTAAGAGCCGATCTCAGGGTTACTTCGAGGTTTATTCGCCCGATATTTCATATTCATATAGCTGTCTCCTGCGTTGAGTTCATCAAGCATTTGCTTAAGGCGCTTTTGTTGCGTCTCGGGGCGTTTGGCCCGGATGATCCACCCGACGTAATCATTCCTCTGGTAGGGTGGCCGGCTGTTGTACGAATCCATAAGTCCCTTCTCGGCAAGGGCATTTCTAACAAATTCAGGCATAGGGTGTACAGGTCTTCTCTGACGGCTCATCTGGTTACTCATCGTTTCTTTTGCCTCGAACTGGATTGGTTTTCTAAAAATGTATTTATTGCAGAGCGCTTTATCTGTTACCAGAAGACCTTATCTGTCTCTAGTTTACCAATTTCTTCGGGTGTCAGTCCCAGTAGTTCTTTGAACACGTATTCATTGTGTTCCCCCAATAAAGGGCCGTGGCGGTTGTTCCGTGGTGGTGTCGCCGATAACTTCCACGGACAGGTCAGTTCAAAGTTAGCGCCGGTGATGGGGTGTTCGACAATGTCATAAGCGCCCCTCTCTGCCAGGTGGGGATCAGAGAAAAGGTCCTCGCTGGTGAAGCTGGGAATAGCCGCTACCCCAACCTTCTGGAGCTTTTCCATAACCTGATACGCCGTAAAGTCTTTTGTCCACTGGTTGATGTGTTTATCTAATTCTTCCTGGTTTTGCCACCGGTTTAACATATTGCGGAATTTTTCTTGCTTGGCCCAGGCCGGGTTTCCCATCACTTTAACCAGAGCGCGCCACTCTTTTTCTGAACCTACTGCGATACTTACCCATCTGTCTTCCCCCTGGCAGCGGTAACAATTATGGGGGGCCATAGAGTCGTCCCGGTTGGCCTTGCGTGTCTGTATACGCCCGTTCATAAAATAGTCCATAAAAGCATCGCCTACCAGGCAACTCAAACCCTCTCTGGAAGCATAGTCGATGTACTGGCCCTTCCCTGTCTTGAGCCGGTAGCATAGAGCAGCCAGAATAGCCATAGCTACGGTAAAGGAGTTTACAATATCGTTGCTGGAACGGGCCTCGAAGGGCGTATCATCGGGGTAACCGGTCAGTTCAGCCATGCCCGCCAGTCCGGTGAAAATAGAGGCGACAGCCAGATTTTCGCTATCCCTTCCACCCCTGCCGCTACCTGAAGCAGATACCATGATAATATCGGGGCGCAGTTGCCGGACTACGCTGTACCCCATACCCAGTTTTTCTATTGTGCCTGCCGAGAAGTTTTCCAGCAGCACATCGCTCTGGGCGATAAGGTTTTTAATAAGCTCCAATCCCCGGGATTTGGTAACATTGACACACAAACCCAGCTTATTGAGGTTAATATCGTTGAACAGCCGCTCTTCATTCAGCTTCGGCTGAGCTTTGGAAACGGGGTCGCGGACAAGTCTGGTAAAGTCGAGATGCCGGCGGCTTTCCACCCTGATGACCTCGGCTCCCATGCGAGCCATCACATCGCCGGCCACCGGCCCGACGAATCCTGCGGAGAACTCTATTACCCTTATACCGGATAAGGCATCCATAATCTATTTCCTCGAATTAATCTCCTCGCCCTCGAGGGGAGAGGACTAAGGAGAGGGTGACGAACAACGATATTGCCCAAAATTCCCCTCTCTCTAAATCTCTCCCCAAAGGGGCGAGAGGTTTATCCCGCTATGCGGTATTTTCATTCCTTATGGTGTTCATTGCCAAGAGCGTGAATGGTTTCCTCTCAAATTACCCCCGATTCGCTCAGCCGCACCATATCCTGGCGGGAATAACCCAATCTTTGACAATAAATCTCATAGTTGTGTTCCCCGAGCACCGGGGCCGGCCGCTGGACTTGCCACGGCGTTTCGGAGAACCTGTAAGGAGCCGATGGGTATTTCAGTTTGCCTGCAACGGAGTGGTCTATTTCCACAAAAAAACCCCGTGACTGCATTTGGGGAGATTTGACTACCTCGTCAATAGTGTAACACGGCCCTAAAGGGCATTCCTTGGCTAAAGGAGATGTGTAAATCTCCTCTTTTGTCCGTTTCATAAGTAATTTTTGGGCTATCGCCCTGAGCTCCGTATGGTGCTCCTCAAGGTAACTAAGGTCTGTTAACCTGGTATCCTTCCGGGATTCCGGCCCCTGCAGAATTTCAAAAAAGGCAGCCCAATGCTCGCGCCGCATAGGTGAAAAAACAATATATCCATCCTTGCACCGCAAAACCCCGCCAATCGGGATGGTCCTGGTAAGACGGCTGGTAATAGCGCCGAAATGGGGATACCGAAGAATAGAATCCATATTCATAAACATAAAGGTTTCCTGCTGGGACATATCGATAAGTTGCCCCGCTCCGCTGCGTAAGCTATGAAAATAGGCGCATGTTACCGCCCCTGCGCCGCATACTCCACAGGTAATTTCGCTGGCATAATTCGCCAGTTTTACCGGCGGCCTGTCCATGAAGGGGGTGCCGGCAGGGGTCATATAAGCCTCGCCACCCGCGTTGAAGGTATTCAGGGGGTAAGATTTGAAGTTTTTATAAGGGCCGGTCAGGCCAAATGGTGTTATAGATGCAATGATTAACTGAGGGTTATGCTTTCCCAGTTCCACATAATTCAGCCCCAGTTTCTTAACCTGCCGGGGCTGGGCATCCATAACCAGGACGTCGGCTTGTTTTAATAGCTCACGGAAAACCCGGTTGCCATCAGGGGAGGCTACATCCAGTGTTATTCCCAGTTTACTGGTGTTGATGAACAGGAATAGCCCGCTTTTTTCGGCATCGGGCATATCTCCGGGGAATGGCCCACGGCTCCGGGATTCATCGCCTTTGTAAGGGGGTTCTATTTTTATCACTTCAGCCCCCAGGTCGGCTAATAGTTTTGTGCAATATGGACCGGCTACCATATTGCACAACTCAAGTACCTTTAACCCGGCCAAAGCTTGTTCAGCCATACTTGATCAACCCTTTCAAGCTACAGGGTAAGCGAATAAGTCAATTGGCCATGATTATATCACAGCACTTATCGCTTGGGTAGTTTGAGTATGTGTTGCCCGGTCTTTATATTGTCATACCGGACCCCGACCTGCCAAAACTAGTCGGGATGGGGCTATGGGGCATCCTATCCAGGAAGCGGTACGGGCTAAGAAAGGATTCTGTTGAAGGTTTCATGGCTATGCGATTATAGACAATTCAAGCGGCAGGAGAAAAGGGGCATGACAACGGCGTAACCCGTAGTTGCCCGATTTATCGGGCCGTAGCCCCTGTAGGGGCGGGTTTCGAACCCGCCCGCCAAATCCTCTCACCCCTTTGAGGGAGAGAGCTAGACAATGCCCTGAGATTGTCGAAGGGTAGGGAGCCTTTGATACCCCCTTTACGCAAAGGGGGCGTAGGGGGATTCCGTCCCCTGTAGGGGCGGGTTTGAAACCCACCCGTTAACCACCCAATGCCCCGTATGGTTCGTGAACCACCCCTACAAGGCGAACATTCCCCTTCCCAGCGTGGGAAGGGGCCAGGGGTTAGGTCTTCCCCCCTCTCTGTAAACTGTATGGAGAGGGGGTTGACCCCTCTTCAGCCCAGTTTTGAAATGCCTTTATCAAAGCGTTATACTCCTCTTAAGGACAAATAAACATGCCCGATTTCAAAATCATCTCCGACTTCAAACCTATGGGCGACCAGCCCCAGGCAATAGATAGACTGGTGGAGGGCCTTCGTAAAGGTTATCACCACCAGACACTGCTGGGCGTTACCGGCTCCGGCAAGACATTCACTATGGCTAATGTGGTGGAGCGGGTGCAACGCCCGACCCTTGTCATCTGCCACAACAAGACGCTGGCTGCCCAACTGGCTTCGGAGTTCAAAGAGTTCTTCCCCGATAACGCAGTGGAATACTTTGTCAGCTATTACGACTACTATCAACCTGAAGCCTATGTCCCCCAGCACGACCTCTACATTGAAAAAGAAACGGACATAAATGAGGAAATAGATAAACTGCGCCACGCTGCTACACGCGCCCTCCTCACCCGGCGGGATGTGCTCATTGTAGCCTCTGTGTCCTGTATCTACGGCCTGGGTTCGCCGGAGGAATATTCCAGCTTTGTTCTTTCGCTAAAAAAAGGCGAGAAACAGAGCCGGGAGAAAATAATACGGCGGCTGGTGGATATGCAGTATGAACGCAACGATTTAGACTTCACACGGGGACGATTCAGGGTGCGGGGCGACACCCTGGAAATCCAGCCCTCCTATGAGGATATAGCTATCAGGATAGAGTTCTGGGGCAATGAGATAGAGCGCATCGTGGAGGTTGACCCGCTGACCGGAGAGCTGCTGGAGCACATGGAATCCATAGATATCTATCCGGCCAAGCATTTCGTTACCTCCCACGAAAAGCTGATAGCGGCTATGGCTGATATTGAGAAAGAGCTTGCCGAACGGGTAGCTGAGTTGAAGTCACAGGGCAAGCTCCTGGAGGCGCAACGCATCGAGGCACGCACCAATTACGATATGGAGATGCTCAAAGAAACGGGGTATTGCGCTGGCGTTGAGAACTATTCGCGGCACCTGGCCCGCCGGGAGCCGGGCAGCGCTCCATCAACGCTCCTGGATTACTTTCCTGATGACTTCTTGCTATTTATTGATGAATCTCACATGACATTACCCCAGATACGCGGGATGTACCACGGTGATAGGTCACGCAAGCAGACCCTGGTTGACTATGGCTTCCGCCTGCCCTCGGCCATGGACAACCGCCCGCTGAATTTCAGCGAATTCGCCAGCCACGTCAATCAGGTTGTTTATACCTCGGCCACTCCCGGCCCATACGAATACGAACACAGTGAGCAGATAGCCGAGCAACTTATCCGTCCCACCGGCCTGCTGGAGCCGCCCGTCGAGATAAAGACAACCAAAGGACAGATAGATGACTTGCTCGACCAGATAAAGGCCCGGGTGGACAAAAGGGAACGGGTGCTAGTCACCACCCTTACCAAGCGTCTGGCCGAGGAGCTATCTGAGTATCTGAAAGAAATGGGTATTAAGGTTCATTACCTGCATTCCGAGGTGGATACACTGGAGCGGGTGGAGATTCTTCGCGACCTGCGTTTGGGTGTCTATGACGTGGTGGTGGGTATAAACCTTCTGCGGGAGGGGCTGGACTTACCGGAGGTAAGCCTGGTGGCCATACTGGATGCCGACAAGGAAGGCTTTCTTCGTTCACAAGGCTCTCTTATCCAGACAATGGGTCGTGCGGCGCGACATTTAAATGGCAATGTTATCATGTACGCCGATAGAGTCACAGCCTCCATGCAGGGAGCTATAGATGAAGTGGTGCGCCGCCGCAACATCCAGACAGCCTATAATGAACAATATGGCATAACCCCTGTGGGCATACAGAAAGCTATCAAAGATATTATCGAACGGGTGACTGCTGTGGCTGAGGAACGGCCTGTCTATGAAGTGGGCCGGCCTAAAACCAAGCTTGAGCTTGCCAGACTGATAAAAGACCTGGAAACCATGATGAAAGCGGCAGCCAAGAACCTTGAGTTCGAAAAGGCAGCGCTTATCCGCGATCGCATAATAGACCTGCGCCGCGCCCAGCTCGAGGGGGAAGAGGATGAGGTCAAGGCAGCGGGGCGGAAGGTGGGGAGATAGAGTGATGTGTATAGTTTGCCTTTGCAAAGAAACAGCAGACCCACTGACACTTTACAAGGAGAGTAAACAATGGCTCAATTTTTGACCACTTCAGGGGTAGCTAGCAAAATCGAAGACATCATCACTGGAGCTAGGTCTCTGGTCATTCTCATTTCGCCCTATCTTCAATTATCCGATACGCTTTTCCAGAGGTTAAGAGACGCGGAGCGAAAAAAGACCAAAGTTGTTATGGTATACGGCAAAGACGACTTGAAAGACGACCAGAGAATCTTGCTGTCTCAATTAACTAATTTGAGCATATATTACCTTCCGAATCTGCACGCAAAGTGCTATTTCAATGAAAGTCTTATGGTAATAACATCAATGAATCTACATCAGTTCTCGGAAAAAACTAATCGCGAAATGGGCATTCTAATGTCGAAAGATGAAGACAAAGAGGCGTTCAGCGCAGCAGTTGTTGAATCTCGGTCAATCGTAGACGCTTCAACGAAAGTTGAACTTGGGAAACAAACGCTGCATGGACATACTATTCGTGAAGCCAAAAGTCAATGGCCCTTTAATAGTCAACATGGATTCTGTATTCGATGTGGGGGAAAAATAAAGTACGACACAGAAAAACCATATTGTAAAGATTGTTACTCTGTATGGGCTGATTTTGAGAATCCTGATTATGAGGAGCAGTTTTGCCACGAATGCGGGTCCGAATATGGGCATGCAACAATGGAAAAACCCCTATGCCGTCATTGTTATGTAGCCACTCAAAAGTAGCTCTGTCGTGGAAAATAATATAACCCACAATTAGAATACAAGCCAAAAACCCCGCCACATCGGAACACTTGGCCTTTTTATTTCCCTCTTTCCTTTTATCAATCTAGCTATTCCCCCTTCTCAATCCCCCTTTTTTTTGTGCTATAATTACCGCAGAGGTATGAAATGAGCGATACTATCAAAAGCGCCTATGAACGGGCCCTGGAACGGGCAGAAAAGATTGTAATCCCGGAGGATAAACTTAAGGAGCTTCAACATCTACCGGAGGGCGCCAGGCTGGCAGCTACCTTCCTTAAGGAAGATAAATTTGACCTGCTTAAAGCCATAGCTGGAT
>Ga0082335_1005209_pt1 | contig 18295 bp, 21 predicted proteins | sample Subgrocontami58m_FD_72375 | JGI IMG/M metagenome (GOLD analysis project Ga0082335, IMG submission 72375) | Subsurface groundwater microbial communities from S. Glens Falls, New York, USA - GMW37 contaminated, 5.8 m (SPADES assembly) (version 2) ... | reverse complement strand
GCCGCGCGCTGGTCCGCCGAGACCCCCACGAAGATGCTGCCCCGCGGCGTCCCCCGCAACGTGAACGACCTCAACAGCGACATCCGCGACTGGCTCGACCACTGGAACGAAACCCCCCGCCCCTACGTCTGGGTCAAAACCGCCGACGAGATCCTCACCAACCTCACCCGATATTGTGAACGAATCTCCGAGACGGGACACTAGATGATTGATTCCCAATCACCGCACCCCCGAGTGGGGGCCTGGGCGCGGCGCATCGTGGCCGCCTCGCCCGGCACCAAGGCAACCAGCCTTGGCACCGGTCGAGTCAACTACGCTGCTTGGCCCATGCCCTCCCTGAGGGCACGCCGATTGGGAATCAATCATCTAGCCGGACGGCACGATCTCGACGGCGAGCGACGCGGCCTGGGCGAGGCTCGGCCCGAGGGCGAGCGCCGTGCGGCCGCCGTCGCGCCGGAAGACGATCGCGTGCGCGCCGATCTGCCAGCAGAGGATGGCCGCGCACGGCGTCGTCGCAGGGAAGCCGGGCCGGTCGGCGTCGAACGCTTCGTTGACGTAGGCCTGCACCGCCTCCTCCCATTGGGCCGCGTCGCGCGGCGTGTCCCAGTCGAGCGCGATCAGCACCGTCGCGCTCCCCTCGGCGTCGCGGTAGACCGCGGACCGCCCGCCGTGCCCCGCTCCGAGGACGCCGGCGACGAGCGTCGAGTGGCCCTCGACGGCGGCAGCCGCAGCGAGCGAGGCGTCGCGCCGTCCCTTCAGGAGCTCGACCCGGCGCAGGTCGAAGTGCTGGTCCTGGAGCGCGTGCACGAGCTCGTGCAGGATGGCGTCGCGCTCGTCCTTCCCGGCCTGGACGTAGGCCTTGCGGGCGACGGGGTCGTAGAGCACGCGCTGCTTCTGCGTCGTGGTCAGGGCCTTTCGGAGCGTCCCCGTCCGCGTGGACAGCCCGAGCGCCGCGTACAGCTCGTCGTCGTACGACTGCGCGGACGGCGGGTAGAGGCGGTCGAGCAGCTTCAGCCGGCGTGCGCTGAAGCTCTTGGCCGGCTCCGAGACGACCGGGACGGCCCGCCTCACGTCGAGGCCGGAGAGCCTGCTTGCCACGCGCAGCAGGGTCTTGGCGTCGCCCGGCGTGACGGCCGCCGCGGCAGCCGCAAGCGCTGCCGCCGCGAGCACGGCGGACACGAGGGCGGGAACGAATCTCCGCATACAAGGGGTATCGGCCGCAGGCACCCCACGTACTAGTGTCGCGGACGCTGCGGCTGGAGGCCGCACCTACAATGCCTGCCGATGGCCGCGACCGAGGAACCGCGCGCGTCGAGCCCCACCGACGCCTGGCGCGGCGAGGTGTACGCGGCCTCGCCGGAGCGCCAGGGCGAGCTCTTCACGACGATCTCGGGCCTCGAGAACGAGCCGCTCGCCACGCCGGACACGGTCGAGGTGGACTACGAGCGCGATCTCGGCTACCCGGGGGCCTATCCGTTCACGCGCGGCGTCTACCCGACGATGTACCGCGGCCGGCTCTGGACGATGCGCCAGTTCGCCGGCTTCGGCACCGCGGGGGAGACGAACGCGCGCTTCCGCTACCTGCTCGAGCACGGGCAGACCGGGCTCTCGACCGCCTTCGACATGCCGACGCTGATGGGCTACGACTCGGACCACCCGCGCGCGCTCGGCGAAGTCGGCCGCGAGGGCGTCGCCGTTGATTCGCTCGCCGACATGGAGACGCTCTTCTCGGGCATCCCGCTGGGCGAGGTCTCGACCTCGATGACGATCAACTCGCCGGCGGCGATCGTGCTCGCCTACTACCTCTGCGCCGGCGAGGCCCAGGGCGTGCCGCGCGGCAGGCTGCGCGGGACGGCCCAGACGGACATCCTCAAGGAGTACATCGCGCAGAAGGAGTGGATCTTCCCGCCCGAGCCGTCGCTGCGGCTCGTCGTGGACATGGTCGAGTTCTGCTCGCGCGAGATGCCGCTCTTCCACCCGATCTCGATCTCGGGCTACCACATCCGCGAGGCCGGCTCGACGGCGGCGCAGGAGCTGGCGTTCACGCTCGCCGACGGCTTCGCCTACGTCGAGGCGGCGCTCGAGCGCGGCCTGCGTGTGGACGACTTCGCGCCGCGGCTCTCCTTCTTCTTCAACGCCCACCTCGACTTCTTCGAGGAGATCGCGAAGTACCGGGCCGCGCGCCGGATCTGGGCCCGCGAGCTGCGCGAGCGCTACGGCGCCCGCGACGACCGCTCGCTGCTGATGCGCTTCCACGCGCAGACCGCGGGCGTCTCTCTGACCGCGCAGCAGCCCGAGCTGAACATCGTGCGGACGGCGATCGAAGCGCTCGCGGCGGTGCTCGGGGGCACGCAGAGCCTGCACACGAACTCGTACGACGAGGCGCTCGCGCTGCCGACCGAGGACGCGGTGCGGATCGCGCTGCGCACCCAGCAGGTGATCGCGCACGAGACGGGGGTCGTGAACACGATCGACCCGCTCGGCGGCTCGTGGTACCTCGAGGGCTTGACGAACCGGCTCGAGGCCGAGGCCTACGACTACTTCGCCCGGATCGACTCGCTCGGCGGCGTGATCCCCGCGATCAAGGAGAACTTCTTCCAGCGCGAGATCGCCGAGGCCTCGTACCGCTACCAGGGGGAGGTCGAGCGCGAGCAGCGCGTCATCGTCGGGGTCAACCGCTACCAGCTCGCCGACGAGCGGCCGATCCCGACGCTCAAGGTCGACCCGGCGCTCGAGGGGCAGCAGGTCGAGCGCCTGCGGGCGCTGCGGGCCTCGCGCGACTCGGCTGCCGTCGAGGCCCGGCTGGCCGCGCTGAAGGTTGGAGCGGCGACCGAGGGTGTCAACCTGATGCCCCTGATCGTGGACGCGGCGCGGGACTACGTCACCCTCGGCGAGCTGTGCGACGCGCTGCGCGAGGTCTGGGGCGTGTGGCGCGAAACCCCGGTGTTCTGAGCGTGGGGGAACCCGTGGTTCCCCCACGGGCCCCCTCCTTCACGGTTCTCGCGCTCCCGCGCCGACGTGGGCTTCGCCGGAATGAATCCGGCTGCGCCCGAGCGGCGCCTCGCGCGCCCGAGTGCGACAAAGCCTGTTTAAGCAGGCGTTAACGCTGGGCGCGAGGGCCGCGACCGCAAACCGATCGGCGAACTCCTCGTCTACTCTGTTTCGAGATGATGTCGCTCCACCGTCGCCGCCGGACCCAGCAGGCCCTCATGTGGGGGTCGGGGCTCGTCTTCGTCGCCGGCGTCGTCGCGGTGCTCGTCGTCTACCTCGGCGGCTCCGGGGAAAAGACCGCGGCGGCCCCGCTCTCGACCGAGCCGGCGGTCGTCAACGAGCAGCAGCAGAACGTCAAGCTCAACCCCGAGGCGCGTCAGGTGGCGGGCCGGTTCATCCTCACCGCAGTCGCGCGCGAGAACCTCGCCGAGGGGTGGGAGCTGACCCATCCCGAGCTGCGCCAGGGACTCACCAAGGAGCAGTGGCTGACCGGGAACATCCCCGTGCAGTACTACCCGGCGGACGCGATCGACACGGCCGCGTTCAAGATCGACGAGTCGTACCCGACGGAGGCCTTGCTCGAGGTCGCCCTCATCCCCAAGGAAGGGGAGACGGTCAAGCCCCAGATCTTCTTCGTCGGGCTGAAGAAGTCGGGCGACCGCTGGCAGGTCTACTACTGGGCGCCGCGCGCCGCGCCGGCGATCCCGGTCCTGGGCGACGGCTAACGCTGGGGGCGGCGGATGCCCGGTCCTCTCGCCTCCTACCGGTTCCGGCGCCGGCTGCTGAAGCTCGCCGCGCTCCTGGCGATCGCAGGTGCGGCAGGACTCGTCTCGGTGCTCTTCTGGAACACGGGGCACTCGTACGAGACGCCGCTCTCGACCGAGCCGGCGCTCTTCCCGGAGCAGCAGCGGAACGTCCGGCTCTCGAAGGCCGAGCGCAGCCAGGCGCTGGCCACGGCGGCGCTCTTCGTCAAGACGGCGGTGGTCCGCGAGCACGTCGCGCAGTCGTACGCCCTCGCGCATCCGAAGCTGCGTCAGGGGCTCTCGCGGGCGGAGTGGAGCACGGGTGAGATCCCCGTTCAGTACTACCCGGTGGACGCCGCCCGCTGGCGGCTGGACTTCCAGTACGCCGACGAGCTCGGTCTGGCCGTGTACGTGGTCCCGCGCGCCGGCGCGGATCTGCGGCCGATGGTGTTCGACATGTCCATGAAGCCGGTCGACGGGGCCGGCGGCCGGCACTGGCTCGTCAGCGCCTGGGTGCCGCGCTTCTCGAGCGCCGGCCAGACGCCGCCGTCCTCGAGCGAGCGTCTTGCGGCGGTCGCGCCCGCGCCGGGGCGGATGGCGCCGCTCTCGACGGTCTGGCTCCTCGTGCCGGTTTTCCTCGTCGCGAGCGTCCTGCTCGTGCCTGTCGGCCTCTACGTCCGGGACCGCCGGCGCGGGCGCCGAGCCGAGCGGGAGTACGCGGCAGCGCTCGAGGAGCGGGCCCGCGCGGAGCGCGGCGGGACCTAGGCTAGAGCGAGAGCTCGAGCCCGTCGTGGGCCTGCTCGAGCCCTGCCTCGAGCGGCAGCTCCGCGGGCCGGTGGGTGAGCAGGAGTCGGCGGGCGCCCGAGGCGCGGAAGGCCGCCACGGCTTCGTCGGCCGAGAGGTGCCCACGGGGCTCGCCGTCGTCCTCGCCCCGCGCGAGCGTCGCCTCGCAGAGGAAGAGGTCGGCGCCGCGGGCGAGCTCGACGAGCTGGTCGCTCGGCGCCGCGTCGCCGGAGTAGGCCAGCGTGCGCCCGGCGTTCTGGACGCGCAGCCCGAACGTCCGAAGCGCGTAGTGCGGCAGGCGGAGCGCGGTCACCGTCAGGCTCGCCGCCTCGAACGGCACGCCTTCGGCGTACTCGCGCAGCGCGAACGTGCGCTCGAACATGTCGGGAAAGCCGAGCCGCTGCCCGAGCTCCTCCAGGTGCTCGCGGCCGCCCGGCGGCACCCAGAGCTCCGGCTGCGGCGCCTCGCGGCCGAGGCCGTACAGCGATCCCCAGACCCATGGCACGAGATCGCCCCAGTGGTCGAGATGGAAGTGCGTGATCGCGATCGCGTCCACCTGCGGCCAGCCCTCACGCTCGCGCAGGCGGGTCAGGACGCCGGGCCCGCAGTCGAGCAGCAGCCGGCCGGGGCCCTCGACGAGATAACCGGAGTGGGAGCCCCCGGGATTGGGCCACGCGGGAGAGCAGCCGACGACGATGAGCTTCACGGCCGTCATATACTGCCCGCCGGTGGCGAGGAAGATCCGTGTGGTGATCGCGAAGCCCGGTCTGGACGGTCACGACCGCGGCGCCAAGATCATCGCCCGCGCGCTGCGCGACGCCGGCATGGAGGTCATCTACACGGGTCTTCACCAGACGCCCGAGCAGATCGTCGAGACCGCGATTCAGGAAGACGCGGACGCCGTCGGCATCTCGATCCTCTCCGGCGCCCACATGACGCTCGTGCCGCGCGTCCTGGACGGACTGCGCGAGGCGGGCGTTGACGACGTGCTGGTCGTCGTCGGCGGGACGATCCCCGAAGAGGACGCCGAGGAGCTGAAGCAGCTCGGCGTCGCCGCCGTCTTCACGCCGGGCGCGCCGACGAGCGAGATCGTCGAGTTCCTGCGCGGCGCGGTCGCTCTGGCCTAGCTGGCGAGCGAGATCCGTGCGGCGGTGAGAGCGCCCGGGGCTCCCTGCTGCGCCGCGAGCGTCACCTTGGCAGGTGCGGTCAGGATCGTGACCCCCCTGCCCCTGAGCACGTTTGAGGAGGGAGCCGCAAGTGCGGAGACGGTCTTCGCGTCGACCATGGCGTCCTGCGGCACCGTCACTCCAACGATCCGGCCGTCCGCCGCGATCCGGCGGCCGCCCGGCCACGAGCGCACCGTGTCCACTCTCAGCTGGAGCCCGCCGCTCCCGGCGCCGACGACCGTGCCGGCGAGCGCGAGCGTGAACGTCGTCCCCTGCGGGGCGGCGAAGAGGAGGCGCTGCGCCCGCTTCAGCGCCTTGAACGGGTTCGCTGGATCGCCGCCGCCGGGGTGGAGCTCGAAGTGGAGGTGCGGCGAGATGCCGTCCGCGTCGCCCGAATCCCCGACGAAGCCGACCGGCTCGCCGGCTTCGACGCGCGCGCCGTTGCGGAGGCCCGGGGCGTAGGCGACGCCGGGAACGCAGCCGCCCGCATTGTCGTTCCCCTTGCCGAGGTCGTTGTTGAGGTGGATGTAGAGGTAGGTCGTCCCGCTCTCGCCGTAGAGATAGAGCATGCAGCCGGCGCGCGCGGAGGTCGTCCAGAGCGTGACGGTGCCGGCCTCGGCGGCGACCGCGAGTGCGCGGCGCGGGGCCATGATGTCGATCCCCTCGTGGCTCCCCTGGCCGCGCGCGTCGCCGAAGTCGTTGCCGAAGCTCGCCTGCCCGACGACGGGGAAGACGATCGTCTGGGCGGTCTTCGCGGTCGGGCCCGTGCTCTTCGCGCCTGGATCCTGCGGCGGGTGTGCGGCGGCCGCGCCTGCCGTCAAGGCGGCGAGAAGAGTGAGGAAGAAGGCTCCTCGGGCTGTCGTCCGGTGGCGAAGCATGAGGCTCCGGTTCGCGCTCGAAGCGTCGTACCCTAGCAGCCGGGCTCTGCGGAGGAACCGGATCGCCGCGCCCGCGGCATCGTTAGAGTCTCCGCCGATGAAGATCGCCGTCTGCGTGAAGCAGGTTCCCGACGCGACCGCCGCGCGGCGGATCGCCCCCGCCACGAAGCGGCTCGACCGCTCGGGCGAGAGCGCGCTGAACGCCTTTGACACGAACGCGGTCGAAGAGGCGCTGCGGCTGAAGGAGGCCCACGGCGGCGAGGTCGTGGTGCTCTCGCTCGGCCCCGAGCGCGCCCTCGACGCGCTGCGCAAGGCGCTCGCCATGGGGGCCGACCGCGCCGTCCTCGTCAGCGACGAGGCCGCCGCCGGCTCCGACCTCGTGGCGACGAGCTACGTGCTCGCCAAGGCGATCGAGCGCGAGGGCGCAGATCTCGTGCTCTTCGGCCAGCAGTCGAGCGACTCCGACGGCGCCGTCCTCTGGGCCGCCGTCGCCGAGCGCCTCGGAGCGCCGCTGATCTCCCAGGTCGCCGAGCTCACCGTGGCGGGCGGCGTCGCAACGGGCAAGCGCCAGACCGAGTACGGCTACGACGTGATCGAGGTGCCCCTGCCGGCCGTGATCGCCGTCTCCGATGCGATCAACGAGCCGCGCTACCCGTCGCTGAAGGGGATCATGAGCGCGAAGTCGAAGCCGCAGGCGACCGTCTCCCTCGCCGAGCTGGGCGTCGAGGCCGGCCGCGCCGGCGAGGCCGGCTCGCGCACGGAGGTTCTCGCGCTCGCCCCGCCGCCTTCGCGCGGCGACACGATCAAGATCGAGGACGACGGCGGGGCCGCGCAGAAGCTCCTCGACTACCTCGTCGAGAAGAGGCTCCTCTAGTGGCGGCGGGCCCGATTCTCGTCTTCCTCGAGCACCACGGCGACGAGCTGGCGAAGGGCGGGCTGGGCGTGCTCGGCAAGGCCGCCTCCCTCTCCGGCGACGTCGCCGGCGTCGTGCTCGGCTCCGGCGTGCAGGGCGCGGCCGCGCAGGCGGGCGCGTTCGGAGCGACGAAGGTCTGGGTCTGCGACGACCCCGCGCTCGCGGCGCCGCTGCCGCAGCCGCGGGTGGACGCGCTGGCCGCGCTCGTCGAGCAGACCGGCGCCGAGGCGGTGCTCTTCGCTTCCTCCGTGCTCGCCGCCGACGTGGCCGCCGGCCTCGCCGCGCGCCTCGACGCCGGCCTCAACTGGGACCTCGCCGGCCTCGAGGTCAAGGACGGCCGTCTCGTCGGCACCCGCCCCGCGCTCGGCGACTCCGTCCTGGCCGAGGTCGCCTGGAAGGGCGGGCCGTGCCTCGGCCTCGTCCGCTCGGGCACCTTCGACCCGCAGCCGGGCGGCGGCTCGGCCGCCGTGGAGGAGTTCTCCGCGAGCTTCCGCGACTTCTCGACCGCTGCGCGCATGGTCGATCGGGCGCACGAGGTGGCGAGCGGTCCCTCGATCGAGGATGCCGACGTGATCGTCGCCGGTGGCCGCGGCCTCGGCGCTCCGGAGGGCTTCGCGCTCTGCGAGGAGCTGGCCGGCGCTCTCGGCGGCGCCGTCGCGGCGACGCGCGCGGTCGTGGACGCCGGCTGGTACCCGTACTCGACCCAGGTGGGGCAGACGGGCAAGACCGTCTCGCCGAAGCTCTACTTCGCGCTCGGCATCTCGGGCGCGATCCAGCACAAGGTCGGGATGCAGGGCTCCGGCACGATCGTCGCGGTCAACAAGGACCCGAACGCGCCGATCTTCGACTTCGCCGACTTCGGCATCGTCGGCGACCTCCATCAGGTCGTCCCGAAGCTCGCCGAGCTCGTGCGCGCGCGCAAGAGCTCGTGAGCATCCGCGCCGCCGACTACCCGCCGCCCGTCGCTCCGGGCGAGTTCGTCGCGGCGCCGAGCGACCCGCCGGAGGAGCGGATCGAGGTCGGCGTCCTGATCGTCGGGGGCGGCCCGGCCGGGCTCGCCTGTGCGATCCGGCTCGGCCAGCTGCTCGAGGAGAGCCCCGACCTCGCCGAGAAGCTCGGCGACGTGCCCGTGGCGGTGCTCGAGAAGGGCAAGCAGCCCGGCTCGCACCTCCTCTCCGGCGCGGTGATCAACCCGCGCGCCCTGCGGGCGCTCTTCAAGGGGCGCCTCTCGCTGCAGGACGTCCCGACCTACGGCGAGGTGCACGGCGAGGCCGTCTACCTGCTGACGCGCGGCGCGGCGCTGCGGATCCCACCGCCGCCGACGATGCGCAACCACGGCAACTACGTCGTCTCGGTCTCGCAGCTTTCCCGCTTCCTCGCCGAGCAGGCCGAGGCGCTCGGGACGGCGATCCTGCCGGAGACCGCGGCGCAGCAGCTGCTCGTCGCCGACGGGCGCGTCCACGGCGTTCGCACCGGCGACAGGGGCCGCGGCCGCGAGGGGCAGCAGCTCGGCAACTTCGAGCCCGGCTCCGACATCGTCGCGAAGGTGACGGTGCTCGCGGAGGGGACGCAGGGCCACCTGACGAGCGCCGCGCTCGACCGCTTCGGCCTGCACGGCCCGCAGCCGCAGATCTGGGAGCTCGGCGTGAAGGAGGTCTGGAAGGTCGCGAAGCCGCTGCACCACATCGTCCACACGATGGGCTGGCCGCTGCGCAAGCGCGCGAAGTACCGCGAGTTCGGCGGCTCGTTCGTCTACCCGATGGGCGAGGACATGGTCTCGCTCGGCTTCGTCGCCGGGCTCGACTCTCGCGACGTCGAGCTGTCCGTGCACGACCTCCTGCAGGAGCTGAAGACGCACCGGCTCCTGCGCAAGCTGCTCGCCGGCGGCGAGCGGATCGCCTGGGGCGCGAAGACGATCACCGGCGGCGGGTACCACTCGCTGCCGACGTCGTTCGGCGCGCCCGGCCTCGTGCTCGCCGGCGAGGGCGCCGGGCTCGTCAACATCCCGACCCTGAAGGGCGTCCACTACGCGATCGAATCGGGGCGGCTCGCGGCGGAGGCGATCGTCCGCTCGCTCCAGCCCGGCGAGACGCCGACGCGCGTCGGTGCGTTCGCCTCCTACGACGAGGCGCTGCGCTCGGGCTACGTCGGCAAGGATCTCTGGGCGGTGCGCAACATGCGCAACGCTTTCGACAGGGGGTTCTTCGTCGGAGGCGCGCTGGCGAGTGCGATGACCGTCACGAAGGGGCGCTTCCCGCCCTTCGAGCTGCACGCCGAGGCGAACGCGACGCAGCCGCTCCTGCGCACCGACCGCGCCAGGCGGTACCCGGCGCCGGACGGCGAGCTCACGTTCGACAAGCTCTCCTCGGTCTTCGCCTCCGGGAACCGCACGCGCGACGACCAGCCGAGCCACATCCGCGTCGAGCGGCGCGTGCCGCGCGACGTCGCCGAGCTCTGGTCGCGCATGTGCCCCGCGCACGTGTACGAGGTGGGGGAGGACGGCGACGACGGCCTCGTCACGCTCGAGGTCACCCCGTCGAACTGCGTCCAGTGCGGGGCGATCACGGCCCGCGGCGGGCGGCTGACCCCGCCCGAGGGCGGTTCCGGCCCCGAGTACACGCTGACGTAGCGAGCTGACGCGAGCGCGGCCCGTTTCGCGTGCTTGTCATCCGGTTGTCAAGCTATCTTTGACGTGTGGATGACAAGCCGGACCACGAGGGCCTCTACCGCCTCGCCGAAGAGCAGGCAGGTTTCTTCACCGTCGAGCAGGCACAGGAGTACGGCTTCAGCCGTGCCCTCCTGAGTCATCATTCGCGTTCCGGGGGACGCTTCGAACGCTCGGAGCGCGGCTTCTACCGGCTGCGTCTTTTCCCCTCTTCGCCGCACGACGAGGTCGTCCGCGCGTGGCTGGCGGTCGGTCCTGATGTGGCGGTGGTTTCCCACGAGAGCGCCCTGGACGTGTACGGCCTCGCCGACGTCATCCCGAGTGCAGTGCATCTGACGGTGCCGCGATCGCATCGGTGGAAGAGCCCGCCAAAGGGCGTCCGGCTCCACACGACGACGAAGGACTCTCGCCCCGAGGAGATCCGCAGATGGTCCGGCGTTCGCGTGACGTCCCCGGAGCGGACGCTGATCGACCTCGTGGAGGCGGCGCTTTCACCGGACCAGCTCGCGCTCGCCTACCGGCAGGCGCTCGCGCGCGGACTGCTCACCCCTCAATCGCTCTCCACTGCGATTGCCGGCCGCGCGAAGTCGACGCAGAGCGCACTCCGTCAATTGATGGAGGAAACCGCATGAAGTACGCGAGCGGCGCCGCGTTTCGTGCCGCCCTCGAGGAGCGCCTTCGGCAGGAGGCCGACTCTCGTGGCGTGACCGTCGGTCGGCTCCGGAAGGTCGTTGTGTTCGATCGCCTCCTGGTACGGCTGGCGGTTGCTGCGTCAGGGCGCTGGGTCCTAAAGGGTGGGTATGCGCTCGAGCTTCGGCTTCGCGACCGCGCGAGGACCACAATGGACGTCGACCTGGATCGAGCGGACGACGAGGAAGCGGCGACGCGAGATCTGATTGCCGCTGCCCAGCTCGATGTCGGCGACTTCTTCGAATTCGAGGTCGAGCGTGCCGGCGAGGCGGGCGATGTCGGCGCGGGCGGCGGGATTCGCTACCGCGTACGAGCGCGCCTGGGAGGTCGAGAGTTCGACACAGTGGTCGTCGACGTCGGACTCCTCGATCCGCTGCCGGAGCACGCTGAGATGCTGGTGGGACCGGCCTTGCTGAGCTTCGCGGGGATTGCGCCTGCGACGGTTCCCGCTGTTCCTCTCGAGCAGCATCTCGCTGAGAAGCTCCATGCCTACACTCGTTCCTACGGAGCGTACGCGGCGGTCAGCTCGCGACCGAAAGACCTCGTCGACATCGTCCTGATGGCCGAATTGCAGGCCTACGACGCCGTAGCGCTGCGAGACGCGGTGGAGCAGACGTTCGCCGTGCGGGCGACGCATGCGCTGCCCGACTTTCTTGCACCGCCGCCCCCCGCTTGGGGCGCCTCCTACGGGGCTCTTGCAGGCGAGGTCGGCGTCTCGCCGAAGCTCGAGGACGGCTACGGCGTCGCCGCACGCCTGTTCGAACCGGTCTTCTCGAACGCATCAGGGCGGTGGTCTGCCGCCGCCAAGGCGTGGCAGCCATGATCACCCTCGACGACGTCCGCGCCGCGCGCAAGCGGATCGGCGACCGCCTGCCGCGCACGCCGCTGCACTCTTCGCGCACGCTCGGCGAGCGCGTGTTCCTGAAGGGGGAGCTCTTCCAGCCGACCGGCTCCTTCAAGGTGCGCGGCGTGCTCAGCAAGCTCGCGACGCTGACCGCCGAGGAGCGGGCGCGCGGCGTGATCGGAATCTCGGCGGGCAACCACGCGCAGGCGCTCGCCTGGGGCGCGAGGCAGGAAGGGCTCGACTGCCTGATGGTGATGTACGGCGGCGCGAGCCCGCAGAAGGTCGCGGCCACGCTCGGCTACGGCGCGCACGTGGACCAGGAGGCCGACTCGCCCGCGAGCGCCTTCGAGCGTCTGGACGGCCTGATCGCCGAGACCGGACGCGTGCTCGTCCACCCGTTCGACGACCCGGTCGTGATCGCCGGCGCGGGCACGTGCGGGCTCGAGATCGTCGAGGACCTGCCCGACGTGGACACGGTGCTCGTCGCCTGCGGCGGCGGCGGGCTCGTCTCCGGAATCGCCGTCGCCGTCAAGGCGCTGCGCCCCGAGGCCCGTGTCGTGGCGGTCGAGCCGGAGCGCTCGACAGCGCTCCGGTCGGGGCTCGAGGCGGGAGAGCCGGTGCCCGTGACGCCGGACTCGATCGCCGACGGGCTCTCCGCGCCGTTCGCGGGGAAGCACACCGTGGCGCTCTGCGCGGCCCTGGGGGTCGAGAGCATGCTCGTCTCCGAGGGCGAGATCGAGGAGGCTTTCCGCTTCCTCTACCTGCGCGCCAAGCTCGCCTGCGAGCCGGCCGCGGCGGCCGCCCTCGCCCCCCTCCTGGCGGGCCGCGTGGACGGCGGCACGACGGCCGTCGTCGTCTCGGGTGGCAACGTAAGCCCCCAGACGGCCTCTGCTATCCTGGCCCGAGCATGAAGTCCGACATCCATCCCGAGTACATGCCGACGCACGTTCGCTGCTCCTGCGGCAACGAGTTCCACACGCGCTCGACGAAGCCCGAGCTGCACGTCGAGATCTGCTCGGCCTGCCACCCCTTTTACACGGGCAAGCAGAAGCTGATGGATCAGGGCGGCCGCGTCGAGCGGTTCCAGAAGCGGCTAGAGAAGGCCGGCGGCGCGAGCCGCGGCTAGCCGAACCGCTTGGCTACGACGATTGGGGGTCAGGCCGTCCTCGAGGGCGTGATGATGCGCGGCCCTGCGAGCTGGGCCGTCGCCGTCCGCAAGCCCGACGGGGAGATCGCGCAGGTCGTGCGCGAGATCGCCTCGCCGATGGCGCGGCACCGCATCCTGCGACTGCCGGTGCTCCGCGGCGTCGTCGCGCTCGGCGAGTCGCTCGCGATCGGCTTCCGCGCGCTCGCCATCTCCGCCAACTACGCGGCGGCCGAGGAGGGCGACGACGGCGAGGTCAAGACGGAGATCGGTCGCGGCCAGATCGTCTTCGCCTTCGCGATCGCGATCGGCTTCGCGCTGATGCTGTTCAAGGTCACGCCGGCGCTGCTCACGAGCTGGCTGCCGATCGAGACCACCGGCTGGTTCGTGATCGTGGAGGGGCTGATCCGCGTCGCGATCTTTGTCCTCTATCTCTCGCTCATCTCGCTCCTGCCCGATCTCAAGCGTGTCTTCCAGTACCACGGCGCCGAGCACAAGGCGATCAATGCGCTCGAGGCGGGGGAGGAGCTGACGCCCGAGCGTGTGCAGAAATTCAGCTTGATCCACCCCCGTTGCGGAACGGCCTTTTTGCTCTGGGTAATGGTGATCGGCATCTTCGTCTTCGCCTTCGTCGGCCGGCCCGCGTGGTACTGGCTGATCACGAGCCGGATCCTCCTGCTGCCGGTGATCGCCGGGCTCGCGTACGAGCTGATCCGCTTCGCCGGTCGCCATCAGCGGAGCCGGCTGCTGATGACGCTGCTCGCGCCCGGCCTCTGGCTCCAGCGGCTGACGACGCGCCAGCCGTCGCTCGACCAGCTCGAGGTCTCCATCCGCGCGCTCCAGGACGTGCTCGCGCGCGAGGGCCTGCTGACGGCCGAGGAGCGCAAAGTGGAAGTGATGGCCTGAGTTAGTGCCGCGGATCGTTCGTGTGGCCCAAACCGCGTGGGAGGGCAGCCTCTCCCGTGGCGCCGGCACGGTCTCGGCGGCCACCTCGGGCGCCTTCGCCCTGCCGTTCTCGCTGCCGAGCCGGATCGGCGACCCCGAGGGGAAGACGAGCCCGGAGGAGTTGCTCGCCGCCGCCCACGCCGGCTGCCTCACGAGCTCGCTGGCCGGCGAGCTCGGCACCGCCGGGACGCCGCCCGAGCGGCTCGAGGTGCGCTGCACGATCACGATGGACGAGGTCGAGGGGAAGGGCCACCAGATCGTCCTCTCGGAGCTCGAGGCGACCGGCGTCGTCCCCGGCGCCGACGAGGCGTCCTTCGCCGCCGCCGTCGCGGCGGCTGACGCGGGCTGCCCGTTCTCGGCGCTCATCCGCGCGGGCGCGGACGTGCGCGTGACCGGACGCCTCGAGACGGCGTAGGCCGCGCCGTCAGCTCTTCGCGATCGACCCGCTCGCCAAGAAGGTGCGCGAGGTGCTCGACGGCGCGTAGCCTTTCCGGGTCAAGCGACAGCGGGAGGCGATGAGAATGGCGACGGAGCGGACCGCATCCGTGACGTGGCGGGGCGACCTGATGAGCGGCGGCGGCACGATCGATTCGGTGGGGAGCGGTGCCCTCGGCGGGCTGGACGTCTCCTGGCCGGCGCGCGCCGAGGAGCCGGGTGGGCTGACGAGCCCCGAGGAGCTGCTCGCGGCGGCGCACGCGGCGTGCTTTTCGATGGCGCTCTCGCACGGGTTGGCAGGGGCAGGGACGCCGCCGGAGAGCCTGCAGACCTCGGCGACCGTGACGTTCGTGCCGGGCACGGGGATCACGAAGATCGCACTCACCGTGGCCGGCCGCGTTCCGGGGCTGGACGAGGCGGGCTTCCGCGAGGCGGCCGCGGGAGCGAAGGACGGCTGCCCCGTCTCGAAGGCCCTCGCCGGCGTGCCTGAGATCACCGTCGAGTCGCGGCTCGAGTAGACACGCCGACTCGTCAACGTGCCTTGGCAAGAGGACACGTTCGCATCGAGTCCCCGCGCCGCGGGGGCCGGACGGTCGCGCCACGGCTAGCATCGTCTCATGGCCGGCATCGAGGCACTCGTCGAGGAGCTCGAGCGCTCCTACACCGAAGTGCGGGAGCGCATGAGCGACCCCGCTGTCTACAACGACCACCGCGAGGCGGCCGAGGTCGGCCGGCGCCTGAAGGGGCTCGAGAGCCTGTACCGGCTGAGCCAGGAGTGGCGGCAGGCCGGCGCGGACCTGGCCGCCGCGAAGGGCGATCCCGAGCTGGCGTCCATGGCCGCCGAGCTCGAGAGCGAGCTGGCGCGGCTCGAGGACGAGTTGCGCCTCGGTCTCGTCGAGCGGGATCCGGCCGACTCCAGGGACGTGATCATCGAGATCCGGCAGGGAGTGGGCGGTGACGAGGCGGCTCTGTGGGCCGGCGATGTCTACCGCATGCTCACGCGCTACGCGGAGCGCCGCGGCTTCAAGACCGAATTGCTGTCGGCGAACGAGAGCGAGACCGGGGGCTTCAAGGAGGTGGTCTTCGCGGTCAAGGGCGACGCCGCCTTCTCCGTCTTCAAGTGGGAGGGCGGCACGCACCGCGTCCAGCGCGTCCCCGCAACCGAGTCGCAGGGGCGCATCCACACGTCGACGGCGACCGTCGCCGTCATGCCCGAGGCCGAGGACGTCGAGATCGAGCTGGAGGACAAGGATCTCAAGATCGACGTCTATCGCTCGACCGGCCCGGGCGGGCAGAGCGTGAACACGACCGACTCCGCCGTCCGGATCACGCACGTCCCGAGCGGCATCGTCGTCTCGATGCAGGACGAGAAGTCGCAGCTCCAGAACAAGACCAAGGCCCTGCGCGTGCTCCGCGCACGCCTCTACGAGGCCGAGCGCGAGCGCCAGCAGGCCACCCTCGCCGCGACGCGCCGCTCGCAGATCGGCAGCGGCGAGCGGGCCGAGAAGATCCGAACCTACAACTTCGCCGAGAACCGGCTCACCGATCATCGGGTCAAGCTGACCGTGCACCGGCTCGACCAGATCTTGCAGGGAGGCGACCTGACCGAGTTCACCGAGGCGTTGCAGGCCGAGGAGCGCCAGCTGGCTCTCGAGTCAGCGTCGGTGTGAGATCGGGGTTTACCCGCACCGGGTATCCGGCCCGTCGCTGACGTCCGGCGACCCGCATGCTCCTACCGTGCTGGTTCATGGTGCGGAGGCACATGGTCGCCTGGGTTTCCGTTGCGGTCGGCGCGGCGGCGCTGGCGATCGCCGCCGGCCTCGTCGTCTTCTCCGGCGAGGGGTCGCAGGCGGCGCATCCACAGGCGTCTGCCCCGCCCTCGAGGACCGTCGTGGTCTCGTTCGGCAAGGAGAGGCTGGCCCCGGCGCTCCGGGCGCGGGTCTGCGGTCCGCGCACCGGCTGCGCCAACGGGCAGGCGGGCCTCTCGCTCGTTCGCTTCGTCGGCGGCGACCATCCCCCCGCGACCGGCACGGCGACCGTGCTCACGGACACGAACTGCGAGCCGGACGCCTACGGCATCTCCCACTGCCTGAATGCGCTGCGGCTGGCGGGAGGGCGAAGCCTCGTGGTGCGCCACGCACACGACATGCACGCGTATCCCTGCCTGACGCCGGGGGACAGCGTCAAGCTCCTGACGGTCGAGGGCTTCGCCGCAGCCTGAGGCCACGCCCGTGACGCTGGGGGAGGTCCTCCGGCGTTCGGCCGACCACCTCGCGGCGAAGGGCTCCGAGACGCCGCGCCTCGATGCCGAGCTGCTGGTCGCGCACGCGCTCGGCCTCACGCGCATCGAGCTCTACATGCAGTTCGACCGGCCGCTCGCCGGGGACGAGCTGGCGGCGTGCCGTGAGCTCATCTCCCGCCGCGCCCGGCGGGAGCCCGTGGGCTACATCCTCGGCGAGTGGGGCTTCCGCCGGCTGATCCTGAACGTGGACGCACGCGCGCTCATCCCGCGGCCGGAGACCGAGGTCGTCGTCGAGCGCTGTCTCGTCCTCCTGCACGGGCTCGAGGCGCCCGCCGTGCTCGACGTCGGAACCGGCTCCGGCGCGATCGCCCTCGCGCTCGCGGACGAGCACCCGGGCGCGCGTGTGACGGCCATCGACCTCTCGCCCGACGCGCTCGCGCTCGCCCGGGAGAACGCGGAGCGGGCCGGGCTCGCCGTCGAGCTGGTCCCGCACGATCTCTTCAGCGGGCTTCCAGGCGGCCCCTACGACCTCGTCGTCTCGAATCCGCCGTACGTCGAGCCGGACGACATCGAGACCCTCCAGCCGGAGGTGCGCGACTGGGAGCCGCGCGGGGCGCTCGTGGGAAGCGGGGCGACGGCAGCGGTCGCGCGCGGGGCGCTCGCCGTGCTGCGCCCGGGCGGGGCGCTCGTGCTCGAGACGGCGGAGAACGCGGCCGGCGAGGTCGCAGCGCTGCTCACTGAGCTCGGCTACACCGACGTCAGGGTCACCACTGACCTGGCCGGGCGGGAGCGAGTGGTGGAGGGAAGGCGCAGGTGACCGAGTCCCCGGAGGTTGAGGCGGCCGTCGAGGCGATCCGCGCCGGCGGGCTCGCCGTGCTGCCGACCGATACCGTCTACGGGCTCGCCGCGACGCCGTACCGCGAGGCTCCCGTGCTCGCGCTCTACCGGTTGAAGCGGCGGCCGGCGACGCAGCCGCTTGCCCTGGTCGTGTCCGGGCTCGACCTGCTCTTCGAGTGCGTGCCCGAGCTGCGCGGCCGCTCGGCCGCGATCGCGCGCGCGCTGCTGCCGGGGCCCTACACGCTCGTGCTGCCGAACCCGGCGCAGCGCTTCTCCTGCCTCTGCGGCTCGACCCCCGCGGCGATCGGCGTCCGCGTGCCGGTCCTCGGCGGCCCGGGGGGCGAGGCGCTCGAGCGGCTCGGTGCGATCGCAGCGACGAGCGCCAACCTCCACGGCGGGCCGGAGCCTCGCCGGCTGGACGACGTGCCGGAGGAGATCCGCGCCGCCTGCGCGCTCGTCGACGGGGGCGAGCTGCCGGGGACGCCCTCGACGGTGCTCGACTTCACCGGCGTCGAGCCGCGCGTCGTCCGCGAGGGGGCCGCTCCGGCCGCCGAGGCGCTCACCCGCGTCGCCGCGGCGCTCGCCTGAGTAGCATCTCCGGGACGATGGCGATCGCGCAGCACTCGCTCGAGCAACTCCGCGGCGCGGGTCTCGCCGAGATCGATCCCGAGATCGCCGAGCTGCTCGGGCGCGAGCTCGACCGGCAGCGCGGCCAGATCGAGCTGATCGCCTCCGAGAACTTCACCTGGCCCTCGATCCTCGAGGCCGTCGGCAGCGTGCCGACGAACAAGTACGCCGAGGGCTATCCCGGCCGCCGCTACTACGGCGGTTGCGAGGTCGTGGACGAGATCGAGCAGCTGGCGATCGACCGCGCGAAGGCGCTCTTCGGGGCCGAGCACGCGAACGTCCAGCCGCACGCGGGCGCCCAGGCGAACATGGCCGCGTACTTCGCCTGCCTCGATCCGGGCGACACGATCCTCTCGCTCCGGCTCGACCACGGCGGCCACCTCACGCACGGG
>Ga0082335_1005208_pt1 | contig 18298 bp, 12 predicted proteins | sample Subgrocontami58m_FD_72375 | JGI IMG/M metagenome (GOLD analysis project Ga0082335, IMG submission 72375) | Subsurface groundwater microbial communities from S. Glens Falls, New York, USA - GMW37 contaminated, 5.8 m (SPADES assembly) (version 2) ... | reverse complement strand
CCACTATAAGTTTCCAGGCATCTTCACCCTCCGTGGCTGACTTATTACTGGATGATGTAACTTTATATAAAGGAGAAGACTTTAAAATACAAAAATCGGGATTTAAGTTTATACCGGATATTGATGTATTTGTACCAAATTTAGGCTCGGGTTATTAAGATGAAATTTTTAAAAAAAATAGAAGGAAGTTTCGTTTTGAAGTTTTTTTTGATTCTGGCAATTTTACTGCTGGCTTATGGGCAGACTTTGGGAATGTATTTTTGGCAGGATGATTCGGCTTTAATTTTCAAATTACAGCATCAGGAGGAAGCAGCGGGAAGCTATGGTCTGGGTATCATAGGCGACGGGCCTTATAAGTACCTTATAACTCCTTTTGTGCCAATGTTTTCTGTTTTCGGACTGAACCCATTTGGGTATTTCGCCGTTGGTTTTATAGCTTATGGTATTGCAACGGCAGCTTTTTATTTATTTTCTTCTGAAATCTTCCGTAACAAAAAAGCCGGATTTGTTGCAACTTTAATTTTTGCTGGCGGGTATATTGGATCAGACACGATGTTCCGTATTAGTAATTCATGGCAGACAAATTTCGGGCTAACGTTTGCATTGCTTTCTTTTTGGGCCTATGTAAAATTTTTCAGCGGCCGGTTTAGAATACCTTTCTATTTTATTAGTCTCCTTCTCTTTTACTTATCGGTAGAATTTGTTTATATCAGGTCCCACAGTTTAATATTCCCGATTTTTATCCTTGATTTATTATTTACTGTTTACTTTTTTAAATTACGGAATATTCCATGGTTATTATTGCGGCAAATACCTTTCTGGTTTATTTTTTATCAAAGATACATGGTAGAAAGCATAGGGTCTTCCGGTGTCGGATCGGTTTTTAAATCTATTTTAGAAGGGAAGCCGGAAATCCTAGCTGGATTTTTTGCAACTCTTGGAAATATATTTGTGGTGTATTCAATGCAAGCCAAATTTTTAAATTTGGTAACTTCCCGGGAACAGTTGGTGTTACTGGTACTTTTTATTGTATTTTCCCTAATTACACTAAATTTTTTTTCAACAGCCAGAAAGTTTAAGATTTTAGTAGTTGTACTTTTAACCGCTGCATTTTTTTTAAACCGCTTATTTATCAGCAAAGATATTTTTTGGTACAGGACGACCGCTGATTTTATTTCAGGCGCATTGGGCCTATATATCTCTGTATTTATCATTACATTATCTTTAGCACTTAGAAAAGATATGAAGATTATGAGTTTAACGATTCTTTTAGGCCTTGTCGTTGCCTCGTCACAGATATTTGGATACTTTATCCAGTACCAGGAAGCGATATTTTCTACAACGCACAGATACCTTTCATACAGCTTTATAGGGTACAGCATGGTTTTAGGGGGGATTATCTATGCTTTTTTTCTAAAAGGCAAAAAGAAGTTATCTGTTGTTCTTCTGGGTATAACTTTATTTACCAATATATATCTCGGTTTTAGTTATCAGAATAAATTTTTAAATGAAGTCAGCCGCCCTAAGGAGCAGTTTTATAAAGAGTTAAAAAATGAAATCCCGGAGATAAAAAAAGGGGCGCTATTTCATTTCGATATTGACGGAAGAAATTTTTACCGGCAGCAATTCAATAATTTTTTCTCAGTAGGTTCTATGCCAGAATCAACAGCCCTGGCAATTTATTACGGAGTTGACAGGTATGATGTCTCGTTAATCGGGGAATTTGATGAGCTCCTTTATAAATTAAGTTTAAAACAGGCTGATTTGGATAATATATTTAATTTATACTACGGTCCAGATGGTCTGACGAACGTCACGGAAGAAACACGGAGTCTTTTAAGGAATGGTTCTAAACCGGAAAAAGTTGAGATAGAAAAATCCGGAAATTTAAATACAAAACCGTTGACGCCAATGCTTTTAACAGTTAAAGCAAGGGTAGTACCGGATACAGCTTCTATAATTTTCCCGTATTCTTTAAGCGGACAGAATATAGGTGCGGAGTCTTTCCAGGAAAAAAAGATGATGCTTGATTTTCTTCTTTCCCGGGGAGAATATTTCAGGACAGTTTCTCCTTCCAGTTTATCGGAATGGAAATTTCAGGAGACTGTATATGTTTCAGATAATAATCCGGATACAAGTTGGCGCGGGCACAGGATTTACTGGCATGAAAAAAGACATGAACAATTAAACCTGGATTTAGGGACAGTCAAAAAAATAGGTAAAATTGTCTGGAAGAACTGGACCCACACCCTGACTCCAACGGGATATACTATTGAGTTGTCTGAAGACGGTAAGAATTATAAAACAGTAAAGAAGGTTATCAATGGTCCGGAAAGAATTGACGGGGAGGTTGTAGAAGAAAATTTTGATGATGCAAACGCCCGTTTTGTCCGCATGGATATAACGGCTACTTTATCTAATGATGCCCCTGCAATTTCCGAAGTAGAGGTAATTGATTCGTTATACGATGGAATTAATATCAGTAAGGCGATTGCATTTTCGTTTAACCCATTTGAATATGTTGAAAACATGGAAGAAATGGAGTTTATTTTATCAAGGGCAGCTCCCCTTATTGAAGTTGTTGCGGATCTTGAGACTGATAAGGGAGGTGTAACATCGCAAAGCCCGGTAGAAAATCTTAACACTGTTAAAGATTACGAGTTTATCTTAAGTCCAGGTGGAACAAAGATTAAGAGCCTTAATTTAAGTGTTAAAAATGCTCCTGTAAAGATGCATATAGAATCGGCGGAAATCCGTAATTTGAGTTTAGATGAGATTGGACTAAGAGGCCTGATAAAAGAATTTAAGGAAAATTAATGTATAAATTTTTAAATTCAAAAAGCGCACTGGCATTGGTTGCAGCTTTGGTTTTTTTTATTGCAGCATTTTTTACCCTTTCCGGTTACGGAATTTCCTGGGATGAAACGATACATTTTAGGAGAGGCCAGGCCTATCTTAATTATTTTCTTACTGGGCAGTTAAATTATGAAAAATTACCGATTTTAAATCTACAGGGGACAGACGGTGACCCTTCAAAAGTTGAATACCGCCGCAGCCTTTATCAAAATGATTTTCATAACGGGGAATTTTTTATTAAAAATGACAGCGGGCATCCTCCTTTAAACGGGATACTGGCGGCCCTTTCTAATTATGTTTTTTTTCAGAAATTCGGAGTATTGGGGGACATTCAGTCGCATCATCTTTTTAATATTTTAGCCGCCTCACTTTTAGTGTTTGTAGTGGTTTCTATGGCTTTAGAATATTTTGGAGCTTTTGCAGCAGTAATATCTTTTCTGGTTCTTTTCACCTATCCCTTATTTTTTGCCGAGGCTCATTTTAATATTAAAGATCCTCCTGAGGCTGCATTTTTTGCGGCTACCATCTGGGCATTTCTTAAATATCTTCGAAAAGGGAGTCTTGGATGGATTATTATAACTTTTATATTTTTTGCATTGGGTCTTGGAACAAAGTTTAATGTTCTTTTCTTGCCTTTGATAGTAGCTCCCTATTTAAGTTTCCGGTATCGCGGGTTAAATTTTAATCTTAAGCGGTATATTCCAATAAGCGTCTTGGGGCTTGCTATTATTAGTGTAATTTTTGTAGGAAGCTGGCCATATCTTTGGCAAAATTTCCCTGCTAACTTATTTAGTATTTTTGAATTTTACAAGGGTATAGGTACGGGTACCAATTACCAGCCGGAAAACTTTTTTATATTAGGTTTTAATACTTACCCCTTACTTTGGATATTATTTACAACTCCGCCTTTAACTCTAGTTTTCCTCATTTTTGGTTTATTAGCTGTATTTTTAAGTAAAGGCGGGAATAAGCCTTTTGGTTTTTTATTAATACTTTGGCTTATAATACCTATTTTAAGGGTGACACTCCCAGGCTCGACCATCTATGGAGGGATACGCCAGGTTTTAGAGTTTCTACCGGCGATGGCGCTTCTCTCCGGATTTGGGGCATGGCAGCTTTGTTTATGGTTCAAAAATAAGAAAATTCCTATTTTGGCTACGCAGATTATTCTTGTTCTTATCTTTGTTTGGCCGGTATTTGTCATTACTAAGCTTCATCCAAATGAGAATGTGTACTTTAATTCATTAATTGGGGGGTTACCTGGCGCAAAAGAATTAAATTTCCCATCATGGGGTAATAGTTTTGGGAATGCATATTATCAGGGGATCAAATGGATTAACGCAAACACTGAACAAGATGCTAAAGTAGTCCTTCTGCAAGGGACATTGGCCAATGCCCCCCTTATATATTTTCGCCCGGATATTAAGTATATACCTGATGAGCCGGGCAAAAAAAATTATTTCAGCGGTATCAACAGGGAAGGGGAGTATATTATGGAGCTTACTTTTAATGATACAGGCAAAGATTTTTTCTACAGGTGGGAGTATGTTGATAAATTCTTAAATCCGGTTTACGAGTTAAAGGTAGATGGTGTAGCCATTTTAAAAATTTGGAAGAATGATTTAAAAAATACAAAAGAGGAGATGAGACTTACTCCCGGCACTGTTTCCCCGATAAAAACTTATGTCGATAACCAATTTCTATATATTGATTTAGGAAAAGAACAGGTTATTTCCAATATAGAGCTAAAATTTAGCCAAAAAGACTGTCTGTCTTTGAGGACTGCTTTTATTGAAACATCTTTAGACCGGGTTATCTGGAATGCCGAAAAAGACGCCATCCCCCAAAACCAGATATTTGGAAACCCTAATTTAGAAAGTGAAAGAGTGTCTTTTCATTTTGCGGGGAGGTCAGCTAAATATATACGTGTTGCTGCAGACAACAAAGATTCCTGCCTCATTAATAATCCCGAAATCATACTTACATCGCTTGAATCTAACTGATGAAAAATTTTATATTTAAACTAGCGCCTTTAAGTATTTTGGCTAGTTTAGCTTTTCTTTCTTACCATCAGCTTCTTGAGATGTATTTTTGGCGGGATGATTATACAGGGATTTACTTTGCCCAGGTAAGAAATTTAACTCAGGAATTTGGCTTTGCTTTTCCTTACCAGATGGCCTTTTTGATAGAAAGATTTTTCTTTAATCTTTATGGTCTTGAAGCCTCATTATATTATTTAACCGAAGTTATTCTATATATTTTTGCAACTCTTTTAATTTTTTATTTTTCGAATGATTTTTTCAAAAATCGGGTAATAGCATTTTGCGGAAGCTTAATTTTTGCAGCCGGATATATTGGGCAGGATGCTATGAAGATGTCTATGGGGGACGGTTTAGGAACAATAGTTGCCTTAAACGTACTGCTCTTAAATCTGGTAATTTTTTTAAGGTACCTTCAAAAGAAGAAAATAGTCCTATTAATTACGGCATTTATTTTATTTTTTATGACACTTGAGACGGCGCCCCAGAGGACAAGCAGTTCTTTGCTTATTTTTTTACTCCTTGACTGGTGCATGTCACTAAAAAATGACAAGACTTTGATCTTAAGAAGAAACCTTACCTTTATTTTAATATTCATAATCCAGTATTTTATCCACCCCTCTGTTTGGCTCCTTGGGTATAGAGTGCCGGAGCCTACCCATTTCTGGGGGGTACTTTCTACCCTTTCTCCATATTATTTACTAAACCCTCTGGGGACTTTTTGGAACATGATTTTTCCGTCACATCTTCAGGACCAATTTAATCTCTTTATCAACCTCCGTAACGAACAATTAACTCTCTTGAAAATTTGGGTGAGCGGGATTCCTGTATTTATTTTTGCAGCTTTATCTTTAGTGTTTATAAAATTTATCCGGCCGGCTGAATTCAAGTTTAAATCTGTTTTAAAAGTTGTTTCTTTCTTGGTTGTTTTTTCAATCATCTTTGCGGGATTGGTGTTTCGAATAGATATCGACCGGTATGATGCGGCATCAATATTTAACGGAGGGGTATTTCTTATATTCTTAATTACCCTGATTATTAAAGGTGTTCCAGAGTCACGAATTTTGTCTTTATCCGGTTTGCTGATGGTCTTTTTTATGTTGGCGATCTTTTTTATTACTATCCCGGAGCGTGTTTTAGTAAGTTATAACCGCTATCTTCTCCTGCCTTCTTTTACAATTGCCTTTCTTCCGGCCTTTTTTATAACTAAAGAGTTTTATTTAAAAAATAGTATTAAAAGAAGTTTTGCGCGTTTGTTTTTTGCTCTTTTCATAGCAGCTTTAGTACTACCACGCTTATTTGCTTCCTTTTCAACCCAGCAGGAATTTGTCCAGTCGTACAGCCGGCATGCAAAAACGTTTTACAGGGAGCTTAGGGAAATAATTCCGGCTGATAAGAAAGTGGTGATTTATGTTGAGGGGGCGACTAAGGAGTTAGATTTAAGTATCGGGGATGCAGCCAGGGTTGGATACTTGGGATCTGAGGCAGCAGTGGCAATAAACCTTAACACCAGGAAAGAAAATATTCTTTTGCCACAGTCACTGGAAGAGATCCCTGTATTACTTAATAAAAATAAGACGATTGGGGTTGATGATATATATACATTTTTATATACCGAGCAGGGACTTTTTGAAACAAGCAAGATAACAAGAGAGTTGCTTTTAGGTAATAGTCCACAGGTCACTGTTTTGCCGGATGATTTAGATAAACTTAAAATTTGGTCATTGCAGCCGATTGAGGCAGTAATTCCTCTTAAAGCGCCGAATGGGGTTTCGGAACTAGAAGCTTTTTGGGCGTATAACACTTATGGATCGGTACACAAAGATCGCTCTGTAAAAATTCCCCTTTTTACAGACGGATTATGGCACGAATATAAATTTATAATTCCTGCAGGAGGGGAATACTTGAAAAGAATATATTTTAAGGATTTAGGTTTTAAACCGGAAATTGGGAAAATAAGATTTAAATATTCTAACGAAAATAATTAGCTTTTCTTTTGTTTAACCTTTCCTTTTTTGGGGTTATGAACAGCAATTTCACGGATAATTTCCGTGACTTTTCGGTTTATCCGGTTTAAGGCTGAAAATATTTTATAGATTAAGTAAAAAGTAAGTATGACTGCCAAATAAATTACTAAATCTACCCCGCGGCTTATCCCTAAAAAATGTGCAACCCTGATTAAAGTATTTTGCTCAAAGATAAAAAATAAGACAGAAATCCAAAGTAAAAGCCAAATTGAGGTAAAATTCCTTGATAAATTCCCTCGCCTGAAACTTACAGCCGTTTTGTAGATTATAAAAATAATGATTGTTGAAAGAAGCAGCTGTGATATAGACATATGGTTAATATAATTTACCGGTTACTAAATCCACAAAAACTTTTAAGGCATTTAAGTTTTTCTCCCCTTTTTGTTTTGAATAATCAGTGTATATAACAGTTACCGGAATCTCCATATATTTTAATTTTTTTGACTTTATCTGGTCAAGGATTTCTGAAGCGTGTGCTAACTTGTTCTGGGTAATATTAATTTTATGTAGGGCCTTGCTATTAAGCGCCCGTAAACCGTTATTGGTATCGGTTAATTTTAGGCCGGAAAATATAAATGTGAATATAATACCTAACTTTAGTGTAATTAACCTTGTCCGTGGAATATTAACGGCTTGGCCCAAAAATCTGGACCCTAAGACTACATCTGCCTTTTTTTGGGTAATTGGCTCAATAAGCCTAGGTATATCGGATGCTTTAAACTGCCCGTCGGCATCATAGGTAATAACAATACCGGCCTTTTGCCTTTTTGCGTACTCGAATCCTGTTTGGAGGGCTGCACCTTGGCCAAGGTTTGAAAGATGCCGGAGTAATGTGATCCTACCCCCTTTTACAACATCTGATGTTTTGTCGGAAGAACCGTCGTCGACCACTATTATCCGGTCCACATATTTTCCTAAATCACTTAAAACTGCAGAAATGGTTTTTTCTTCATTGAAGGCTGCAACTACGGCAAATACTTTCGGATTGTTCATAATAATGGTAAGTTTAATATAATTTGTCGGTATGTCAAAGACCTTAAAAAGTGCGGCCCTGATTTTTATTGTTTTATTTATACCACGACTGTGGATAATATTTAACTCTTCTTATACATTTTACTCTGATGATGCTATCTATGCTATTTTGGCAAAATCATGGACTCTGGGAAATTGGGGGTATATTTTCCACCCCACCTGGCCACCTCTTTATCCTGCCTTATCTGCTGTTGTAGCATTGGGAACCCAAAGCTTTGAAAGTGCGTTAAGAGCCACATCTTTATTTTTTGGGACGGCACTTATAATTCCACTATTTATTCTTTTAAGGCACACTATGTCACAAGTGCAGGCAATATCATATTCTATTGCTTTGGCTCTTTTTACGCCCCTTTTAACTATGTCAGTATTGCCGTTATCTGATTCTTTATCGGTATTTTTAATCATCTCAGGACTTGTAGCGGTATTTTTTGCTTTTTACTCAAGCAGTGAACCTAAGCGGAGACTGTTACTTTTAGCTTCTTGTATATTCGGTTTGGTATATTTGACAAGAACAGAAGGTACTATGTTTTTCTTTTTTACACTTTTGTATCTGCTAACCCATATGATGGGATTTCGTACAAAGAAGTATATTTTAACGGTGCTTTTGTTTATCGCAGTTTTTATCATAACTATCAGTCCTTACGTTATTGCGTCAAGAGTCCAGCTTGGTGAATGGTCCCTATCTCCAAAATTTTCTGCCCAAATCCAGCAGGGCCATTCATTTGCATTAAACAGCAGAGGTACAACATGGGCCCAGGAGGTAACTTCCCCTAAAAACCCGGATTTTCAATCACCGTATTTTAGAAACGGGACGGGTTATCTACTGGAAAGGTTATACTACTTCATGCGTTTATATCCCGAAAAACAGGTTAAGTGGCAGGGGGTTTTTATGTCTATTTTTCCGGCTTGGATGATAGTAATAGTTTTGGCCGGAGCGGCAGGGTTGTTTAAAAGCCGTAATATAAAGGGGAATCTATACCTGATTTTTATTTTGGCCATGGCTATCCCTGTGACTATTTTTTCTACTCCCGTTAGCGATGTCCGTTACCTGGTCTGGACGATCCCAGTTTTCTTATATTTCTTTTACCTTGGGATCGGGTTGATCGTGAAGGAGAAAAAGCTTGCCGCAATTTTTACATTAATCCTTGTACTGACTTTTCCGGGTGTGACTACAGATAACCTTGTTAACCCAAAAAAAATTGCGGATAATTTCAGTAAGGTTTATAACAGGGTTGAGCTAAAGGAAGCGGGATTTTGGATCAAAGATAATTCTTTGGTTTCGGTACCTAAGGTAATGATGAGACACGAGGGGGTGGAGTTTTACAGCGAAGGTGAAACAATATATATACCCCAGATTTCATATGAAGAGTTTCTAAGCTATGCCGGTAAGAATAATGTTGATTTTATAGTGGCTTGGGAAGATGAGCTTGCCGGTGATCAAAAGCTACATACTTTGATGGAGAATAGGTCAGAACATCCGGGTCTTAAAGAGGTATATTCCGTGAAGGGCAAAAGTCTCCTCATTATCTATACACTGCTTGCAAAACAACGCACCGGGGAATAATATACGTAAGATGGTTAAAATTTTTCTTGCAATAGTCTTATTTTTTACTTTGGTTATTTCGCCTGTAAGCGCCGAGCACCAGTCTCAGGGTTTGGCAACAGGTTCTGCGGAAAGGGTTGAAAAACTTTCAAACGTGATTGACCGGCTAGGTGAAAAAATTCAGGGATTTTTTAAGTTTTCTTCTGAAGATAAGGTAAGTTACCAGAAAGAGTTGGTGGAGAGAAGGTTTGCGGAACTTCTCTTTGTAATAGATAACGGACAGGGGGATTTAATAGAGGAGGTTTCCGGGAGGTATGCAACGTATGTCGGGAAAGCGACAGATGATTTAATTTCCAAAAAGGTAAGTTCACAAAGTGATGAATATCTTCGTATGTTTGAAAAACATTTGAAGATTTTACCGGTTCTTCGTGACCACTTTCCGGCTAATTCCGGTTTCTGGCTCCTGCTTCAGCACGATATAAACACGGTGCAAATATTCTCAGATAAAATTAAGAGCTCAAAGTAACCTTTTTAAACCACAACTAAAACATCATAAAAAGAACCTTGAGCTTGCCCGTAGGTAAATGATGATATTATATTACTCTAATGGGTAGTTTTTTGAAATCACAACGTCAATATATTTTCCCCCTTTTTATCCTGGCAGGAATCTTTTGGTTTATTTTTGTATTTTTAAACTCTGCACAGCAAACATGGGTTGACGGATTAATGGAGTCCTGGCTCATGCATAAAGGACTTATCATTTATAGGGATTTTGCGTCTCAATATTTTCCTTCACTCTATCTGCTGATGATTCCCTTTCATAAGATTTTTGGTTTTACTCAAACTCCAACTATCATCCTGGCTCCGGTAACAACTATAATTACTTTTTTAATCCTTGCTTACTTAAGTTTCAGACTGCTCAAGAGTTGGTACAGGCTGCTTCCCCTGATATTTTTTATTATATGGGATCCGATCCTGAGCGAGAATCACTACTCAACAACAATGTTTCAAAATACCCTCCTTTTAATTGCATTTGGGCTTTGGTGGAAGTGGTTTGAAAAGCCGAAGAAGATTTTTGCCTTTCTAATAGGGCTCTTACTTAGTATTTCATCTACAAGCGGGCCGATTGTGACTATATTTTCAGCTGCAGTCGGGTTTTCCATTCTTTACCGTGTAATCAGAGAAAAATATGGTTTTTCTTATTTTCTCCCTTTCCTGGCAGGATTTTTAATTACCTATCTTTTTCTGTTTTTGTGGCTTTTATATCACGGGGCCATGACAGGATTTATAAACTGGGCGATTATTTATTATCTCGGAGGTGGTTATCCATATGCGATGGGCAGAGGCTTTGAAAATCTTCTATTATATTTTTCCTTCTTTAGCCCCTTGGTTTTTTTATTAATTTTAAATTTTCAGAAAAAGATCCTGCCAGGTTATAAAAAATTTTTTTGGCTTTTGATACTTCTAACCTTTCCGGTCTCCTTTTGGTTTGCAATATTCCACCCCAATAGGTTAGTTACGGCTGAAGGGATTATGGCTATTAGTTTAGGGCTATCTTTACAGGAGCTTTTAAAAAATAGAAAGAGTATTGTATGGGTAAAGGCAGCAGGCATATTATCCGTTTTAATACTTGCCCTAACTTTTTATTCAGTGATGCTGCCGATATATAAAAGGAATTTTTCTTACCCTCCCGAAACCAGAATAAGGACAATGACCTATTCCAATGATCCCATGTATGAAGTAAATAAATGGATTATTAGTAATACTCCGAAAGATGCAAAACTATTTGCTACAACTGACAGTATTATATATTTGGAAACTGATAGGCTTATGGCAAATCCGCGCGCAGTTACAAATCTTCCGGTTTTTTACAGAGCAATTGATGAAACTGTATTAGAGTTAAAGAAAAACCCTCCTGGTTTTTGGGTTATAGATGAAAGACAATGGAAACGTTTTGAGGATATGGGTTTTACTGAAGCCTCCCTTACCCTACAGAAACTATTATTGTGTGAGCAAATTGTGTTCCGGGCTGAATATGTAACTGTCAGAAAACATGACTCAGGTAAAGAGCTTTGCATTTAAAAGCTTAAGAACAGCTTTTTCGCCATATTTCCCAGTCCGGGAAAGAAATAGTTTTTTTATAGCAGTCTTTTAATTCCTGCATAATGAAGCTTGTAATCTCAGGGCTGTTCCAGCCATCTAGAGAGCTGATTCTCCGAAGATAGGAATCGCTTACGATCCAATAATCCGGACGGTTGGCAAGAATAAGCGGTGCGGACTGCTCAAGCGGTTTATAATGCCATGGCAGGACTGTAAAAAACTTTGAAGAAGGAAGTCTCCCGGCTTTAAAATAAAATAAACCATCTCCTGCAACCAATAATGTATCTTTTGAGTTTGTGTTTTCCCTTATCCAATTAACTGTTTCCTGCATACTGTCACCGGGTAGAGTATCGTTTGCAATATTGTTTTTTCCTTCAGCTATGCGTTTTGAATACCAGGGGAGCTGGATAGAAAAAAGCTGGTAAGAAATAAACAAAGCTGCCAAACCTAGAATAATTTTTACCGAAGTACTTTTTGATTTTAATCCTGTTTCAACTGCAAGTCCTATGAGAGCAGCAAGGATCGGTAACCCGTAAAGAAAATGATGGCGGTGGAAGACACTGAAAACTACGGAAGGTATAGTAGCAATGCTTATTAAAGTCAGAAGCAGAAGCACTGATCTAGACAGGCCAAGTTTTTTATTAAATACTAAGAATATTCCTATAATAGCCGGGGTATAAAACAGGAGAATCTCATTCCAGGGCAGGGATAATAAATTCCCGGAACCTTTTGCAAGTTTTACGTAATTTAAATAGTAAAACAGGTTATTATTGATAAGGTCTATCAAAGCAGAGTTTTGAGAAAAATAAAAGGCCACCGGAACTGCCGGTAGGGAAATTCCAGCAATTAAGATAAGAAGATTTCTTGCTGAATCTTTATGTTTATAGATTATGTAAAGCGTAAAGACTGCAGTAACCAATAGAGATAGCGCTGAGATTTGATTGAATAACAAAGTTAAAGATATTAAAACCCCAATCAGAAATATATTGCGAAACTTTGTAACGCTTTTTTGTAAAAGCAGAACTCTGTTAACGGTTAAAACCAAAAATAATCCCGTGATAGCCTCTCCTGAGTATTGAACTCCAGTTGTGAAGTAATAAAATAAAGCGGAGAAAAACAGCAGGGATATTGATGTCCCAATAGGCGAAAGAAATTTTTTAGTGGTCTGGTAGAGAATAGCTAAAGTAAGGAGAGCTATAAATAAACTTAATATCGGCTCTGTTTCCAAATTCCAATTTGTTAACTTAAAAAACGGCCAGACAAAATATGTCGATAGCGGGAAATAGAAGTTTAGAAAATCTCTGTACATAACTAACCCTTTATCCGTAAACCAGGCCATCAAAATGCCGGAGTGCCAAACCAGGTGAGGAAGGCGAAGGTAAGAAAGAACAAGCCAAAGTCCGGAAATTATCAGGGCGCAGAAGGAAAAATATTTGGAGTTTGTAATCGCACTTATCACTTTCCTGATTTTACCATCTTTCCGCTTTAACGTCAGAGTGATTTTTGGTATCATTTACCCTAGTTAAAATGGTAAACAGTTCTCTCCCCACAGTTTCCTTTATTATTCCTACATTAAATGCCGAAAGGTATCTGGGAAAGTGCCTGGAAAGCATTAAGAAGCAGGAATACCCGGTAAAGAATTTTGAGATTTTTATCATTGACGGAGGATCTTCGGACAAAACATTAGAAATCGCGAAAAAATATGAAGTGAAAGCCTTAAATAATCCTTTGAAAGACGCAGAAAGCGGCAAGTCTATCGGTATTTTAAATTCACACGGAGAAGTAATTGTCCTTATGGACTCTGATAATGAGATTGTCAAAAAAGATTGGTTGAAGAAGATGGTCAGGCCTTTAATCCAAAACCCTGACTTATTCGGAGTGGAGTCTCTATATTTTTCTAAGGAAGGGGAGAGTATATTTAACACCTACTCGATGATAGTCCATATTGCTGACCCATTTTCCAGATGCCTGGCAGCACGCCTTAAGGCTAAAAAATGTGACGGCTTTATAGAACTTACTATTCCGGAAGGGTCTGCCTACCCACTTGGTGCAAACGGTTTTTTGTGGAACAGAAGGATTATTGAAAAAGTCGGGGTGTACAAACCTAAATTCGAAGAATCAAATTTTTCCTATTTTGCTACGAAAATGGGTTACCGAAAATTTGCAAGAGTCCCGGGATATGGAATTTACCATTACCATATTGATTCACTGTTTGATTTTATCCAGAAGAGGTTAAAAATAGGCAATAAATTTTTAAACAGGAAAGATGAGAAAAAAAGGACATGGTTGGAGGGGGTTTCCAAGCTCCGCTTTATCTTCTCTTTCTTATACTGCAGTACTTTAATCGGTCCGTTACTTGAAGGGTTATTTAACTTCCTTAAAACGAGGCAGAAGGCATGGCTACTGCACCCATTAATGTCATTTATTTCGGTTGTGACATATGTTTATGTCTTTGCAGTTAGGAGAATATTTAAATGAGCGTGCTTGGTGGGTATATCAGCTACTTGGGTAAGAAAAACGAAGAGCTTATTGAGCAGTCAGTGATAGAATTTTTGCCCCAAGGGAGAGAAGTTTTCTTTCTTGATTTAGGTTGTGCTGACGGAATAAAAACAGCTGCCAGGGCGGCCAGGATAGGGACTGATAAGTCTATAGGCATTGAAGGCTCTCCGGAGTTGATTAGGAAGGCCAAAGAAAAAGGTATTAAAGTATATGACGTTAACCTGAACACTGGCTGGCCGGTGGGGACTTCTACTGTTGATTGTATAACTGCCACGGAAGTGGTGGAACATCTGTCAGACCTGGATAATTTTTTTTCTGAAAGTTTACGTGTTTTAAAAAAAGGGGGAAAGATAATTATCTCAACCGAAAACCTTGCAGGCTATCATAATATCCTGGCTCTTATTTTAGGCAACCAACCATATACGGGGCCCTATCTATCCTCAAGTTTTCCCATTGGACATAGACCCTGTGCTAAGTATTATAAAGATAAAGTACGCTCCTTTCCGCATCTTAATGTGATGACTCTAAAAGCTTTACGAGAGCTTTTAATCAGAAATGGATTTAAAGTGAAAAGGACGGAAGGAATAGGTTTTTATCCTTTGCCGCCTCTGCTTGCACGTATTTTTGCTAAAATTGATAAAAACCATGCTTCTTATTGTGTTGTTGTTGCGGAAAAATGAATAAAGTTAAGAGTTTCATTATCCCAATATTTTTAATTATCCTGGCTGTAGCGGTTTCTTATTCAAATTTAACTGGGTCGTTTTTTGAGCAGGATGAGTGGCATAGCTTTGGATACTATACTTACCTTTCATCATTAAACGGGCCAGAATTCTTTCAGACAATCCTGAAAAATGATCCGCTAGCGCATTTTACTCCACTATCGTTATTTTTTAAGATGGAATTTTATCGGTTATTTGGACTAAACTCCTCTGCTTATTTTTTTGCAAGTATAACCTTTCATATACTGGTTTCTTTGACTGTATATTTTTTAGCCTTGAAACTTACAAAAAAGAGGTTGCCGGCTATCTTAGGCGGAGTGTTTTTTGCAATAAATAGCAGCCACTACCAAGCAGTTACTTGGCTTGGGACTTTTGAAGGAGCTGAACTTTCAACTTTTTTTGGATTACTTTCCATCTTGGGATTCCTTATATTTTTAGATATGAAAAAGAAAATTTTTCTTGGGCTTTCTATGTTATCAATTCTTATAGCGTTACTCTTTAAGGAAACCGCTTTAACCTTCCTACTTCTTTTAGTTGTATTGATTATCTTAAAAGAAACCGGAAAAAGCAAAGCTTATACGTTGCTAAAACTAGGCGGGACTTTATTATTATATATGTTGCTCCGGTCATCTTATCTTATCTTTGGTTCCCGCGGGGAATCTGTAATTACCCAAGAATCCAGCAACACCTTTTTGATGACAGGATACAATGTTTTAACATTACCTATAAAAGTTTTTTCTCAGGTTCTTTTACCAAACGAATTCATGGTTGATATAACTAATAAAGCAACAACCCCTCCTGGATTATATCAATACTTCGGTAAAGGTCCATGGATTTTGGAAAACGCTTTAAGGTATGACTTTTTGATGATCCCTGTAGGGCTAATAATTTGTTCGGTTCTTTTTCTGATTAGTAGAAGATTAAGCTTTAAATCGCCTTTTTATTTGGGGTTGCTTACAATTTTCTTTACTTTATTACCGTTTTTAGTCTTAAAAAAATACTTAATTTATTTTGATTCAAGATATCTATATACAGCGACCGTAGGCTTTAGTCTAATTATTACTGCCATCACCGCTTACTTCATTAATGGCCGAAAATATACAGGGGTTATAGTAGCTGTTCTAGTAATAATTTTTTCCGCACATGTTATTTCGTTAAGAGATACGGTTAATAATCATGTAAGCCTGGGTGATTTAAGAAAGCAGATTCTTTCTAAAATAGCTTACGATAACCCAAAGTTACCTAAGCGTGTAGTATTTTATACAGAGAGCGATACTGCTTATTATGGATTATATGACCATGAAAAAATTCTTCCCTTCCAATCCGGGTTCGGACAGACCCTTTTAGTCTATTATCAGCAAAATGAACAATATTCTCATAAGTTTTATAAAGATTTTTTCCTTTGGGAAATTGGTGAACAGGGATATCGGGAAACAGACGGAAGGGGGTTTGGGTATTACCGCGATCTCGACCTGTTAAAAAATGATTTAAAACAATATAATATCCCAACTGATAGCGTAATAGCTTATTCCTGGAACAGTAAGGCTAATACCCTAACTAATACCACTGAGCAGGTAAGGTCAAGGCTAAGTAATGAATAAAATTAAATATATTTTTCCGTTTTTGGCAGTTTTAGTACTTGGGTTGACTCCCTTGATGTGGTTTATCGGGAAAGAGGGAGTATTAATTAATGGGGTGGATACCAATTTCCCTTTAGACCCATGGGTTTGGTTTCAGAGGCGGTTTTTTGTCTGGAATTCGGTAACAAATGCCGGTGCCAACTTTTCTTCCTCGACGGCCGGCCTATTTTTTCATTTTATCCAGGTTGCTCCCTACAGTTTAGGGTTTAACCTGCAGCACACACAAATATTCAGCTTTGTATTTTGGTTTATGTTGATTGTTATTGCTGCCTTTTTGTTTGCCAGAACAATCATTCCCCGGAAACCACTTATCCAGCTTCTTTTTGTTAGCCTGTATTCGTTTAATATTTATCTTTTTAACAGTTGGGAAAATGTAAAAGTTGCAAACCTTTCACTGGTTGCAGCAATACCTTTGGCGCTGTTTGTGTATTTGATGCGTCGTATGGGAAAAATTAATTTACCGGAGACAATCTTTTTGTCCGTAATAGCTGGAATTATTTTGTCCGGGACAGGAATAAACCCAGCTTACTTTCTTTCTTTTGTTATAACATGCTTACTTTTTGTGGCAGGTGATTTGATAAGCTCTTTTAACAAGAATCTGTATTTGAAAAAAATTAAAGATGCGGCTTTGATGCTCCTTATTGTTACAGTGGTAAATTTGTTCTGGATTTTACCGACTGTCGATTATATCGCAAGGGAAGTTCCTTCAAGTGGGAGTCTTAACGAGATCGGGTTTATTAATTGGATTGACGGGCTTTCTGAGAATACAAGTTTACTTAATGTATTGAGGCTCCAGGGAGTTTGGGATTGGTATGCGATTGACCCGGGGACCGGTGTACCCCTTTATATACCTTATGCCGGAAAATATCTGTATGATATCCCTTACCAGTTATTTAGTTTTGCAGCTACTTTTTTTGCGATCTTATCTTTCATGTTTTTTGATGCCCGGAGAAAGGGTTTATATTTTGGTTTTGGCCTGATGATTTTAACCGGTGTATTTTTGGGTGCCGGTACACATTCCCCTACCGGTGTAATTTTCAGATGGTTTTCACTCCATTTTCCGTTTTTCTCGCTCTTTAGGAGCCCTTGGTATATATTTACTCCTTTGGTATTTCTGGCTATTTCAGGCTTAGTTTGCTTGCTGGTAAAAAGCCTAGACGAAAAAGTTGGAAAAGTTAATTTGAAGCTGGCTAAACCCGGGTTTTCAGTAGTTATTATCCTCATGATTTTAGCAACGATATCATATTCGAGGCCCCTCATTTCCGGGGAAATCTTCCGGCCAACGCGCCCGGATGGTTTTTATACGACTTTCCCTCCTTATGTCTTTGAGGCGAAACAATGGCTTGAAGACACTGAAACAGGAAGAATTATTGGATATCCGAATAATAATTCAGAGATGTTTGATTGGGGGTATAGGGGGATAGATTCCGTATTAGGACTTTTAGTAGATAGGGAAACACTTTTCTCGCCTTTTAACGAGGGAAATTCGCCAGCGTCAATTATTATTAAGGAATTTTTCCAAAACTTAAGGAAAGGCGAGAAGGAAGCGGCTATATCTGTGGCAGGCAAAATCAACTTAGGGCTTATATTTGAGAAAAGGGATCACAAGGATTGGTCTGAAGAACTTCCAATAAATCTGGACGATGTCCCCACTTCTATTTTTGGCAAGTGGTATTTTAAAACATTTCCTGAGAGCGGACCTATCCCAAAAATTTATTCGCCTGATAACATTTTCCTGTCTTATCTAAATAAACCGAAAGCTGAAATATTAACAGGAGTGCGGGAAAGGGATGCTGTGGTAAGTTCGGGTGACAGTGTTGTGAGTAGTTTGCCTAATATAAAT